>Ga0224506_10000519_pt1 | contig 32321 bp, 33 predicted proteins | sample SF_Jan12_sed_USG_2_FD_169108 | JGI IMG/M metagenome (GOLD analysis project Ga0224506, IMG submission 169108) | Sediment microbial communities from San Francisco Bay, California, United States - SF_Jan12_sed_USGS_8_1 | ecosystem: Environmental > Aquatic > Marine > Sediment | place: USA... | reverse complement strand
TGTTATAGTAATCCAGCCCGCGTACCAGTCTGGGATTTACTTCATATCCAATCCCGGCATTATCCAGCATTGTTTTTAAATCCTCAAAGTGCTGACGCGATTCTTCATCCAGATGATCCTGCATTTGTGGTGCTGCCTGAATCAATGACTGCATATCCGGGTTCTTGCTATCCAGTATACGCAACGGGTTGCTCGTTAAACGTCGCTGACTGTCTTCATCCAGCTTGTCTTTATGAGCAGAAAAATACTCCACCAGTTTTTCACGATACTGTTTACGTGCTTCACTTGAGCCCAGTGAATTTATTTCCAGACGTACATCCTTCAATCCCAACTCACGCCAGAGACGTGCAGTCATAAAAATAAGTTCGGCATCAATATCCGGCCCATCCAGACCAAAGGTTTCAACACCAATCTGATGAAACTGGCGGTAGCGCCCTTTCTGTGGTCGCTCATGACGAAACATCGGCCCCATGTACCACAGACGCTGGATCTGGTTACGTAACAAGCCGTTTTCCATACAGGCACGCACACAACTGGCAGTACCTTCCGGACGTAATGTCAGACTGTCACCATTTCTGTCTTCGAAGGTATACATTTCCTTTTCAACAATATCGGTGACTTCACCAATTGAACGTTTGAAAAGCTCAGTCTTTTCGACCAGCGGCATACGAATTTCCTGATACCCGTAGGCATCAAGTGCTTGTCGCACAACAAACTCAATGTGTTGCCAAACATTAATATGTTCCGGCAGAACATCATGCATACCGCGAATGGCCTGAATTGTTTTAGACAATGTTTCTATTCCTGAATTTATTTTTACTTATGCAACGTCTTGTGCGCTGGTTTTTAGTTTCCGCTCTTCAATTTTCTGACGAATAATCTTTTCCAGTTCATCCACCATTTCATCGTTGCCTAATTTATGATCCGGCAAACCATTTATATAAAGCAGATTGTCCGGCGCCCCCCCGGTAATACCTACATCCACTTCCTTTGCCTCTCCCGGTCCATTTACTACACAACCAATAATCGCAACATCAATAGGTTCAATAATATCTTCCAGCCGGTTCTCCAGTTCATTGACTACTGCAATCACATTGAACTGTTGACGTGAACAGGAAGGACAAGCCACAAGGTTAATACCCTTGCTTCTGATGTGCAGGCTCTTGAGAATATCAAAACCAACCTTGATTTCCTCTACCGGATCGGCTGCCAGTGAAACACGAATCGTGTCACCAATCCCCTCGGCCAGCAACATACCCAGACCAATCGATGATTTAACTGCGCCTGAACGCAATCCACCAGCTTCGGTAATGCCCAAATGCAGTGGTTGTTCTATTTGGGTAGCCAGTTTCTTGTAGGCATCAACTGTCATGAATATATCTGATGCCTTCAGACTGACCTTGAAATCAGGGAAATTCAATCTGTCGAGTATATCAATATGTCTCAATGCAGACTCGACCAGCGCATCAGCCGTGGGCTCACCGTATTTCTTTTGCAAATCTTTTTCCAGTGAGCCGGCATTAACACCAATACGAATTGGAATATTACGATCACGCGCTGCATCAACTACGGCACGCACACGATCTTCACGACCAATGTTACCCGGATTAATGCGCAAGCAATCTACACCCAATTCGGCCACCCGCAATGCAATCTTGTAGTCAAAATGAATATCGGAAACCAATGGAATAGATACCTGTTTGCGAATATCACCAAACGCGTCTGCCGCCTCCATGGTTGGTACCGAGACTCGTACAATATCTGCACCTGCTTTCTGGATTGCCTGTATCTGCGCCACAGTTGCAGCCACATCACAGGTATCTGTGTTTGTCATACTTTGCACAGATATTGGTGCATCTCCGCCAACAGCGACATCACCAACATGAATCTGGCGGGATTTACGACGATGGATATTATTCGGTGATTTCATTTTTACCCGTCAATCTTTTGCGCTTCCAGATCATTGCCCAGCTTGAAACGCACCAGATTGCCATTAACATGTGGCTTCAGATCAAACGCTTCACCGTTGTATTCCATTCTCACAACTGAGGCATTACCGAGATAAATCTCAAATGGCGCCTTGCCGCGTACAATCTTGGTTCGACCTGCTCTTATCAGATCATAAACAAGGCGGTTACCTTCAGCATCACTGATATCAACCCATGAATCGCCATCAAACGACAACACCATGATTGCTTCCTTTGTCGCACTGGACGCAGGTGGATTGGATTTTGTTATTTCATTGATCGTTGCCACAGCTTCAGATGATGATACGTTTTCCAGTACATCCTCGCGTAAAACCCTGATATCATCATTCTCATTGTTGCTACGTGCAATTTCAGCCAGTGCAGTACCTGATTCTGCCACAACTATCGGCTGTTCCATTCCAGGTTCAAAACTGTACCACCACAACACCATCAGGAAGGCAAACACCAGCACCATTGATATCGAGGTATTATGAAACATCACATCTGCACGAGTAGGTGCAGGTTTTTCCTTGTAAACCGAACTCAACTCCGGATCGCTATACCCAAGCTGGCTATAGGCTTCAATTAGCGGGGTGTCAGAAATTTCCAGCAATCTCGCATAGGCACGTAAATAGCCATAAACAAAAATAGGTTCCGGCAAGACATCAAAATTGTCATTTTCCAATGCATTGATTGTTTTTATATGCAGATTCAGCTTGTTGGCCACATCCTGCTGTGACAGCCCTGCTTCCTCACGCGTCTTGCGTAATTTTTCTCCTGGTCCCAGAAGAGATGCCTGCTCCACATCCTCTCTTACTTCTTTCATTTTTCCTTATCCATTAAAAGTTTTGCTTCTTCACTATCCGGAAACTGGGATTTCAGTAACAACGCATAACTTGATACTGCATCCTTATCCCCCAATACACGTTCTGTCTTTATCCCCAGCCAAAGTGTTCTTGCTGTATGTCTGGCAACACTGCGGTAACGCTGAAGAAATGCGCGCGCACCCATAAAGTTTTTAGCGTCATAGTTAATCGATGCCATGTAATAAAGCGATGCGGGCAAGCGCGGGTTCAGTTCCAGCGCCTTGCGGAAATTGATTTCTGCATTTTCTATATCTGGTATACGGTAATAACAACGCCCGATATTTTCATACAGTTGATCCGGTGATTTGTATAGTGGATCCTTGAGTGCATTTTCAAAATGAGACAGTGCTTCCTGTAATTTCCCCTGCTGATATAAAAATGCACCATAGTTGTTCTGCAATATTGAACTGGAAGGATTCAGATCAACTGCCCGTTTATAATGTCTTTCAGCATCATCATATTGTTCCAGCTGGTTGTACAGCTCACCAATATAGTGATGTGCTTCCGGTAAATCCGGATCAAGGTGCAATGCCTTCTTGAGTTTTAACATCGCAATTTTGTATTTTTTCTGGCTTAAGTAACCAAGCCCAAGTTGTGCATTGATCTGGGCAGCCGATTTTGGCGAGCCTCCCTGATCTTCACTCTGGTAAGTTTGTTGTTGCGCACAACCACCCAGCACCATGGCAAATACAGATAGAACCAGTATTGTTATCCTTCTCATTTTTATTGTTCCTGAATAAAGTTGACTGTTTGACGTCTGTTTTTCTTTGTTCTGTCTGCCACCTTGCCTACCAGTTGGCCACAGGCTGCATCAATATCATCACCGCGTGTCTTGCGTGTCACTGTTACCAGGCCTGAACGCACAAGAATGGAACGGAACTGATCAATCGCTTCTTTTGAAGAACAACGATAACCGGCACCATTAAACGGATTAAATGGAATCAGATTAATCTTGGCAGGTATTCCCCTGAGAATTTTAGCCAGTTGGCGTGCATGCTCCGGTTGATCATTGACCCCTGCCAACATCACATATTCAAATGTAATCTTGCGACGATTGTCTTTCGCAAAAAACCGCTTGCAGGCGGCAAGTAAATCAGACAATGGGTATTTGGTGTTAATCGGTACCAGTTGGTTGCGTAGTTCATCATTAGGTGCATGCAGGGAAACAGCCAGACTCACGTCTGTGAGTTCACTAAGCTTGTCGAGTGAAGGCACAATACCGGCCGTACTCAATGTGACACGGTATTTGGAAAGGTTGTAGGCAAAATCATCCATCATCAGATTGGAAGCCTTAACTACATTCTTAAAGTTTAATAGTGGTTCGCCCATACCCATTAATACAACATTGGTAATAGGCTTGTTAACATTTTTCATTTCTCCCAGAGTCTGATGCGCAATTCGCAACTGCCCCAGAATCTCGGCTGTTGTCAGGTTCCGATTAAAGCCCTGTTGTGCAGTTGCACAAAATGAACAATCCAGTGGACAACCTACTTGCGATGAAATACACAGTGTCCCGCGCCCGTCTTCCGGAATATAAACTGTCTCAACATGGTTGCCACAATCCAGCTTCAATACCCACTTGCAGGTACCATCACTGGACAGCTGCTGTTCCACAATTTCCGGTAAACGAATTTCAGCAACCTCGGTCAATTTTATACGCAAGGCTTTTGAAACATTGGTCATCTCATCAAAGTCAGTCACACCAAACTGGTGTACCCATTTCAATAATTGGGACGCACGAAACGGCTTCTCTCCCATTTCAACGAAGAAAGATTCCATATCCTGCCGGTCAAAATCCAGCAGATTGATTTTTTGAGTATTGCCTTGCATTGATATCATCGAGCTATGACTTAACTCGGTGATTATACGTGGTTTTTCAGATACAAAAAACGCCAACAAAATCTGGCATGACTCGGTCTGATTTGATAATTAACATATAAATCAAATAGATAGAAGAATGCGAGATTTCACAGCTGGATCTGACTCTGATGAAAAACAGGTAATTTCAATGAGATAAGGCCTACGATGTGTATAAAGAGGGTCGAGCCCTATAGGCATTAAGGCAGTCTTTATCGATAAAAAATCAGCCTAGACAGGATAGTATGGGCAAACCTTCCATGCGTATTATGTCTGTCAGTTCTGTTTCAGGGGCTTAATCCGTTTCCTCAATCCAGGCCATCTGTATAGCCTCAAGAATTTTTTCATTTGAACGTTCAGGGTCATCATCAAAATCCGGCAAATTACAAACCCACTGATGCAGATCGGTAAAACGCACATATTGTGGATCAACATCGGTGTGTGTTTCTGATAGTTCAATTGCAATATCGAGTGTGTCAGTCCATTTCAGGCTCATAGCTTATTTACCTTCACTCACCATATTGATGGTGTATTTTGGAATTTCTACCACCAGATCTTCATCAGCGACTATCGCCTGACAACTTAATCGTGACTCCGACTCCAGTCCCCATGCCTTGTCGAGTAAATCATCTTCTGTTTCATCCGACTCCTGCATGGAATCAAAACCTTCACGTACAATCACATGACACGTAGTACAGGCACAGGATTTCTCACAGGCATGCTCTATATCAATCCCGTTGGCAAGTGCTGCATCAAGCACCGTAGTGCCTGATTCAGCTTCAATAACAGCCCCATCAGGACATATCTCTTCATGAGGTAAGAATATTATTTGTGGCATTTTAAAAAACTCAGTATTAAAAAAATTTAAATCGCACCAGCATGAATTGGATTTTCTTCCAAGACAAGAAAAAAATCAGCGAAGAAGCGGAGTTTACACGAAGTAAATGAGTACCCAATATACGGGCACAAGTATTCTGAGCTGATTTTTGACGCCGTATTGGGAGAAAAGACTTTCATGCTCTAGTTTTTGAACTCATCCAGTTTGTGGCCCGCTAAAGCCTTATTAATACTTGCATTCATTCTTCGTGCAGCAAAATCCTGTGTTGCTTTATCCAGTTGGCTAATAGCCTTTTTGATTGCGCGGATATCATTACCGGTCTTTATATTAATCAGATTTTGCAGGCATGTGTTAATTTCAGTGCGTTCCTGTTCTGATAATAATACATTACCATCTTCATCCAGTGCCGCAGTGAGTGCTTCAATAACGCGTTCAGCCTCGACCTGTTGTTCACGCAACATGCGCATACCGGCATCCTCTTTTGCATGTTCGAATGAATCCCGTAGCATGCCTTCGATCTCATTATCCGTCAGACCGTAAGAAGGTTTTACCTGAATACTGCTTTCAGTGCCGGTTGTTTGTTCCTTTGCAGTCACACTTAACAAACCATCGGCATCCACCTGAAAGGTAACGCGAATACGTGCAGCACCGGCCACCATCGGTGGAATACCACGCAATTCAAAACGCGCAAGTGAACGACAATCGGAAACCAGTTCACGTTCACCCTGAAGTATATGAAGTGCCAGTGCCGTCTGGCCATCTTTAAACGTGGTGAAATCCTGTGCACGAGCGACCGGTATCGGGGTATTACGTGAAATCACTTTCTCAACCAGTCCACCCATGGTCTCAAGTCCAAGTGAAAGCGGAGTAATATCCAGTAACAGCATTTCACCATCCGGTTTATTGCCTGCCAGAATATCAGCTTGTACTGCTGCACCAATGGCAACTACCTTGTCCGGATCAATATCAACCAGTGGTTCGCGGCCAAAAAATTCACCCACCAATTCACGCACTCGCGGTACACGGGTGGATCCACCCACCATCACCACTTCCTGAATTTCTTCAGCCGTAATACCGGCATCACGTAGTGTGCGACGACAGGGAACCAGTGTCTTGCGAATCAACGGATCAACCAGTTGATTAAATGTTTCTCTGGTCAACTCTCCTTCCCAAAATGCACCATCACTTAATTCAACTTTTACTGTTGTACTGTTACTGTCTGTCAACGCTTCTTTTACGTCACGTGCAACATGCATCAAACGACGCAACTGGGCATGATCAACATCATCTTTTATATCTGCTTGCTGCATAATCCATTCTGCAATTGCATGATCCATATCATCACCACCGAGCGCTGAATCACCGGATGTAGCCAGTACTTCAAATACCCCTTTATTCAAACGCAAAATGGAAATATCAAATGTACCGCCTCCCAGATCAAATACGGCATGTACACCTTCAGCACCTTGATCAAGCCCGTAGGCCACAGCGGCAGCGGTTGGTTCATTGATTAGTCGCAATACGTTGAGTCCTGCAAGTCTGGCAGCATCTTTTGTAGCCTGGCGCTGGGCATCATCAAAATAGGCCGGTACAGTAATGACAACACCGGTAAGTTCATCTCCCAGTGTGTCTTGCGCACGTTGCTTTAATGTTTTCAGAATATCCGCCGAGATCTCGACCGGACTGAAATCCCCCGCCACTGTATGTAAACGCGGCATATCAGATTCAGATTCAACAAATTCATAGGGCAAACGGGAACCAAGTGATTTCACATCATCAAGGCCACGCCCCATAAAACGTTTTACAGAAATAATGGTATTAAGCGGATCTTTTGTTGCTGCAGCTCTGGCTTCACTGCCTACTACCGGCGCAGACCCTTTTTTATATTGCACAACCGATGGCAACAGATGTTCACCTTGTTCATTGGGCAAGGTTTCCGGCACCCCGCTTCGGACAGTGGCAACCAGAGAATTGGTTGTACCAAGATCAATGCCGGCCGCCAGCTTGCGCTGATGCGGTGCATCGGATTGTCCGGGCTCAGCAATCTGTAACAGTGCCATAACTAGATTAATTCTTCCTCAAGCTCTTCAATTTCGTTTCTGAGTTTGTGCATAAACTGCATTTTTCGAACCGTATCGCGCGCCTTTGTGTACGCCTCATCATTTGCATTCGCAAACAGAACAGAAAGATCGGAGATCATATCACTCATGGCTTTTTCAATCTCCTGTAACAATCCTGCCAGCTTGCCCAGAGGATCCTGTGCATCACGTACCGCTTCCAGTGATTCACGCAACTCCATTTGTTGCATCAGAAATTGGGGATCCATACTGGTATCGGTTTCTTCGTCGAGATTGATACCCTGCAACGCCAGCAGATACTTGCCGCGCTCCAGCGGATCTTTTAGTACACGAAATGCTTCATTGATTTGTGCCGCCTGCTGAACTGCAAGACGTCGTTCCTGATCAGTCGCATTTGCAAACTTGTCTGGATGCGATACGCGCTGTAATTCACGATAGTGTTCAGAGAGTGTATTTAAATCTACTTCGAATGAGACAGGTAAACCAAAAAGCTCAAAATAATTCCGGCTGAATATGGACTCCATGCCTATTTTGTATCATTCAGACAGTGAAGCTCTCACCACAACCACAGGAATCCTTGACATTGGGATTGTTAAACCTGAATCCCTCATTCAAACCTTCACGTGTGTAGTCAAGCTCGGTACCATCAATATAAACCAGACTCTTCGGATCAACGATAACCTTTACACCCTTGTCCTCAAATACCTGATCTTCAGGTTCTATGGCATCAACAAATTCGAGTACATAGGCCATCCCGGAACAACCGGTTGTCTTCACACCCAAACGCAAACCAACACCCTTGCCACGATTCTCCAGAAACTGGCTTACGCGCTCAGCCGCAATATCCGTTAAAGTAATACCCATAGGAACTAAATATGACGACAGAACGGTTTATGCCGCTTGATCGTCACCTCCTGATTTCTTCTTGCCCTGATAATCTTCAATGGCCGCCTTGATGGCATCTTCTGCCAAAACAGAACAATGAATTTTGACTGGTGGTAAAGCCAGTTCCTCAGCGATTTCCGTATTCTTGATTTGTCCGGCTTCTTCCAGCGTCTTGCCTTTGACCCATTCGGTTAATAATGAACTTGATGCAATCGCTGAACCACAACCGTAGGTTTTAAACTTGGCATCTTCAATCACACCCTCATCATTGACCTTGATTTGCAATTTCATCACATCACCACAGGCCGGTGCACCCACCATACCGGTACCAACGTGGCTGTCATCCTTATCCATTGTTCCAACATTGCGTGGATTCTCGTAGTGATCCAGAACTTTTTCGCTGTATGCCATTTTTCATTACCTCATGGTTAGAGTTAACTTTCCAACCTTTTAACTTTTAAACTTTCTTTAATGCGCCGCCCATTGAATACTCTTGAGATCAATACCTTCCTTGTACATATCCCATAATGGTGACAGCTCACGTAGCTTATCGACATTTTTCCTGATTTGTTCAATAGCGTAATCAATCTCTTCTTCTGTCGTAAAACGACCAATGGTAAAACGTAATGAGCTGTGTGCCAGCTCGTCATCACGTCCCAGTGCCCGCAATACATAGGAAGGCTCCAGACTGGCTGATGTACAGGCAGAACCGGATGAAATAGCCAGATCCTTCAATGCCATCAGCAACGATTCACCTTCAACAAAGTTAAAGCTTATATTCAGATTGCCTGCGATACGATGATCCATATCACCATTAATATAAACCTCTTCCATATCTTTCAAACCATCGAGCAAACGATCACGCAATGCACGAATACGTTCATTTTCGGATGCCATCTCCTCTTTTGCAATACGGAAGGCTTCACCCATACCTACAATCTGATGTGTTGCCAGTGTACCGGAGCGCATTCCGCGTTCATGTCCGCCACCATGCATCTGTGCCTCAAGACGAATGCGTGGTTTGCGGCGTACAAATAATGCACCGATCCCTTTAGGTCCATAAATCTTGTGGGCAGAGAATGACATTAAATCGACTTTCGCCTTTTGCAAATCAATCGGCACCTTGCCTGCGCTCTGTGCTGCATCGACATGGAAAATAATCTTGCGTGGACGAGTCAGCTCACCGATGGCCTCGATGTCCTGAATAACACCCACTTCATTATTAACATGCATGATTGAAATCAGAATTGTATCGTCACGAATTGCGGCTTCCAGTTTTTTCAGATCAATCAGACCACTTGTTTCAGGCTCGAGATAAGTAACTTCAAAACCATCCCGCTCCAGCTGGCGACAAGTATCCAGTACTGCCTTGTGTTCTGTTTTACAGGTAATAATGTGCTTGCCTTTTTTCTGATAGAAATTAGCCGCACCCTTGATGGCAAGGTTGTCTGATTCTGTTGCACCTGATGTCCAGACTATTTCACGTGGGTCACAGTTGATCAGTGCCGCTACATTCTTGCGTGCTTCTTCCACTGCCTCTTCTGCATGCCAACCAAAGGCATGGGAACGTGATGCCGGATTGCCAAAATTGCCGTCCGGTGTCATGCATTGAATCATCTTCTCTGCTACTCGTGGATCAACAGGAGTAGTTGCAGAATAATCAAGATATATTGGTAACTTCATTCGGGTCTCCGTAAATAAATCTTACTGCTTCCTCTAACTCATTCCAGAATCTATGCAACTACTTTTTCTGAACTCGGAGGACTTACCCTTCCACTTGCAGCATGTTTGCTATCCTGACGTTCGGCAATTTCCTGAACATCACGACGTTTAACCAGATCACCCAGAGTAATACCGCCAAGGAAATCCTGAATCTGTGAACTTAAATCCATCCACAATTCATGTGTCAGACAACGATCATTATCCTGACAATTACCTTCACCGGCACACTTTGTTACATCCACTTTTTCATCCACTGCATTGATAACTTCTACAATCGAAATCTGTGCCGCTTCACGACTCAGGCGATAGCCGCCACCCGGTCCACGTGCACTGTCAACCAGCCCCTGTTTACGCAAACGTGAGAACAACTGTTCGAGATAGGAAAGTGAAATACCCTGACGTTGTGAAATATCTGCCAGTGTGATTGGTCCCTGCCCATAGTGAATTGCCAAATCAAGCATTGCGGTTACAGCGTAACGGCCTTTTGTAGTCAGTCTCATCGTGATTACCTTTGTCTTAAAATTGGTTGAAAATTACCTGGCCAGATATGGTATACTTCGCAGGTGTTGTTGGTTAATAACCCCGTCTTGTGTATAGGATTACATAACCAAGTAATTTAGTCAAGTATCTTATACCCAACTTTCTTTGTCAAGAATTATATCGGTTCTCTCCGAACCATCTGAACCCAAAAAATGATGAATTTAATCTAGGGCTTATGCTCAGATTCGACTGTATCTGATTGATTATCTTCTTTATTTTGTGCTCTTCCTGTTGGCTGTAACTCGCATGGTCCCAAATCAGGCAGATTCACATCCCCGATTTCCATACCCAGCTTTTTCAGTGAATCGCACATCACTTCCATTTTCTCATCCATCACATGCAAGTGATCCAGCATACGATTAATCGCCTGTGCAACCGGATCCGGCATATCCTGTGTTGTGCCGTAGGCATCAAAACCCAGCTTTTTGGCAATTGCCTGGCGACGACGGTCGAGTTCATTGGCAGACTCATTGACCACACGTCCGGGGACACCGACAACGGTGCTGCCATCGGGTGCATCCTTGGTCACAACCGCATTGGAGCCAATACGTACGTCATTACCAATATTGATTGGCCCTAACACCTTGGCGCCGGCACCGACAACCACATCATTGCCTAATGTCGGATGGCGTTTGCCCTTATTCCAGCTTGTACCACCCAATGTCACCCCGTGATAGAGCGTACAATCATCGCCAATCTCGGCCGTTTCACCAATAACCACTCCCATACCGTGATCAATAAAAAAGCGTCGTCCGATGCGGGCAGCAGGATGAATTTCGATTCCGGTAAACCAGCGCGCAACGGTTGATATCCAGCGCGCAAACCATTTTAGCCCCATATTCCATAGAGAGTGGCTCATACGATGTACCAGCAAGGCATGCAGACCCGGATAAGTCGTCAGCACTTCAAACGCATTCCGAGCGGCCGGATCGCGATCGAATACACACTGTACATCTTCTCTTAAACGTTCAAACATGCCGGGGTTCCTGTGACAAAGATGCCTAAATATACATCAAACCTGACTTTATTTCTTTGTTAGCTTCCGGTTCACTTCGGTCAATATGCCGCGCAGGATATTGAGCTCTGTCTTTTCCATACGCGCACGATTAAACAGACGCCGCAATCGCCGCATCAATTTGCGCGGATGATCCGGATTCAGGAAATCCACATCAATCAGGGTTTGCTCCAGATGAGTATAAAAACCATCCATCTCTGCTGCGGTGACATACTCAATCTCCTCAGCCTCATCCATCTCTTCTGCCCGCTGTGATGCCTGAAAAATATCACTACTGACAAGCTGTACCGCCGCGGCAATATTCAATGAGCTGAATTCAGGATTACACGGGATATGAACCAGATAATGACAACGTTCAAGCTCTTCATTGGTCAAACCGGAATTCTCCCGACCAAAGACAATGGCAACCTTCTCACGTTGAGCAGTATTCGCAACCAACTCACCACACTGCCTGGAATCCACTTCCGGCCAACTCAGCCTACGCTGACTACGCGCACTGGTACCCAACACCAGATTACAGTCCTGTAAAGCCTCATCCAGTGTTGTACACACTGTTGCTCTGGCAAGCACATCATCGGCACCTGATGCACGTGATGTCGCATCCGCATGCGGAAACAGACGCGGATTGACCAGAACCAGATTTTCCAGACACATATTTTTCATGGCGCGTGCGGTTGCACCTATGTTGCCGGGATGACTGGTTTCGATGAGCACAATACGGATATTGGAAAGCATCAAATCAAGATACAAGAAGGAAGATGCAAGATACAAGTTAAAATCAAAGGTTTGCGGATCGTACGCTTTCCCTTTTAGCCTGTATCTTGTAATATCTCGCCTCTTGTAACTTTTATCTCATATCTGGATTTCCCATGCATCCCATGCTCAATATTGCCATCCGAGCCGCCCGCAGTGCCGGTAACATTATCGTGCGTTCGCTGGATCGTCTGGATACCCTGACCATTGAGACCAAATCCAGTCGGGATTTTGTGACAGAAGTGGATCGTCAGGCCGAACAGGAAATTATCGCCACTATTCGCAAATCCTACCCGGATCATGGCTTTCTGGCCGAGGAAAGCGGGGAATCTGGCAGTGATGAATTCCAGTGGATTATTGATCCGCTCGACGGCACGACCAACTTCCTGCACGGCTTCCCGCAATTCGCGGTTTCGATTGCCCTGAAGCACAAGGGAAAGCTGGAACAGGCGGTCGTCTACAACCCGGTCAGCGAGGAATTGTTCACTGCCACTCGTGGCGCCGGTGCATTACTGAATGATCGACGCATTCGTGTATCCAAGGTGCACAAATTCGAGAATGCACTGCTTGGCACCGGTTTTCCGTTCAAGGATCTGACACACATTGAACCATTCCTGAATATCCTGAAAGATGTATTAAGCCAAAGCAGTGGCGTGCGCCGACCCGGTTCGGCTTCACTGGATCTGGCTTACGTGGCCGCCGGACGTCTGGATGGCTTCTGGGAATTTGGTCTCCAGCCGTGGGACATGGCCGCCGGTATTTTACTGGTACAGGAAGCCGGTGGCCTGATCAGCGATTTCAGGGGTGGTAATAACTTCATGCAATCCGGCAATATCGTTGCCGCCAACCCCAAAATTTTCAAGATATTACTGCAGTCATTGCACAACCACATTCCAGCAGAACTTGATAAATAGCGACTAACCTGTTGTTATCCAAACAACTCTAATATCTGATTTTTGTCACGAAATCCGCACGATTTCAGCTCAAGTTTGACGCCACTTTACCGATGTTATTACTGAACGCAATTTGCTGAGTATGAGCTTAGATAGGTAAGGGGCTTTGTATGTTTAAGAAAGAAGTTGCAGCACAGTTCGGCTCCAAAGCACAGGAATTGCTAATGCAGGACATCCTCGAAGGAATGGAGGATTTTGTTTCAAAGTTTGGATACCGTGCACAAAAATGTGAATTCGAGATTATTCCTCTCAAATGCACAGCGCGCACAAGCAAAAACAAAAGTATGGATACAGCCGAAAATAAAAAGCAGGATGCGGAAATTATCTCGTTCGAAGAAGTAAGGAAAGAACGAACACTCAGAAGGAGTGCATGAAGGGAAGCGCATTGCTTCTCCCCTCCCACGGACCGGTGAGGGTGAGAAGACAACCTTATAAATATCAGTATTCTCTGTAACCTCAGTAGTTTCTTATTATTGTTTTTCCAGTACTGCCCGAGGGTTGAATTTACAATAATAGGTGTTTATGTACTTCACGACATCAAAGTTTCAGTAATATTCGGTATTCAATCAAGGCCGATCATCTTCCTCTACACCTTCTTTCTTGACAGGCATGAGGTCTTGTTTGCTGACACCAAGTGCAAGTACAACCGGACTTGCTATATAAATAGATGAATAGGTACCAATAAAAATACCGAGAATCAAAGCCAATGCAAACTGATGAATAATTTCACCGCCAAAAATAAACAGGGCGAGCAATACCAGCATGGTGGTGATTGAGGTCATTAATGTACGTGACAAGGTCTGGTTTAATGAGCCATTAATAATATCAACCGACGTTCCCTTGCGCATTTTACGAAAGTTTTCACGAATACGATCAAACACAACAATAGTGTCATTCAATGAATAACCAATAACTGCCAGAATGGCTGCAAGTACTGTCAGATCGAACTCAAACATAAATACCGAGAAAATACCCAGCACAATAATGACATCATGCATCAGGGCGGCAACAGAACCAAGTGAAAACTTCCATTCAAAACGGAACATGACATAGATAAAAATTCCGAAAAGCGCATAAAGCATCGCCAGACCACCATCTTCGGTCAGTTCATCACCGACTTGCGGGCCAACAAATTCAACACGGCGCAAATCAATCTTTTCTGTTGTAGCCTGTTTCAGTGAATTTATAATTTTGTTGCTCAGATCGGCGCTACTCACATCCTTGCGTGGTTGTAATCTGATGAGTACATCCTGTGAAGTACCAAAGTGCTGCACAATCGCATCACCATATCCTGCTGATGATAATGCCGAACGTATTTCAGATAACTCGGCAGGTGACTCATAGGCAACTTCGATTAATGTACCACCGGTAAAGTCGATACCGAAATTCAGGCCACGTGTGGCAAGTGAACCGATTGAAACAATAATAAGCAAGGCAGAAAAGGCCAGCGCCAGCGTGCGTTTGCTCATAAAATCAAAAGTGGTTGTCTTCTTGAATAATTCCATAATATTAAACCGGCAGTTTCGCTACCTTTTTACGACCACCCCATGCCAGATTGACAACACCGCGTGTTCCCATAATGGCAGTAAACATGGAAGTCAGAATTCCGATAGATAATGTAATTGCAAACCCTTTAATTGGTCCGGTACCAAAACCAAACAGGACAACCGCTGCAATCAGGGTGGTAATATTTGCATCAGCAATAGTACTGAACGCCTTTTCATATCCGGCATGAATACTGGCCTGTGGTGTATTACCATTACGCAGTTCTTCACGTATTCGTTCAAAGATCAGGACGTTTGCATCCACCGCCATACCCACGGTTAATACGATACCGGCAATACCAGGCAAGGTCAGTGTTGCCTGCAACATTGAGAGTACAGCGACAATCAAAACAAGATTCAATGCCAGTGCCATATTGGCAATCAGGCCAAATCCCTTGTACCAAAATGCCATGAACGCCAGCACCAGAACAAAACCGATGATGACTGAACGGAAGCCTTTATCAATATTATCTTTACCCAGACTTGGGCCTACAGTACGTTCTTCAATAATTTCAACCGGTGCCGACAATGAACCGGCACGTAATAACAAGGCCAGATCACGTGCTTCCTCCGTACTATCCAGACCGGTTGTCTGGAAACGCTTGCTAAAGGCATCACGGATAGTTGCCACATTAATCACTTCTTCAACCAGTTTCTTGCCACGCTTTTCCTTGAACACCACGGCCATTGGCTTGCCGATATTTTCCTTGGTGATATCACCCATGCGGCGAGCACCCTTGCCATCCAGTGTGACATAAACTGCCGGAATACCGGTTGTGTTATCCAGACCGGATGATGCATTGGTGATTTGGTCACCTGTTACAATGGTGCGCTTCTTGAGTAATACCGGGCTACCATCACGTTCGTAATACAATTTAGAACCTACCGGCACATGACCATTGATTGCATCCTGCACTGAATGTTCCACATCAACCAATCGATATTCCAAAGTTGCCGTGGTTCCCAGAATTTTCTTGGCACGGGCAGTATCCTGCACACCCGGTAATTGCACTACAATCCGGTTCAGTCCCTGTTGCTGAATGATTGGTTCAGCAACACCCAGTTCGTTAACACGATTACGCAGAGTGGTAATATTTTGCTGTAATGCATAACGTTTTAACTCACGAATACCATTCTCACTAAATGACACCAATAGATAAAAACGATCCGCTTCTTCATATTCGGTTCTCAACAGATCACTGTAATCCTTGCGAATAAGACTGTTTGCCTTTTCGCGCTCTTCGGCACTCTTGAACTTGATTTCAATACCGGCTGGGTGTGCATCTTCGGCCTGCTTGCGCGCAACAGTTAAATAACGAATTTTTTCCTTGCGCATACTGGAACGCATTTCACTGACATTGGATTCTTCTGTTTGTCTGATCGCGGTATCTACGTCCACTTCCATCAAAAAGTGCACACCTCCACGTAAGTCCAGCCCCAGATACATCGGCTTGGCATTAAATGATGCCAGCCAGTCCGGTGTCGCCGGTAACAGATTTAAAGCAACTGTAAATTTTTCACCCATTTCGTGATCAATCACACTCATTGCCTTGAGCTGGGTTTCAGTATCATTAAAACGTACTACTAACCCTTGTTTATCCATAACAAGGGAATTGTATTCAATGGATGCCTTCTTGAAGATTTCCTCAACGCGTACCAAGGTGGATTCATCTATCGTACTTTGACGTGTTGCAGAAATCTGTAATGCCGGATCCTCACCATAGAGATTGGGTGTGGCATACAATACGCCAACAATGACCATAAAAATGATCAGAAGATATTTCCACAGAGGATATTCGTTTAACATGATTTAAAACGTCCTGTTACTATTAAGAACTCTTGATGGTTCCCTTTGGCATCATACTGGAAACAGCGTCACGCTGGATTTTGATTTGGACTTCCTTGGCAATTTCAACTGTCAGGAAGTTATCCCCTACTTCAGTGATTTTACCCAGTACCCCGCCATTGGTGACGACTTCATCACCCTTGGCCAGTGATTCCACCAGCTTCTTGTGTTCTTTCACCCGTTTGGACTGCGGACGTATCAGCAGGAAATAGAAAACGACAAAAATAAGTACCATAAAGACAAGGCTAAAAACCGGATCGCCCTGTTGTTGGGCCGCCGCACCATTGGCCGCCATCGCATCTGAAATGAAAAAACTCATGAAAATCAGTCCTGTATAGAATTATGATTATTTAAAGACCCGCTATTCTAGCTCACTTTAGGCGCGTTGTTGATAAAAATCCTGTACAAAAGTGGCCAACTGCCCGTTTTCGATGGCAGATCGCAGTTCTTTCATCAAATTCAGGTAGTAATGCAGATTGTGAATCGTGTTGAGACGGGCACCCAATATCTCATTGGCCTTGTCCAGATGATGCAGATAGGCACGACTGTAATTGCGGCAAGTGTAGCAATCACAGTGCGGATCAAGCGGACTTTCATCGGTACGATGACTGCTATTGCGGATTTTAATCACCCCTGAGTGGACAAACAGGTGGCCATTGCGTGCATTTCGCGTCGGCATGACACAATCAAACATATCCACACCGCGCACAACGGCTTCAACAATGTCTTCCGGTGTCCCTACTCCCATCAGATAACGCGGTTTGTCTTTCGGCATCGGCGCAACAATATGATTCAGCATACGCATCATTTCTTCTTTGGGTTCACCCACGGACAAACCACCGATGGCATAACCTTCAAAACCAATATTCACTAATGCCTGTAATGATTCCTCACGCAAGTGTTCATACATACCACCTTGAATAATTCCGAACAGGGCTGCATCACTGTTCACCAGTTTGTCATGTTCAGTACGACTGCGTTGAGCCCAACGCATGGACAACTCCATGGAATAACGTGCCTGCTCTTCAGTTGCCGGATAGGGGGTGCATTCATCAAAAATCATTCGAATATCAGCATCCAGCGCATGCTGTACCTGCATGGATTTTTCCGGATCAAGAAATACCTTGTCACCATTCACTGGTGAACTGAATGTCACACCCTCTTCTGTTATCTTGCGCAGATCACCCAGACTGAAAACCTGAAACCCGCCAGAGTCAGTGAGGATAGGGCCATCCCAGTGCATGAATTTATGTAAACCATCAAATTGGGAAATAATGTCCGTACCAGGGCGTAGCATGAGATGAAAGGTATTGCCCAGTATTATATCGGCGCCATTATCTTTCAGCTCTTCCGGTGTCATCGCCTTGACCGTGCCATAGGTGCCAACCGGCATAAAGGCTGGTGTATTGATCACACCACGTTTAAATGTAATCGTCCCGCGTCGTGCCTCACCGTCTGTTTTTAATAAATCAAATTTCATAATAAATCATCGAATAAACATTGCATCGCCATAACTGAAAAAACGGTATTCTTCATCTATCGCATGTATATAGGCCTGCAATACATTCTGTGTTCCGGCAAAGGCGCTGACCAGCATTAATAAAGTGGATTCCGGCAAATGAAAGTTGGTCAGTATCGCATCAACTGTTTTAAATTCATAACCGGGATAGATAAAAATATCTGTGTCTCCAAAGAAAGGCTGTATCTCACCGCTTTGAGAGGCACTTTCAAGACTGCGCACCGAGGTAGTTCCAACCGCAATGACTCGTCCGCCTTTTGCTCTGGTTGCTTTCACCTTGTCACAGACAGATTGTGATACTTCCACATATTCGGTATGCATCTTGTGCTCCAGAATATTGTCCACCCGAACGGGCTGGAATGTGCCGGCACCGACATGCAGTGTCACAAAGACCTGCTCAACTCCTTTGGCCTTGATCGCATCCAGCGTTGTTTGATCAAAATGCAAACCGGCTGTTGGAGCCGCAACCGCTCCCGGCGTTTTCGCATAAACAGTCTGATAGCGCTCTAGATCAATGCTGTCATCGCTCCGCTCAATATATGGCGGCAACGGCATATGGCCGTATTGTTCAAGGAAGTCATGAATATCATCAATGGCACTGAAATCAAGGTCAAACAAATCATCTTCACGTCCTCGCACAACAATGCCTTTATCGCCTTCCAATAATATCTTGCTACTGACCTTGGGTGATTTACTGGAACGCACATGTGCCAGTACACGTTGATTATCCAGAATACGTTCGATTAACACCTCCACCTTGCCACCGGTTTCCTTGGTGCCGAATAATCGAGCCGGAATTACACGGGTATCATTAAAGACCAGTAAATCATCCGGTGACAGCATATCGACAAACTCATTAAATTGATGATCAGCCACCTCTCCCGTCATTTTGTCCAGCACCAACAGGCGACTGTCGGTGCGCTTATCGGCCGGAAACTGGGCAATAAGTTCATTCGGAAGGTCAAAATGGAAGTCTTTGCGTTGCATAGGGGCTGATTTTAACAAATAGATTGGCTGACCGCTTTCAGTAAGGACACAAATTTTCTATACTAGCGCTCCATTAGTCATTTCCAAATGCCGGGGTGGCGGAACTGGTAGACGCGCCGGATTCAAAATCCGGTGGTGGCAACATCGTGCGAGTTCGATTCTCGCCCTCGGCACCATTTTTAAACATATTCAGGACACATGCCAGGAATCGCTTGCCCATTCGCCAAAGCTATCATGAGTACCCAATGTTCATGTGAATATTCAACGCGCTTTCTGATCGCCGAACGTGAACATGCAGGTTGTGTTTCTGAAACCGCACATACCAATTGTGAATTTTTACTTGAAAGCTTCAAGGAAAATTCACGCTTCGTACTGAAACTGACCGCCACCAATGAAGAGATTCCACATGGTAAACAAATGCGTATTCAGATTGGCGGGTTGCTTGGTTTGCAAAAGCTCGTTCAGGATAACGAAGCAGGCAGTCAGGTACAGAATGTTCATGCTGTAGTGCAATCTGCCTTTGAGAAATATGGCAGTCTTAAAAATATTCCTTTTAATGAAATTGTAAAATCAATTACCGGCTGGAAAGGAAGACGAGGTTAGTATTTAATCATCCTTGCCGAGAGACAGCCCGGTAATGTCCTGCAAATGATATTTAAGTTGTGGAATATTGACCTTGAATTTCACATTATCATTTTCCAGAAAGGAAAGGTTCTTGATGATATCGATCTGTTTGTAATTAAGCAGTGTTGATGTGATGTTGTGTTGATCCAGTTTTGTCTCGCTCATTATTTTCCGAAGATCATATTTTATTTCTTCCTGTGCCTTGGGTTTATCATTGGGCAAGTGATCCAGAATATATCCCCCGATTACCAGCATAAGCTGTGTGTTGATCATGGCAACCAGCTTTTCATTAATATCATTTAATTTTGATGATAATGATTTCAACAGACGGAAAGTCAGATCCGGAAACTTCAGCAGTGCACTCAGAAAACCCTGATTAGGCAATTCAAGGACAGTGACATCGGTTTTTGATGCAATAGTGCAGGAACGTTTCTGATCAAGAAAGACCCCCATCTCGCCAAAGATTGCACCCTTGTCTGCAGTTGCAATGATATTATTGTTGCCATACATGTCATCCTTGATTACGTTCAGCGTGCCTTCGAGCACAATATAGACTGCATCTGACTTGTCTCCTTCACGCACAATAATCTCACCTTCATAGAAACTGCGAGTCTTTCCAAAATCCATCATGAAATGGACTGTCTCAGGGTTCAGCCGTGTAGGTATTGCATCCAGTGTTGTGAAGTTATTCAGACTCATACTGACTAGTTATAGATTACTTTCTTGATTTGTAATAATTAATCAGCCCATTAGTTGACACATCATGGGTTGAAGTTGTCTCATTATTGTCCAGATCATCCAGTATCTGGATTGCAAGCTGTTTGCCAAGCTCCACACCCCATTGATCATAGGAGTTAATATCCCAGCATATTCCCTGAACAAACACCTTATGTTCATACATCGCAATCAGGCTACCCAGTGTTTCCGGATCCAGTCTTTTATACATAATGGTATTGGTTGGACGATTGCCTTCAAATATCTTGTGTGGCAACAAATCCGCCAGTTCCTTATCGGACAGACCCTGTTGTTTCAGTTCTTCGCGGGCCTCTTGCTCTGTCTTGCCGCACATTAATGCCCTTGTTTGTGCCAGACAATTGGCCACCAGCACATAACAGTGTCCACTGACCGGATTCTGGCTTTGTGCCGCAATCAGAAAATCAGCCGGGATCAGTTTAGTCCCCTGGTGTATTAACTGATAAAAGGCATGCTGCCCATTGACGCCGGGCTCACCCCAGATGATCGGGCCAGTTGAATAGCCAACACGTTCTCCCTTGCGTGTAATGGATTTACCATTGCTCTCCATATCACATTGCTGGAGATAGGCAGGAAAATATTGCAGATAATGATCATAGGGCAGCACTGCATGTGATTCGGATTCAAAAAAATTGTTGTACCAGATGCCCAGCAAACCAAGAATCACTGGAATATTCTTTTCCGGTGGTGCCGTCCTGAAATGCTCATCCATTTTATGCGCGCCCGCCAACAGGTTTTCAAAATCATCCATCCCGATTGCAATGGCAATAGATAAACCAATTGTGCTCCAGAGTGAATAACGACCACCAACCCAGTCCCAGAAGCGGAAAACATTGTTTTCATCAATCCCGAATTTCTTTACTTCAGGAATATTGGTTGAAATCGCAACAAAATGGCTGGCAACGGCAGCCTTGTCCCTGAGTGTCTCCAATAACCATGCGCGTGCACTGTGTGCATTCATGATGGTTTCATGTGTGGTAAAGCTTTTGGATGCAACGATAAATAATGTGGTTTCCGGATCCAGTTTTCTGACGGTACTGGTTAAATGAGTACCATCAATATTGGAAACAAAATGGAAATTAATATCTGGATGCTGATATGGCTCCAGCGCCTCAACCACCATTAACGGCCCAAGATCTGAACCACCGATACCGATATTGACTACATCTGTAATCTGTTTTCCGGTATAGCCTTTCCATTCACCTGAACGCACTGCCTCACTGAACGTTTTCATATGTTCAAGTTCAGCATTGACACCCGGCATGACATCCTTGCCATCTACCAGTATCGGTTTGTTGGAACGATTACGTAATGCAACATGCAACACGGCACGATCTTCAGTGACATTGATATGTTCACCATTGAACATGCGTTCTTTCCATGCTGACAGGTCCATTTCCTCTGCCAATCCGGTGAGTAAACCAATAGTATCTGCTGTAATTCGGTTTTTGGAAAAATCGAGCAACAAGTCATCCAGTTGCAGGGAAAATTTCTCGAACCGCTGATTATCCTGCGCAAATAAATCACGCATATGTAATTGATCAATTTCCTGCTTGTGTTTGCCGAGAGCCTTCCAGGCCTTTGTTTGTGTTAGTGCTGACATCCTTTTTCGGATTCCCTCAAAATATAATATGCATCCAACCGGGAAAACCGGATCATGTTTACCTGTAAAATGCACAGTTGGCTCAAAAATCAGGTTTGTGTGTAAACATCCCCAACAATGTTTTTATACCTTTAATTAAAGGTTATAGGCAGCATTTTTGTACAATTTCATGAATATTACGGGATTTTTCATTGACGAACCCCGCAAAAATTCCTGAAACAAGGTATAATGCGCGGCTGATTTTAGCACTTATTCGTTCAAACACTCAAAAGTTTTTTAGTAGAATCAAATAGATAGAAACTTATGCCGCCACGTAAAGCCCCTGGTGACAAGGAACTTCGCGCCAGAGTAAAACTGTTAGGAACCTTGCTGGGTAATGTACTTCGTTCTCAGGCTGGAGACCGTGTCTTTAATGCCGTTGAATCCCTGCGCAAGGGATACATCAGCCTGCGTAAAACGGACAATCCGGCCAAACGCAAGAAACTCACTCTCCTTATCCAGTCTCTGGAGCCAGAGATATTAACGCATGTCGTGCGTGCATTTAGTATTTATTTCAGTCTGATTAATCTTGCAGAAGAAGAATACCAGCACCGGATCAGACGACATCAAATGCGTTCGGGTGATGTACTCTGGCCCGGTTCATTTGATCACACCATTCGCCAGTTCAAACAGGATGGCATCAGTGTAGAACAAATTGCACACTTGCTGGAAAAAATGCGTTATGTACCTGTGTTCACAGCTCACCCGACAGAATCAAAGCGTCGCACAATCAAGGAATCACTGCGCCGTATTTTTGAAACCATTGAGTTACTCAATGACCCACGCATCAGCAAACAGGAACAGTCCGATATTACGCGTGATCTGGAAACTGAAATCCAGATTTTATGGAAAACCGATGAAGTGCGCGTCACTCGCCCACGTGTCGAAGACGAAATAAAAAATGGACTGGTGTATTTTCAAGATTGCCTATTCACTGCCGTGCCCTCCATGTATCGTTACATGGAAAAGGCGATCAATAATGTCTATGGACTGGACAAGGAAAATGCGATCAGTGTTCCCGGATTAATCACTTTTGGTTCCTGGATTGGTGGTGACCGAGATGGTAATCCCAATGTTAAACCGGAAACCACAGCACATGCCTTACGTTTACAGCAAAGCATTATCCTGCTCGAATATGTTCGTCGTATCAAGGAACTCAGCCGTTACCTGACACAATCTGATCAATTATGTACTCCATCCAGTGCATTACTGGAAAGCCTGAAGACAGATATGGCGATTTGTCAAAAAGTTCAACAGGATGATAACCGTGAACGTTTTGCCAATGAACCCTATCGTCGCAAACTGTGCGCCATGCATTACCGGCTGGAACGTAATCTGATTGCGGCAAAGCGACAACTCAATGGCAAGGACAGTGATTCCAGCGAAGCCTATCGCTCCGAAAAAGAATTTCTATATGATCTTTACCTGATTCGTGATTCACTTATCAGTCATGATGACTTTGCCGTTGCCGATGGCGACCTGAAAGATCTGATCCATCTGGCCGAGACCTTTGGCTTCTATTTGCTCAAGCTGGATGTGCGTCAGGAATCCACACGTCACACCGAGGCCGTTGCCGAATTATTCCGGCAACATAACGGCACTGACTATAATGCGCTCGATGAAAATTCACGTCTTGCCTTACTCGCAGAACAACTACATACCGGACAGTCTCTGAATTTCAACCATGACACACTCAGTGAGCCCAGTCGTGAAACACTGGAAGTATTTGAAGTCATGGCGCAAATGCGTATTGAAATCAGTCCGGAAGCATTTGGCCACTATGTTATTTCAATGACCCATTCAGCCAGTCATGTAATGGAAGTCATGTTACTGGCCAGCGCTGCCGGCCTGTGCGGCTATAACGGTAATGATGCATTCTGCAATATTCGTATCAGCCCGTTGTTTGAGACTGTTGAAGATCTCATGCATATCAAACCGGTCATGACCACATTACTGGATAACAAAACCTATGCAGAACTACTGCAAGCTTCCAGCAATCTGCAGGAAGTCATGCTGGGCTATTCTGATTCTTGCAAGGATGGCGGCATTGTTGCCTCTGCCTGGAACTTGTATGAAGCACAAAAGAAAGTGACTCGGCTGATGAACAAACGCAACATTAAATGTCGTCTGTTCCATGGTCGTGGCGGCACTATTGGTCGTGGTGGTGGCCCAACACATGAATCCATACTCGCACAACCACAGGGCACTGTGCATGGTGAAATCAAGTTTACTGAACAGGGTGAAGTGCTGTCATACAAATACAGCAACTCGGAAACTGCCGTGTATGAGCTCAGTATGGGTGTCACCGGCCTGATGAAAGCCAGCCGTCATTTGATTGAACCCAATGGTGATGAACGCAATGACTATCTGGGCATCATGGATCAGCTTACCGTGTCAGGTGAAAAGGCCTATCGTGACCTGACAGATAATGCTGAAGGCTTCCTTGATTATTTTTATGAAGCAACACCGGTCAATGAAATCGGTTTACTGAATATCGGATCACGTCCATCACACCGTAATAAAAAAGATCGCTCGAAAGGTTCGGTTCGTGCCATTGCCTGGGTTTTCGGCTGGGCGCAATCACGTCATACCTTGCCTGCATGGTATGGCATTGGAACAGCAATTGAACAATGGCGTAACAACTCACCGGATAATCTGGCCAAACTACAGCGCATGTATCAGGAATGGCCTTTTTTCCGTGCACTGTTAAGCAATACCCAAATGGCACTCTACAAGGCTGATATGGGTATCGCCAGCGAATACGCCAAACTGTGTGAAAGTGCTGAAATTGGACAACGTATTTACAACATGATCAATGACGAATACCTGCGCACCATTACCCAGGTACTGAGTATTACCTGCTCAAAAACACTGCTCGAGGAAAATGAAACCCTCGCACTGTCGCTCATGCGTCGTGATCCCTATCTCGACCCACTCAACAACATCCAGATCTCGCTATTGGAACGCACACGTCATGAAGGAATTTCTGAAGAAGAAAAAGAAGAGTTAACTAATCCAATGTTGCGAACAATTAATGCCATTGCGGCGGGAATGAGAAATACCGGGTAATTGTCCTTCGACAAAGCTCAGGACGAACGGATTAAAAAAAGTTAGGCTACCTGCACCGGGATTGTGTTGCGACAATGCGTAACATTATTCTTTCCATCAAAATAAACCAGTATTGGTTTGAAGTTTGCAAGTTCCTGCTGGTTGAGTGAAGCATAAGTACAGATGATTACCTTGTCACCTACACTGGCCTTGTGTGCCGCTGCACCGTTAACCGAGATGATTCCGGAACCGTCTTCAGCTCGAATTGCATAGGTAGTAAAACGTTCACCATTCGTGACGTTATAAATCTGGATTTGTTCATACTCATGAATGTTAGCCATTTCCAGCAACTTGCCATCGATAGCACATGAACCTTCATATTCCAGTTCAGAATGCGTGACTATGGCGCGGTGCAATTTTGATTTGAGCATGGTTACATTCATGCAACTAATTTCCTTATCCGGATATTGGGGCGCATATTATCTTTATTTATAGTGTTTGCTTCAAATCCAGACAATGTGGTAAACCCTTGATTCATTGCCAGAAACGAGAGTAAAAATTAATAATATTATTTATATCAATATGTTATCTATTAATCGGGTTTTACCTAAATATGCGGCCACGAGGATTACAAGCTGTTTTTCATCTTCTGCCGGCTCACTTAAATCACCGGAATGACGAATTGAGAAGTAATCCGGTTTAAATCCGGCTTTGGTTAATACCTCATTGGCTTGCTGTTCTATTTCAGAAAAATGCACTGCTTTGGCCCTTAATTGATCACGCGCCTGACACAAAGTCTTGTATAGCAATGGTGCAACCTGACGTTCCTGTTCTGATAAATAACCATTACGCGAACTCATCGCCAGACCATCCGATTCACGCTGGGTGGGTATCGTGATGATCTCAACCGGTAAGTCATATTCTGCCACCAGTTTTTTTATCACCAGCACCTGCTGATAATCCTTTTCACCAAAAATGGCAATATCCGGTTGTACTGTTTCAAATAAATGTTTCACAACCACGGCAACACCCGAAAAGTGACCGGGACGTGATGCACCGCATAAAATATCACTCAAACCCGGAAACTCGATAACCTCTTTATTTGAATTTTTATCCGGATAGATTTCATTACGTGCAGGTGTAAACAGGGCATCAACATTGGCCAGCTCCAGCAAATATCTGTCATGTTCCAGTGTGCGCGGGTAAGCATCAAAATCTTCATTTGCACCAAACTGCAACGGGTTAACAAAAATGCTGACAATGGTTTTGGGTGCCAGTGTTTCTGCCCTTTCTACTAATTGTATATGGCCAGGGTGTAGATTACCCATAGTGGGCACAAAGGCAATGCGTTCATTCTTTTTACGGAATGAATCAGAGAGTGCCTTCATTTCATTTATAGTAGTGATGATTTGCATTGATAGCGTCCCTGTTCATGATTTGGCAAGCTCACCACGAACGGAAAATTTATTCTTTCAGGAAAAACTGTGTTCCAGCCCCGGGAAAGTACCGGCCTTCACTTCCTTTACATAATTACTGATGGCTTGCTGAATACTGCCTGCTTCTTCCATAAAGTTTTTGGAAAACTTCGGGCGCTTTCCGGGTGTAATACCGAGCATGTCATGCAACACCAGTACCTGTGCATCACAATCTACACCGGCACCAATACCAATAACCGGTATATCGACCTTGCTGGTAATCTCGGCCGCCAGAGATGAAGGAATACATTCAAATAATAAAAGATCCGCACCTGCTTCCTGCATTGCCATGGAATCCTGCAAAATAGTATTAGCCGCTTCCGCTTCCTTGCCCTGCACACGATAGCCACCCAGTTTATTGACTGATTGTGGTAATAAACCAAGATGTGCACAAACAGGGATACCATGAGCTGTCAGTTGTTTGACTGTTTCAACCATCACGGCACCGCCTTCGAGTTTCACTGCATGGGCATGGCCTTCTGCCATTAAACGTCCGGCATTAAACATGGCTTGATCCGGTGTGGCATAACTCATGAAAGACATATCCGCCAGTACCAGAGAATTTGAACATCCACGACTGACATTGTGGGTATGATAAATCATTTCATCCATAGTGACAGGTAAGGTACTTTCCTGACCCTGCACTACCATACCCAATGAATCACCCACCAACACAACTTCAACACCGGCATCATCCAGCAGGCGTGCAAAGGTCGCATCATACGCTGTCAAACAGGCAAATTTCTCTCCTGCCTGTTTCATATTGCGTAATGTAGTTAATGTGATTTTTTTATCTGGCATTCTTGCTGAATCATATTTTAAATAAATTCTTTTCTGTAAATCAGGGATATTGTTTTCTGGGTAGACATAAATATGCGAAAAAGCGGAGTTTACACGAAGTAAATGAGTACCCCAACAATGGGCATAAACATTTTGAGCATATTTATAACACCCCCAGAAAGCAATAGACCTATTTACAGTGCGATAGGCATGGGATTGAAGTAGTGCCGCCCTCTTTTAATATTACAAACCTGCTCCAGCAGGTTGTTGTAATCCTTTTCATTCGAGGCCAAATCGATTTCGGTTGCATTTACAATCAACAAGGGTGAACCGGTGTAATGATAAAAGAATTCCATATAAGACTCGGCTACACGTCTTAAATAATCCCCCTGCATATGCTGCTCATAGTCAATACCACGTTTTGTGATCCTTGCCTGTAATACATCAACCGGTGCCTGCAGGTAAATCACCAGATCCGGTACCGGTGCATCAAGTGTCATTTTTTCATAAATCTGGTCATAGAGTTCCAGCTCATGCTGGTCAAGGGTCATACGGGCAAACATACGATCTTTTTCAATCAGGAAATCGGCCACACGTACGGGTCGAAACATATCCGACTGACGCATATCCTGTAACTGGCGTGCCCGCTGAAACAGGAAAAACAATTGTGTCGGTAATGCCGCATTTTTGGGGTCACGATAAAAACGTTCCAGAAACGGGTTTTCTTCCGCACCTTCGAGCAACAATTCACTGCCAAAAGAGTCAGCCAGACGCCGCGCCAGACTGGTTTTACCCACCCCAATTGGTCCTTCAACTACGACATAACCCGGATGATTGTTAACTAACTTTGTCATCATTCAATATTTTTGTTGTTTTGTCTGCACACTTTGCCACCAGCTCTTTCAACGATTCTCTCCCCGACTTGCCCGTCGGAATCTCCAGATCAGGTGCTATCTCATATAAAGGATACAGCACGAAGCCGCGCTCGGGTATCCCCGGATGCGGAACCTGCAAATTATCGGTATTTATGACCTGTTCCCCATATAAAAGCAGGTCTAGATCCAGCGTCCGCGGCCCCCAGTATTGTTCCCGAACCCGCCCATGTTGTTGTTCAATCCCCTGTAACTGGAGTAATAAATCATTGGCTGAGAGGGAGGTTTTCAGGCCTGCAACCGCATTAATAAAATCCGGTTGATCCTGCGGCCCCATTGGTGCGCTCTGATAGAAACTGGATTGCACGAATAGCAAACTGTTCTCTAAAGCGGATAATTCATTTATGGCTTGTTTAAGTTGTTCGATCGGATGATCAAGATTACTGCCCAGCCCGATATAACAAACGACAGGATTATTGTTCATTATTTTGCGGTTGAGGTTTTTTGCGCTTTTTCTTTTTCCCTTTCGGAGTCAATACGCGCACCATTTTTTCGCGCTCTTCAGCATCAACTTCCTGATATTTTGTCCACCAGTCTGCCAGTTCGCTTACATCCTCACCAGATTCAGCACGTAACAACAGAAAATCGTAGGCAGCACGAAAACGGGGATGGGTAAATAAACGAAATGCACGCTTACCGGAACGCTTTGCCAGTCTCGGCTGCATGGTCCAGATATCTCTTGCCGTTAATGCGAAACGCCTTGGAATAGAAGTATGTTCACGTTGGTTGCGAAACACATCTGCTGTTGCTTCATGCATTCTCTGTATTTCAGACATATCATCAAAGGAATATTCCTTTGCGCGTTGTTGCATTGGATCCCATAACAGAGCGGCGATCAGGAATGCCGGAGTTACCGGTTTGCCTTCAGCAATACGCTTGTCAGTGCTCTTCAGGGCATTGATCAACAACATCAGTGGAAAATGTTCTGATTCATTTTCCAGACTTTTTTCTGTTAACGGGAATAAGTGTGCAAATAAACCATAGTGACGCAACATTTCAAATGTTTCATGAGCACAACCGGCATGAAACATTTTTAACACTTCTTCAAACAAACGTGATGAGGAAATATCGCCCAGCAAGTGTGCCAGTTCAAAAATTCTTGCTGCAGTTTGTTCTTCAATCTTCAAACCCAGTTTGGCGGAAAAACGCACTGCACGTAACATGCGCACCGGATCTTCACGAAAACGTTTTTCCGGATCACCGATAATGCGCAATACCCCGGCATTTAAATCTGCAACCCCACCGGTATAATCAACAATAGAGTAATCATAAATATTGTAATAAAGCGCATTGACTGTAAAATCCCGACGCCAGACATCTTCTTCAAGTGTGCCATAGACGTTGTCACGTAAAATACGGCCTTCCTCTGATTCCGTTTCTATTTCTGCTTCGGTATCATCATGATGTCCACGGAAAGTGGAAACCTCGATTATCTCACCATGAAAAAACACATGTGCCAGTCTGAAACGACGGCCAATCAATCGACAATTACGAAATACATCCTTGACCTGCTCGGGGGTCGCATTAGTTGATACATCAAAGTCTTTCGGTTCACGCCCAAGCAACATATCACGTACACCACCACCCACCAGATAGGCCTCATAACCAGCTTCTTTCAGGCGATAAAGCACTTTGAGCGCATTCTCACTGATACTGGCACGTGATACGTTATGATCGGAACGGGGTATAATGTTTGGCGTAGTAATTTTGTGAGCCTTTTCCAACAATTAAAACAGGCGACCTTGGTTGGCCGAAAGCCGTATAATAACATCTATATCTATGGAATGACGATAGCTCCCTTCGTCTAGTGGTCCAGGACGCTGCCCTCTCAAGGCGGTAACACGGGTTCGAACCCCGTAGGGAGCGCCAATTAAGCCATTTTGAGTTATTAGCGTTGAGTTGCAAGTGAAAGAAAAAAACCATCCCGGATTAATGAAGCGTCTTGCTGTCATGCTGTATGACGGCATGTTGTTATTTGGTGTACTGTTCTTTGCCAGCCTGATTGTCATGCTGCCGGTGGATGAACCTGAGACTATTGCCACTCATTTATGGTATCAGGTTTATCTGGTTGTAGTCTGTTATCTGTACTTTGCCTATGCCTGGACACGTAGTGGACAAACACTTGGTTTGAAAACATGGAAGCTGCGTGTACAACAACCGGATGGAAAAAGCATCACCTGGGTACAATCACTGATCCGCTTTGTGAGCGCAATCATTTCATGGTCAATATTTGGAATGGGATTTTTATGGATATTGTTTGATAAAAACAATATGGCCTGGCATGACTATTTATCGAAAACTGAAATTATAAAATTACAGGAGTAATTTTTTATCGTACCTTTTTAATAAACATCACTGTCCCAACCAAAAACACCACCGTCGGTAATGACGCCCCAAAGAATGGATTGAAATTATAAATCTGGCTCATCTGACCAAACATCTGGTTCATAATATGAAACGCAATCCCGAGCATGACGCCAACCAGTACACGTTGTCCCATACTCACGTTGCGCAAGGGGCCAAATACAAACGGCACAGCCAGTAAAATCATGACCCCGGTTGCCAATGGTGCAATTAATTTTGTCCAGAACGCCAGTTGGTAACGGCTGGCATCCTGCTTGTTGGTTTGAAGGTATTCGATATAATCTCCCAGAGCCCACATCGAGAGTATTTCCGGTTTTATTTTCACTACATTCAATAAATCAGGACTTAAAATGGAATTCCATGTAGCGCTGTCAGATGTCTTGATGGTGATCCCTGATTCATCAATAATGCTTTGTTTAATGCCTGACAATACCCATTTTTCATCCTTGTACTCTGCACTTTCTGCATAGGTAGTGACTCTCAATTTATGGTTCTCATCAAATTCGTGGATTCTGATATCACCCATTCTTTCTCCCGGCAATACGGTTTTCACATTAATAAAGCTCAGGCCATCACGCACCCACAACCCATGAATGCTTTGCATTGTGACCCTGTCATCCATATGGGTTGAACGGTAGTTTTGTGCATTCTGTTCTGTGACCGGTGCAACCACCTCACCAATAATAAAAACAAACAACATGATCAGACCGCCGGTTTTAAAAATTGAAAAAACCAGCCGTAAAATTGACAATCCGGCAGAACGCATTACCACCAGCTCACTGTGACTGGCCAGTACCCCAAGCCCCATAATGCTGCCCAGCAAGGCTGAAGTTGGAAAATACTCATACAGGCGACGCGGTATCGTCAGTAATACAAAAACCATAGCTTGTGTAACACCATAATCATTCTTGCCGACATCACGCAATTCAGCCATAAAGGTAATAAATGCTTCCAGAGAAACCAGTACCAGCAATGCGATAAGAATACTGCTCGCGACTGTGATACCGATATAACGATCAAGCAGAGTGAAACGATACCATGACTGGTTAAAATTCAGCCCTCTGATCATTTTATGAACCTGAACATGTTTTTAATTTTTTGAGTCGGGAACAATGTCATTAAGGATCGCTTATGTTCCAGCATCATATAATAAACAAGTCCCAACATTAACAAATGTACCCACCACATACCTATGAATGGGGTAATTTTCCCTTTTTCAATCGCGGCCTGTCCCATACCCAGAAGATTCATATATACAACATACAACAGTATACCAATAAACAATTTAGAGTATTTCCCCTGACGTGGTGTGGTGCGACTTAAAGGAACTGCC
>Ga0224506_10000518_pt1 | contig 32333 bp, 26 predicted proteins | sample SF_Jan12_sed_USG_2_FD_169108 | JGI IMG/M metagenome (GOLD analysis project Ga0224506, IMG submission 169108) | Sediment microbial communities from San Francisco Bay, California, United States - SF_Jan12_sed_USGS_8_1 | ecosystem: Environmental > Aquatic > Marine > Sediment | place: USA... | reverse complement strand
TCTGCACCATTATGTTACAAACATGAGTTCAATGATTCAAAAGAGTGCATAACGGCCAGCTCCGAGCGGGCCTGGAATAAGCGCCTGGTCGTGTTGGGAATATCTTTCTGCATTCTTTACTGTCATCATTTTGGAATGAAAGTTGCAGGAGATTACTGGGTGTATAGTTAATTTCAGAGATAAATAGAGAATAGGGGAAGGATGAACAATGTCTGAGCTCACGCAGTCGAACGCATGGTTAGCACTGGTTAAGCATTATGATGAGATAAAGCATGCTCATATGCGTGACATGTTTGAAAGCGACAGGAGTCGGTTCGATAAGTATTCGCTGCAATTGAATGACATTATTTATGATTATTCAAAAAACCGCATCAACGATGAAACGGTAAAATTATTACTGCAATTGGCTGATGATATGGATTTGCCGCTATGGATAGAAAAAATGTTCAAAGGCGAAGCCGTCAACCATACTGAGAATCGTGCGGTTTTACATACTGCATTAAGAGATCAGGGGAGCTTGCCGATTGTCGTTGATGGCGTAGATATCCTGCCCGAGATAAGAGATGAGCTTGAACGTGTCAAACAACTGGCAGAAAAAATCAGAACCCGAAAGTGGCGGGGGGCAACCAATCAGGCGATAACAGATATCGTTAACCTCGGTATTGGTGGTTCTCATCTCGGACCGCAGATGGTGACCGAAGCCTTAAGACCTTATACGCTACATGATCTCAATGTACATTTTGTTTCCAATATCGATGAGAACCACATTAATGACACCCTGGAATATCTCAGTCCAGAAACAACTTTTTTTATTATAGCCTCGAAAACGTTCACTACGCAGGACACCATGGTCAATGCCGAAACGGCACGCCAGTGGTACGTTAGTAAACTGGGCAGCGATGAGCACTTGCATCGTCATTTCTCGGCTGTTACCTCGAATGTGAAGCTGGCAAAAGAATTCGGCATTGTCGAGGAAAATATTTTCAAAATGTGGGATTGGGTTGGCGGTCGTTATTCGCTCTGGTCGGCGATTGGACTATCAATTGTCATTGCGATTGGTTCTGAATATTTTGATAAATTGCTTGAAGGCGCCTATGAAGTTGATCAACACTTCAGGCGTGCACCGTTAGAAAAAAATATCCCAGTGATGATGGCCTTGTTGGGCATCTGGTATAACAATTTTTTCGAGGCACAAAGTATGGCGGTGTTACCCTATGATCAGCACCTGCATCGTTTCCCTGCTTATCTGCAGCAGGCCGACATGGAGAGTAATGGCAAGTATGTTGACCGTCAGGGTAATGAGGTGGACTACACTACCGGCCCGGTAATCTTCGGCGAAATCGGCATTGCCGGTCAGCATGCATTTTTCCAGTTATTACACCAGGGCACGAAACTGGTACCTGCGGATATCCTTGCGCCGGTATATAGTTTTCGCTGCATAGCCCGGCATCACCGTGCCCTGATGTCGAATGTGTTTGCGCAGACAGAGGCCTTGATGCGCGGAAAGAATAAACAGGAAGCTTACGATGAACTCAAGGCCGAAGGGCTCAATGAGACGCAGATACGGCAACTCTTGCCATACAAGGTGTTTCCCGGAAACCGACCAACCAGTACCTTATTGTTCGATACCCTTGATGCCAAAACTCTGGGTTCTATCATTGCTCTGTATGAACACAAGATATTTGTTCAGGGCGTAATATGGAATATCAATTCATTTGACCAGTGGGGCGTTGAGCTGGGTAAGCAACTGGCAAAAAATATTCTGCAAGAGTTAAATGATACAGAGCAGATAAAAACGCATGATAGTTCAACTAATGGCTTGATAAATCTTTACAAGCGTCAACGTACGAAAAATACGAACAAGGGTTAATTGGTGTGGCAATGCAAATACTAGCTGGTGATATTGGCGGCACAAATACACGACTAATTTGTGCGGGCGTTAGTGAAAATGGTCGGCATATTCTGGCAGAAAAGAATTACCCCAGTGCAAACTACAGTGGTTTAATTCAGGTTATAGATGTATTTCTCGCAGAGCACGAAATAGCAGGCCCCGTTGATGCCGCCTGTTTTGCCATAGCGGGGCCGGTCGAGTCGGGTGTGGCTAGAGTGACCAATCTTCCCTGGGTGATCAGTGAAAAAGAGTTAATAAATAAGTTGCACACGCCACGGGTAAAATTAATCAATGATTTTGTCGCTGCCGCTTATGGTATCCCAGATTTACAGGAATCGGATATATTGCTTCTGCAGCGCGGCTTGGCTCCTGATAAAAAATCAGTGCATTCAGATGCCGCCATAATTGGTGCGGGCACGGGTTTTGGTGCTTCGCATCGAGTATGGCTAAATGATGGCTACCGGGTTTTTTCCAGTGAGGCGGGGCACGCAGGCTTTGCGCCAGAGAACGCTGAGCAAAATGAGCTTCTGGCCTGGCTGCAAACGAAACACGCCCATGTCAGTCTGGAAATGCTTTTATCAGGAATCGGATTGGTGACGATTTATCATTTTTTGTGCGAAGTCGCGGGCTTGCCTGAATCAATGGTCATCAATGAAGCCATGCAACAAACAGATCCTGCCCAGGTCATTACCGAGCAGGCACTTTTAGAAAATGATGTCGTGTGTCAGAGGGCGCTGAACGTTTTTATAGATATTTATGGCGCAGCCGCGAGTAATGTGGTCTTGCATTATTATCCGGTTAATGAGCTTTATATAGCCGGCGGAATTGCACCGAAAATACAAGATCGAATGTTGGACCAACGTTTTCTCCAGGCCTTTTCGAATAAAGGGCCTATGTCGGCCAACATGAAAAAAATAACAATAAAATTAATAACTCAGGATAAAGTTGGTCTCCATGGTGCGCTATCTCAAGCGCAGAGATACTTTATTTAATCTTACCCGTTTATCTATTCCAAGTGACTGTTGATGGTCTGGTTTCAGTCTATTTATATGTGAATAAGATCTATATGATTCTTGTAATGATGTTGTCACCCATCATTAATGTGTGTCCCCGGGTCAACCGGTTTAAGAGAAAAAATTGATTTCCAGAATATGGAATCAGGAACAGGAAAAGCTGGTGGGCCTGGAAGGACTTGAACCTTCGACCGATCGATTATGAGTCGAGCGCTCTAACCAACTGAGCTACAGGCCCTGAGCAGTTGTAAGGGGATTCTCTTCTATCTTGAAAAGAATAACAATTATTTGTCGTCTGAAAGGAAACTTCGCAAATGTTCAGCGCGGCTTGGGTGGCGAAGCTTGCGCAGTGCCTTGGCCTCAATCTGCCGAATACGTTCTCGGGTGACATCAAACTGTTTGCCCACCTCTTCCAGTGTATGGTCAGTATTCATATCGATACCAAAACGCATGCGTAATACCTTGGATTCACGTGCGGTTAATGTCGTTAGAATATCCTTGGTTGATTCGCGTAAGGACTCTCCCGTCGCAGAATCCATTGGCGCCAGTATATTGGTGTCCTCGATGAAGTCTCCCAGGTGCGAATCTTCATCGTCGCCGATGGGTGTTTCCATGGAAATCGGTTCTTTGGCAATTTTGAGTACTTTACGTACCTTGTCCTCGGGCATTTCCATTTTCACTGCCAGTTCTTCGGGCGTAGGTTCACGGCCCATTTCCTGCAACATCTGGCGGAAAATGCGATTGAGCTTATTGATGGTTTCAATCATGTGCACGGGGATACGGATGGTGCGGGCCTGATCGGCAATCGAACGCGTGATAGCCTGCCGAATCCACCAGGTGGCGTAAGTCGAGAATTTATAACCGCGGCGGTACTCGAATTTATCAACGGCTTTCATTAATCCTATGTTGCCTTCCTGGATAAGGTCGAGGAACTGCAGACCACGGTTGGTGTATTTTTTGGCGATAGAAATTACCAGGCGAAGGTTGGCCTCAACCATTTCTTTTTTGGCGCGCCGTGCCTTGGCTTCACCGATGGACATCTTGCGATTTATTTCCTTGATGTCGGCGATGGTGAGCCCATATTCTTTTTCCAGCAATGCCAGTTTTTGCTGGGTAATTTTGATCTCGGGTGCCAGCTCTTTAAGCTGTGCCGAATACTCGTGGCCCTTGCAATATTTATCAATCCACTTTGTGTTGGTCTCGTTGTCCGGAAAAGTGGTGATCATGATTTTGCGAGGCATGTGGGCGCGATTTACTGCGAGGTCGAGAATATGGCGCTCGAGCATGCGAATACGGTTAATCTTTTTATGTAAGTCCTGCGTCAGGCGAGAAATAATGACGGGAGGGTACTTAAATTCAAGGAAGGTTGCTGACATTGCCTTGCGTGCTTTTTCGATTTCAGACTTGTTGCCACCTTCAATAGCGTTAAGCGTTCGGGTATAGGCACGTTTGATTTTTGTGAATATTTTTTTGACTTTCTCTGGATCCGGACCGACGTCGATAATTTCTTCTTTCTCACTCGGTTTTCCGGCTGCAGCCAGCTCGGCCTCGCGGGCAGCATTTTGTAACGCCAGTGCGGCAAGGCGGTCGAGTTCTACATCGCTTTTATGGAAATCCGCGACCAGGTCGGTCAGTCGTGTTTCACCGGATTCGACTTTTTCCCAGGTTTGAATGACCTGGCCGATGGTAAAGGGGTTGGTGGCGAGGGCATGAAGCACCTGTTTCAGGCCTTCTTCAATACGTTTGGCGATTTCGATTTCGCCTTCGCGCGTCAGTAGTTCAACACTGCCCATTTCCCGCATATACATACGCACGGGATCAGTGGTGCGCCCCAGCTCTGTTTCAATGGATGCCAGGGCGGCAACAGCTTCTTCGGTGGTTTCTTCATCGGCTTCGCTCACGGAGCCGTCGGACAGCACCAGTGATTCGGTTTCAGGCGCAACATCACACACCTTAATCCCCATGTCGTTGATTGTATTGATAATATCTTCAATCTGTGACGGGTCAACAATGCCCTCGGGGAGGTGGTCATTGACTTCGGAGTACGTTAAATAACCTTGCTCTTTGCCTTTGGCAATGAGCAATTTAAGGCGCGATTGCTGATCTCGTTTTTTTTCTGCCATCAAAAGTGTACCTGTCCGATCTTGCTTGGGTTGTTAGAGAATACCGAACGAATCGACCATCATATCAATCTTTTGTGGCCAAGGCTATGAATTTAACACTATAAAGGCCAGCGAAAGGCCAGTACCTATGTCTCTTTTACGCGTTGTATTCTTTGGCTTAATTTTATTAATATCGCTGATTCGATTTGTTGGTTGGGTGTTAGTTTAATGGGTATGGCAATATGCCAAATCAAGGTCTAGTTAGGGGATTAAATCATGGTTAGTCTGGAAACACCGGTGTGTGAGTTTGATAAAGATATTATTGATTTTTCGTTGCCAGGGGTTGATGGCAAGGTGTGGACGCCTGAATTATGCCGGGGGGAAGCGGGATTGCTGGTGATGTTCATCTGTAACCATTGTCCCTATGTCCAGGCTATTCGTGATCGTATTGTGCGTGATACCCGCGAGCTGAAGGTGCTGGGCATGAATAGTGTGGCTATTATGTCGAATGATCCAACCGACTACGAAGAGGACTCGTTTGAAAATATGAAGAAAGTGGCGGCTGAGTTCGAGTTTCCATTTCCCTATCTTATTGATGAGACTCAGGATGTCGCCAGGGCCTATGGCGCGGTATGCACCCCTGATTTCTTTGGCTACACAAAAACATGAAGCTTCAATACAGGGGGAGGCTGGATGCCAGCCGTAAGGAATCCGCACCGGAAGATGTAAGGCGTGACCTGTTTGAGGCCATGAAACAGGTGGCAGAAACCGGCCAGGGACCACGAGAGCAGATACCCAGCATGGGCTGTTCGATCAAATGGAAACATGAGGCTGCATGACTACTTGATGCAGGTTTGGATGACGGCCTGAAATAAGGGGATAATTTTTCAAGTCTGATTCTATCGGGGTATAAAAAACACTGGGTTGCTGAATCGGCTCAATTGAGGGAAAATACGCGGCTTTCGTTGGCGCTGAGCACGGCGATTTACTGGCTTCTAAGTGCGCAAATCGTTGATTTCTTGAGAATTTCTGTCGCTGTTCGGGCGCCATATAAGGCCTGTTTGCAGTGGCGTAACAGTTATAAAACTTAATCGGAGAGCATTATGCCTTCACGTAGAGACCTAGCAAACGCCGTTCGTGCCCTGAGTATGGATGCCGTACAGAAAGCCAATTCAGGCCACCCGGGTGCGCCCATGGGGATGGCTGATATAGCTGAAGTTCTGTGGAACGACCACCTGAAACATAACCCGACAAATCCAAAATGGTCAGATCGTGATCGTTTTGTTCTGTCTAACGGCCACGGCTCGATGCTGATTTATTCCCTGCTGCATCTCAGTGGTTATGATCTCAGTCTTGATGACCTTAAAAACTTTCGTCAGTTGCACTCAAAGACGCCGGGTCACCCGGAGTACGGTTATGCGCCCGGCGTTGAGACCACCACAGGACCATTAGGCCAGGGTATTACCAATGCAGTGGGTATGGCAATTGCTGAAAAAGCGCTGGCGGCGGAATTTAATAAAGATGGCCACACTATTGTCGATCACCATACCTATGTTTTCATGGGTGATGGCTGTTTAATGGAAGGCATTTCCCACGAAGCCTGTTCACTGGCGGGTACATTGGGTCTGGGCAAGCTGATCGCATTCTGGGATGACAATGGTATTTCCATTGATGGTCATGTCGATGGCTGGTTTACCGATGACACCCCGGGTCGCTTTAAGGCTTACGGCTGGCATGTGATTGCAGATGTTGATGGTCATGATCCGGAAGCGCTGCAAGAAGCAATTAAAACCGCTAAAGCCATGACAGATAAACCCACAATGATCTGCTGCAAAACTACTATTGGTTTCGGTTCGCCCAATAAGGCCGGTAGCCACGCCTGTCATGGTGCGCCATTAGGACAGGATGAAATCAATCTGACCAAAGCAGCTCTAGGCTGGGACCACGATGCCTTTGAAGTGCCTGCTGATAACTATGCAGGTTGGGATGCAAAAGCCAAAGGCGCCAAGGCTGAAGCGGCCTGGAATGAAAAGTTTGCAGCTTATAAAGCAGCGCACGCGGAGCTTGCGGCAGAATTTGAGCGACGTATGGCGGGTGATCTGCCGGCAAGCTGGGAAGCCAATGCCAGTGCATTTATTAATGCAGTTAATGATGAGGCCAAAACAACGGCAACACGTCATGCCTCCCTGGCTTGCATAGAGGGTTATACAAAATTATTACCGGAAATCTTCGGCGGCTCTGCTGACCTCGGCTGTTCCAATATGACTGAGTGGTCTACCTACAGGCCAATGCGTGCGGATAAACCCAATGCCAACTACATCAATTATGGTGTGCGCGAATTTGGCATGTCGGCCATCATGAATGGTATTGCTTTGCATGGCGGGCTTATTCCGTTTGGTGCGACCTTCCTGATGTTTTCAGAGTATGCGCGTAACGCATTGCGCATGGCTGCCCTGATGAAGATTCGCAGTATTTTTGTCTACAGTCATGACTCAATTGGGCTGGGTGAAGATGGTCCTACCCACCAGGCTGTTGAACAAATTCCAACTCTGCGCATGATTCCGAATATGGATGTATGGCGTGCCTGTGATACGGTTGAAAGTGCTGTCAGCTGGAAGGCTGCACTGGATAAAAAAGACGGGCCAAGCTGCCTGATCTTTTCACGACAGAACTTGCAGTTCCAGCAACGCAGTGCTGAGCAGCTGGCCAATATTGCCAAAGGTGGTTACGTGCTGATGGATTGTGATGGCACGCCCGATGCGATCATCATTGCAACAGGCTCTGAAGTTGAGCTTGGCATGGCTGCAGCAAAACAACTCTCTGGTAAGAAGATTCGCGTTGTTTCAATGCCGTGTACTAATGTGTTTGATGCGCAGGATGATGCCTATAAAGAATCAGTGTTGCCAGCTTCTGTCACCGCGCGCGTCGCAGTTGAAGCAGCTGTTACAGATGGTTGGTATAAATATGTTGGTTTAAACGGGGCAGTAGTTGGTATTGACCGCTTTGGTGAATCTGCGCCAGCGGATCAGCTGTTTGAATACTTCGGCTTCACTGTCGATAATGTCGTAAAAGCAGTGAATGGTGTTTTATAGACACGCCGTACATAAACGAACTAAAAGATTTCAAGTTATATAATTTAAGGAGTGCATAATGACTATTAAAGTTGGTATTAACGGTTTTGGCCGTATCGGGCGCATGGCGTTCCGTGCGATCTCAAAAGACTTTTCTGACATCGAAGTGGTAGGTATTAACGACCTGCTGGATGCGGATTACCTTGCCTACATGCTGAAGTACGATTCAGTACATGGCAACTTCGATGGTGACATCGCTGTTGACGGCAATAACCTTATTGTAAATGGCAAGAAGATTCGTCTGACTGCCGAACGTGACCCGTCTGATCTGAAATGGGGCGACATCGGTGCTGACCTGATTATCGAATGTACCGGTTTCTTCCTGACTGAAGAAAGCTGCCAGAAACACATTGACGCAGGTGCGAAAAAAGTTGTTCAGAGTGCGCCTTCTAAAGACGGCACGCCAATGTTTGTATACGGCGTTAACCACGAAACTTATGCAGGACAGGCGATTGTTTCTGCTGCGTCGTGTACCACTAACTGCCTGGCGCCGATAGCTAAAGTAATAAACGACAAGTGGGGCATCAAACGTGGTTTGATGACCACTGTTCACGCTGCAACTGCAACTCAGAAAACTGTTGATGGTCCTTCACAGAAAGACTGGCGTGGTGGTCGTGGTATTTTAGAAAACATTATTCCATCTTCTACTGGTGCGGCTAAAGCTGTAGGTGTTGTATTGCCCGAGCTGAATGGCAAGTTGACTGGTATGGCCTTCCGTGTCCCTACTTCAGACGTTTCGGTTGTTGATTTAACGGTTGAGTTAGAAAAAGAAGCTTCATATGCCGATATATGTGCTGCAATGAAAACTGCATCTGAGTCTGGTGATATGAGCAAAACTCTGGGTTATACCGATGAGAAAGTGGTTTCAACCGATTTCCGCGGTTGTGGCTTCTCTTCTATTTTCGATTCAGAAGCAGGTATTGCACTGGATGGTACTTTTGTGAAGCTGGTTTCGTGGTATGACAACGAATACGGTTACACTTGTAATATGCTTCGTTTTGTACAACATGTTTCTAAGTAGATTGCCTGGCTAGAAATTGTTTGCGTGTAATTAATTCCAGCCCGGTTAGTTTTATAACCGGGCTGGTGTTTTTAAAAAATGAAGTATTGTTTGTTAAGTGATTTATTTAACAAACCATATTTAAAGTTGAAGAATTTTAGGAGTTTGTCATGGCTTTTATCAAGTTGCCTGATTTAGATCTAAAAGGTAAGCGCGTTTTGATTCGTTCAGACCTTAATGTGCCAGTCAAAGATGGCAAGGTGACCTCGGATGCGCGTATTACGGCATCCATGGCTACAATTGCACGCTGTGCTAACGCGGGTGCAAAAGTGATGGTTATGTCTCACCGTGGACGGCCAGAAGAAGGTGTGGTTGATGAAGAAAATACCATGCAGCCTATTGCGGATACTATGGCAGAAAAATTAGGCAGTAATGTAAGGCTTATTAAGGATTATCTTGATAATGCCCCTGATGTTGCAAATGGAGAGGTCGTTCTTTTCGAGAACGTACGTTTCAATAAGGGTGAGAAAAAAGACGATGAAGCGCTGGCTAAAAAATATGCCAGTCTTTGTGATGTGTTTGTCATGGATGCTTTCGGTACGGCGCACCGTGCGCAGGCATCAACACATGGGGTGGGAAAATTTGCACCTGTTGCCTGTGCCGGTTTGTTGCTCGCTGACGAGCTGAATAGCCTGGCCAAGGCGTTGGCAAATCCAGCGCGCCCCATGGTTGCCATTGTCGGTGGTTCAAAAGTCTCTACCAAGCTGACCGTGCTGGAAGCACTGGCCGATAAAGTTGATCAGTTGGTGGTTGGCGGCGGCATTGCCAATACATTCCTGAAAGCCATGGGCAACAACGTCGGTAAATCTTTATGTGAAGACGACCTGGTTGATACAGCAAAAGCGCTGATAGAAAAAATGAAGGCACGTGGGGCTAATATTCCTATCGCTACTGACGTGGTATGCGGTAAAGAGTTTAGCGAGAACGCAAAAGCGACGCTTAAAGCCGCCGGTGATGTTGAAGATGATGATATGATTTTTGATATCGGACCTGAAAGCGCAAAAGAGCTGGCCGACATTATTTCAAAGGCAGGCACGATTGTATGGAATGGTCCTGTTGGTGTATTTGAGTTCGATCAATTTGGTGAAGGCACAAAAACAATTTCAATGGCTATTGCCAATGCAAAAGGATTTAGTCTCGCTGGTGGCGGGGATACCATTGCGGCTATTCAGAAGTACGATATATACGACAAGGTTTCTTATATTTCTACTGCTGGTGGTGCGTTCCTGGAATACCTGGAAGGCAAAGAGTTACCGGCGGTGGCCATGCTGGAGTTCAGGGCAGCCAAATAGTAAAGCCTGGAACGCTGTTGTTATCTAATATTTTTTGTTGTTTATATTTTGGGAATTAGCTGACTAGCTATGCGCAGAACAAAAATTGTTGCGACACTTGGACCGGCATCAAGCTCAGCTGAGGTTATTGAGGAGTTGATCAGGGCGGGTGTTGATGTTTTTCGGCTAAACTTTTCCCATGGTACAAAAGAGCAACAGATAAGACTGGCCAAAATAATCCGCGATTGCAGCGATAAGACCGGGCGCATTGTAGGTATCCTGGCAGATTTACAGGGACCAAAAATCCGCACCGAGAAATTTATCGAGGGCCGTGTTCAGTTGATTCGCGGTGAGACTTTTATACTTGATGCGGAACTTGGCGCGGACAAAGGTACGAATGAACGTGTTGGCATAGCCTACAAGAATTTACCCAAAGACGTAAAGCCCGGCAACGTGTTATTGCTGGATGACGGACGGGTTGAGCTTGACGTCGATCACGTCAAGGGGGGTGAAATTCATTGTACAGTCAAATACACCTGTGAGTTATCAAACAATAAGGGAATAAATCTTAAAGGCGGGGGTTTATCTGCGCCGGCCTTGACCGATAAAGATCGGGAAGATATCAAGACTATCGCCGAAATTGAAGCTGATTATGTGGCGCTGTCATTTGCCCGCACGGCGGCAGACGTTAACGAGTGCCGTGATCTGCTCAGGCAGGCAGGTGGGCATGGCGCGATTGTCACCAAGGTTGAGCGCGCTGATGCTATCAGGAATATCGATGAAATCATCGATGCATCAGATGTCATTATGGTGGCTCGCGGTGATCTTGGTGTCGAAATGGGGGATGCAGAATTACCCGCCATTCAGAAAAGTTTGATCAAAAATGCGCGCAATAAAAATCGTATTGTCATTACGGCAACGCAAATGATGGAGTCGATGATTGAAAACCCGATCCCAACCCGCGCAGAAGTGTTTGATGTGGCGAATGCAGTGCTTGATGGTTCTGATGCTGTTATGCTTTCGGGTGAGACTGCTGTTGGCCGATATCCAGAAAAAGTGATTCAGGCCATGGACAGGATATGCGTGCAGGCCGAGCTGCAAAGGCAGGCGATGGTTTCGGACCATCGTGTTGACCTTACATTTGGCAGGGTTGATGAAGCGATTGCCATGGCTACAATGTATTCTGCCAATCACCTTAAGGTGTGCGCGATTGCCTCACTAACGGAGTCTGGAGCAACGGTATTATGGATGTCGCGTATTAGTTCCGGGATACCCATTTATGCGCTGACCGACAGGATACGTACGGCGCGAAAAGTGACCTTGTATAGAGGTGTTTATCCGGTATACGTCGAATTTGATAAACTGGGCCCATATAATGTGACCCAGAGTGTAGTGAATGTTCTTGTCAAAAAAGGTATTGCCCAGGAAGGTGACCGTGTGATTGTAACCAGGGGCGACCTGCTGGGTGATGAAAAAGGCGGTAGTAATGCCATGAAGATTGTTGATGTTAAGTAATTACAGAATTTTTAATTTGTTGGGAGAAACCAGATGGCTTTAATTTCTATGAGACAGTTGCTGGACCATGCTGCCGAAAATAACTACGGCATGCCGGCATTCAATGTGAATAATATGGAGCAGGTGCATGCCATTATGCAGGCTGCAGACGAAACCGACAGCCCTGTTATTATGCAGGGTTCAGCGGGTGCGCGTTCCTATGCAGGTGAACCGTTTCTGCGTCACTTGATTAGTGCTGCGATTGAAATGTATCCGCATATTCCTATTGTGATGCATCAGGACCACGGTTCAGAACCGGCAGTGTGCCTGCGTTCCATTCAGTCAGGTTTCAGTTCAGTGATGATGGACGGCTCTTTGATGGCCGACATGAAAACGCCTTCAAGTTTTGAATACAATGTTGAGGTGACCAGGGAAGTGGTGAAAATGGCTCACGCTGGCGGTGTATCGGTAGAAGGGGAACTGGGTTGTCTGGGTTCTCTTGAAACCGGCGAGATGGGCGAAGAAGATGGCCATGGTGCCGAAGGCAAGCTGGATATGGATATGTTGTTGACCGGTGTTGATGAGGCTGCAGACTTTGTCGAACAGACAGGGGTTGACGCACTGGCAATCGCTATTGGTACTTCGCATGGCGCGTACAAGTTCACCAAGGAACCTACCGGTGATATATTGCGTATTGATCGCATCAAGGAAATTCATGCACGTCTCCCCAATACTCACCTGGTAATGCATGGCTCATCTTCTGTGCCTCAGGACTGGTTGAAAATAATCAACTCTTACGGTGGCGACATGGGGCAGACTTTTGGTGTGCCGGTTGAAGAAATTGTAGAAGGTATCAAAAATGGTGTGGCCAAGGTTAATATCGATACCGACTTGCGTATGGCATCAACAGGTTCTATACGTAAGCATCTGGCAGATAACCCTTCAAACTTCGACCCACGTAAATTCCTGAAAGAGTCTACGGCGGGAATGAAGGCAATCTGTAAGGCGCGCTATGAGGCATTCGGCTGTGCAGGCAATGCATCAAAGATAAAGCCGGTTTCACTGGAAAAGATGATCGCCTATTACAAATAGTGCGTCTCACCTGTAATTTAAAAAGGGGAGCTTGCTCCCCTTTTTTATACAAATTAATCATTAAGAGGGTTTTTATATGTCTGATGAATTGGTAATAGAAGACCAGATAGTCGGTGAAGGGGATGAGGCCGTTGCCGGTATGACTGTAGAAGTTCATTACACTGGATGGTTAACGGACGGTACCCAGTTTGATTCCAGTCATGACCGTAATGATACTTTCAGTTTTAAACTCGGTGCAGGCCAGGTTATTCAGGGATGGGATCAGGGTGTTGCCGGTATGAAAGTGGGTGGTACACGCAAGCTCACCATTCCGCCTGGCATGGGTTACGGCGCCAGCGGTGCCGGGGGTGTGATTCCACCCAATGCGACACTGGTGTTTAAGGTGGAGTTGATAGGAGTTAGTTAATTATTCTGGCCCACAGATGAACGCGGATAAGCGCAGATAAGATATACAATCTATTTTTATTAGGGCTTAAACTACGTTAAGCCCGAATCTGTGTTCATCGGCGTTCATCTGTGGACCGCTTGTTTTCAAAGTTAAATATTATTAATTAACAAGTCGAGTAACATTCCCGTCAGGTTGTTTTGAAAGCAGGTGTTTGATTAGTCCATCGGGCAGGTCTTTTCCATCCGGGCTGAAGGGTTGTGAAAATACCGGGCAATCCAGAAATGCACGCAAGTCTGCGGCATTATCAATGTTTTTATCCTTTTGTTCAGTAATTGAGTTCAGTACCACGCCAGCCAGGCTCAGGCCGCGGTTTTTTATCGCTTCATGATTTAACAGCACCTGGTTCAGGCAGCCTAAAACGTCGCTGGCAATAAGCAGTATCGGGAGCTGTAGAGCTACGGCGAGATCAGCATTGAGCCCGTCTTCGGCGAGCGGTGTATAGAAACCGCCTGCGCCCTCCACCAGCAAGAAGCCTTCTTTGCTGCCCTGGAGACAGGTGGTTGCCAGTTGCCCGGTGGTGAGTGTTTGGTTAACGAGGTGTGCCGCGCGCAGCGGTGAAATCGGCGGTTCAAACCGGTAAGGGCAGACCTCTGCCAGGCTGCCTTCATAACCGGCGGCCGTTTTCAGAGCGGAGGCATCGTGAGGTATAAGCTCGTTCCCCAGTCTCAGGCAGCCGGATTCGACGGGCTTTCTGGGGATAACGATAATGTCCTGCTGTCTCAATTGATTAGCAAGCAGTACACCGATATAGGTTTTGCCGACTTCCGTGCTGGTGCCGGTGATAAAAACGCCCTGCATGGTCACGGCTTCGTAAGAAGTCTTTTTGCCTGCTCGTAATTTTCGGCGGTTTTTTTCGCAATTTCCTCTGGCAGTTCCGGCCCGGGTGCGGTCTTGTTCCAGTCGAGTGTTTCCAGGTAGTCACGCACGAACTGCTTGTCAAAACTGGCGGGGCTGGAGCCGGGTTGGTATCGATCCGCTGGCCAGAAGCGTGATGAATCAGGGGTCAGCACTTCATCGATCAGGGTCAGGTTGCCGCTTTTATCCAGCCCAAACTCGAACTTGGTATCGGCGATGATAATGCCTCTTGCCAGGGCATACTCTGCTGCCTCGCTGTAGAGCTGCAGGCTGGCATCACGTACCTGTGCAGCTATTTCCGCGCCCAGTAATTCCTCTGTCTCTGCATAGCTAATGTTTTCATCGTGTGAGCCCGCAGCAGCCTTACTGGACGGGGTATAGATGGGTTCAGGCAGGCGATCAGCCAGGTTCAGGCCCCCAGGCAGCTCGATACCGCAGACTTTGCCGGTGGCCTGATAGTCCTTCCAGCCCGAGCCGATCAGGTAACCTCTTACAATGGCCTCTATGGGCAGGGCCTTGAGTTTGTTGACGACCATGGCGTGATCGGCGACTTCCGCACGTTCCCGTTCATCGGGCAGGACCTCCTCAAGGGATAGCGTGCTCAGGTGATTTGGTACGACATGAGAGAGCCTGTTCAGCCAGAATACAGTCAGTTCATTGAGGATACGGCCTTTGCCGGGGATGGCATTGGGCATGACCACATCAAAAGCAGAGATGCGGTCAGTGGTCACGATTAGCATGTGATCATCATCAATATCGTAGATATCTCTCACCTTGCCTTTATGCAGCAGGGGCAGGCTGGTGATGTGGCTGGTGTGCAGGGTATTTGACATGTGGCTGTATGCGCTACTTAAATTGAAAGGGCGTTATTGTACGCTAGCTGCAATGTAGACGTCTCGCCGAAAACCCTTATCAGAACAGGTTATACGCTGGCATACATTCTTTTCTTTACCCCCTAATTTCGCTAGAATTGCCGGCCTTGCCTGAAATTTATACCGGCACACGGCATGAAGCCAGGCGGGCACATGAGGCCGGTATTCAGCATATAAAGACCTTGGATGCAGCCAAGTTGTAGGGGTTGTAGGACGCATTTTGCGAGTTATTTTGGTTTAATCATTTTGGATTAACTATGAGTTCCACGTTACAGCAGCAATTTAAACAGCAAACCCAGCATGGCCTGCCCGACAAACAGGGATTGTATGATCCTGCGTTTGAAAAAGACAGTTGCGGTGTTGGCTTCGTTGCCCATATCAAGGGCGAGGCCAGCCACCAGATTGTACTTGATGCGGATCATATCCTGCAGCGTATGGTGCACCGTGGCGGTTGCGGTTGTGAGCCAACCACGGGTGACGGTGCAGGTATCCTTACCGGTATGCCCCATGAGTTTATGCTGAAAGTTGCCAGGCAGGACCTGGGAGAAATATTGCCGGGTCCGGGTCATTACGCGGCAGGCAATGTCTTTCTTCCGGTTGATGAAACAGAGCGCGAGTACTGTAAAAAGCTTATAGAACAGGTCATTGCAGAGCAGGGCCAGAGTCTCATTGGCTGGCGAGTGTTGCCGGTTGATACCGACGGTGCCGATGTAGGGCCGACGGCGCGTTATTCGCAACCGCATATCGAGCAGCTTTTTATCGGTGCCGCTGATGGCATGGGTGATGGTTTCGAGCGCCAGCTTTATATCATTCGCAAACGTTGTACTCATCTGTTAAGAGGCAATAGCGAACTGGAGCAGCGAAAGTTTTTTTATATCTGCTCGCTGTCGACCAGGGTGATTATTTATAAGGGCATGCTGACGGCGCTTCAGGTCAAAGCCTTTTATACCGACCTGGTTGACGAAGATTACAAAACGCACCTGGCTATGGTGCATTCAAGATTTAGTACCAATACTTTTCCGTCATGGGATCGTGCTCAGCCTAATCGATTTATGAGTCATAACGGCGAGATTAATACCTTGTTGGGTAACAAGAACTGGATGGCAGCACGTCAGGGCATGGTAAGCAGTGAACTGTTTGGTGATGATATTGGCAAGTTGTTTCCGATAGCCGAGAAAGACTGTTCTGATTCGGGCAGTTTCGACAACGTTCTCGAATTTCTTCTTATGTCGGGTCGTACATTGCAGGAGGCGGTCATGTTGATGGTGCCCGAAGCCTGGCAGTCTGACGATACTATGGATAAAGCCAAGCGTGCTTTTTACCGTTACAACTCGGCACTCATGGAACCGTGGGATGGCCCTGCTTCGATTGCATTTACCGATGGTCATTATATTGGTGCTGTACTCGATCGTAATGGCTTACGGCCAAGCCGTTATTACCTGACGCATGATGATCGAGTCATCATGGCTTCCGAAGTCGGTGTGTTGGAGATTGATCCGGGTAATGTGAAATTTAAAGGTCGCCTGCAGCCGGGAAAAATGTTCCTGGTAGATTTTGAGCAGGGATGTCTTATATCCGATGAAGACCTGAAAGCAGAATTTGCCAGCCGTCACCCTTACCAGGCGTGGCTGGACAATCAGGAAATTAAACTGGCCGACCTGTCTCCAAACAAGGAGCCACACGGCTTTTATCCTGAAACTTTATTGCCCCGCATGCAGGCATTTGGTTACACGGTTGAAACCATGCAGTTTATGTTGTTGCCGCTGGTGACAGAAATGAGGGATCCAGTGGGATCAATGGGTAATGATTCTGCTCTGGCCTGTTTGTCAGATCGCCCACGCATGATTTACGATTATTTCAAACAGTTATTTGCCCAGGTGACGAACCCTGCCATCGATTCGATACGTGAAGAGATTGTGATGTCACTGGAATGTTATATCGGCCCCGAGAATAATCTGCTGGAAGTCACCGAGCAACACGCGCATCGCCTGCGAGTGCCTCATCCAATATTGACGAATGAAGAACTGGCTTCGCTAAAACATATCAATCATCGCGGCTGGCGCACGATGACGATTGATATTACCTATGAAAAGTCTGCAGGTGCAAAAGGCCAGCAATCCTGTCTGGACTCGATATGCATGCAGGCCAGGCAGGCAATAGATGATGGCTACAGTTTAATCGTTCTTTCAGATCGTATGGTTGGTCACGACCGCGTCTCGGTCAGCGCCTTACTGGCAACCGGTGCTGTGCATCACTTCCTGGTGCAGAACCAGTTACGCACACGTATTGGTATCGTGGTTGAGACCGGTGAGGCACGTGAAGTGCATCACCACTGTTTGCTGGTTGGTTATGGCGCCGATGCCATTAATCCCTATCTTGCTTTTGAGGCCCTGTTTCAGGCCAAGCGTGATGGCTTGCTGGAAGAAAAAGAATATCCAAATGATGATGGTATTGTTGCTGATTATCGTAAGGGCGTCGCCAAAGGCATGTTGAAGGTGATGGCCAAGATTGGTATCTCGACCCTGCAATCATACAAGGGCGCGCAGATTTTTGAGGCCGTAGGTTTAGGCGACGATGTTATCGAACGTTGTTTTCTGGGAACGGCAAGCAGAATTAAAGGCGTTAACCTGGATGTGCTGGCCGAAGAATCATTGCGACGGCATGAGCTGGGCTATCCGAGTCGTAACCTTGTGCGTTTGCCGGTATTGCCAAACCCGGGTGATTTTCACTGGCGCGCTGGCGGCGAACAACATATGTGGAACCCGGACACGATCGCCAATCTCCAGCTGGCGGCACGTACCAACAGTAAAGAGGCTTATCGTCAGTTTGCGAAATTTTCTAACGAAGAGGCTACGCGTAAAGCAACACTGCGTGGTTTGCTGACATTTAAGAAGAATGTAAATGGCGGGCCGATATCCATTGATGAAGTCGAGCCGGTTAAAGAAATTGTAAAACGGTTTGCAACGGGCGCGATGAGTTTCGGATCGATCTCTGCAGAAAGTCATGAGTCACTGGCCATTGCCATGAACCGTCTGGGGGGTAAATCCAATACCGGTGAGGGCGGTGAAGATGCGGCGCGTTTTAAACCGTTGCCGAATGGCGATTCGAAACGTTCGGCCATCAAGCAGGTGGCTTCGGGCCGGTTTGGCGTTACCAACTGGTATTTGGCCAACGCAGATGAGTTGCAGATCAAGGTGGCACAGGGTGCCAAGCCTGGTGAGGGCGGTGAGCTTCCCGGCGCCAAGGTGGACGTCACTATAGCGCGTATCAGGCATTCGACGCCCGGTGTGGGTTTAATTAGTCCGCCGCCGCATCACGATATATATTCTATCGAGGATCTGGCACAGCTGATCCATGATTTAAAAAACTCAAATCCCGCTGCACGCATTAGTGTGAAGCTGGTATCTGAAGTCGGCGTGGGTACGATTGCATCGGGCGTCGCCAAGGCATTTTCGGATCATATTGTTATTGCCGGTCACGATGGTGGTACCGGTGCGTCACCATTAACATCAGTCAAGCATGCGGGCCTGCCATGGGAACTGGGGCTGGCTGAAACACACCAGACCCTGGTGATGAATGATTTACGTTCCCGTGTTGTTGTGCAGACGGATGGTCAGCTCAAGACGGGTCGTGACATAACGATTGCTGCCATTCTGGGTGCGGAAGAGTTCGGTTTTTCGACGGCGCCGCTGATAACCCTGGGTTGCATCATGATGCGCAAGTGTCATCTCAATACCTGTCCGGTCGGTATTGCCACGCAGGATGAAGAGCTGCGCAAAAAATTCAATGGTAAACCAGAGCATGTAGTTAATTACCTGTTCATGGTGGCTGAAGAGATGCGTGAGCTTATGGCGGAGCTTGGTTTCAGGACGGTGAACGAAATGATTGGACGCGTTGATGTGCTGGAAACCGATATTGCTGCGGACCACTGGAAGACAAAGGGTATTGATCTCTCCATGATCCTGTCGCCCGCGGTCAAATCGCATGATGCTGTTGGCACCTACTGCACAATGAAGCAGGATCATGGCCTGGATAAGGCGCTGGACAACAAAATTATTGAACTGGCGCAGCCAGCAATTCAGCGCGGAGAAAAAGTTGAAATAGAGTTGCCAGTGGTTAACGTCAACCGAGTGGTTGGCACCATGTTGTCACATGAACTGGCCAAGGCGCATCAAGGTGAACCCTTGGCGGATAATACTGTTCATATAAAACTCGATGGTACGGCTGGACAAAGTCTCGGTGCGTGGTTGTATGAAGGTGTGACGATAGAGCTGGAAGGTGATGCTAATGACTATGTGGGCAAGGGATTATCCGGTGGCCGAATTATTGTTTATCCGCCCGCTAACAGTAGTTTTGTTGCAGAAGAAAATATTATTGTAGGTAACGTGGTGCTCTACGGTGCAACCAGTGGTGAAGCTTATTTCAGGGGTATCGCTGCTGAGCGTTTCTGTGTGCGAAACAGCGGGGCCAGCTCTGTCGTTGAAGGCGTCGGTGACCACGGTTGCGAATACATGACGGGAGGTCGTGTCGTGGTGCTGGGTGAGACAGGCCGAAACTTTGCCGCAGGTATGAGTGGGGGCGTTGCATATATCTGGGATCGAAACGGTAATTTTGTTGATAAGTGCAATCCCGGTATGGTCGAGCTCGAAGCCGTTGAGGAAGATGAAGACATCGATGAGCTCAAAACATTAATTGAGAACCATATGAAATATACGGGTTCAATGGTTGCTCGTGAGGCACTGGATAACTGGCCGGATATTCTTCAACAGTTTGTCAAGGTTATGCCGGTTGATTACAAACGTGTTATGACTGAAATGAAAAACCAGGATGCGGCTGGTAAAGATCAGGCGGTCGCATGAAACAGTTAACAGTTAATAGTTAAACGAGAAAATTAATGGGCAAACCGACTGGTTTTAAAGAATTTGAACGCAAGACCGAGGCGTATCGTGAAGTTACGTTGCGGTTGAATGATTATGATGAAATTTTTACCGGTTCTCATGATGCGGATAGTTTGCAGATACAGGGTGCGCGTTGCATGGATTGTGGTGTGCCATTCTGCCAGTCCAGTAATGGATGCCCGATTAGTAATTTAATTCCAGAATGGAACCACCTGGTTTATCAGGGGCGCTGGCGTGAAGCGCTCGATCGTTTACACAAGACCAATAATTTCCCGGAATTTACCGGGCGCGTGTGTCCTGCGCCTTGTGAAGGTTCGTGCGTGCTGGGAATAACAAGTCCAGCGGTCACCATTAAAAATATTGAGCATGCCATTATCGATCGCGGTTTTGATGAGGGCTGGGTCGTTGCCGAGCACCCTGAGTCCCGTACAGGAAAAAAGGTTGCGATTGTTGGCTCGGGCCCCGCGGGTCTCGCAGCTGCCGCGCAACTGAACAGGGCAGGGCATTCTGTGACCGTGTATGAGCGTGCAGATCGCATTGGCGGATTATTGATGTATGGCATACCCAATATGAAGTTGGGCAAGGATGTAGTGCAGCGCCGTGTGGATTTAATGCACGAGGAAGGCATCGAATTTATTACAAATGCAGATGTCGGCAGTAGTGATGCAGAAATTGATATTAAAGACCTTATCAAGGAAAACGATGCTGTGTTACTGGCTACCGGCGCTACCCGGGCTCGTGATATGGACGTGCCTGGTCGTAATCTAAATGGTATACATCTGGCTATGGAGTTTTTGACGGCCAATACACAGAGCTTGCTTGATTCAAATCTTGAGGATGGCAAATATATTTCTGCCAAAGATAAAAAAGTGATTGTCATTGGCGGTGGTGATACCGGTACGGACTGTATTGGTACCTCCCTGCGCCATGGCTGTCAGTCACTGGTTAATTTTGAACTGTTGCCACAACCGGGGACTGAAAGAGCAGAATCTAACCCATGGCCGCTTTGGCCTGTTATTTACCGTGTTGATTATGGGCATGAGGAAGGTATCTCGCGCTTTGGCAGTGACCCGCGCGAGTACAGTATATTGACCAAGGAATTTATTGATGACGGTAATGGGAATGTTAAGGCAGTAAAAACCATCGAAGTGAAATGGAGTATGTCAGAGGGAAAATGGCATATGGATGAGGTGGAGGGAACGGAAAAAATATGGGATGCCGACCTGGTTATGTTATCGATGGGCTTTCTTGGGCCAGAGCATATTCTGAGTGATGCGATTGGTATCGAATGCGACCTGCGTACTAACTATAAGGCTGAATATGACAGGTACGAAACCAGTGTTCCTGGCGTTTATGCTGCCGGGGATTGTCGACGTGGTCAGTCCCTGGTGGTGTGGGGCATTAATGAAGGCCGTGGTGCCGCGCGAGAAATTGACAAATATTTGATGGGAAGCAGTGCGCTGACCTGACTTTTGGGGCTGGTTGGGTATGGCTATTCCAGTTATCCGCTTCAGGCTGGTAGGCAGTATTCCTTAATATAACGCTTTAGTATGTTTCCACTGTTGTTTTCGAAATCCATAAACTCCAGGCCGAGCAGGTACTCATGCTGTGACAGTCTGCGTGCTGCTACCACTTTGCATCTTGAATAGAGACGGTTTTCGCCAGACATGGGCAGGTCAGCGATCAGTTTCAGCGTGATCCTATCCAGAGGGTGGTTCTGGATGCCGCGAGCCTCGATTTCGTCAGCGACCCAGCTGTCACACTTGAACTGGATGCCATTATCCGAGATATTGCAGGACTCGGCTGGCAGTATTTTGCCGTCCTCCATCACCAGGTCGACCTGTAGCTGGAGGGGGTACCTGTGACCTAGTCTGCGTTCGTCTTTTTCGTTCAGTTTAAAAGCCGCCATATCGTGCCATTGTCGTAATTTTTATATTTAATCTACTCAAAATTGTAGTATAAAAATAGCGGAATTCTAGCCGCTAGTGGTTATGCGCTTAAATTTGGCCTGTATGCAGGAGAGAGCGGTCTCGTAATTCGGCTCCTGGGCGATCTCGGGGGTCTGCTCCGTGTTAATTACCTTGTTATTTTCATCGATAATAATAGCGGAGCGTGTCATCAGGCCTCTTAGGGGCGCATCAAAAATAAGCACCCCCTGTTTTTCCCAGAGTAACCCGACAGTGAAGAAGTGCCAGGCCCACTATTTGTCAGGCTAAAGGCGGGGCTCTTAGTCAGCAGCCGGGAAAATTCCCCGACGATATGAATTTTGTTGCACCCAGGTGCAATAGAGGCCGTATATACCTTCCCCTTAAAATATCAGTGAAAACGAATAATTACATAATCAGAGTACCCGAAACACACAGAGGTGATGAGGATATATTAAATAATATATTTATCCAGGGCCGATCGATAGACGTTAAACATCTCCTGCTCAAAACACACACAAAATATTTTCTTGATTTCGTTATATTTTTTTATTGAGTCAAGTAATGTGATGACTGTGATTGTTGCTGCCTTCTCAGCGGGGTAGCCATAGACACCGCAACTGATGGCGGGGAAAGCGATGGTGGTAATTTTATTCTCATGAGCGAGTCTCATGCATTGCTGGTAGCATGATGAGAGTAGTTCTGCTTCATGGGAGTCGCCACCCTTCCAAACCGGGCCAACAGTATGAATGATAAATTTTGATGGCAGCCGGTATCCCCTGGTTATTTTCGCCTGTCCCGTTTCACACCCATTAAGCGTCCTGCATTCGTCCAGTAATTCTGGCCCCGCGGCACGATGAATGGCGCCATCAACACCGCCGCCGCCCAGCAATGAATTGTTGGCGGCATTGACAATAGCATCAACTTCGAGTGTTGTAATATCGGCCTGAATAATTTCCAGCTTGCAAGTCATTTGTAATGTGTGTTTATAAAGTAACAATTATGATAGCATCCCGAAAAATTATCAGGGATAAATATTTTATGAGGGACAGAACGGACAAGCTCGGAGAAGCCTGTGAAAAATTATATTAATAAATCTATCTGTGTTTTGGTATGTATTTTTGTAACGCAACAGGTTGTCGCTGCAGATAATAAAAATATTTCACCATGGAAAAGTTCTGCTGAAGTGGGATACGTAAATGTATCAGGTAATACAAATACGGAGACGTTGAAAGCTGTGTTTGATATTGCTCATGAGGCAGAAAAATGGCTCAACAAGGCGCATGCTGAGGCATTGTCCTCAACGGCAGAAACAACCGACACAACCGCTATTCCTGCTATTGCTAGAGAAGAGCGTGCTGCTGCAAAATGGCTGGTATCGGTACAATCCGATTACAAATTCAATGATTTTGATTACCTGTATGGTTTATTGAGCTACGAGGATGATCGCTTTAGTGGTTTTGACTACCAGGCGAAAATCGGGCTTGGTTACGGTCGCCGTGTAATCCATACGGACAGCCACGAATTGAAACTTGAAGTTGGCCCTGGTTATCGAATATTTAAACAGGAACCAACTCTGCCGCCAGCAGCAGCTGTAAACACTGATAGACAGGATGAAACGCTGATGCGAGTCGGCGCTGGTTATGTATGGAAGATATCCGAGACGTCTAATTTCACCGAAGATCTAGCAGCTGAGTTTGGCGAAGATCAGGATGAATGGAAATCAGTAACGGCACTGAAAGCCAACATCAACAGTGTGTTAGCGATGAAACTTTCTTATACAATCAAGCGCCTGGACAAAGTACCAGTGGGGACTGAGAGCACAGACAAAGAAGCGGCGGTAACACTGGTGTTTTCGTTTTAAAAGTGGCGGCGAATAAAAGATAAAATGATTCTGAAATAGTTATTCTTATCCAAGAAAAGACGTGCTCAAAGTAACAGGATTGATAAAAGGGGTAATTAAGCGTAATTCCCTGCGTGTTAATTACATTACGTTAATATTGGCCAGTGTGTTATTAGTTCGAGCTGATTCATGTTGGTATTGTATATAAGATATCTCTACTCGATTGCGTCCATTTTCTTTTGCCTTATAGAGTGCCTGGTCCGCTCTTTTTATAAGGTCTATCTCGCTGTCACCGATTTGATATTGAGTAACCCCGAAGCTGGAAGTAATTCTGCCAATTTGTGGAATCATGGTGGTATCGGTTAATAGCCTGAGTTTGCCAGCAATTCGGGCCGCTGTTTCAAGACTTGTTTCAGGAAGTAATAACACAAACTCCTCGCCACCCCATCGTGCAAAAATATCTGAGTTACGTATTGCCGCCGAGACCATTTTTGTAAACTTAATCAGGACCTCATCACCGGCGGCATGACCGAAGTTATCATTGATGACTTTGAAATTATCCAGATCACATATGATTAGCGATAAGCCCTTTTTATGGCGCTGATTACGTTTTAACTCATAAGAGAGAATTTCATTGAATTTTCTCCTGTTAAATATCGAGGTAAGTGAGTCAATGGTTGCCAGGTACTCAAGTTTGGCCTCTGCCTTCTCTCTTTCGGCTATTTCGTTGTGAAGTTGCTCGTTTCTGCTTTTGAGATCACTGGTGCGAGCATTCACCAGCGTTTCGAGATGTTGTTTGTAGGTGTTGAGTTGTTGCGCTGCATGTAAATGTTTTCGATATACGAACATCAGTAAAAAGGAAAAGGTCATAAGCAGGGCAGTTACCATGCAGCGTGTCCATAGTTCCATGCCTTTGGGCGCAAGCAGGCTCTCGATATACATTCTGGATTGATCAAAAACAAAGGTATCGACCGCAGCATCAACCAGCCAGTAGACAAGTACAAACACCAGGCCTATTACAGGTATTGTTTCTGCTCTTAAAGTTTTCATCAGACTCATAACAACCGTCCGTGCACATCATTTATATATTTGTTTTCCCGAACATGTGTTTTACGATCTTCCGGTATTATGGAAAACAGAGGTCACATTTGGGTGATGCCTGAATAACGCGTTATTGTATAGCGGGTTATCCGGTTTGTTTGGTCACATTTAGGGTCGAAAGGGCGCTGTTGGATCTATCCCGCCGACACGTGTTTTACAGTTATTTTTCGGGCTAATCAAGTAGCGCTAACTAAGTGTTTGATTCATAAAAGCAGCAATACTATATATGTCTATCTTTACACTTGGTTATAAAATAGCTGTGTATTTTATATACAGCATAATTCGTGCCATATTGGCACGGTCACCGTAATATCAATAAGTTATAGTTTTATAAGTATTTAATGTTATTCAGATATGTAAATAATCACGACATTTTGGGGCTTATTTCTGGCAATGGCTGCAATAATACGATGAGCGTTGTTGCTGATTGAGTTGTTTTATTGGTCGGCCACAGTGCTTACAGGGCTCATCGGCCCTACCGTAGACAAGAAGTTCCTGGGCAAAGTAACCCGGCTGTCCGTCTTCACGACTGAAGTCACGTAGCGTGGTGCCGCCCTGCGCGATAGCGGCGCTGAGTACCTGCTGAATTGAGCTGACCAGCTTTTTACAGCGTTGCAGGGATAGCGAGCCCGCCTTGCGTTTAGGGCTGATGCCAGCCAGAAACAGCGATTCGCTGGCGTAGATATTGCCCACGCCGACGACAATATGGCTGTTCATGATAAAAGACTTGACGGAGCAGGCGCGTTTTCGCGATGTTTTATAAAGATAATCGGCACTAAACTCATTACCCAGGGGTTCCGGCCCCAGTTTTGCTATTAACCTGTGCTGCTCGATGGGTTTATCTGTCCACAATACGCAACCGAACTTTCTTGGGTCTCTATATCGCAGTATTTTTTTGTTAGAAAAAATAAGGTCCAGGTGATCGTGTTTTTCGGCCTGGGTATTGTGAGGACAGATGCGCAGGCTGCCTGACATGCCGAGGTGAATGATAAGAGTGGCGGCATGATCGAGAGTGAGCAAAAGGTATTTGCCGCGTCTATATACCCGGGTGACAGTTTGATTGTTTATTTTGTCAGGTAATAGTTTTGGTACAGGCCAGCGCAGGCGATGTTCCCTGATAATTGCGGATTTAATTTTTTTGCCGATGATGTGTGGTGTGATGCCACGGCAAGTGGTTTCAACCTCGGGCAATTCCGGCATTTTATTGTTGCAAGGGAGTAAAAAACTCCTCAGGCTGTACCGTCCGTGTATCCTGCTGGTTATTACTATCCGGGTTATTTTCAGGTTCTTTTTTAGACCCGGGTTTTATCAAGCGATTATAGAACTCGGTATTAAAGTGATACTCGATATCAAGATCGGGACGCGCGATGACCAGCCATGGTTCGGTATCTGTAATTTTGAATATTATGGGGTTGGTCTGATTGCTTAGGTAGACTTCTATGTTTCCGAGTGATTTTCGCTCTATATAGTTGTGTACACCAAATGCCTGGTCATTTTTCCAGCTGCTTATTGTGTCTACTAGGATATCAGCCGACATGCTCCTGCTGCTTGTCCATTTATTATTTTTATCCAGTTCAAGTATCTGCCCAGGCAAAACCAGTTTTTTAACTTTTGCATCTTCTGCTAGAAGCGTGCGCGCTACCAGCGTACCAATCTGTGAGCTAAGTAGAGGATAGAAATTATCATCAATCAAAGATATTTTTTTATCGGTTTTTACATAGCGGTAGTTGCTGACCGGGTTAAGAATACCGAAACTAATTTCTATATCGTCAAACTTTATTGTCGTAGTGGGCTGGTCGAGTCCGTATTTATCCAGGTCAAGGCCGTCAGTGATATATGAACCGTAAGTTGGTGTCTGTAATATTTTGAGGATGGTATCAACCCTGAAGCTGTCGGCGGAAATATTGATCGGCTCGATCATTTCCCAGGCGTCTTTATCTTTTTTAAGTGTTGTGACTCGTTTGTTATGCCGAATGCTTATCTGCTTGATTTCACCCGGGTTGATATCGGTAAGAATTGTGTTAGATGTATTTGAGCTATTGTTAACGATATAAAGGTTGAATATCAGTACGATAACAACAACAAATAGAATGACGTTAACAATAAATCGAGATTGCATGAAGGCTATTGCCTGCGGCGTTTAAACCAGATTAAAAATCCGGTGGTGATAAGACCGGCGGGTAAAATAATCAGAAAGCCCAGTCCTACCAGGAGGATTGTATTATCGGTAAGTTGCAACTGAATATCAGATGAGCCCTTGGGGTCAATAGCGATAAGATCATCGTGTTTTGTAAGCCAGTTGACGATGTTGATGCCTAGCTTCAGGTTGACGCCTACGCCTATGTAGTTGTTGGCGAGGAAGTCACTATCACCAGTGATAACAATTCGCTGCGCCGTTTTCTCTGTAGCAAGGTTCCGTTCAAGCGCCATAATAATAGGAATAGGCCCGGCTATATCTCCGCTAGAAGTGTCAAAAACAATCCCATTTTCTAGAGCGCTGGTTTCCAGCCAGCTTTGGGGTAGTGACTGAGCAATGATTGAGCTACGCCACTGCTTGCTGTCTGTGCTGTTGATGCCACGACTAATCGGAAATAGTGTGTTGTAGTTAAGATTCTTTGTGATGGCGTGCGGGTGATAATCCAGAACCGGAATAACGGCAGGATGCTGTATGCCGAGTGTCTCGCGGAGATTTATGTTGTTATCAACGATGATGCCATCATGGAACTTGATTCCCAGTATGGAGGCCAGTTCGTCCAGTCCCTGCATATTGCCAGGATCCATCATCCATAATAGATTTTTACCATTTTCAATATGCTCTTTTATATGTGCGAGCTCACCAGGCAGTAGCGGGTTTTGCGGTGCAGCGATGACAAGCGTAGTAGTGTCTGCATCAATGCCTGACTCAAGAAGATTTGTTGTAGTTACAGAAACCCCCTTGTTGCCTAACTGGCTTGAAAATTTGTTATAGCTTGAGTTATCGGTGCCAGTAGGGCTGCGCTCACCATGCCCGCTTAGAAAAACAAGTTTGGCATCATCACTTCGGCTCAGTCTGAGTAAGGCGCTTGTTATTGATTGCTCGCTTAGTGACGAGATATTTTCCATGCGGCCATTATATTTAATGATGATCTGTCCGTACTGAGTGATATTGTCCTGCTTTGCCATTTCAATGTCGAGATCGGGATTGATTACTTTATATTTGAAGCTGTCTTTTTCACGTTGATAACGAGAAAAAATTTCTTCAATCGCCGTTTTTACAGTGACGTTATCCTGCACATAAACATTAACAGTGATGGGCTCTGGCATTGCTTTCAATAAATCAATGCTGCTTTGCGATAGAGTATTGCGTTTGTTGGCAGTCCAGTCGAATTGAAAATTATTGTTTTGACTAAACCAGGCTAGCAGGCCGGCAATAGCAAGTACCAGGATGACAAATATAATTTTTTGTATTTGTAGTTGCAGACGAGTTTTTTTTGTAATAATCATTTTTCGATTGATGTTTATTGTTGCAGACGCCGCGCATCCATCTGTCTGATGGTAAGCAGTAGAAACGTAGTAACAAACAGTACGAAGTAGCTTATATCGGCGCTGTTAATGATGCCGCGCAGCATGGGCAGAATATGGCTGGTTAATGCCAGGTAGGTGAATACATTGTCAGCGTTGCCACTTCCGCCGCTTTTATCAAGTATCCATAATAACAGTAGCAGCCCGAAGGTGCTGACGGCGGCGACGACCGGGCTCGTGGTTAGTGAGGACAGAAACAGACCGGCGGCCGCAAAGGCTGATAGCAGCAAAAACAGGCCAAGCAGTCCTGCGGCCAGCTTGCCAAGATCGAGATCTGTGCCCATTGTGAGTGATAGCGGCATCAGGCTGATCATGGCAATAAATAAAATATAAAACAGGATAATGCCAAGATATTTTCCCAGCGTGATTTGCGTGATACTAACGGGAGCAGATAGCAATAAAGAGAAAGTGCCGTTCTGGTGTTCTTCGCTAATCAGTCGCATGGTTAGCAGGGGTGAGACCATGAGTAATATAATGCTGGCAATTTCGAGCAAAGGTGCGACAACCAGGTCTGTTACGCCAGGCGCGTTAGTCATAGTGGTAAGTTGCGCCTGTATGCTAAAGAACACTTCTATTTGAGACAAAAATACCCATGCAAGTACGGCCTGTGTGACAGCGAGTACTACCCATGCAAGGGGAGATAGAAACATACTGCGTAACTCGCGCAAGGCAATCGTGGCAATCACAAGTTCTGTCCTTCATCACTGGTGGCTGTTTCCGCAGCGCTATCGGCTTCGCCCAGTGTCAGTTCAACAAAAATCTGCTCCAGTGTTTGTTTGTATGGAGCCAGTTTGTTTAAGCCCCAGTTATTCTCCACGGCAGCGCGAGTCAAACTATCGGCCGAGTTTTCGTCCATGTGGACGAGAAAGGTATTGTCGTGCAATCGCTCCACATTGTTGACGTTATCGATATTGCTTAAATCATTTATTGAAGGCGGGTTTAGTAGTCGAACTTCATACGAATTTGTTTCCTGGTTATTCAGTAGTTGGTCCTTGTCGGCCTCGTAGACCAGTTTGCCTTCATTAATAATTTGTACGCGATTACATACTGCCTGTACTTCAGGAAGAATGTGGGTGCAGAGGATGATGCCGTGTTCTTTACCAAGCTCTGCTATCAGTTCGCGAATTTCACGAATCTGATTGGGATCGAGACCCACGGTTGGTTCGTCCAGTATGATTATCTTTGGAGAATGCAGTATTGCCTGTGCAATACCGACTCTTTGCTGGTAACCCTTGGATAGATTGCCGATCAGACGCTTGCCGATATCTGCAAGCCCGCAGCGTTTCCTGGCCAGGTCAACAGTATCACGGATTTCGATTTTTCTGATGTTGTGCAGTTTTGCGCAGTAATAAAGGTATTCATCGACGGTCATTTCCTTATAAAGCGGCGGTACTTCGGGTAGATAACCAATACTGGCTTTGGCCTGTTTGGGGTGGTCGAGCAGGTCAATGCCATTGATAAGGATTTCACCTTCGCTGGGGGCAAGGTTGCCACTTAAAATTTGCATCGTGGTTGATTTGCCTGCGCCATTGGGTCCGAGAAAACCCAGAATATCACCTGCCTGCAATGTAAAGCTGATGTCATCAACGGCGCAATAATTGCCGTAATAACGCACCAGGTTTTTGACCGAGATAAGAGACATGCGATGGTATTATTCAGTAATTAAACTTTCATGCAAGCGGTAATTGCCAAGCGGTAATTGCGAGGGGCGTTTGCGGGTAACGTAGGGATTGCTGTGTAATCCCGGGTGGGTGTTCAGCCGCGAAAAACGCAAACCGGTTCACGCGTTAAAGCAATAGTTTTTTGTTTGCGGATAACGATTGAAGTGTCAGATCCTGTACAAATCATCGTTTGCCTTCATCCACAAAAAAACCCGGATGGCCGGGTTTCTCTGGATTCGGGTTGTCTACACCGCTTTTTATTTAATCTTGGCTTCCTTGTAGGCAACGTGCTTTCTCACAACGGGATCAAATTTCTTCATCTCCAGTTTTCCAGGCATGGTGCGTTTGTTTTTTGTGGTGGTGTAAAAGTGGCCGGTGCCAGCAGATGAAACCATTTTAATTTTATCGCGCATTACTTAATTCCCCAGATATTTTTCAGACTTTTATGCCACGGGCACGTACTTCAGCCAGTACGGTATCGATGCCCTTTTTATCGATAATGCGCATACCTTTTGCGGTCAGGCGCAGTTTCACAAACCGCTGTTCACTTTCTACCCAAAAACGGTGGTTATGCAGGTTAGGCAGAAAACGGCGTCTGGTCGTATTATGAGCATGGGATACATTGTTACCGGATATGGGCCGCTTACCGGTGACCTGGCATACTCTGGACATCTCTTCTTACTCCAAATGAAGCGCTACCGGTTCCCCTGAGAGTCACTTGGGGCGCCTGAAACGCAAAAAAAACAGCCACATAAGGGCAGCTGATGCAAAATAGCCGGCAATTCTAGCTGAGAATACAGGCTGTTACAAGCCGCAGTGCCGCATTTTTGGGGTTGGCTGAGACAGTGTTATAGTATGGCCGCATTACTACCGGAGACCTGCAAAATGCCATCGGATACCGTATTCATTGAAGACCTGCGCATCGAGACCATTATCGGTATCTATGACTGGGAGCGTGAAATCAGGCAGGTTGTCAGCATCGATCTCGAGATGGCCTCGGATAATACCCGACCGGCGGCCACCGAGAGCATTGATGATGCAATCAATTATAAGGCCGTGGCCAAGCGTCTTATCCAGTTTGTAGGAGAATCAGAGTTTCAGCTGGTTGAGACCCTGGCTGAGCGCATTGCCGAAATTGTGCTCAATGACTTCAATGTGCCCTGGATAAGGCTGAGGCTAAGTAAGCCAGGTGCCGTGACGGGTTCGAAATCTGTCGGGGTTATTATCGAGCGTGGCTCGAGGTCTTGATGAAATAACAGGGTTATGACGAAAATTTATATCAGTCTGGGCAGTAATATTGATCGTGAGAAAAACACCCGCGCGGGGGTGGATGCCCTACGTGAGAAGTTTGGCGAGCTGGAGCTGTCGTCAGTCTACGAAAGCGAGGCCGTGGGATTTAACGGCGCTGCTTTTTATAATATGGTGATTGCCTGTGAGGCCGCGGAAGACGTCTATCACACTAACCAGGCATTACGCGAGATTGAAGATACTCATGGCCGTGATCGTAGCGGGCCAAGGTTTTCATCGCGGACGCTTGACCTGGATCTGTTGCTTTATAATGACCTGGTATTTAATGAGGCTGGTCTCAAACTGCCGCGTGAGGAAATCCTGCACAATGCTTTTGTACTCTGGCCACTGGCAGAAATAGCACCGACGCTGAAGCATCCGGAAAACGGTAAAAGTTATGCCGAACTATGGGAGGCCTTCGACAAGCATAAGGAAAATCTGAAACCTGTAGAATTCCAATTTTAAATTCACCTGAAAATATAAAACATGATCATTACGCTTTCTCCATCAAAAGGGCAGGACTTTGATGCGCCCTGTAGTACAAAAAAACACAGTACGCCTATTGCTCTAAAAGACTCGCAGTTGCTTATCAAGGAGCTGCGCAAACTAAAAACGGGTGATATAAAAAAGTTGATGGGCGTGAGTGAGAATATTGCGAAACTCAATATCGATCGCTATAAGAATTTTAAAACACCTTTCACACTGTCAAATGCCAGGCAGGCGATCTTTGCCTTCAAGGGCGATGTTTACAGCGGTATAGAAATCGACAAATTTACCGCGGCTGACCTGGTTTATGCGCAAGACCATCTGCGTATTTTGTCGGGTCTG
>Ga0224506_10000517_pt1 | contig 32392 bp, 20 predicted proteins | sample SF_Jan12_sed_USG_2_FD_169108 | JGI IMG/M metagenome (GOLD analysis project Ga0224506, IMG submission 169108) | Sediment microbial communities from San Francisco Bay, California, United States - SF_Jan12_sed_USGS_8_1 | ecosystem: Environmental > Aquatic > Marine > Sediment | place: USA... | reverse complement strand
CATATAGGCGACCTCTAAAGCTGCTCATACGATGTTCACTATTGTCATTGTTGGTAGGAAAAGAGTAGCATGATTTACAATTGATCGCCTATATGCGACAGAACCGGTATGCTTCGTTTCCCCGGCCTAATCTTTGTTTTAGCCCTATATTTTCTTGGGGGTCCTAGCGTATCGTTTGGCGTGAGCATTTCTAGTCTCCTCATCTAGTAAGTCGTGTTTTTTCAATACGTTATGGCGTATTCTTGTATTCGGCCTTTCCCGTTCGGGAATACATTTTTGTGCTGGTGTTTGTGGTGCGCTATAATTACCGTTCGGTAATAATTATTGGGCTATGGCTATAAGATGAATTACTCATTCCCGCACGGTAATGTAAACACAGTGAAAGATATCGGACATATGGTGCGTTTGGAGCGCAAAAAGCAGGGTCTCAGCCAGGCGGATTTTGCCGCACTCTGCGGTGTAGGTGTACGGTTCGTTTCTGATTTAGAGAATGGCAAGCCGACTATTGAGCTCGCTAAAACACTGCAAGTATTGCGAGCGCTGGGTTTGGAATGTTGTATCGCACCACGGCAATGGCCTAAGGATAGGGCTCAATGAGCCAGTGTTTGATGGTTTATTGGGATGAGCACCTTGTCGGTGAATTGAAATTGGATGCGCAGCGGCGTTTTGTGTTCCGATATGCATCATCGTGGCTTGCCAGTGATAGGGCGCAACCGATTTCATTGAGTTTACCGTTGTGCGATGCCGTGTTTGACGATGATTGTGCACGACCGTTTTTTTCCAATCTTTTACCTGAGTCTGAGTTACGTCAGCAAATCACTAGAAAGCTAGGTCTGTCAGAAAAAAATGATTTTGCTTTATTAGAAGCTATCGGTGGCGAGTGCGCCGGTGCGATTTCGCTGTTGCCAGAAGGTGAATCTCTTCCAAAAGAATCCGGCGCTTATCACGAGCTTACCGATAATCAATTGAATCAACTCATTCAAGCCATACCAACGCGCCCCCTGTTGGCGGGCGAGGCAGGGATCCGTTTGTCCTTGGCTGGAGCGCAAAATAAGTTGCCGATTCGTTATCGCAATGGACAGGTGAGTTTGCCTTATGGGCGAGCCGCCAGCACGCATATCATAAAGCCAGCAATTACTCACTATGAGAGTTCGGTTATGAATGAGTGGTTTTGTATGCGCTTGGCGAAGTTAATGGATTTACCCGTGCCGGACGTGTTGATCATTGGCACCGAGACGCCGGTGTATTGTGTTGAGCGTTATGATCGAATCATCGTGACTGACGAACACGTTGAACGTTTACATCAGGAAGATTTCTGTCAGGCCTTGGGTGTCGCAGCGGATGTTAAATATGAAAAAGAGGGTGGGCCAAGTTTACGCGACTGTTTTGGATTAATTCGTTCGGCGAGTATTCAACCTGCAAAGGATTTGAATACAGCGCTTAAGTGGGTCGTTTTTAATTATTTGATTGGAAATGCCGATGCTCACGCAAAGAACATTGCGTTGTTATTAACTCAGCAAGGACCAAGACTCGCACCCTTTTATGATTTGATGTGCACCGCAATCTATGAAGGGCTCAGTGATCGACTGGCTATGAAAATTGGTAATGAAGATCGTCCGGATTGGGTGATTGAGCGACGCTGGAATGACATGGCAAACGATTTGGAAATTGACTATAAATTGGTGCGACGGCTGTTGGCGGCAATGAGTCATAAGATTACGAATGTTGCGGCGCAACTGCAGGATCATTGTAGTTCGCGGTATGGATCACGAGATACGATCGTACAGATAAATAAAGTCATTGCACAACGAGTCACGAAAGTGATGCGGATTCTAGAGATCTCAGAGTGAAGCTGAGCGATGTAAATATAAACCTGTCCCTAGTACCCCATGGTAAAAGACATTTTTGAATCCACATGCTCTCGTATCATTTGTCTTGGCGTTGATTCGCTCTTAGAACCGAGAATACTGCAAGGTCTTCTAAGTGACGGACTAGTAAAAACCGCGGTTGAAAAAAATGGATTGATTCCCGGTGAAGCTAGCGTGGCATTATTGCTAGACACATCTGATAGAGCACAAGAGCGCGCATCGACACACGGAGCAACAATTCTGAATACAGTCTATAAGTCGCTTTCATTTAATTTAGACGATGAGCAATGGCGTGATCATGCGGCCTATACGATTGGTCGGGAACTAGGGCACGCGATAGATGACGCTTGTCGTGTGCTCGATGCAAAACCATTTTCCGGCGACATCTATCTTGACCTTAACGGCGAGAATTGGCGGGCCAAAGCATGGGCGAGTGCACAAATCATTTTGCAACAGAAGCAACTGATTGACTGGGAACAAAGCGAAGAAATTATACCAGGCACAAGTGTCGGCGATATCGGAGTCACCACACCACTGCTTCATATGGCCCTAGCAATACGCAGCTTCGCTGAGAATTATGCAAGCTCGAGGTACGCACTCATTGTTAGTGTGGGCGAAGTCGGTGATGTTGGTGTCATATTATTAGAAAAATAGGAGAAAGAGCGTCATGAGCAAACCGCATTTTTACCCCCAAAATGAACATAGACATTGGCCTGCTGAGAACTCAACAGAAGGTGGAAAGTGTCTTGTCGGACACGAGGGTGACTTCAGTAATTTTGCAAAGAAAAAAGATGGCAGCGCAAGGAAACATAGGAACAGCTGCAATTATCGTTACCAGGCCTATGAGCAAGCTACAAGTGAGAAGAAAATTAAAGACTATCTTCATACCTACAATGATCGAACTCAGCAAATTCTCATTCACGATCAATTCGATAGTGTTCGCACCTCTGCTTATAGCACAGAAGCGGGTGGGAAGAATCCTGCAAACTACTGTGCAACGATAGCACCTCCACGACGAAAAGACTGGGATGTGGGTGGTCCCAATCGCGTCATCCGAAGGAAAAGCTTTAAGCGAGAGAAAATCATCATTCCGAAAGGTTATAACTTTACCCAAGATACCTGGCCCTATTGGAACAATGCACACCATCTTATACCCAAAGGTACACTCAGAAAAGTAATAATGGATCCGAAAATAGGTATAGAGATTGGCGCTTTAATGGAGAAGGGCTTGCTCGAAGTTGAGTACAACATCAATCATAAAATCAATATGTTGTTTCTACCTCAAGACAAAGAAGTTGGCGAAATTCTCGATATGCCACGACATATCCAATTAAAAGAAGGTGATGACGATAGTATCGCGGCACACTGTGTCCAGCATCCAGTTTACGACAAAATGGTCAAAGAAATTGATAGGGGACTAGGCAAGGTTGTCGAAGAGTTTAAGACTAAAATTCAAAAAGCAATTAAAGAAAATTGCGAAAAACCAAAGTTTACACTCAGCAAGCAAAAACTAGAATCGCTCTCGACCCGTCTCATGAACATGATATTATCTTCAGAAGGTGGGCGATCCTTGGATAGTATTGCCAAAATGAATGAGGCCAATTAATCCATGAACTATTACCAACTTGACGAATACGATCGCCAGGATGAAGACTTCCGCTTTTGTCATCGTATATAAGCTCTGGCGAATCGGCTCTATCTGATTATCCAAGTGATGTCCAAGCAAGGATGTCTGATGAGAAGGGTGGTATTGTTCTTAGCGATATCGTTGCCAATAAAAATCTTAGTTTGATTGTCCACGAAAGTGTTAAAACAATCATAGAAAATAATTGCGGCCAAACGTGTGAATACTTGCCGCTTAGCATTATCAATCACAAGGGACGAGTTGCATCCAACGATTATTTCTATATCAATCCATTAGGAACCCATGATTGTCTAAATGAAACGGCATCTGATATTGGATGGTCAGATGATGGCGATGTCATACACGTTAGTCAATTTGTATTGGATAAAAATAAAGTTAAAGATGTTCCCTCACTTTTCAGAATACCGCATGACAAGTATGTCTACTTTATTAGCCAAACCTTGGTCGATGCGATTCGAGAAGTAAAACCTGATATTACAAATTTGAATCTAGAATTGATTTCGGTTGAGTAAATGAGCGTGAAGAACGCTCTTCGGCAAAACTAACGTAGTAGAACAAAAGGAGAAATTTCGATGGGTGTCACGGTCGGTGTTAATAATTTATCGGTAGTCCACAAAGGTAGTAGTGGCGTTACCATCGCGTTCCCGGATGTATGCAAAACACAATGTGGACCGCCAGTCATTCCTATCCCATACCCGAATATTGCTAAGTCATCTGATACTGCGAAAGGCACAAAGAAAGTAAAATGTGATGGCAACTCCGTTTGTGTGAAAGATTCAAATTTTAAAACCAGTGTCGGTGAGGAACCCGGCGCGCTTAAAGGAATTGCATCAAGCAAGACTAAAGGTAAAGCAGAATTTGTAAATTATTCATTTGATGTTAAATTTGGGAAAAAAAAACGTACCAAGAGCCTTTGACTTGATGCTGCATAATGACAAGAACACACCTCCAGTCCCTGTACTACAAGCACCTATTGTCGTAATCGCACAAGAAATTAAATCCTGTTGTCTAATTTGCAAAAAATAGTAATTTCGACATTGGAAGATTTAGATGGATATATCACAACAACAACTCTACCGGTCCCTTTATGCTGAACACATTGCAGAAATCGGCTTTAACCTAAGTGATCGACAAACAATCCTTCAGACAGACACGCAATCTTGGCAAGATTGTGTGGAACTTGAACAGTATATTGCAGCACACTTAAGTGCACTACGTTTAGGTGGTCAAGAAGCTTATCAGGTACTTCTAGAACTACTCGAATCAGTAGACGAAGATGAAGTGTTAGGAGCTGTTTTTTCCTTAGTTTCAATTGATGAATTCAGTCCAGGAATGATAGCCGTCATCGAGGCATTTCAAATAGTCGATGAAGACATCCTGCCAAACTATATTGATGCACTTAAGCATGGCTTGCGCAACACGCTCAGTCAGCAACTATTACCTCTCCTTGAAATTGAAACACCATTGATACGAGCAGCCACGGTTGAAATATTAGGCTATCGTGGTGATATCGACCCCAAAAGACTTTGGCCTTTACTGCATGAAACCAATGAACTCGTTCAAACATCTGTTATGATTGCACTGATGCGCCTCGGCTATCGCCAAGCACGACCTGTTGTCGAAGAATTATTGCTGAGGAAAGCCGAAATCAAAGATGAAATGTTACTACTTTTGCTAGTGCTCGGATCTCCGAATGCGCAAACCTACATTCGCAACTCTTGCCAGAATGCAGATACTGTCAGCGAGCAACGTTTAATATTTCTGGCTCTTTTTGGTGGAACTCAAGATTTTTCTATATTGATAAATGCATTAAGTTTCCCAGAAATGAAAACAGCAGTATATGAGAGTCTTGGAATACTTGGCGATGTTCAAAGCATCCCTTTTCTGATTACAGGATTGAATGGAATAGCAGATAACGAAACCATTGCCGCCGCTACTGCGTTAAACTATTTAACTGGAGCGAATTTGACGCAAACTGTTACTGTACCTATTGTCGACGTGCCAGATCTTGAACCTGATAGTATTATTCAATATCAAGCCTTCACTCCAGTACCTTCACAAAATGATGACCAACAACACGAAATAGAAATGGAATTGCCCTGCGTGGATTAAAAAATATGGGTGGATTGGTGGCAAACTCATCAAAACCAATTTGATTTTTCACATCGTTGGCGGCATGGGCATCCTTTGAATAAAGATCGACTATTGGTTGAAATTCGCCATCCTTGTGTCATTTATCAAAAAAGACAGTTAGTCCACTTGGAGCTCTCTATTCGTTATCAGACCGATTTTAGATTTGAGCCTGATTGGTTTATTGAAAAACAGCTTTCAGCTTTGCCGGCGGCACATGCTGATACAGTGTAATATCTAGGATTGTTGTAGCGCGCCACATCAACTTGTGGTGCATGCAAAGGATTTGGTCTTAACAAATGACATTGCCGCTCATGATTAAAATAACGAACAATTAGAAAACCACCATCATGTTCATTCTTCGCTTTCATATAGATATAGCTTTGAGTCTGAAGAAGATAGCTCACGGCAAAGTAAGACAGCAAAATTTGTGACTCATCGTTTGACTCAAGATTTCCACAGACGATCACCTCAATTATTAATCCTAAATTGTTACATATCTGTTTGAACGATAAGTTCGACAAATTCGAATGAGCTTGTACGACAGTTTCAACGGTTTCGATGGTACGTAACAAAATCTGTGTACTTGTCTCAACATCACAGAGGTAGAGTGTGAGTCCACTAATCGAGTCCTCAATCGGCGTTTGTCTAAAAGGATCCCACCCTATAGACTTTAATTCGTCAATCGTTTTTCGGTTTCTTCAAACTGCATCTAGGTTTGTCGTATCCTAATATCAAGTATTATCTATTTGGCTCTTTGTGCCAACACATTACCATAGTAGCCCGCGATTATCTTATTAGCCTTATCAACCAAATCCTGGCGCGGAAACCACAAATGAACATTCCCATTTTGATACCATCGTATTCGAAAATAGTCGAGTGAAATTAGCTTTTCTGCACTGCTGCTTCGATTGTTACGAATCAGCTTAAGCAGGCGTTGATCGTACTGTTGCTCGCGACTTAAGGCCCCCGGATCCGACCCATCGAGTAATAGAAATATACGCGCTAAGTCATTAATCTCATCACCACGACCACGATTCCAGTACATTAGGCTCTCACATAGTGCGCTATGAATAATTACACGATCTTCAATTCGAAATGGATCATTTGACTTATAGCATGCATAGAGGTTTTGAAAGACTGTCACCAATCCTCGTTGAAATGTTGAGTGTCGATGTGCAAAGGCCTCTTGAAATGTGGAAATAACGATGTTGATATCCACTTCAGGCGCTTCTTTCTCGATTTGTTCCTTGAGATGTTTAATGTCCTCATGGTTCATTACTGTTGTAAGATTGGATTCTTCGAATAGAGCATGCCAAGTATTTAGATATATATTCTTTCTTATTTTATCGAAATTGTTGTTATATAGGTCATCGTTATACCAACTCGCATTGCCAAAAGCACCTGAAAGACAAAAACCGGGACAAATTTCACTGGCCAGTTGCAATGCCTTCAATCCTTTTTCTAGTTCGCTAATAGACTGATTGCAGCGTTCAATTATGCGGTGGAATTTTTCAACTGGTGGAGATAACGTCTTTACAACGGTAGAAAACGCCCGCTCATTGTCATCTATCACGTCGTCAGTATTTGAATGCATTGCATGGTCCTTTGTTTGTGTAATACAAGACTATGTTATTCAACAAGGCGTATCTTGCAACATTCGGCATGACCTTCTTTTGAAAGCACTCAGTAAACATTGCAATATCCCGTGGGTCTTATTGTATGTTAAGCGATGGTTAAAAGCGCCGCTTGAAGATAGTAATGGTAATAAGACACAACGGATATGCGGAACCCCTCAAGGTGGCGTGGCGAGTCCACTGCTGCTAATTTGTTTTTACACTATGCGTTCGACACTTGGGTAAGACGGGAACTACCTGACGTACCCTTTTGTCGCTATGCCGATGATGGCTTATTGCATTGTAAAAGCAAACGGCAAGCGGAACTCGTCATGAAGAAACTCACAGCGAGACTAAAGAAATGTGGTCTTGAAATCCATCCCGACAAAAGTAGCATCGTCTCCTGCAAAGATAAGAATCGCAAAGGTAACTACTCGGTCATTCGTTTCGACTTTCTCGGCTACACCTTTCGTCCACGACGGTGTGTAAACAAGAAAGGCGAAGTGCATCCGAACTTTCTGCCCGCGATAAGCAAGGCATCAAAGAAAGCGATCAATCAGGCCATTCGCCGCTGGCATGTCCAGTTGAAGAATGACACAACCTTGGTCGATCTTGCATCGATGTTTAATCCTATCTTATCGGGCTGGAACACCTATTATGGTCGGTTCTATCCTTCAGCACTAAGATTGATTTGGCGTAATTTCAATGAATACCTTGTTAGGTGGGTTAGGCGAAAATTCAAAAGATTTGCCGAGCATAAAAGGTTAGCAAGAGATTATATCAATCGCATTTCTCGTGCGAATCCAAACCTGTTTATTCATTGGAGGCTAGCGGTATTTCCAGGCGGTGACGTGGTAGGAGCTGTATGAGCGGAGACGTTCACGTACAGTTCTTGGAGGGGCTGAGGGTGAAATTCCCTCGGTCTACTCAACCGTACTTGTGGACCCAAGAAGGCTGGCTTTATTTGGCGACGATTATTGATTTGTATTCTCGTGCAGTGATTGGTTGGTCGATATCGAGGCGCATCAATGCCGCATTGATTTGTGATGCGCTAACCATGGCCTTATGGCGACGGGATTTTCCCACGCAAGTCATTGTTCATAGTGATCGTGGAAGTCAATATTGTTCGAACGACTATCAACAGATGCTCAAAGATCATGAGCTAATTGGTAGTATGAGTGCGAAAGGATGTTGCTATGAGCGCGCAGCCTGCTCTTGGGGTATAACGCTGTCACTGTAAGTTTTTTTCATACACTAAAAGTAAAAGCCATTCACGGTGAACAGTTTGCTACCCGCGAACAACTCAAGCGTGTAATATTTGAATACATTGAAGTGGATTACAACCGGCACCGCCGCCATAGTACCATTGGCTATATGCCACCGATGATGTTTGAAGAGCAAAATGCAAATGTTGCTTGATTGGGTGTCCGATTTTGTTGGGGAAGATCAACTGAGTGACTGGATAAAATCTCGGAATGTCTTTTTTAATGAGTCATTGCTCGCAATCATATCCATCACGTCACTCATAATGTCGACAAACATTGCATCTTGTAGAAATGCATCACCAAATTCCCAAGCGAGTATCGAACCAATAAACACTTGTGAGATTTGTTCATCACGTGCGACGGCATCAGCTGGGATTTGTTTAATACGATTTATGATGCTTTGCTCAAGTTGTTCAATTGACAGCTTTTCAGTCTGCCGTTTTTTACTAATTCGAGTGTTACCATCGCGGCTGTCGACTTTTTCTTTGCCAGCAATCTGTTGGCGCAGAGCCTCAACAACTTGATTGATGCTGGATAGGCCCTGATTTGATCTAAATATCCGTTCCATAATAATTAATGCTAATGTGCGTTACTAGTCATTCTTTTTGTCATCTTGGTTTTCATATGACGATAAAAATACATGTCGTTGAACACCGGTTGCATCGTCACTGGTATTGCTTGACGTGCCATCCAGTGCACTTTGCGCAGATGCCATTATTTTTCGCATATCGTTATTGAGCGATTCCAATATGTTATTCTTTTCGATACCTTGCTCGAGCAAACGAATGCATTGATCATATTCATCATTTGCCAAATGAACCAAGCCCGTCTTGAACAACACCAGTGGATTGTCATCACCTAAGCGATCGAGTTTTTCCCATACCTGAATAGCATCATCTAATCGATGTGAACTAATAAATAATAATCCGAGTTGGAAACGAGCCGAGTCCAAGTTAGGATCAATATCGAGTGCACGGGCTAAGTCATCAACGGCTTTATCATATAAGCTAAGTTGCGCATGCACGGCACCCAACAAATAATGTGCTTTTGCATTTTTATCATCTTGTCCAATAACTGCTTTTAGCAATTCTAAGGACTTTTGAAAATCTTCCTTACGCGAAGCGTCTAGGGCAAGATTAAGAAGCTCGTCGTTATCAAATGCTTCATAGTTCTGTAATGACATAATAAAACCCCATGCAATATTCTAATCGTTTGATTCAAGGATAGCGGCATTGTCTTACTTAGAATGTCCATCTTTTCTGAGTGTTGTATATCAAAAAAGTGAGATGTGAATCACAGTTTAGTAAGAATCTGCTTATTTGTCTTGTTTTAATCGTGGTTGTGATTCATTGGACAGCGCTGCATTTCCGTCGTCCACTCGCCCAAACAACTATCCCTAGCTCTCCTGCACAAAAAATCATGACATTTGTCACAGTATTCTTGTGATCGGTGCGTCGTTTCATAAACAAAAAACTATTTCACTGGAAAAGTTAGGTTAGCAAAGTTGTAGCGGAAAGTTGCAATTTTTTAGAAAAAGACTCAATGAGGAATTAGAAATGGCTACTATCATTGGCGGATACGACACGGGCTTGCTCGACAGTTCTTTGTTCTTACTCAATCGAGATGACCAAACGCAATTGGGTTCATCAAATGGTGATGAAGACATCTTTGTAAATGTGAGTAATGGGAACCTAGTGATTCGTCACACCGATGGTTATTTACCATCACAAGGTGAAGACTTCTCGGTGATTCGTACTTACAACAGCCGTGGCACACTCGATGAGAATCTGGCTGAAGGCTGGAATATCTCCACACCGATGACCTTAGAGCAAATCACAGCAAACGAAATCCGTATCTCTAATTGGGACAGTAGCCAGTTCCGTTTTTATTATGATAGCGCAACCGATACGTTTACATCCGTCGATGGCGCCGGTTCATATGAAACCATCGTAAAAGGTGATTTTGACTATCACCGCATGTCGATGAAAAACAATGGTGATATGGTTTGGAATACAGAAACCGTAACTGGGTATACCCTAACCCGTGCTGATCAATCCATTCTTTACTTTGATGTCAATGGCTCGCTTATTCAAAGTGTCGACACCAATGGCAATATCATTCAATACGAATATCAATCTAATCGACTGACTCGCGTACTCGATGATACGGGTCACGTCATTAGCTATACCTATGAAGGCTCCAACCTTACGCAAATTTCTGATGAAAACGGAAATGTCTTAGTGACCTATGAGTATAACCAAAACGGATTGCATCGTGTCATAGACCGGGAAGGCCATATCACAGAGTACACCTATTTCATGGATGGCTCATTATCCTCAATTCGTTTTCCTACCGATGTAAACACCGACGAACGTATTGTTCGCTTCGAATACCAAGCCTCGAAAAAAGATATGACGAGTAAAACACCCTTGCTGTCATCCATTATCGATGCACAAGGCAACGAAACTCGTTTTAGCTATGATTTGGCAAGTGGCAACTGGTCACAATACGCGGGTGGCACAACTTGGGTAACCAATGCGCTTGGGATTGAGCGAGCGGAATCGAATGATTCTGTCAGTGTGCAATGGCGTATCGAGAATGGATACTATGCACAATGGGATCAGAAATCCTATGACGATGGTCTATTCCTTGATGCAAATGGAAACTATGTATTTGATCAAGCGCGTTGGGATAGTTACGTACATCAAGTCGATGAAATTTTACATAATCATGCTGTTTCGTATTCCTATGATGAAAATGGAGCGATCACCCAGGTCACCAACGCGAAAACAATTGATGGCGTCGTCGTATACGACTATCAAACACAATATGTTTATGATGATCAAGAAAACTTAATCGCGATTGTAGATGCAAATGGTTATGCCATTACTCATAGTGATGACCCATATTGGCGGGACCAACGTAAGCAGTTAGGATTTATCGATGCCGCTGGTGAAGGCAAACAGGTTGCAAATCTTACCACTGAAGATATTGAACAACTGAACGCATTTTTTACAACGCAATTGCACTATGACGAACACGGCAATTTAATTCGTCGAGAAGACAATCAGGATAATGTCACTGAATTTACCTACACGGACTTCAATAAATTAGCCACTGAAACCCATGCCATGGGTTATGCACTTACCCAATCCAACGAAGAACTTTATCAAGAAAAACGTAGTGAGCTTGGTTATTCGGCTCTAGTCGAACAACTCTCTGACGCGGACAAGCAAGCACTATTAGCGTTACACACAATTTATTACAGCTATGACCAAAATCAAAACCTAATCGAGATTCTCGCACAAGGTAGTGACATCACACGATTTGAGTATGATGAATTTGGAAATGTGACACGACAAATCCGTTTTCTCGATGCGACTGACTTGGTCGACCCATCGAAGCAACAAGTCACGCAATATTTTTACGATGCATATGGCAACAATATTAAAACGATCGAAGCAAATGCTTGGCTGCTCATTCAAAGTGATGACGAGTATTGGCGGGATCTACGTGCCGAACTGGGCGTGGTTGATGGCAACAATAACGGTAAATGGCGCGCTCAGATAACACCACTTGAAGAAGCCTATCTCATATCCCATTTTACCAGTTACAACAGTTATGATCTATTTGGGAACCGTTTAACCCATACGGATGGGAATGGTGGCGTCACTCATTTCACGTATGATAACGACAATCGCCTAACCTCTGTCACCAACCCAGAAGGTCACGCAACTTTTTATCAATACGATGCAGTGGGTAACCGTATCGGCGTGACGGACGTGAATGGTCATACAGTGGTTTATGTTTATAACAAGAACAATCAACTTATCAGTGTCATTGACCCATCTGAAAATGACCCTGCCCAAGATCGCACGACCAACTATAAATATGATGTGGTCGGCAATCGCACCGCCGTCACGGATGCCGAAGGGAATACAACAAACTATGTATTCCGCGAAGATAACCGTCTACTTGAGATACTTACCCCGATGGTTAGTCATGATGGCACCACGGTTTCTTATCAAACTAGCTATGAATATGATGCGATTGGTAACCGTATTGCCGTTAACGACAACAATGGTTATGTGACTGAGTATGTGTATAACAACGCCGGCCTATTGGTGCAACAAACAGATCCCGAAGGGAATATAACCCAATACCGATACGACGCAAACTTCAATCAGGTTCAAGTAATTATTGGTGTGCAGCTACCAGAACAACAGCGCCGTATACTGAGCTATGTTTACGATGAAGAAGACCAACTGGTCGCCCAGCTTGACGCACTAGGAAATCGTAAAACCATCGAGCACGATGCCGTGGGCAATATTATTCGTGTGGTCGATGAAAATGGCCAAGAACGTCGTTTCGCCTATGATCACCAAAATCGATTCATTACCGAGTATCGTGCACCGACCACAGACCCAGTGACCGGTCTCACAGTCGAACATTCTGTCAATCACTACTTTGATGGCGAAAACAATCAAATCGCGACACGCGATGAAAATGGCCAATTGACACGTTTTACGTTTGATAAAAACAATCGCGTAGTGATGATAAGTGATGCGAACGATATTGAAACCGTTTTTGAGTATGACGGCCGCAATAATCGCACAGCAGTGCATATTGGTGTGCAAGCACACGTCGATGAAACGACCGGTTCGATCGTGTTTGACGATGTAAGTCAGTCCAGCACCACACGCTATACCTATGATGAATTCAACCAAGTAGTGAGTAAAGTTGATGGAGTGGGGAATGCGCTGACTAGTTCAGACAGCCCACTCTACGTCACCATGCGACAAGCACTTGGTTATATTGATTCATCCACCGGTCAGGGTAAATTGGTTGCGCAATTGAGCGACCTAGAAAAAGCGCAACTCAAAGCACTATATACTGAACGCTATGCCTACGATCGTACCGGTAACTTGATTGAAACAAGCAACCATCTGGGACATGTTGCGACCAAAGAATATGATGCACTCCACCGCTTAATCGCTGAGGTCAATGAAAATGGCGAGAAGATACGATTAAGTTATGATGGAAATAACAACCTAATCAAAACTACTGATGCAGTGGGTGACAAACTCATATCAAGTGATGAGTTTTACTATCAAGACATCCGTGCCGCACATGGTTATTCAAAATATGCATCGGCTCTATCTGATGCTGACAAAGCCGCATTGCTTGCTCTCTATTCAACCCAGTTTGAGTATGACGGTAATAATCGCATCAGCAACGTCATTGATCCACTAGGTGTAGTGACCCAACGCGTGTTTGACAATGTGGGCAATCTTGTAAGCGAAACCGTTTCCGCCGGCACACTAGAAGCACAAACCACGACCTATCAGTACGATTTGAATAACCGCTTAATACAACAAACCGATGCGGAAGGTAATCCGGTTTACTTCGAATATGATGCCGTTGGTAATCGTACACGGTCGGTCGACGCACGCGGATTTGCTACTCAATATATCTACGATCAAGAAAACCGTGTTATTCAAATCATCGACCCTAGCAATCACACCACGACTTATCAATACGATGGTGTCGGCAACCGTCTATCTATCATCGATGCACGCGGTGGCTTGACCTCGATGGCATTCGATCCCACCAATCGCATGATTAGTAGCACCGATGCACAAGGGCGTATTACTCAATTCGAATACGATGCACGTAGTAATCTGATTACACAGACAACCGCATTCGGTACAACTGACCAACAAACCACACAATTTGAATATGATGCCGAGAATAATTTGCGTGCAGTCATCGATGCGCACGGCAATAAAACCGTGAATGATTATGACCGTGTCTACAACCAAATCAGCGTAACTGATGCCAATGGGCATCAGACTCAGTATGCCTTCGATGCCGTGAATCGCGTTATCGAAGTGATCGATGCATTAGGCGGTAAAACCACATATCAATACGATGCTAACGGCAATCAAATTTCGATCACCGATGCAAATGGTTATGCAATTATTAGCAGTAATGACGCCTATTATCAGACATTACGCCAATCCATGGGCTATACCGATAGCACCGGTGCGGGTTTGCTAGTTGATCAACTGACTGTCGAACAAAAAGATGCCTTGCTAAATGCCTATACCAGTTCTTTTAACTATGACAATCGAAACCAAGTCATTAAACGTGTAAGTGCGTCGGGTGTTGTCAGTACTTATACCTATGATGCGCACCTAAATCAAACCGATATTGTTGTTGGCGCGGGTACAAGTGCAGCACAACAGACAAGCTTTGTGTTTGATAAAAACAATCGTCTAGTTACAACAACCAACGCATTTGGTAATGCCCTAATAAGTAAGGACACAGCCTATTACCGCATTCTACGGGTTGAGCTCGGCTATGCTGCCTTAACCAGTGACTTGACCGATGCACAAAAAGCGGCGATAGCTGAACAATACAGTACACACCAAACTTACGATGAAAACGGTAACGTGATTCAAGTGACCGATTCATTAGACCGTGTGACGAGTTATGAATACGACGAAAACAACCAAGTGATTCGCATTATTGAACCGATGGGTCACGCACTCGCCACCAGCAATGCAGATTACATTCAAGTCATGCGAGTCAACATGGGATTCGCAGCTGATAGTCAACAGCTTAGTAGCGAACAACAATTACAACTTCAACTTTATTACGCCACCTCGTTTAACTATGACGAAGTTGGAAATCGTTCTCAGATCATTGATGCCCAAGGTAACATTACAACGCAGTACTTTAATAGTAATAATGAGTTAAGCGTATCCGTTGATAGTTTGGGCTTTGCGACCGCCTATTTTTACGATAACAATGGTAATCTGATCAAAGAAGTCCGCTATCAACAAGCCATCGATAACACATTTGACCCCGCACAGCAGCCCGTGCTGATTGAATCAACTGGCGATCAGGTCATTCGCTATGGCTACGATGTAACGAATCGATTAGTCCGATCCATCGATGCCAATGGCTACGTGACCGATCATCTTTATGACAATACACAAAATATTATTGCAACGGTACATCATGCCGACGCGGTGGTTGTTGACAGTGCTGTGTCGATCAATGCACAAGTTGTATCTGCGTCAGCGCACGATCGCACCACATCATTTGTGTATGATAGTAAAGATCAATTGGTCGAAAAACTCGACGCCGAAGGATACCTAACTCACTATCAATACGATGCATTGGGTAATCGTACAACACTAGTACGGTTTGAAGATGCAAGCGATCTTGTAGATCTTACCAAACAACAAGTCATGCGATACCAATACGACGATATGAATCGTATGACGCATGTGACCAATGCCGCAGGCATCACCGCTGAATCGATCTATGATCAATTTGGTAACAAGATACGCGTGACTCACGGCGCCAATACCGAGGCAAGCCGTACCACTTATTTTGCCTACGACGACATGAATCGTCAAATTGAAACCCGCAATGCGGCTGGCATCATTACGCGCTTTGAATATGATAGTGAAAATCAACGACGCCTGGTATATGAGGCGTGGGATCAACCGGAACAACGTATTAGTCAAACCGTATACGATGAAAACGGTCAAGTGCGACAACTGATATTTGCAGATGGCACCAGCAAACACTTTCAATACGATGCCGCGGGTAACCGGACGGTCATTATTGATGCGAACGGCCATGAAACTCGCTATGTTTATGACAGCAAGAATCAACTATCTCAAATCGTTGCCGCTGACGGGTCCGTCACGCGCTATGAATATGATGCCTATGGTAATGCAGTCCAGGTCATCGATGCCTTAGGACAAACCACGACGCAATACTTTAATAAGCTTAACCAGCTGAGCGTACTTGTTAACGCTGACGGTTCCGTCGTTAAGTATGAATATGACGCGTTTGGTAATCGTATTAGCGAAACACGCTTTGCCAACCGTTTAGCCGCTGAAGTCGATCCGAATACGCTACCCACGGTGATCGCGAGTGAAAATGACCAAACACGGTTTTTTGTATTTGATCATACGGGTAATCTAGTTCGGTCAGTTGATTCACTTGGGCATGTGGTTGAGTATCAATACGATGAAATGGGTAACCAAACACAGATACATGCCTATGCAAATTCGGTTAACGTTACCGATTATGCTCAAGCACGTGACCTCGAACTCACACCATCAGCCTTAGATCATCTTCAACAATTTGAATATGATAACGTAGGAAAACTGAGTCTTACCACGGATGCGGAAGGTTATAGCACCCGTTACCAATATGACGTCTTCGGAAACACAACACTTATAGAGTCGGGATTGTATTTACTGGATAGTAACGATCCGAACTACGACTCAAGCAAAATCAATCTCGCCCATCCGACGCAGGTTCAATACAGTTACGATGAACTGAATCGCTTAGTCAGCATGCAAGATAGCCTGAATGTTGTGACCAACTATCAATACGATAAGTTGGGAAATCGAATCGCAATTATTGAAGGCGCAAATACAGATCAATCACGGCAGTGGTCATTCAGCTACGACGAGATGAATCGCATGGTGAGTAAAACCGATCCTGCTGGTATTGTAACCCAATTTGAATATGATTTAGCGGGACAACAAACCGCAATCATCGAAGCTTATGGTTTACCATCACAACGCGTGACTCAATTTAGTTATGATGAATTGGGTCGTCTAATTCAGCAAACCCATGCCGATCAAACCATCACGCAGTTCCAATACAATGGCACCGGTCAGCTGGTACAAAAAACAGATGCTGTGGGTACTGCGGATCAACGACTCACGACGTTCAATTACGATGCAATGAATCGTATGATTGAGGAAACCATCGCCGCCGGCAGCACCGATGCGTTAACGACTATTCATCAATACGACAGTTTCGGAAACCGTGTGCTGACCACCATCGCACCCAACACCGTGGATGCACTAACCACCACACAAGTTTTTGATAATCGTAATCAAATGATTGCGCAAACGAACGGTATCGGCGCGACCACCATCTATAGCTACGACGCCTTCGGCAACTTAATTCAACAATCCATTACCGACCGTAATAGTGGCATTACACAAGCAACACAGATGCAATACGATGGTCGTAACCTGCTGGTATCCACGAGCGATGCAAACAACGTCACCACATTGATGCGTTATGACGCTGCTGGTAATTTAATTGATCAAACAGTGGCAGCAAATACATCCGATGCGGTTGTAACGGCTTTCAGTTATGACCAAGCCAACCGACTTGTGGAAAAAGTCATTGATCCCGATGGTTTGGCCCTAAGCACACAGTTAGCGTATGACGTTTACGGTAATTTGGTTTCAGAAACACGCGGCGGTGTGACGCGTAACACTGAATACGATGTGATGAATCATGCGTTGGTGGTCACTGATGGGGAAGGCTTTAGTACGAGTTTTGCTTATGACGTATTTGGAAATCAAACCAGTATCACTTTAGGTCAATACTTGGTTTCACCGGGTGATGCAAACTATGATGCGAACAAGGCATTGCTTGCCCACGAGACGACCACGCGTTTTGCTTACGATGCCATGAATCGTCAGACGTTCATGGTTGACAGTCTCGGCGTTGTGACAAAGTATGACTATGATGCGCGCGGAAATAAAATCGAAGACACACAAGCGTATGCGTATCTGGCACCAACGGATTCGGTCATCGAAGCGAATATGGTGCGAATCAGTAGCGTGCAAACCGAGGTTCTATTCACTGACGCACGCACGTTCCGTTATGAGTACAACTTACGTGATCAAATCGTTAACACGATTCAACCTAATGGAACTGTCGCTCACACGGATTACAATGACGCTGGCTTACAATGCCAAAAAATATTGGATCACGGTGAAGGTAAACTGAATGTCACCACGCAATATTTTTATGATGCCAGCGGTCAGGTGCAATTTATCGTTGACCCGATGGGTCACGTCACCCATTTTGAATACGATGACTTTGGTAATCTCATTGCTGAAACCAAAGGCTTAGCGCTTGATGGGAATAATCAACCGAGTACAGCGTTAACCACCGATGCCCGAACAACGCGCTATAGCTACGATCTTGCCAATCGCAAAACGGCTGAGATCATTGATCCCAATGGTCTTGCTATCACCACGCAATATGAATATGACCAACGGGGAAACTCCATTGCGATCGTTGACGCCAATGGCAATCGCGGTGAAAGCGCTTATGACAAAGCCGATCGCTTAATCTGGCAACGCAATGGTGAGGGTGATATTAAAACATTCGACTACGACGCACGCAGCAATCGCATCGCCGAACATTTTTTTGCAATTGATGGCAGCAGCTTGCTCCGTGGCGAGTTACCCACGATTGATGCCAAAGACAAAACGGTTCGCTATCAATTCGACAACAACGATCGCTTGATCAGTCGCACGGATGCACGCGGTATAATCAATACCTTGCAATACGATGCAGTCGGCAATCTGGTTCTGAATATAGAAAATGCCAATAATTGGAATGGTGAAGCCGCTCGTGTGCGCAAAAATGAATACAATCACGCAAATGTCGTTGTTACACAGTATGAACACATGGGCTTGGATCAAGCCGGTGAACCGGTGTTTATTGATGGCGTAACCGTCAAAACAGACTACGAATATGACGCTGTTTATAATCTTATCGAAAAGAATGTCTTAAATACTTGGTATAACACACTGGTTGAACCCGCGACACGCGTTGAACAAGTACAGACAACGCAGTTTAAATACGACCTCAATAATCGAATTACAGAACGTGCCATCGACCCCAATGGCTTAAATATTCGAACCGGTTATCGCTATGATGCACTGGGTAACACGGTTGCCGAGATTAGTGCCAATGGATTCGCAGTCAGCGGCCACTTAACGGGAAGTGCCCGTGATTCATTGTTAGCACAATATACCACCTATACATTTTATGATGCTGCCAGCCGCGCAATCTACCAGGTTGAGCCACATGGCTTTGTACAAGAATCACAATATGATGCCGTTGGAAACCAGGTCAAAACAATTCAATATGCTCACGCAATCAACGTATTAAGCATTGCCGATGGCAACCTACCGAATGTAACCCCGAATGCAGAACATGATCGAACCGTGGTCATGAGCTATGACAAAGCGAACCGCATGATCAGTTCACAACTCGATGCGGTAGAAAACTTTGTACTTGATGGTCAAGGCGGATATACCGCTGAGATCATTTCACCAACGGCGACGAATATATACGACAAAGTCGGCAATAAGATTGTTGAGATCGATCCCAATGGCAACAAGACTTATTTTTACTATGATGCAAACGGTCAAATCACTGCTCGACTTGATGCTGAAGGATATTTCGTTCGCATGGAATATGATGCCTTCGGTAACATGACACGCGAAGATATTTTCCTAGAGAAACAAAGCATCACTGAATCAGAAGCGCTAACGCTTAACACTGACACATTTGTACCCGTCGGTGATAGCCGGACAACCGAACATGTTTATGACCTTGGCAATAATGCCATCAAAACCGTGCTTCCGTCTTCTAGCTTATTTGTCGACGGACAGGAAATTACCGCACGTGGTGAAGTTGATCGAACATTCGATGCCTTTGGCAATATCTTAACTGAAACCAATATTCATCTTGCAGAAGAAAACAGTCCATATTACACCGTGCGAGCCTACGATGTAGCGGGTCGATTGACACTCGAAGTGTTACCGAGTGCGGTAGAGTTGCTGCAAACCGATGATGAATATGCAATTGAGCATCGCAAGCAACTTGGCATTGTGAATGCGGATGGTAGCGGGAAACAACTGAGCCAACTAAGTGACGCGGATCATGCACAAATCCAAACAATATTTAGTACGCACTATCAGTACGATGCCGCTGGTAATCTACGAGAAAAAGATCAAGGCGGTCGGTTAACAACGTTTGAATACGATCTAAATAATCGCATGACGCACATGCACATGCCGCATTATACCAAAGTGGATGTGGATGTTAACGGCAACGTTATCACGACCGAAAACTATCGCATTGTTGCTAGCATGAGCTACGATGCTAACGACAATATTGTTTCAGAGACACGAGTAGATGGCACTCGATTACGTCATCAATATGATCGAGCAAATCGCAAGACCGCATCGATTGAAGAAAATGGAACCTACACTGAATACGGTTATAGCTTAAGTGGCGAAGCCTTATTTTCACATACCTATTGGAACACAACCAGTTTCCAATTTCCGCAAAAGCCGCAAGTTAACGCGACACACGATCAACGAACCGAATACGTTCGCGACCGAATTGGTCGCATTGTTGAAGAGCGTCAGTTAGGTGATTTAGCGGATGTCCACGATGATCGTGTTAGCACAACCGCTTTTGATGCAAACGGTAATAAAGTTGAAATGACTGATGCCCGTGGTTACCAAACCACGTTTTTCTACAATGGTCTAAATCAAGTAGTCGGCACCGTTAATCCCAATGGCGGTGTAAGTGCGACGACTTATGACGCAAGAGGTCAGGTGCTAGCCACGCAAACCGGTGGCTGGAACGCACCGACATTTGACAATAATCAGATCAACCATACACTGGCCACGTCAGATGGCGCCCTCATTGAGTGGTCAACGGATCACGCCACCGACAGTGCGGTCTATGTGCGTAAAGCCGGTAGTAGTGATGCCTGGGTTCGCTATGGTGTCGAAGGTCAGTATTCTCGTACTCATAGTATTGCGCTGAAAGGTTTATCGGCAGACACGCAATACGAATATTATGTTCAATCATCTGACGCGTTCGGATATACCATAACCACCGATACGCAAACATTTAGAACCTTAACCGATATTCAAGCGATCGCAGTTCGCGATTTAACCCAGCTTGCCGATGGTAGTTATCAATTAGTCGTGGATTTTGTGCCGCCGGTTGGTGCGCTCAATGTGAGTTTACTCACGGGTCAAACCGGTAGTGATTCGCAGACCCTAATTGCTGCTCAGACACAAAGTGTTCAAGCACAAGGTGATGGTAGCTATACCGCACACGTTAATGTATCAAGCTTAGATGGCATTGGCTTTCAAATCCAATGGACCGATAGCCAGGGGCAAGTATTTAATACCAATGTTGAATCGTTACAGCAACAACAGGTATTGGATATTTTTAATGGCACGGTTAGCACCCAAGCAGGTAGCACATCCGGTGTCTACGATATTAATACAACCTGGAATCTTGACTTAGCTCAAGTCGATACCTATATCCAAAGTTATACGGATGAACTGGGTAATCCGTACACTCAAACACATCACAAAGTATATGTCGCATATTTACCGGCAGGTTCAACCGATGAGCCGAGTTTTCAACGCGCGGACTACAATGAACTTTCTGGAAAATTTGAATTAAACTACCTCGATATTCCGGAAGGCGCTTACGATGTATATTTTCAATATTTCAACAAGGATGGAGACATCGTTGAATATGATTCAGTGCGGTTGCTTTCATTAGCGAATGTTGATGAGTCATATCAACGATTGAAACTAAACTTCCCATATGCTGAAAGTGAATCAACTACCTTACAGTTTAGCTATCGCAGTGTTGGTAGTAGTGAATGGGCAGATCTGGATGTCGCGAATATTAGTGGCGATGTTATCAATCTATCGATGCTTGCCGAAGGTGACTACGAATACCAAGCGGTGCTTTCTGAAAACGGTCAAGTACTTAGAAATGCACAAGGCAGTTTTCGTCTCACTGAGCTAGCAAACATGGGTAGTTTGGTGGATGCAACTGCACCGGATCAAGCAGTATTGCACAGTGTATTGGACAATCAGTTTTCAATTGATAGTTTACTTCCGCTAAACGCTGGTGAAAGTTTATCACTAGCGATTACCGATAGTGATGGACAAACCACACACTATCCATTTGATGCGGCCACCTTTGATCTTGATCAGCTTGCAGTCGGCCATTATCAATTACACATTGTTAAAACACTCACGGAACAAATAGAAACGGTACACACCGATGAGAACGGTGTTGAATACACGGAAGTACAAACCGTGGTTAGTACCCTCAATGATATTAGCGGCAGTATAACAGTGTCCGCACTGCAACTGCATTCGGCAGAAGAATCTCAATTAACCGGTTTACGTTATGCAACGACCTATCAGGTAAATGAGCAATCGACTGTTCCTGTGAACTTTACCACCACGGGCGATGCCAGCAGTACGGATTATGTCTATCACTACTACGACCAAAACGGTAATCGCATTTTCTCTAATGAGAAAGGCGGGGTGTGGACGCGTTATTTCTATGATGAAAGTGGTAACTTAACAAAAGAAGTTCGCTTCAAATATCAAGATCCAAGCACCGGCAACTTTGTTGATCAGGTCGTGAATCTATCGGTTCGACCATCGCTGGAGCAACTGCAACAAAACTACGCGGCGGCTGTTGATGCGGCCTCTCAAGGTTTGGATACGATTCGCGTTACCACTATGGAATACGATGCGACCAATCAAAAACGCGCGGAAGAGACGCATTCTCAAACCCATGGCACAGTACGCGACGAATGGTATTACGATGCCTTCAATAATGTCATTCTCGAAATCGCGCAAAAAGGTGTTGTCGGTGTTGAACAACGCACGGCCCATGTTTTTGATGGCATGAACCAACAAACCATGGTTAATCATGGCGAGTTACAATTCTTCGATACGGCGGGCAATTCATTTTCCGCCGAGGTTACCCTGCACATGACTTATGATGAGCAAGGTAATCAGTCGACCAAAACCGATGCCGGTGGCTATACCACAAAATTTTACCACAATGATTTAGGACGACTGGAAAAAGAATGGGATGCTAAAGGTAGCCTAGAGACCAAATACTTTTATGACAGTCTGGGTCGTATATCGAACAAGCATTACAAAGATTTGGATACGGGTGCATTACGTATTAACCAATATCAATATGATAGTTTCGATCAAGTCACGATGTATGTTGATGCCATGAACGGTGTCACCAAAATGGAATACGACAAGGGTGGAAACCTTGTTTCAAAACTTGATGCAGTGGGCTACAAAAAATGGATTGAAGCAAGCGCTGACGACAAAGATCAGGTATTAGCTGATTACACAGAGCATTTTGAATATGATGCCGATAATCGTGTGATAAAACGCATCGACCGCTTAGATAAGGAATGGCTAACCGCCTACGACGCATACGGCACAAAAGTCTCAGAAACCGATGGTAACGGTCGTGTAACCAGCTATGAGATTGGAGCCTATGGTCAGATTCTAAGTATGACCATTCGTATGGATGAAGCACATGGTAACATGCAAGGTGATCGCCTATATCAAGAATTTAACGAATACGATTGGCTCGGTCAAAAAATCACAATCACCGATACTCGTGGTAAGTATGATCGTTATGTGTATAACGATGCCGATCAAGTCGCCAGTCTAACACGCGTTGCACGAGACTCTTCGAGTGTCGATGCCGATCAGACAGTTGACTATATCTATGACGCGGCGGGCCGTGTCATCGAAGAAACACTTACGCGCGATTCGATCCAATTGCATCATCAACAGAACACCTATAACCGTCACGGCTGGCTAACCGGTGTTAACAGCGATATGAACTACGAGGGTGGCGTCACCACCAGTTATGATCAAGTGGGTGTTGTGTATCGCTATGATCAAAACGGAAATCGAGTTGCCATCCAAAAATACATCAATGGCATGCTTGAACAAGAAAATCGATATGGCTATGACCAAAACGGTCGCTTCATCACAATCGAAAGCGGCGATGGCGCAGGTTATGTCTTCCAATATGATGCATTTGGTAATCGTATTTCTGAAAACAAAAATGGAAATACAATTACCTATCAATATGACCACAATGGCCGTGTAATATCCAGCAGTGCAAACGAACAGTGGCAATATGATGCAAACGGAAACGTTACATATAAACGCAATGCCTCTGGTACTGGCACCTCAAACGCCTATGATCGTCTCAATCGAAACACTTATACGAACTCGTCAGGACAAAAGACTTACACGTATTTTGATGGCGCGGGTAACGCATATAAAACCAGAACTATTGCTGACGATAGCAAATTCTCCGAGGTTACTCGATTTGATGTGCTCTACAAAACGCTGAGCAAAACAATCGAAGATAGTTGGGCAGAAGATACGGATGGGCTTACCGGTAAGACGCATTATGCATACGATCTAAATAGCCAGTTGCATCGAATTTATGGCTCAAGCGGCGGTATGCGCTATTTTGCTTACAATAACGAAGGCAAAATTCTGAATCGTCACAATGACTATAGTGGTAGCAACGAAGTGCTACAAGATATTGGCTACATGTTGACGGCTAATGTCGATCCAGACGGAACGTATAGTTTTGAAACTGAAAGTCTTCGACAACAATTTGGGTTAGAGGTGTTTGGCCGATCAGGATTAGCAGGTGCCTGGGATAAACTCGCTAGCTATTTGTATGTTGATGGTAACCAGGTTGCCGACTCTGAACGAAGTTTGCGTCTAGATAGAAGAACGATCACAGCAGATGAGAACTATCGTGTGTTCAATAACGACTTCGTACGCAGTTATTCCTTCAATGACTGGGACATTGTGTTACACGAAGACGGCAACTTAGACAAAGAAGCGACCGCGCTAAACGTCATCAACATGGTGTATTACGAATATAGTGGATATACGGAGTACCAAAAAGCCATGGCACTAAACTATGTTGTTAGTTTGTTGCCCGACACGATTGTTGAAGGTGACGAGTTCGTTCTCGAAAATCACTTTATGCTGGATTATGGTGATATCGCATATGATGACCAGGGTTCAGTCGATCTAACCGCAACAGCGACAAACATCGCACGCCGAATCTACGGTGGTATCCGAGGGTATTATGATTTAACTGAGAAAGCTCAAGCTTCAATTATTGAGTATGTTAAAAATCAATTACCACAACAGCTTGAAGCGGGCAGTGCGCTAAAACTCGATAATTATATTTTAATTCTTGATGAGTTGAGTTCCTCTGAAGCATCAAAAGCAGACTATACCTATCAGAAGATCAGCGCGTCAGGTAGTCAACCAGGTATCTCAGCACAAACGCACACTGTAAACACCGGCGAAACATTGCAAGCGGTCTCCTCTGCATATTTTGGTTCACCATCGTATTGGTACTTAATTGCAGAAGCCAATAATCTGCAAGGGACCGAAGAACTAAAAGCCGGAACCACATTACTTATTCCAAATGTTGCTGCGAACTCAATCAACAATAAAGAAAGTTACAAGATGTATTCAGAATCAGAAATTATTGGTTCTGAGTCACCATACATTCAAGTAAAACAGAAGAAACTGGAGTGGTGGCAAAAACTAGTCATGGTGTTAGTGGTGATCATTGTTGTCGCCGCTACTATCGCCACGGCTGGCGCAGCCGCTGCAGTGGCAGGTGCTGCTTGGGCAGCAGCAGGCGGCCTTGCTGCAGCAGGTGTACTGGGCACAGTAGCAGCGGTTGGGCTCTTGTTAGTCACGGCAGTCGCTATAGCAGCCGGTGGTTATGCCATTGGTTATGCAACATCAGCCTTAACACAAGGCATCGAGAAAGCAGCTGGATTGCGTGAAGATTATGATCGCGATGCAATGAAAGATATGGGTCAGAGCTTTGCAATCACAGCACTCGCGGGAGCATTGGGTACTTGGGCGACTGCTGCGGAAACCTCTTACCTCGTGAAAGGGATTACTAAGGCGACTATTGAGGTCGGAAGACAATATGCAAAAGGTAGGGATGACAAAGAAGGCTTCAACTTAAGTTATTCTAATATTGTAATGGCGGCCCTACCCGATACATTATCGATGTTCTCCAGTGAGAAACTTGGTTGGGCCAAAACACTGGTCAATGAGCACAAGAGCGCGGTCACTAAAGGGCTAGAGATGATCGAAAAAGCCGTTCGCCCCGGTGATGAGAACAAAGTCAATTTAATCGATTGGATCGAATTAGCCGGTGCGACTGTGGAAGGATTAGATGGGGTTGGTGATATATCGTCACCAGATGTTCATCAGCAACTAAAAGCCATCGCACGCGAGAGCATTTTTATCGCAGCCGGATCAATGGTTGCAGAGCATTACCAAGAAGGTGCAGGGTTTAACTATTTTAGCAACAAGATGGGTTCCGTTATTGGTGAATCAGCGATGGTACAAGGGGCAATTAAAGCGACAGCAGACCGGTTAGGTGTCACAAAAGCTGCGAAATGGCTAGGTGGTAATTTTGTCAGTGGCGTACAAGCATTGGTTGATATGGCTAAAGGACCTGAGCCTGCGATGGCGGGAATGGCAGCTGGATTGGCATCAGCTGTAGTAAAACCAGGAACAGGTATACCTGAATGGAAACTGAAAGGATATAGTGATGGCAAGGTAGCCGGTAATCAAGGAGCACTATTGCCTAACCAGTCTGATACGCCAAAAACAGATTGGGGTGATAGCACAGAAGCAACTCTTTGGATGGCGAGCCTAATTGGTAACCAGCCTGAAGAAGGTACGTTTGGAGAGGGACATATTTATGAAGGTGTGCAATATCAGGAAATTGATAGTGACCAACCAGTAGGTGAAAACGTAACTGAACAAGCAAAAGCAGTAGCAGCCGGCCCTGCGCCAATCGAATCAAAGAATGGTGGTTATGAAATTAAAAAAGGAGACACACTTTCTAAAATTGCAAAAGCGCATGGCGTATCAGTTCAGGAATTGGTTACATTAAATGGTATTGAAGATGCGAACAAGATATATGTGGGTAAGACTTTGCAGGTTCCTAGCGTATCGAAAGAATCTAAAGCATATCCATCCGAAGAACCTAATATAGCGAAAGGTACAGGAAAGGTTGTTCAGGCACCGACACATAGCGTGAAAGGCAATGCTAAAATAATTGTTTCTAAAATTGTTCAACAAAAAGCAATGACATTCAAAGCAGACTTAGAATTCGCAGAAAAAAGATCTGGAACTGGCATGAAAACCATCGCAACTCTGGTTACAGCCGAAACAAGTAACTGGGATACACATGCAAGACCATATAATAGTAGGGGCGAAAAATTGTCTGAAGCCCTAGGTTTAGGGCAATTTTTGCCAGGAACCTGGAAAAATATTGCCGAAAAGCAAGGGACATATTTAAATGAAAAAGCGAAAGAACTTGGTCTTGTAAATGAAAAAAACCAAATCGTTGAAGGTAAAGAAGATACACTACTTCGGTTACGTACTGTACCGAGAATAGCTCTTACGTCAATTGGTGAACATTCGGCATCGAATTTGGAAAAAATGATTGACAGAGATTTGATTTCAAAATCAGCTTCTGAAAAGGATAAAAGCAAAATGATTTATCTTGCACACCATGAGGGGCTTGAGGGGGCCACAGTTTTCTTAACAGGAAAGTCTCCGTATCCTAGTGTAAAACTTGATCAAACTCGGGCAACGAAATTGCTAGAGGGCAATGTTGGTAAAAGAAAGGCTTCTATTCTTTTGAACAAATCTGAAAATAACGCCCCAGAAGCTTATAGAATGTGGCTTAATAGTTATATAGATAAGAAAATTGATCCTTCAATTTTTAATTTTCTCGAGAAAGGAAACAAATAGTGAAAAGCATCGTGCTGATAATTATTTTGTCCATTTTAAGTAATTTCTCCAGCGCAGAGGTGTTCGACAAGCATTATAGAAAAAGCAAAATATATACTCCATTTGGTAAAATGGAAATTATCTCAAAAGATCAAGCAAGAGGATCAAAGTCTTATCATGTTTATTTAAATAGTAAAGAAATTTCCCCCGGACATAAATATTTGTCTTCTGAGTTTGTCGCTTATGTAGAGCAGAGAAAGATTGTCGTTATGGCTCAATATACTGGGGGCAACAAATGTGCAGCGGATTACATCCTTTTTGATATTAGTGATCCTACTAACGTTTACAGGTCAGACTTATTTGGGACTTGTAGTGTTTTGCTCGACACAAAGATTATTGCTGGAAAGATAAGAATGACATTTTCAAAACTGTCCATTGATGGGGAAAAACCCATTTATGAGTATTCAAACCGATCTTTAATTTTCGCAAATGAGGAGAAAGGAATTGAGGAAAATAATACTAGCGAGCAGTTGTTCCATCGTGAAGATAGTCTTCTAACAATTGCTGGTGATCTCAAAATAGTAACTAGGGAATTACCAAACAAAACTAGAAAGGTTGTTTTACTATTAGATGGCAAGCTAATATTTAGTTCAAATCAATATCGCTATGCAGACATTCATTCCTATCACCCAGATAGTCAAATAGCACAAACTGTTGTTTTGCGATTGATAGCAAAGATAGATGGTTGTGATAGCAAACTGCTTCTTATTGAATTTGATAACAATGATGCAAAATATATATCCCCAGAATTTGGGAACTGCAATCCAGTCGTCTTTTCATCCTATAATGATAACAAAGTACAGCTTAGATTTTTTGTATGGGGATCTTCACCAGGTGAATTATGGTCTTATAGCAAAGAACAACTTACAAAAATCGAATAGTCAATTTAAGAAAATTAACCAAACAACAAGAAAAAACGCGAAGAAAAACGGGGTCTACTATTTTAAAAACGAAAACAGCAGGACACCCATCCAGCTCAAATCAAACACTTGACTGCAAAGCTGTACATATAAACAGCACCTGGCTATATACACAGTTAGTGACTTCCAAGGACGGAGCGCCATGACCCAGCCGCGGTCACAACAAATTGATCTGAGCGTCACGCCGTATTACCACTGCATCTGTCGCTGTGTCCGGCGGGCCTTTTTGTGCGGTCGGGATCATTTCTCCGGAAAGGACTTCGAGCATCGCAAGGCTTGGGTGACTGAGCGTTTACAGCTTTTAGTAAAAGTGTTTGCGATTGATCTATGCGCCTATGCAGTCATGTCGAACCACTATCACTTAGTTATACGCGTAGACACAGCGAAAGCAGAGGATTGGACGGATCAACAGGTGGTTCACCGCTGGCAACAACTTTTTAACTTGCCGCCATTGGTGCAGTCTTATTCAAAAGATCAAACAACCACAGAAGCGGAGGCCATCGCCGCACAAACCATTATCAAAACCTGGCGTCAACGTTTACAGGACATCTCCTGGTTCATGCGCAATCTCAACGAACATCTCGCCCGCAAAGCCAACCAGGAAGACCAATGTAAAGGCCGATTCTGGGAAGGACGTTACAAAAGCCAAGCCTTATTGGATGAAAAAGCGGTTCTCACTTGCATGGCCTATGTTGACCTCAACCCCATCCGCGCAGGTATCAACCCAACACCGGAAACCTCCGAATACACCAGCGTTCAACAACGCATCCAACAACGACAACAAAACAGCTCCACCATTGCTGATCGACCTAAACTCATGCCCTTGGTTAAACAAAGCCAAGACCCGCATAAAAACAGCATCGGCTACACCACACGGGATTACCTCGAACTCCTCGACTGGAGTGGCCGCGCCATCCTGCCGCATAAACGCGGCGCGATCCCCGAACACCTTCCACCCATCTTAACCCGCCTCAACATCAATCCCAAAAGCTATCTCCATCACATGCAAGGCCGCCAGAAACTTTCCACACCGCGCATGCTTGGTCATACACTCGTTTGCAGAACGCACTTCAACGCCTACCGCAGCGATTTATACGCGGTGTAAGTCAGTCGAAAATGTTATTTTCAGCATAGGCTGCCGGATCTTAATTAACATTCACCGCTTAGAAAACACGGTAAACCGAGCAACAGTTCTGCTGGGTCGATAAATCGTGGATAACCACTTGATGGTTGTTGCTCACACGACCAGGAATGAAAGTCGACTGGCAAGGTAACTTAGGCGATGAATGGGGGTGAGGTGTTTGTGTGCTTAAGAGTGATTTTTGTGGAAATACTGAAAGGGAATACTGAAAGGGTGTCCCGGTGTACGCTGCCGGTGTACGCTCTTGGTAGATTGCGATCGTGTCATTTTTGTCACTCTTGTTGCCATATCGCAACTTTGCAACAATGTGTGGCGGGATTAAGTGTACTTTACGATTTTACTCTGAAAATATTCGTCCCCAGTGATGTGCAGAGCTACAGGCTTCCATAAAAATAGTCGCTTCAGGATGTTGGCAAACCAGCTGTTGCATTTATTTGGCATTCATTGCCTTATTAATCAACCCCTTACCCAATTTATTAAATACCGCAACTTGAAAAACTTCTTTAGCAAGGTCGATTGTAATAGTGGTAGAATTTTCCATAGTATGGCTCCTATGGTTTGATTCGCCTTTCACTTTAACGAATAATTTTCGTTAAGTGGGGGAGTCCATACCATTGAGACAGCGGGTCTCGCTGATGAAACTGTTATAAGCACAAGAATGAATGATCGAGAACTGTACATAAACAAACTAGCTCAGGGATTCGCGTCCATTGAAGACGGAATGAAATGGTTTGAGGCGTCAGATGATGTTCAAAAACAAGATATCATGCGCTCTCTAGATATGTGTATTTTTCAGTCCCACCCGACGACTGAAGATATTGTGCAAGGTATAAAGTTTTCAAAATTGAAAGAAACATATTCTCCCTGCGTTCTGGTTAAGGAGAAGCCGCTTAATGAAGCAAGACAAAAAGTGTTGGGTATGAGGGGGTTGGATCAGGAGCGAGCTTTTAAGCTTTTTGTCGCTATTTTCAGCAATGCTGATAAAAGAAGAAGAGATTCGGAGTGTAACGGAGGTTGTAGTCATGAGTGGCACAATAATGAAGGCTTATAAAAATGAATAGCGAGACAGCGGGTTTCGCTGATGAAACTGTTATGTGCACAAATTAAAATGATAGAACAATTGTTTGAATCAAAGGAACTTGATGTTTTGCATCAAAAGTTAAATGCACCGGCAAATATTCCGCCGCGAGGGTTTATGCGAAATGTGGTTATTTATGAGCTTGTTTGTTACGTGAATAATATTATCGGTTGTTATGTTTCAAGAAATGTTGAACCTATTCCAATTTTTATTGAACGTTCGCACATCTTTGTTGAAAAAAATTCGAAAGATTGTACGGACTATAAAGAGTATATTGACTTGGTTCTAAACTATTTAGAGCTATTAGAAGCTCATTTAAAACAATATGGTGTTAAACTAATTAGGTAGATGATTGTTGTGTCGAACACAATAAAACACATAAAAATGAATAGCGAGACAGCGGGTCTCGCTGATGAAACTGTTAGGAATATATTGAAATGAAATTAATTATTACTACTTTAATGTTGCTATCTATTCTATTTTCAAGCTCCTACGCTAGTGATATAAAAGATATGAGCACTAGTAATAATGTCACTTTGGAGGAATTTGGACTATCTGTTTTCTATGGAGGCATTTTTTATTATCTAGGAAGAGGAAGCGCTAAAATAGCTGCAGGTGTACAAAGTACTATGTTGGTATTAAGCTTGTTCCCCTCGAGCAAAAATGACCCAGATTTAGCTGTTTTTCAGTATAGCCTTCTAGGTATCGCATCATTGAATTATTTATATTTTTCAAAGTATGACAATAAAGATTCTACCAATCGAAAATCAGCGAATTTCAATGCACTGAGTATGACATTATGGGCATTAGGGGCTTCATATTTTGAAAAAAGAACAGAGCAAAAAGAAGGAAAGAAAGGCTTTAAACCATTGGTTAAGCTTAGCGACAATAAAATGTCAATAGAATTAGGAGCTGTAAAATATTTCTAACAATTCAATTAACAACGGTCAATTTTCCAATTGGCCTGTGGCAATGGGGTCAGGCCCAATGCCAGAAAGTTAAGCATTAACCCATTGAATAGGTTATAATAATACCACTATGAACAACCAATTTTCACCAAAAAAGAGAAGCCCTATGTCACTCATCAAGCTCATTTGAATCTACTTATGCCCATATAAACAA
>Ga0224506_10000516_pt1 | contig 32396 bp, 32 predicted proteins | sample SF_Jan12_sed_USG_2_FD_169108 | JGI IMG/M metagenome (GOLD analysis project Ga0224506, IMG submission 169108) | Sediment microbial communities from San Francisco Bay, California, United States - SF_Jan12_sed_USGS_8_1 | ecosystem: Environmental > Aquatic > Marine > Sediment | place: USA... | reverse complement strand
ATTCATCCCTTGCAGAATTGGGTTAATGTCAGGACGTTGTGGTTAATGGCGCAATGTTTCATAACAAATAGGTTAAAAATGTAAGGGGTTGATAGTTTCACCGACCAAAATATGATTTCTGCGTTAAAATAATCAATCGTAACCGTGCTAATTTCATTGTTTATAACGATTACTTTTTACCCACTGCCGAATCTATGTATTTAGACTCGCTGGTCGTAATATCTGAAATTTATAGCCAGTTAAAACTCGATCTCTTTGTTAATATTAAACATGCTGATAAGGTAAAGGCCATAACAGGGTAAATTAAGTTGCTTACCCACAAACCAATACAAACTAACCACTAAAGTCATCTATCATGAATTTTCCTGAGTCTTCCATTATATTTAAAGCATTATCCTGTCAGTTACTGTCAATTGAAAATTGGCAACTGGCTCCTAGTGAGCATTGGTGCATATTGGGTAATAACGGATCTGGCAAAGGACTACTGGCAAGTCTGTTATGCAGAGAAATAATGCCAGAGGCCGGCACGATAACAAACTTGCCTGACAACATCAGTTTGCTTTCTTTCGAGACGCAACAATCTTTATATGAGAAAGAACTTTACGAAGAAGATACCGACTTTCTTGATCATATTGATCAGGGAACGACCGTTCGGGAACTCATATTTGAGTTTTGCCTTACCTCTGATCGACAGAGGAAATTAATTGAACAACTTGCCACAGAACTTAAAATTACTCGCTTATATGACCGAGGTTATCGACTACTTTCGAGTGGTGAAGCAAGAAAGGTACTTCTGCTCAGAGAAATTAGCCAGAATAATGAGCTAATCATTCTGGATGAGCCCTATGATGGGCTGGATATCACCTCACTAACCGATATTAACCGGTTACTGTCACTATTGGTTTCTCAGGGTAAGCATTTACTGCTTATGGTAAACAGGGCAAGTGACATTCCTGACTGGATCACTCATATTGCCATTCAGCATAGAGGGCACTTCATCACATTAGGTACTGAGTCGGAGGTGAAAAATCATCCCGAATTCATCCAGCTGAGTCAAATTCATCATTCGAATATCAGGTTACCAAAAGCTTTAGGCAGACAAAATGTGTTACATGGCCCCCTTGTTCGAATGACCGACACTCAAGTCAGCTATGGTAATACCATCCAGTTCAGTCAATTTAATTGGGAGTTATTTCCTGGTGATCACAGCATCATAACCGGTCCCAATGGCGCGGGAAAATCGACGTTATTACAGCTCATTACCGGCGATCACCCACAGTGTTATGGTAATCATCTAGAGATGTTTGGCATAAAACGCGGCAGCGGAGAAAGCATTTGGGACATAAAAAAGCACCTGGGTATAATTTCTTCCTCATTACACCGTGACTATAGAGCTCAGGGCAGCGTATTAACCACAGTGATATCAGGTCTTTATGATAGTATCGGTCTCTATACCCGCCCATCTCTGGCTGATAAACAATTGGCACTGGAATGGCTGAACCTCATTGGACTAGAGTCACTGGCGAATAAAGGATTCCGACAGTTATCTTACGGTCAGCAAAGGCTGGTTCTCATTGCCCGGGGCCTGATCAAGCAGCCGGCACTGCTCATTTTGGACGAACCTACTCAGGGGCTAGACGACGTAAATCGTCATCTGGTTCTTGCCTTTATCGAAAAACTGGCAGATCTGAAACAAACCACCCTGCTCTTTGTAAGTCATCGACAGGATGAACAGCTGCCACTATTTAAACATCGTTTGAACTTTGAGGAATTGGAAACCGGTCACGCTCTTTATTCAATAAAGTGCTTACATTCAGATTGAATATTGGCCTTTTCCCAAGGTGTTTCCTGCAGACTTTAGTATAAAATTCATACAATGAGCTTTACCTGCCTGGATTTCTTGCTAGGATGGTTTTAGATTTTTCAGCACGGATTGCTGAAGCTAAAGTCACACGGACGATGACTGAATCTCCTTTCGATTTAATCATCCTTATTGCTCAGAATAGAAACAGGCTCATTTCCAGGCTCGTTATACTTTCGTGCTCGCCTGTTTTTTTGGGAAGCTCACATACTGACCAACCGTGAACGTACTTTAGATAAATCACCCGCTCGCAAGGTTGCGAGAATACCCATGTTTATCACAAGGAAGCGACTCATGTTATTGACTAAAATCTCTAAAAGAAACATTGCAGGTCAGGGAATGACTGAATACCTGATTATTGTGGCACTAATAGCCGTTGCCGCCATCGGAGTTTACGGACTCATGGGGTCAACGGTTCGAAATCAGGTAGCGAGCATGACCGCGGAACTCGGTGGTCGTAGTGGTAAAACCGCAACCAGCAATGCCAGAGCTGCCGCAAGCGATGCCTTGAGTATTGCAAATGATAGTGATCGGGTCACGCTTGGCACTTACAATAGTGCTGGTAACGATGCGATCAAATGAAGCAAGATATCATTTTGAGACCATGCATTATGCTAAAACAGCGGCTCATTTTAAGCCGACCGCTTAACAAAGCATCTTGCCCCGCAACAAAGAAAGCAACTGGACATGCAATGACCGAGTTTGTGGTCGTTGCCTTGTTCTTAACGCCCATTCTGTTGTGTCTGCCTTATATTGCCAAGTTTTATGAAACCAAACATAGAGCCACTCAAATGGCTCGTTATATGGCTTGGGAAGATACAGTTTATGGCAGCAAACTTTCCGGGGGGAACCAAAAGTCTTCAGAACAGATGCAATCGGATCTGATTGATCGATTCCTAACCACGAGTAACCAGCGACTTGCTAGCAACAAACCGTTGCAGACCAGTGAAGAATTAACCTGGGATCCATTCATAGCTTCTTTCATCCATGCAAACAAGCAAACTCATGGCATTATTCAACTGGATCAATTCAAGGTGGCTTCCAGAACAATCGAAAACGATAGTATTTTACAAGACGCCCTGGCTGCCAGCGTATCGCCACTCTCATTAACCGGCTTTTCCATAGACACCAATGGTCTTAGGCAATACACCACCAGTGTGCCGATGGCCTATCCAGACTGGCTAAATGTTTGGCTTGGTACTGATACCGAGCAAATGCTTTTTGAACAACAAATCGTCATGTACTCAGATTCCTGGAATACCTCTTCAAACTCGCATCAAAAGCAAATGGTGTCTTCCTTAATGCCATCAAGAGTGCTCCCGGCTCGCCTGGTTACCAAGGTATTGTCTATAACATCCAATGTCATGCCCTGGACCTCCAAGTGGTCTACTCTGGAATTTGGACATATTAATGTCTCCAGTGCGCCAGATGCTTACTATCGACAGGCGACACCATGAAATCATTTAGCCTAAATACACTTTATCTTATCTGTGGACTTATGTGGCAGGCCGACCCGGCCTATGGTTTTAGTATCGAAAAAGAGCTTCCACTTCCCGACTGGCTAACATTAAGCTCGGTAGGGGTTTCAATGGAAGTTAATGGTTTATCCAGCAAAATATATCAGATCAACTCCAGACATAATGCGACCAAAACAGGTACACAGCTTCAAGATGCGTTAGCTGAAAGTACCGTAAACCAGGACTTTCCTGTGCATCAACTTACCTGGAATGACCACATTATCATCACGCAATTTCGACCTCCGGTGTTTATTACCATAGAGCTAACCCCGTCTGACTTTAGCTCTATGGGAACGCTTTTAATGTCGAACCTGGAAACCATAAACAGGCACTGGAAGACAAAGGGTTTTCCGCTAGAAAATATGAACAACCTGTCGCTCATAGGGCGTATTACTGATCATAGTAGTCAATTAAAATCAGATACCTTTACCCTGAACTCTCAGGCTGGGTTTAGGTCCAGTTTTAATCAATTATCGACACAGGCGCAGCATGAAAACTGGCAGATATTCGAGTATGTTGAACAAACAGAAAACCAATGCCATATCGGTTTTTTAGTGCGACCAAACGAAAAGCTCTATTTGTCTTCGTGCAAAAAGGAAAATTCGGGTTCACAAATCAATCTGGTTTGGGAGCAATATTAATGGCTGAATTAAGATGCCAGCAAAAATGTCAAGGACAGGCAATGGTGGAATACCTGCTTGTTGCCAGTGCTCTGATACTGGTTCTAACCGTGCCTTTTGATTTAGGAAGCAATGAATCACGACAGATGAGTTTAATTGAATACTTTAATCAAAGTCTGAATAGGAACATTCAGTCATGGGAATTCGGTACGTTACTGGCCGATTAATCAAAGGAAACATGCAATGGATTTGCAATTGAATAGAGTAAAAATTGGCTTAACGCTGGTCGCCATCATAATGGCTGCCGGCTCTTTTTGGCTTACCAGACATTATTTAAATCAACAAGAACAGGTGTTAACCCAGCGGCTGACTCACCAGTATGCCAATGAAATTCAGGTCGTTGTCGCTAATCAGGATCTGCCACAGGGAATATTTTTATCTTCTGAGGTACTGGCAGTGGCTGAAGCACCATCGCAATTTCTACCAATGGATGTCATCTCACCTGAAGCCTTTTCCGACATTAACGGGCTAGAATTAAAATGGCCTGTACCCAAAGGAAAACCCATTTTATCGACCTATTTAGGTGATAAGTCAGCAGCCAGATTTTCCGATACCATACCACCCGGGTTCAGAGCCATTACCATTGAAGCCGACACATTAAATTCGAACGAAAATATGATTGAAGTCGGAGACCATGTAGATCTGTTCCAACAAGATGAAACCGCACTCAATATACTGCTCGAACAAGTTAAGGTGATTGCAACCGGCAATCTCAGAAGCGCCAGTCAGGACCCTAACGGATCACTAGTGGGTGATGATTCCAACTTCTCTGACTATCAATCGATAACCCTGTTAATGCCTTTGGATGTCATTGTTTCGGTATTAAACGCCAAACAAAGCAACCAATTACTGGTATTACTGCGAAATGCCAGTGACTCTGAACCACTCAGTAATAATGCCTCTCTGAATCAAGCCATCAATACCGGCATTCAATTTGTATCTAACAAGCAAAAACAAACCAGTATGCATGTTTTGTCGGTCGGTTCACGACCAAATTGGGGGGAGTAACATGAATTGCATCTGGCAGAAAATGGTTTTTATCATCACGACTCTGGTGACGGGCTTCCTTATGACAGGGAACCTGCATGCTATTGAAAAATTTCCTTATATGGCTGAAGAAAAAATTCAGCTGGCTCTAGGCAATATTGAAACCCTAAAAGCGCACGATGTACAAAGAATCGCCATTGGTAATGAAGATCTGGTTTCTGTCAGTGTGTTAAATACCAATGAGATTTTATTAATCCCGTTATCTGCCGGCTTAACCGATATTGTACTCTGGCACCCAGGCAATCGAAAAACCATGATTCATACCGTTGTGGTAGATACCAAACCCGAAGTCACCCGGGCACAAATACAAGCCATTATCCAGGACAGCCCCGGTCTGAGGTTAATTCACCAAAACGGCCAATTTATTGTCAAGGGCTGGATTAACAATTTGGCTGAGCTCGCGCAAATCAAACAACAAATTGCCGAGTCTGGTGCGCAATCGCATGTCACCATACAGGCAAAATTGAGTCTGGATTTCAAATTGACGTCTATTGAATCCATGTTGTCACATGTCGACGGGCTCAACTTCTCTCTCAGTGATAACTATATTATTGCCAAGGGAAATTATGACCCGCGATTTAGTGAACAGATTCAGCAGGTTTCAGCGAAATATCCAGAACTGCTCATGCTAGCTATCGAGAACCCGGCTCCCGAACGAAAAATGATAGAAATAGCGGTTCAGATTCTTGAAATTAAACAAAGAAATCTGGAACGGCTGGGCATACGCTGGCAGGAAATACTTTCTGGTCCGTCACTGGCATTTAATCAACAGTCAACCAACAGTCCCTTCTATGCCGCCTATTCTGATATAGGCACGGCGAGTACCCTGATGGAAAACGTGCCGCTAAATGATGAAAATTTTTATGGTGCTATTGGAATTGCCACTCAGATGCAGTCACAAATTGAGCTGCTAAAAGAGACGGGCGGCGCCAGGGTTTTAGCCAAACCCATGCTCAGCACCACCGAGAATGCTATCGCGATATTTCATTCCGGAGGCCAGCTGCCTTTTCCGGTTACCAGCTCGAATGGTGACCTATCGGTAGAGTACAAACCCTTCGGAATTCAACTTGAAGTATTGCCCATTCTGGGTGACAACGACAATATCATGATCGATTTTACCGCCGAGGTCAGCTCTATAGACAATGCTATTTCAGTCAACGGCGTCCCAGGTCTTGCTACCAGATTGGTGACCTCCGTCGCCAACACGCAACCGGGACAAACCATTCTGGTATCTGGGCTGGTCAGCAAAGAGGACAATTCTTCAGCGTCAAAAATTCCATTACTTGGTGACATTCCCTATTTAGGTCGACTATTTCAATCGAGAACCAAGGATCTGAGCCAACAGGAACTGGTGATCATGCTGACTCCGAGAATTAAATCACATCACTTTTCAGATAATTTCGCTTCGGATCCAGAATCTGAACTTGAGGAACTGGGAGCCAAAATTCAGCAGACATTTAATTCAGAAGGCGGGAATAAATAATGCAGATTGAAATTCATGTTGACCATAAAAACGGACAAAATATCAGTCGACATCAGTTTTCCAACTTACCGCTAAAAATTGGAAATAGCCTGGAGTGCGATATTGCGCTGAAGGGCTGGGGAATTCAGGCAGAACATTGTCAAATTCATCGTCAACAAAATCAGCTGCGATTGTCGACCCATGCCAAGGCACAGTGTCTGGTCAACGAAGATCCCGCTCAAAATAGTCATATCCTTGAATCGGGTGATCGCTTAAAAATTGGTAAATTCTGGTTAGAAATTCACTATACTGTGGCGCTGTCTCAGTCGCCGCAATCATCTCAACAGGTACCTTTACCGGGTACAAATAATAATCAACCGACAGAGACGAACCAACAGGCTGTCGTTTACCATCCGGTAAATGTGAGATCCAGTGAACAAGATCGCCAGCATAAGGAGCGCCAACACCAATGGCATGTAAGGGTTCATAAAGAGCTACTCAGTACCATTGATCTGCGAAGAATCCAGATAGACGACATGGATGATCAACGCCTTAGAGCGGAGGTAACCGAACTCATTAATCAAATCGTCAGTCAACTCGTTGGCATCGATAAATCAGTAGATATCAATCAGCTTAAAAGAGATGTGATTAACGAAGCGATTGGCTTAGGTCCTTTAGAGGACTTACTGGAACGGGAAGATGTTACTGAAATTATGGTCAACGCGCCCGATGCCATCTTTTACGAATCGGAGGGAAAACTACATAAATCTGAAATTTCGTTTTCTAATGCCCAGGCGGTCATGGCTGCAATAGAACGAATTGTATTACCTCTGGGTAGAAGAATTGATGAATCATCGCCCATGGTAGATGCACGGCTCGCCGATGGTAGCCGGGTAAATGCCATTATTCCGCCACTTGCCTTGAAAGGCCCTTGCCTTACTATTCGTAAATTTTCTAAAGAACGATTAACCATTAACGACCTGGTCAGCTTTGGTGCCCTCAACAGTCCGATGGCTGAATTTTTACAAATCATAGTACAAAGCAAACAAAACCTGATTATCTCTGGTGGCACTGGCTCTGGTAAAACAACCCTTCTCAATGTGCTTTCCTCGTTCATACCCGATAACGAACGCATTATTACCATTGAGGATGCCGCGGAACTTCAACTTCATCAACCAAACCTGGTGTCACTGGAATCAAAACCTGCCAACCAGGAAGGCAAAGGACTGGTGCCGATTCGCGACCTGGTAAAAAACAGCCTGAGAATGAGACCCGACAGGATTATTATCGGTGAATGCCGAGGCGCTGAAGCGCTGGATATGTTGCAAGCTATGAATACCGGTCACGACGGCTCATTGTCAACGGCCCATGCCAACTCACCTCGCGATTGTCTGTCTCGGCTAGAAGTTATGGTACTCATGGCAGGCATGGATCTTCCGTTAGCCGCAATTCGAGAACAATCTGCTTCGGCTATTAATTTTGTGGTTCAACAAACACGTTTTCCCTGTGGCAGTCGCAAGATAACTGCCATTAGTGAAATCGGTGGTCTCGAACAAGGCACTATATTATTAACAGACATTTTTAAATTTCAGCAACAGGGCTACGATTTACAAGGCAAGATTCAGGGACAATTTCTAGCCACCGGCATCATACCCGACTTTATCGACAGACAACGGCAACAGGGCATGCCAACCGATACCAGATTATTCCAGGTCGCGGAGGAAGCATAATGGACCCATTACTGGTTAACCTGATTGCCCTGATGCTTACGGTAAGCCTGCTTTTCTTGAGTACTCTTGCCATTCAAATAACAAAGTCGCTGCACCAGCGATACCATCAGAATAGCGCTGAAGCCCTGTATTCAATGTTTCTATTTATTTCACCCAGCAAAATTCTAATGGCGAGTATCGCGAGTGCATTATTAATAGGTTTGATCACTTATTGGCTGAGCCAAAGTTGGACAATCATCATTCCTTTATTGGTCGTTTCCCTGTTTGCACCGGGCGTAGTTATCCGGCAGTTCCTGCGAAACAGAAGCACACAAATTGTTAGCCAATTACCCGACACCATAGAGGCTATCGCATTATCCATGCAAGCCGGCATGAATTTTAACAATGCTTTTGAACTAGTGGTTAAGGAGGAAAAACCGCCCTTGTCGCAAGAATTCGCATTGGTATTAAAAGAGGTCAAACTGGGTACCAGTTTTGACCAGGCTTTATACAATCTGGAACACAGGCTGCCTATCGAGTCGATCAAGTATATGGTATCCGGAATTCTGATCAGTCGCGAAGTAGGTGGGAATTTGGCAGACATGCTAATGACCCTGTCAAAAACCATGCGGCGTATCAATGAAGTCGAACAGAAGGTTTCCGCTCTAACCGCACAGGGTAGATTCCAGGGAAAAGTGATGACGGGTCTACCTCTGATATTGTGCCTTGGACTCTATGCTTTGGAACCGGAAGCCATGTCGATGCTCTGGGTTAGCCCTATTGGCTGGGCGGTCATTGCGGTGACATTGGTTATGTTGTCGATGGGTTACTTTGCTATCCAAAAAATCGTCAACATCAAGGTATAAGTCCATGTCTCTGTCAAACAATCTCATTTTGACCAACGCCATCCCGCTATTAATCGGGATTAGCGTATTACTCACAGTACTCATCGTGCTGACTTCCTTCAAAGTGGTCATGCCAAAAATGCATCATGACCCACTGCCATGGAAGTTAAGAATTATTTGGCTGCCTGTCACTCTGCTCGAATCATTGTTTTCATTATTAAGGCTAACAGCCTTCTATGAACGAATGTGGTTTGAATCATTACAAAAATCCGGGTTGATATTTCTGGTGAACCCGAGTCAGTTTTTAGCTATTAAACTGGTTGTTTCCTTACTGATTTTTAGCCTGAGCAGCTGCATTATCTGGTTAACAAACCTGCAGTATTCTGGTATCTCAGTTACGGCAGCCGCTTTGGGATTTTTTATGCCAAATTCATGGGTATCTAGTGAATACAAGCGAAGAAAAAGCAGAATAGTCAGAGATCTACCCAGTTTTCTTGAGTATCTTCAGATTGCTATGGTTGCAGGTCTTAATTTAAGCGGTGCGTTAAATCAAGCCGTTAAAAAAGGCCCTTCGGGACCATTAAAACAGGAGCTGGTTCGCGTAGTCCGCGATATGAGGGCAGGTAAATCCAGGATTGATGCATTAAAAATTAGCGCAGAAAGAGTCAAGGTAAAGGATTACAGCACCCTGATTCAAGCCGTGGTGCAGTCCGAATTAAGCGGATCCAGTCTGGGTGAAACACTGAAGGCACAGGCAGAACAACGTCGAACAGAACGGTTCATTCGAGCCGAAAAATCTGCATTAGAGGCGCCGGTGAAATTATTGTTTCCGCTGGTGATCTTTATCTTTCCGGTTTCGTTTTTGATTCTGAGCTTTCCGGTGTTAATTAAATTTGTTGGAGGCATTTGATGAATCAAACAAAACTATCAATGAGTCAATTTGAGATCAAAGTAGCCAACTCGTTTAAAGAACGCTTGCTAGGCTTAACCATTTATCAAATTCCCCAAAAAGATTTTGCATTTGTTATCCCTAATTGCAAATTAGTACACACATTTGGCATGCATTTCTCCCTGGATCTTCTTTTTGTCGATCGTAATGGCGCTATTATTGAGTTATTTGAAACAGTAAAACCGGGGTCTATTAAGGGAGCCTTTCATGCGGCTCACACGATTGAATTGAATGCAGGAAGTATTCAACAACACCAAATATCAAAAGGAAATTTGATATGCAAACAAAGTATTCCATTTTAATTTTGGCCCTTCTTGTGTTTTTGGCGGGATGTTCAAGCATGAAACATCAGGACCAGGCTCCTATACGACTGCAAGAAGCCAATAACTTATATATACAGGGCGAACTCACTCAATCTGAAGCCATTTATCGGCAGTTGGTAAAGCAATCTCCAGGACTAAGCATTGCCTGGTTTCAACTCGGTAATATCTATGTTCGAACCCATCAGCTAGAGGCCGCTACAGACGCGTTTCAGAGCGCCATTCGAATCAACCCCGATGACGAACGCTACTGGACAAACCTAATATTAACTCAAATAAAACAAGCCGAATTTAGCCTATCAAAAGCCAGAAAACGGCATCCCGATGCCCAATATTTGAACCGATTAACAATAGACTTAGTACAAAAGAAACATGAATCAGCGAACTGATAGATCAAGAATGCATGGAGGAAGCATGGTCGAGCTCATTATCCTATTCCCTTTGTTTCTGTTGATATTATTTGCCATCATCGAATTTAGTTTAATTTATCGCGCTAAATTCACACTTAACCACGCTGCCCAGCAGGTCGCCAGAGCAGGCAGTCTGAATAACGCTTGCATGGGCGCCATGGATGAACAACTGGTGCGCTCAATGACTCCCCTTTATCTAAAAAGAGACCCTGATTATCTGAGCTTTACTAAGGTTCAGATAGTAAAGCGGGAAGCAATAAAGATTTACACGGATGTTGATGTTATTTCGCCCAGCCTTGAAATATTCAACAGATTTAAAGAAAAAATCCCGCTATATCCGGCACAAATATCCGACTGTGCTAGCAAATCATACCGTGTTAAGGCTTTTAAACCGGTCGATATTTTGCCCAATGATAACCTGCAATTCCGCAGTCAAAATATAAAACAGGTTAAGGTGAAGGGGGAATCCATAGATATCAACATTCAAGATGCCAACCTACTCAAGGTTCAGGTACGTTTCTGCCATCGGCTGGCCTTTCCTGTCATTGATATGATTTTGGACGCCATTCAACGATCACCGCCAGGTTTCAATACCGATAGTATTTTTTACAATAACTGCATCAATGGCAAGGCTACAGACCTCAATTCATGGCAAGGCGGACGTTTTATCGTGTTAAGCGCCTACGGCATTGCTCGAATGCAAACTCCCATTTTTAAGAACTCATTAAAGGATCAGTAACATGTTAAAGAACGCTTGGCTGAGTAAATTATTGCTGTTAATTGTTATTCAAACTTTTTCTCTGCCGTCCTGGTCTCATGTCATTAACTGGCAGCTGTCAGAAGACATCACCAAAAACAGCCAAAACTACGATACCAAAGTAAAATGGCTTGAAGTTTTTCCACTTTATCTACCCGCCACCAATGAATCTGGACTGGTTGAAACAAGGGTATCCGGTCTAACTCAGTTTCAGGTTTTGGATCACCCTTACAGCCAATCTATAAGCAATCTAAGCCAAGTGTTTATCAAAGCATTAATTCAGGACGGTTTTGAGTTGCTGTTTCAATGCACCGATGGCGAATGCGAACAGGCCAGTACATGGAATCAAAGCCTTAAAGATTACCTATTCGACATGAGTGACAGTCAGGCCTATCTGGTGGGATATCGTGATGCATCAATACAATATGCACCTACGGATCCCAACAGTAAGAAAGGGGAATACATACATATCTATCTAAATGAGATTGGTTGCTGTGTCCGCAGCATTTGGCGTTATACCGACCTAAATCAGACAATCGGCGCACCAGTGCACCCTAAGGTCCTGTTTGCTTCCAACAGCGATCAACTTAGTGTTTTAGCTAAATCCAAACTTGAACTAATCTTTAAAAAGCTCAATAGCAATAACAAAACATACCTGATAACGGGCCATACTGATTCACTGGGTACCGAAGCCTACAACCTAAGTTTGTCCAGTAAACGCGCTGCTGCCGTTATTGACTATCTTATTTCAATGGGTATTCCTGCCAGCCGTCTGGTGCAAAAAAGTTTGGGTTCATCACAGCCCTTGGTCATGAATGACAGTAATAACAATCGAAAACTGAATCGGCGTGTTGAAATCATGGATAACAGTCAAGTCCCGGTTGATAATTCAAATCGATAATTAGCTATAAATTTGCAAATTTTAGCGACTATTGAGTGCAAATGTGTGTCTCACCTATATATCCTTAGGTCAACTACTTACTGTTTATTTTACATTGTTGAGTCAGGAGTTTTACCCGTGGATGTTATCGATTTCTTAAAAAAGAAAAAGGAAATGTTATCAGTTTCCCAAGCTGAAATGAGAGAGCGTTTATCGCCCGCACTATTTGACCACTGGGCTGAAGTCAGCCACAACATGAGCCAACGCATTACTCAGAAACGCCAAAACATTAGTGAGCAGTGGCAGCAGTTTATTAAAGAGCCTCTCATTAGCAATGGTTCTTTCCGTCCAACATTAGCCTATAGCGAACCCAGTCCCGCCGATGTATTGAAAGCTGAGTTAGCCCGGGATATCGGTAAGGAAACCTTTGTTGGCGAATGGTTTGAAGTTACTCAGGATCGAATTAACGAATTTGCACGGGTTACTCAGGATCAGCAATGGATCCACACCGACCCGGTTCGTTCAAAAGCCGAATCGCCCTTCAAAGGCACCATTGCCCATGGATTCCTCACCATGTCGCTAATTCCCTATTTAACCAATACTGTTGATGAAGCCAACTCAGCCTATTCGACCTCCAAAATGAGTGTGAATTACGGAATGGATAACGTGCGTTTTCAGTTCCCGGTAAAAGAAGGGGTTAGAATAAGAGCCCGAAGTAAATTACTCAAAGTCAGTAACATCAACCAGGGCCTGGAAGTTACCCGTGAAATCAAAATAGAGATCGAGAATGTGAGACGACCCGCAGTGGTTCTGGAGTCACTGGTAAGAGTGTATTTTTAGTGGGCTAGAACTAAGCCCTTCTGATGAAATAAACAGTTTCGGTCATTCTGAACTTGATTCAGAAGCCATTGATACCGAATGTATATTCTGGTGATGGTGAACACCGATTCTGGTCGAACGTGAACACCTGAACCTTGCACGCATCGGGTTGTAGTCTTGTTACCCTGGGTATTCATCTTTCGTCAGTTTTGACTGTATTTTTCGCAGTGATTCCCTTTTTAAAGTAAGCCTATGTGCGTTGTTCATTAACCACTTACTATGATTCCAAAAGATAACTGCCCTTAATCAGCCATCCAGGCCGCCATATTTTTTGCCATCTGTAGATTATTGCCGACTAAAAACTGATTTTGGAATATTGCATCATCACCAAACACGATGAACTCGCGTTGGCCGAACTGGCCCTGGGGATTATGATCACGAATCTGATCACGTCTCATATCCAACCAGGCACTGGCATTAGTGAGCGCCAATACACCACTTGTAGAATTCAGTGGTTTTAATGCCCAACCGCCATACAGATTAAAATGGTCTATGCCACTAAAAAGCTGGTGTCCTGCCAGGGTACGAACTTGAAAATCTGTTGACTTGCCTTGCGTAGCATTCAACGAATCGTGAATAACTGCTCGCGAAACAGCCACCCCCAACTGTTCTAGCAGGCGCGATACCAGAGAGTTTAAAAGCCAGAGTGTAATCCCGCTGAGTTTTCTTGCGATGTGTTATTTGAAGGGTATCCATAAAATAAGTCTCCAAGGTGTCAACTTATTTAAGGACGGGTCATGACTTAAAAATAAGGCCAAAAAAAGCCGCGTATGCGGCTTGGTGATTATTGTACCGGTGTTTCAACAGATTCAGGTTGCAGCTCTTCTTTAAAGCGTTCTTCGGCTTTATCTTCAACGACCACTTCTTCTAAGGTACGATCTGGATCATAGACTCCAAAGTAGCCTTCATACTTGCCTATATGTGCTGGCCTAAACACATCGACTTTGGCAAAGAATTGATCAACCATATAGATTCGACCATCTTCATCTACAGCCAAACCTGATGGAAGTAAGTAATTACCCGGGGCATTCAAATCAGCGCGTTGACCAATAAACATTAATAACTGGCCTTCGTCATTAAACAATTGAACATTACCTAACAAAGCATCGGCAACATGAATGATTCCCGTTGGGCCAATCGCCAAGCCCTTGGGCCGAGCAAACTGTCCAAAACCCATGCCTATACCACCAAAGGCTTTAACGGGTTGACCAGTTTCAGCATTTAACACCTGAATCCTGAAATTTCCGCTGTCATTCACATACAGATTTCCTTTTCCGTCAAGCTTAATGGTTTTTGGAAGATTAAACTCTCCTGGTTCACTTCCTCGCTTACCTATGTCTCTCAAATGCTCACCTGTTACCGCATCAAAAACCCTTATTCTATGGTTCATCGAAGTAACGCCACCCGTATCGGATACATACAATATTTTGCCGTCAGGTGTTATATCCATGCCCGTTGGTCGATCGAAGAATTCAGGAGATCCAATTTCACGAAGAAAGTCTCCCTCGGGGCTAAAAACCAATACTTTTCGGTGACCTCCGTCTACTAAATATATAATTCCTTCATCATCCACCTGCAATGAAAATGGCTTTCTTATATTAGTGGCACCATCAATCTTTTTAATTGAAAAAACTCTGGAATTAGGTCTATCCATAACCATCACCCGACTACCAACGGTGTCAGATAAATAAATAACACCTTTACGGACAATAATATCTCCCGGTTTACCTAATCTATCGAAAGAACGTTTTTCACCTACTAAAATTCTTTGAATTGCGCTCTCTTCAGATTCAGGAACCACAGCTTCTGAGTTGAAAATTACTTCTTGAAAATAATATCTGGGTTCTTCAGGCTCTGGCGGGTATGCAATAAGATCCTCCTCAACAACAGCCTTTCCCGCACATCCAGATAACAGGATTACGACAAATGGAATAAATAGAAAAAACGTTTTAACCTTTAGCATTAATAGGCCCTTCAATTGCTGTGGTTTGGACATAAAATCTTGGGTACACTACGATCCAGAATTACAATTTATATCAAACTAATAGAAGCAGCTTAATACATGCGACTATAGATCATCAAGAGTCGGTATGGCGGAGGATCAATAAGTGGGCAAATATTTTCGATTAGTTATTGTTTTTGGGGTCATTCTAGGGTTGTCCGCCGGGTCTTCTGCCAATAATAATGGCACTCCAGCAGAGATTTATCACGATTATTGCTCTGTCTGTCATGGTGATGGCGGAGAAGGCGCTATCTGGACTGCGGCTGGTCTTGACCCGATGCCGGCAAACTTCACGGATCCAAAGATCTGGCTAGAATTACAAAATCGTAACCTCATGGTTGATGCAGTTACTTATGGCGTGCCTCAAACAGCCATGGCTGGCTGGGGAAATAGACTACCCGCTGCTGATATCGACAAAGTAGTCGATTACGTTCGCGATACCTTTATGCAGCTTGACTTAATTCCACAATATGACGAGCCAAATATGGATATGGCTAGCATGAACTTGGAAGAACATGATCATGATAACCACGGATCAAGCGACCTGGAGTCTCCGCTTCCAAATCATTTGAAAGGTGATTTATTTCGTGGAGAAAGTTTATTTAACACAACCTGTGCTGAGTGCCATGGAAAACTTGGAGACGGCAAGGGTCCAAGAGCCTATTTTGTATTCCCCAAGCCAAGAAGCTTCCTTGATCCGGCATCAAGAGCAACCTATAGCAAGGCACACCTATTTGAAACCACCGCTAAAGGAATATTGGGCACAGAAATGCCGGCCTGGGACAAAGTATTCGGTGATCAGGAGCTTGCAGATGTTAGTGAATATGTATTTGAGGCCTTTATCGCTCCAAATAACCCACTACTTAGAAAAGAAGTTAGTCATGATCATAGCGAGCATGATCACTAACACATGAAGAGCCATCTATTTCTTATTGGGCTTACCTTACTCACTAGTGTTTGGGTGGAGTCTAATGAGCGTCATGAAACTGGTCGAGACATTTATAACTATAGATGCTACTACTGCCATGGCTATTCGGGTAACGGGCAAACATTAGCTGCGTCCATGATGAAACCAGCGCCACTCGATTTTTCCAAGGCTTCTTTAGATTTGTACTCCAGGGAAAGAATGCTTAATGCCGTATCACGGGGCACTGAAAATAGCGCGATGCGCAGCTTCAGTTATTTTTTGGATGACAATGAAATGGAGGCTGTCGTAGATTTTGTTAGAGCAGAATTCATGCTCAATAAAAATAGCAACACTCAATACCACACCCCAGAAAATGGTTGGCCTGATCATCAGCAAAAATATGAAATTGCATTCCCCTTTGCATTGGGCGATCTAAAGATCGACACTCCGCCAACGCTATTGAGTGGGGAAGAAAAATTAGGGCTACGCCTCTATATGACTACCTGTATCAGCTGTCATGATAGGGGCCATGTAGAGGATGAAGGTTTAATCTGGCGAGCAAGAAGCATTTCATTCCCGAGGAACAATTTTTCCTTTACCCACTTTGAACAGGCAGACGCCAGTACAGGAGCCAGTGTCTTTTTAAAACATGAGGAGCCTATAGACCCAGCATGGCTTACTGAAAGACAGCGACTAGGCCAAAATTTATTCTCTGAAAACTGTGCTTTTTGTCACGGTGAAGATGGTTCTGGAAAGAACTGGATTGGAGCTTTTTTAGAACAGGCACCACAAGACCTTACTGACCCCGTCTTTATTAACAACAATTCACCAGAATCCCTTTTTTCCATGATCAGTTATGGTAAAAAAGACACCTCTATGCCGGCCTGGAAATACGTACTAGGCGCAGAGCAAATAGAATTATTAATCGATTTTGTTTATGCCAATGCTGAAATTAGACATCAACAGCAGTAAGTTTGCAGCAGCTGGCATACTTTCAATTGCTGCTGCCTTCTTGATTTTTGCACTATCGGAATACGGTGACAGAGCGCCAAAATTAGCAACCGACTATATAGACAGATCAGAACTGTTAAGCCAAACGTCTTACTTTGCAGGCGATAGGCAGGATCATAGGAGATGGATTTTAGCCAATTTCTGGGCAAGTTGGTGTGCTCCTTGTCGGGAAGAAATGCCGTTGCTGGAAACACTTCATCGTGAGCATCCTTGGGGCGCTGATTTCAGCATTCTGACTCTTTCTCAAGACCAGGATGCCAACCCGTTAAAAGCCTATTGGAATCGTTACCGTTTTAAAATGGAAGGTAGAATAGATACAAATCAATTTATATCTATCAACCTAAATATCGAAGCCTATCCGGCAACCATTTTAATTTCTCCTGATCATGAGATTGTTAAAATTTGGCCAGGAATAGAAGATTGGTCTGACATTGAAATGACACATGAACTTTCCCAACTCATGAGCAAATCAACTGGAGATAGCTTATGAAGAAAATATTATTTCATCAATTGTTTCGCACTCTAATTGGCAAGGGCTGGCTATTTGTAATTGCATTGGTGGTATATATTACCTTCAGCGCAAGTTATCTATTTTCACAACAAGCTCATTTAGTATCAGAGTTTGAGAACTATAATCAATTATCCAGAGCAGAATCTGCACTTGTTAATGCCGGCCTCGCCATTACCGACGCCTATAGTGATCTGTTTTTTATTGTGGAAGAAATGGATCGCGATGCAATTCTGGAACGAGTGCATACGCACTTTCAGCAGTTACAGCATAAATATCAGGCGTTGGGTGAGTTTTACCCCGACCAGGCAACATCTTTTAGGGTCATTATTGGCCTTTTGGCAGATACCGTTAACCAACCATCGCCAGAAAAATTGCTGTTATTACGCCAGGGTTTGGCAAACAACAAAAAGAAAGTTGATGAACTGGTAGAAGCTAACAAGTTACTCAGAGGCTTTACGGTCGACCAACTTATTCAACGTAGTAGAGACCTGGCAATGAATGCCCTATATTTAGGCATACTTGGAATATTCAGCGCCGGTGTCATCATCTCTATATTTTTCACCCGTATGGCACTTGACCTTCGGGCACTTAGAAGCCAATTGAAAAATATCCTGACTCGCCAGCATGCTCCTATTGAAAGAGTGCGTCGCCAGGATGAACTTGGCGATGTTATGCGTTACACCCATCAGGTAGCCCAACAGCTAGAGCAAAGAAATGGAGAATTAACGGTAGAAAGACAAAAGCGACTTTACCATGAGCGACAGTCTGCGGTTGACCACTTACTAGCCGGACTCGTCCATGAGCTTGGCAATCCCATCGCTGCAGTCAGTACAATTACTCAAAGTGCTATCTACATGGAACAAGATGAGACAAAGCTTGTCTATTGGAATCAGGTCTCCGAGTATATTGAACGTATGACATCCGTTCTTGCTGACCTAAACCGCTTGGGGCTAAACGATTCAGAAACCCATTCTGTCATCGACATCAACGAAGAGCTCACCAATACAGTTAAGCGCTTCAAATATGACGAACGCTGGCAAGAGATTCAACCTGCGATCACACTGGATCTCAACCTAAAACCCACGTCTATAAATGGAGCAGCACTGCAACAGGTGCTCGGCATTATCGTCAACTACTCGATTAATAACGCTCTTTTAAATCCAGTACCAGCTATTACTATTGTTTCTAACTCGAACAGGAATGGCACGGAAATCATTATAGAAAACAACGGCCCCTTACCAAATTTTGAGCTCAACAATGTATTAATGACAGACATAAACTGGGATAACCTGAGTGAAAATGAAATAGACCTTGTCGCAACCTGTTTTCTAGCTAATAACATGGGTGCAACATTAATAATGGCGCCTCTATCTGATACCGCTCAGCTCATACTTCGATTTGGAAACCCTCAGATTAGTGAGGAAATTAATCAATGATCAGTCAATACCAAAAGCCCGGCATGTTCAAAGTATTGGCTAACATGAAACTTTTTGTATTCTTGTTTTTTCTTCTGTACCTTGCCGGAATCCGGTTGTTTTACATCGTCGACGTCGAAAACAAAGCAACAGATTTCAACCACAGAGAACAGGCTTTTCTATCATTACAGAAACAATATATTGGTTACGAATTACAGTCTGTAGTTAATGATTTGGGCGTTATGATTGGCCATCAGAATGCAATTAAGGACGGTCATACCGATGATGATTTCACTGGGGAGTTTAATAAAGAGTTATCTCTTCTTTGCAGTAATCGACGCAATTATCTAAGGGCGCGTATTATTGGTCAGTCAGGCACAGTTAAGGTGTCGGTGGAATGTAATGAAAATACCCCCCATATTCTTGCCATTGAAGACATGGCAGATATTGACGAATCGACGTTGACGGCTACTTTAAAAAATCTCCAACCTGAATCTATTTACATATCTGATATCCTACATCAGAATAATACAACAGCCATTAAGCCCTATGTTCGGATTGTGGCAACACTTCAGCACGAGGTACAAACACCCTCCCAATTTATAGTAGTCGATTATTTAACCCAGGATCTAACAAGCAGCAAGAATGAAAGCCTTAAAGTTTTTAACACTACAGCTCAAGGGGGTACTCTTTATCTTACTAACAATAGCAATTTGGTTTATCCGTTCATTGACGGCGCACACCAGACGCCTGTTGCGATTTCTGAATATGTAAATATCCGTAATTACAGCTGGTTCAATACTCAAAATGCTTTTATAGAAACGAAAAAATATTATATTAACCGGTTATTTTTGTCCCCTCAGGATCTGCTGTCCGAAATGTTAATAAGAAGACCTTCTGCCGAATTTACCGATATTCAGTTCGATCCATACCTGCAATGGTCATTAAGTTCTGTCATAGAAAAAAACACGCTGCCTTTTGGGGTGAACAGATTTTTAATTAAGTCTTTCATTATTCTGCTGTTATGCAGTGCGATCATATTACCCATTGGATTTGCGTTTCGTAGAAACCACATACAACAAAAACTATACCAATTACGACTGGATGATCAACGTAGCTTTTTGATCACCATGATGGATACTATGTCTAGTGCTGTCGTCGCCACAGATAAAAAAGGCATTATTCAAACGATTAATCCGGCGGTCACTAAAATTTTCGGATACACATCTATAGAACTATTAAACCGAAATGTCGCTCCCTTGCTGCCCTCATCCCAAATCAGCAAAATGCAAAATACGTCAGACTGGTTACAAATTCATAGTCAAAACAACAAGCATAAAATGGAATATGACTCCCTTCATAAAGATGGAACCTGGGTACCTATCGAACTATCAGTAAGCCAATCTATAGATCCTAAAAATCCATTTTACTTATTAGTCATGCGCGACATGTCTGACCGTAAAGAAGTCGAAGAAGAAATGAAAAATCTTCACCAAAAATATATTCATCGCGAAAAATTGGCCGAAGTAGGTTTATTGGTTGGGGGCATTTTGCACGAAGTATCCAACCCTCTGGCTTCTGTTAACGGTTTATTGTCTAATTTGCTGTATAACGATTCTGAAAAAATTGACTCAAAATTTGATGACGAGACCAAGACTGCTTTTAATGTAGTCATAGAACACATTGAACGGGTGAGGGGATTAAGTTATGAAGTTTCCAGTTTTTTACGACCTACCAGCAATGAAATGGCGCTTACGGATTTAAATTCAGTAATCCACACAACGACAAATTTAATTCGGTTTGATCATCGCTGGAGAGATATTAACCTGGAATTAAAACTTGATAGCCAACTGCCGCCAATACGAGCAATAAGCGATCAATTGGTACAAGTCGTGATGAATTTATTGGTTAATGCAGCCGATGCCTGCTCCAAACTTGAAAACAAAGAGCCAATAATTATGCTGGGAACTGAATTTAAAAACCACATGGCACAGGTTTACATTCAGGATAACGGTATAGGAATGAACAGTGAAACTATTCGTAAAATTTTTCAGCCCTTCTTTACTACTAAAGGAAATTCAGGTGGCACCGGCTTAGGCATGCCACTATGTGAAGGCATTATTAGTGATCATGGCGGCCATATGGAAATAAATTCATCACTCGGTGAAGGTACGCGAATAACCTGCTTCCTTCCCACAAATAACTATTAGAGGAATAATCGGTATGCGCCCTTTAAATATATTAGTCGTAGATGATGAGTTGGCATTGCGACAAATTACCGCCGATGTCCTTGCCAGAAATGGGCACACAGTAGATACCGCCGGTGGAGGTATTGAAGCCGTTGAAAAACTTAAAACAGCTGAGTTTGATATTTGTCTCTCTGATATCCGCATGCCAGACATGTCAGGGATTGAGGTGGTAGAACAAGCCAAAAAACTTAAAATCGAAACCAGCTTTTTAATGATGACGGCTTATGCATCAGTAACTACAGCGATTGAAGCCATGAAAGCCGGTGCGTATGACTATATGGTCAAGCCTATTAGGCACGAAGACTTACTAAATCGACTAGGCCAGATGTCTGACATCATCGGATTGAGAAGCGAAAATGCAGCCTTACGAAACCTGGTTATGGCAACTGGAGAAAACCATTGCCCGTCAACCTCTCCGTCCATGCTGCATCTGGATCGGTTGATCAAAAAAGTATCAGTCACCGATAGCACCGTGATCATTACTGGCGAAAGTGGCACAGGTAAAGGTGTCACCGCTAAAAACATTCATAAAAACAGCCTACGAGCCAATGCGCCATTCATCCCTGTTAACTGCGGCGCTATCCCGGAAAATCTACTTGAGAGCGAATTTTTTGGGCATGCCAAGGGGGCGTTTACCGGTGCTATTAAAACGAAAAAAGGTCTGTTCCTTGAAGCCAACCACGGCACGATATTCTTGGATGAAATTGGCGAACTTCCCTTGAATTTACAAGTCAAATTATTGCATGTTATTGAAGATCGTAAAGTCAGGGCAGTGGGGGCTGAAACCAGTAAAGACATTGATATTAGAATCGTAGTCGCTACCAACCGCGATTTAGAAAAAATGGTGAGTGATGGGACTTTTAGAGAAGATCTGTTTTTTAGATTAAATGTGTTTAATCTGGAGATTCCTGCTTTACGGCACCGTGAAGAAGACATAGAACCTCTAGCTCGCTTTTTTATTCGCCAGGAAGCAAAAAAACTGGGGATATCGGAAGATATTGAAATTGAAACTGAAGCCATTGATTTATTAAAATCTTACCAATATCAGGGAAATGTAAGGGAGCTTGAAAATATCATAGCCCGATCATTAATACTGGCTGAAGATAACTTAATACGAACCACAGATTTACCCACACAGGTGATTCGCTCGGGTGGATTACCCGACCTCAGTGCTTTATCCTTAAGAGAGCAAGTTCGCCAGTTTGAAATCAGAGCTATTAATAAGGCCATTGATGCTGCAGACGGTGATCGTAGAATCGCAGCTAAAGGTCTGGGTTTAGGATTATCTAGTCTTTATAGAAAACTTGACGGGCCTGAGCCGGAAAGTTAACCCTGTTTAATGAGTGGGTTATGCAACAACGAGATATGAAATTGCAACAAAGTGAGTCTGCTAAAAATGAAAACCATGTTGAAGAAATTACATTACACATTATTACTAACTTTGCTTTCATTCGCCGTTTTGGCATCTGAAAATTTATCGGAAGCGGAACAAAAAAAGTGGTTAGAGGTTGCTGAACAGGAGTATCGTGGATCAAATTATGTCAATGCCATGGACGCTGCTCAAAAGGCAGCTGAAGCAGGCTACGCACCAGCTCAGCATTTTTATGCCTTTATGCTATGGGGTGGTAGCTACTACGAAGATGCCTTCGACTGGTATGCAAAGGCCGGGGTTCAAGGGAATCATGAAAGCTATTATGAGATGGCAATATTAATTATTAATGGACATGTCAAACGCGGCGGCATTCAACAAGCAATGGCTCTATTAGCCGAAGCGGGAAACAATGGGTTAGCAAAAGCATTGGAAACATTATTTAGAATTAATAGAAATGGCTTACCTGACTGGCCAACAAATAATAACAACGCACTTCGGTGGCTGACTAAAGCACTACAAAATGAACAGCCTTGGGCTATGTTTACCTGGGCTACCATATTAGAAAATGGTGACATGAATCAAGTCCCTAGCTCAGAACAAGCAATACATTGGTTAACCCAAGCAGGACAAGCCGGTCATGTGGCAGCTCTTAATAAATTAATTAACGTTTATGAAGAAGGCCTATTAGGCCAGGTGAGCAATAAATCCAAAGTTAAATACTGGAAACAAATTCGTGATGATTTACGCTAACACATAATATTAGTTCACTTTTAAATCAACTATTGAAAATCACCCAAGGATTCTCATTCATGAAATTTAAGCTCACCCTTCTGGTGACACTAGCCTTATTGGCAGGCTGCGACCAGCTGACAAATTTTAAAGCCAAGGAGTTTGCCGTACTTGATATATTTTATACCGGGCCAACGGTATATGTTCGCTCACTGGCTGCGGAGGATGCAACAAATACGTTGTGGGTTGGTACATCATTGGGATTAAATGAAGTTGACCTAACTAGTCATGAAGTAAGAAACACCTTTAACCGTGACAGTGGGTTAGCAAATGAATATGTATTTGGTATCGGTATTGATGACGATGGTTACAAATGGTTCGGAACCAATGCCGGTGGCATGACTCGATATAAAGAAGGTGCCGAAGAAGAATGGCGTACATTCTTCCCGTTACATGGCCTTGCTGATTACTGGATCTATACGTTCGCAAATCATCCTGACGGTTCTCTCTGGGTAGGAACCTGGGCTGGAGCCAATCGTGTTGACCGTAATACGCTAGAAATGACCACATACGTCGAAGAGTTAGTAAACGAGTGGGTATACGGATTAGATGTTGACGACAAGGGCAATGTTTGGTTTGGCACCGAAGGGGGCGTATCAAAATTTGATGGTAAAAACTGGCAACACTGGACCCACGAAGATGGCATGGGTGCAAAAAACGAAAACGCCCTGCCTTTTAGTACCAATACAGGCCTGGGAACCCGAGCAAGACATGATCTTGGCATATTAAACGCAGGTCAGGAAACCTATAATCCTAATTATGTATTTTCTTTAATAGTCGCTAAAGACCAAAGTGTCTGGACCGGAACCTGGGGCGGTGGGGCAGCACACCTTGAAGATGGTAAATGGACTAATTATACCACTGATGACGGTTTGGCCGGCAACATCGTCTATAGCGTTATCCAGGCACGTGATGGCTCATTCTGGTTTGGAACAAATCACGGTATTAGTCGCTTCGATGGCGATAACTGGATTAGCTTCAGAAGCACACCCGGGCAAACAGGCACCGACGTTTACACATTAACAGAGGCTCCTAATGGTGAAATTTGGGCTGGCGTGCGAGGTGGTGTATTACGACTGGGTGAAAAATCGCAGGTGGAGAATTAAGGCATGACCAAAACAAACAGTATAATTATATTAACTTTGGGTATTGCCATTCTTGCTGGAGCAGTTTTTACAGCAAAATATGCACTCAATGAGAGCATTTCACCTACAGTTAACACAACAAACGCAACCGAGCCAGCCAATAAATTCAACCAGTTTGAAGTGGGCAACCGAAATGTGAAAAGCATCTATGTCGATGGCAAGGATGTATGGATTGGCACCTCTGGCGGAGCCGTTCAATACGATACAGAAACAGATAATTACCGTTTATATTCGGTAAGAAACGGATTATTGGCCAATGGTGTTTTTCATGTAACTCGTATTGACAACCGCATTGGCGTTGGCACCTACGGTGGTGGCCTTGCCATGTTCACTGAAGACACTGAAGACTGGCAGATCTATAACATTCCCGAAGGCCTGGGTGATGCGTTTGTCTATTGGACACTACAGGCAGAAAATGGTGACCTGTGGATCGCTACCTGGACAGGAGCTAATCGTATTATCAATGCCGAAATCGATAACCCGGATGCATGGGAAATCCACACGGTAAAAAGCACAAGTAACGGGCTACCGAATGTTGGCTTACCCAATGACTGGGTATATGGTTTGGCAGAAGGCAAAAACGGGCAAATATGGTTTGCAACAGAAGGTGGTCTGGCGCGTTGGGACAACGGTGAATGGCGCCATTGGAAACACCCTGATGGTTTAGGTGCCCCTTATGATCAGGTAAAAGATCAAAATACCTTTATGACGGATCCAGCGGAAGTCTCCACACACCATGCCCAACAAAAAATTGAAATGAACCTGCAAGATGTAACTACGGCCTATAACCCTAACTATATTGTTGCCATTGAAGTAGATTACGAAGGCATTGTTTGGGTAGGCACCTGGGGTGGAGGGTTAAGTCGTTTTGATGGAAAAAACTGGACCACCTATACCATGGATCATGACCTACCTTCTAACCATATATTCAGCTTATTCGAAGACTCAAAGAAGAACCTGTGGATTGGTACCAGCCACGGTTTGGTGAGGCAAAGCATGGACGGGTTCAAAAAGACCTTTACACGAGCAGATGGGTTATTCTCGGATACCATATTTTCTATGGCAGAAGATGAATCAGGAACATTATGGATCGGTAGCTACGGCGGAGTTACTCGAATGAACAACCTGAACTAATAAAACACGGGCTTGGTAATAATGAATACCAAGCCCCTTTTACCCAACCTGCCTTGAATTGCAACCGAACAAGACATACCTGACCTCTATACCATTTCAAAAACAAATCACATCATGCATTTCATATAGACAAAATCAATTCTCAAAAATGATAAAAACACGTTCTCAACTTTGTGAAAAATAGGAATAGTTTATATATTTCCTGGACTTCACATACTCCAAAACAGCAGGGAAATAGCATCTAATTGAAGTTGGCACGATTCACGCTTATGTAAGAATGAAATCAAAAAATTAATTCCGAACAGCAAGATGCTATTGAGGACAAAATTATGAACATTTTTAAACTAACAGCTATAGCAGGACTTACCGCTATAATGTCTGTATCAGCATTAGCTGGCATCTCAGCCACCAAGCACAACCTGGGCTCTTCAGGTACAGGACCAAACAAGACTACCGGCACTACTGAAATCTGTGTATTCTGCCACACTCCACACGGTGGCAGTACAGACGCTCCATTATGGAACAAAGTCATGCCTCTAGACACAGATTTCACAGCCTATACATCTACAACACTAGATGGCTCAGCAGTACTTTCCGGCTCACCCTCATTGGCTTGTTTATCATGCCACGATGGCCAGCAGGCAATGGACAGCATGATTAACGCCCCATCTACTTCAACCGACTATATGTTTGACAGCACAGGCGTACAAACATTGGCAACTGGTGTTTGGGCCGGCAACCAGACCATGACTAATACTGCAGGCGAATTTGTGCCTATGCTGGGTACAGACTTATCAAATGATCACCCTGTTGCAGTTCCTTATGCTGGTGGCGGTTTATCTACGACTAATGTTAACCCGGCAAACTTTGCAGACAAAGATTTCAATCAGCCTGCAACTGCTTTCATTGGCGGGCAAAATGTTTGGTGGTTAGACACTGCTAACGGCACAGCAGGTCGCGACAAATCTGATATTATTCTTTATACTCGTGACTATACTGACGCGACACCAACTACATACGCCACTGGTTATGTAGAATGTGCGAGCTGCCATGACCCACACGTTGAAAACCCACAGTTCCTGAGACCGATTGCTGGAGCAACTGGTGGTAATGAAGGAAGCCAGGTGTGTCTAGCTTGTCACAACAAGTAAAACTGATAAGATTAAGGCAGCCAGTTGGCTGCCTTTTTTATTATTCAAGGAATCCAATATAAATGAAATTAAACGTCATTTTGTCTACGGCTCTATTTACCCTTAGCAGTACCTATTTGCTGGCTGAATCTTGTGTCTCTGAACATCGCGACGATAGCGACATAACGCCTGTTATAGAAATCAATAACAGTAAAGTTGGCGAACAAGAATTTTTAGGTGCACTACAACTAAAAGCCAGAAAGCTTTTTTATCATCTTGAGGCTCCAGAAGCCCAAGTAGAAGAATTTAAACTGGAAGTAGCTCAAGACATTATCCGAGACAGGCTACTTGCCTGGCATGCTATAAAAGAATACAAGCTATCTGCTGATAGCAATGACTTACGATTTTTTGAAGCACAGCTAATCGACCAAATGTCAGATAACCCTCAATTTGAAGACAACCAATCTTTAATTCTTAATTTTTATTTGTGCCGGGAAGAACGCGACCAGCTAATAACACAACTACAAAAGACGATTGAAAGTAGTGTCAAGATCACCAAGAACGAAGTTGCCGCCTATTATGAACAGCATCCAGAAAAATTTACATCTCCGGTGCAAAATCATATCGCTGTGATTCTGGTCGGTGTTGAAGCAGGACGTCCTCAACAGGAGTGGGAAGACGCAAAGACCAGGGCCCAACAAATACATCTTCAATTAGTTGAAGGAGCAGATTTTTCAGAACTTGCCAAAAAATATTCTTCAGATATTTCGGCGCGCGATGGTGGAGACATGGGATATCAGCATGAAGGCATGTTGGGAGAGTATGTTGAGAACACACTAAAAACATTAGAAGTCGGCGAAGTTAGCGAACCTTTCTTTTTGTTGGAAGGCTGGTCAATTATTAAACTTATTGAGAGAAAAGAGCCTAGTCTAAACCCCTTAAAGACGGTAAAAGCTAGAGCCGAAGGCTTATTGCTACGCGAAAAGAAAGACCAGGCTTGGCAGAGATTGATCAACTCGCTCATTAACAAGGCCACTGTAATTGTAAATGAAGATGCAATTAAAGCATTATAAACTCATCTTTTTCTACAGTTTGACTATGCTACTGTCACCAGAAGCGAGATCTGCTAGCTGGTTTAATCTGGGTAACTGGTATGGTGCTTCTTCAGGCATGTTAACCTGGGAGGTTCAATCGACAGTATTGCCCAACGGAATAGCAACGTCTCAGACATCGTCGCTCAACTTCGCATACCAAAATCAATATCAAATTCATGGATTTTTATGGCGACCCTGGATATCTAATTTTTCCATTGGCACACTGTTAGAGTATAACGCAAGCAACATTCACGATTTTAACCAATCAACACACAACTTCATGCCTAATATTGGCACCACGGTGAATTTATTTCCGTTTAGTAATTTTCGCGGTACCATTTCAGCTAATTTTAATCCCCTGTTTTCTTATAATAAAGATGACGACTGGTCAGAACTTGGCCGTACATCGGTAAACTATAAACAATCGTACAATTCAATTGATAACATTAAAAAATACGAACTGGATTACAACTGGTTCAGACAGGGTGACAATGAAAACAGCATCACTTATTTAACGTCAGCTTCAATAACGGGTCAACAATATTATCTAAAGCATAGCGTACGAGAGTTTAGTCACTGGGCGTCTCAGTATAACAATACAACCACAGATCAAATAGAAGCTGGCACCATTGGAATACAACACAGCTATACACCTGAATTTTCTGGCCTGATAATTAACAACCTTGCAGGAATATCAAAGACCTCATCAGCCGACCAGAATTTCGACAAATCTCCTTTTAGGCTCAATTTATCGGGAGACATAGGTTACAAATATGATGAAGAGTATGTGGACAAGAGTAAGGTTCCAGCCATCGGATTTAATTACACCTTAAGCGCAATAGAAGGCTCTCAAGATCCTGACTCTGGGTATGCTGGACTCAAGGCAAACTGGCCTAATACTAATTTAACATCGATGAATTCCAATATGAGTTACAGCTACGCTCAAAAGAATCAAATCTACCGTGTAAATCATTCAGTTTCGGCAATTATCCCACAAATAGTCAGAAACAACGTCAATTACACCAGAAACCTATCCAGCTCAATTAACTGGGTCGGCGAACAATATAGCCAAGCCACTGACGTTCGTGTATCTGCAGGTCATTCAGCAACCATCACGACCGAGTTGAAAAATACCACCGCTGCTACCTACTTTGTGAGCCAAAACATAAATCAGGGCTATCAAATAGAAGATCATTCATACAATACCCGCTTATCTCATGCTATTGGTTTCAACACAAATAATGAAAGGCACCAAAGTGGAGTAAACCTGGTAGATAGCAGAGCTAATAACGCTACAGACTCCATTCCCAGTTCAAGCCAAATATTGCAAGCGTCACTCAAAACTTTGTTAAAGAAAACCAGTGATATTGATTCATCCCTTAACTTTAATTTCAACTGGAACCAAAATGTCGATCAAAACGACACTAGCAGCTATACATCGGCGCAAATACAATATAGCTATTCAAATACCATGGTATTTGAAGTAAGGAATTTAAAATCTCAACAAACCTTAACACTAGACATAAAAGACACAGACAGACAAATAACCTACGACACCGGAATTAGTTATTTCATTGGATCAACAATAGTTAAGTCAGGATTAACGGCCAGTTACCTGGAAAACTACAATATTGCCGTCAAGCTGGAGCTCACTCGTTTGTTCTAGCACGTTATTCGTCCAAGGATTGCCTAGGTCATTCTGAGGATGATTTAAGTCATAGCATTATTGATATGTTTATTGATAATTTGATGTTCGATTTTTTAGGAATTCTTTCGCTCTAGTAGCAAAAGAGCAAATTCATAAGTTGATATTACAAGCAGGTATGAAATGAAATTACTGCGTACTACCTCCCCACTATTGTTCGTGATGGTGCTGTTTGCATCTTTATTCACGATGAATTCGGCTCAGGCTGAATATGGCGACATCGTCATTAATAACTATTCAGATGACGCCGGGATGCGTCCTGCAGTATTCCCACATTGGTTCCACCGTGTTCGATTTCGCTGCAAAGTATGTCACGCAGATCTGGGCTTTAAATTCCAGGCCGGCGGTAACGATATCAATATGTTAAAAATTATTGATGGCGAATTTTGTGGCGCTTGTCACAATGGAGAAATAGCCTGGAGTATCGAAAACTGCGGCATGTGCCACTCTGGCAAGCCAGGAACAACAACGCAGGTTCATGGCAGCACCTTGCAGCAACTTGTAGCTCCTGTAACTGAAGCAACTGAGGGTGGAAAATAATGATTAAGCAAATTAAACACATCCTGAGTGCAGGCTTTATTATTATGTTAGCTAGTAACTCAGCTTTCGCCGGAGTCGAGGAAGGCAAAGCGACCTATGATACGTTATGTGGTGGCTGTCATGGTACAGGCGCTTTAGATGCTCCCTTACTAGGTGAAAAAAACCACTGGGAAGCTCGCCTTGCAAAGGGCCAGAAAACCCTGGTCAAAAATGCGATAAAGGGCTTCAATGCGATGCCCGCTAAGGGTGGCAATCCGGCGCTTAATGACTCAGAAGTTAAAGACGCTGTTGCCTTTATGATTTCGGCATTAGATGCACCTAAAGAAGCTCCGGTTACGGCTTCAGCGGACACGAGTAGCACCCCGGGAGCGAATAATAGCAATGCAAACAATTTTAACCGCTTATTAAAAGGTGGGCGTGGCGAATGGAACCCATCTCCAGCAGAAGACGGTATCCATGATCCGGATCATGAAGAAACATTTTACCTACAACCTCCCAGGGAAGCATTTGAAGGTATGCCAGACAATCGTTTCGGAAACCATATTGACTGGGTGAAAGCGCTATCAACCAATGCGATCAATCCTCGTTTTGACCGAATGGATCCGGACAAGAAGCCATTTGTTCTTGACCTGAATATTGTTCGGGAAGTAAAGGGTTCCATGCCGAATGTTGTGTATCCGCACAAACAGCATACTGAATGGTTAGATTGCTCAAATTGCCACCCTGCTATCTTTACACCCAAGAAAGGTGCCAATCAGATTTCAATGGCGTCTATTATTATGGGACAGCAATGTGGTGTTTGCCATGGCAAAGTTGCATTCCCTATTTCAGAATGTCGTCGTTGTCACTCACAGAAAAAAGTAGCAGCTACACAATAAAAGGAGTGCCTATCATGGCCTTATTATTAAAAAAGACATCTCTACTTGGCAAAACGGCTCCAATCACCATTGCCGCTACTCTGATTTTGGCCTTAGCATCAAATGTTGCCCAGGCAGCAAAATGCACCGACGGCAGACTGCAGTACGCAAACAATTTAATCAACGCTGACTCTACCGCTGTGATTCAAATTAAAGACAGTGATAACGAAGACGCCAAGGCTGCACACGCTAAAGCCAAAAAAATACTCAAACAAGCTGAAAACGAAGAAGATTTAGCGCTATGCAAAAATTACATTAGCCAGGCATTAACCACCATGTTTAGTGCGGTAAAGATGGCAAAACCGGAACAGGCTTCTGAAGTAAAGCACCAGGTAGACTTTGAAAACAAAGAAAAAAGCGTAAAAGCGCTTTTAGATGCCATGGAATACATCACTGCCGAGTCCAAGGATAAAAAGAAGTTCAAAACTTTAAAGGCTGACATCGATGCGCTAACCACCAAAGCCCATAGTCTAAAAGACGACGGAAAGGTAGTAGATGGTACCCACGTTCTTGAAGAAGCCATTGTTAAGCTTAAAAACGAAGTCCAGGCGGAACGTGAAGGCGTCACCCTGGTTCGCTCTTTAAACTTTGCTAACAAAGAAGAAGAGTATCACTATGAAATCGACCGTAACGACACCCATAGAATGCTGGTAACTGTTCTTCTGAAAGAAAAGCGTGAGGCCTCTGATTCGGTCAACGCCAAGGTTAATAGCTATATGGAGAAAGCCGACGCTCTGCGTGTTGAAGCCGATGCTGCTGCAGAAAAGAAGAAGTTTGAAGATGCTATCAAGTTGCTTGAAGACTCTACAAAAGAAATCGTAAGAGCCATTCGAAGTGCCGGTGTTTATATACCAGGCTAATAGCTCAATCAAACAAAAAAAACCGCCTACCTGGTGGTTTTTTTTGCCTGCAAAATATCAACAATTATTCTAAATTATTCAATCGTCTTTAACTCACTGTATTCTTGACGGCGTTTCATTAAACAAACACAGGCATAGGAATCTGCGTTTTGATTAACCGATTGATAATAAACCAATACACTGCCATCTAATACTGTGTATCTATTGCTACAACATACAAAACAAGAAATTGCTATCGGATTGCACGATTAAAATTACTCAAATAACCATACTCATCAATTAATAATTTGGGGTAATGA
>Ga0224506_10000515_pt1 | contig 32422 bp, 33 predicted proteins | sample SF_Jan12_sed_USG_2_FD_169108 | JGI IMG/M metagenome (GOLD analysis project Ga0224506, IMG submission 169108) | Sediment microbial communities from San Francisco Bay, California, United States - SF_Jan12_sed_USGS_8_1 | ecosystem: Environmental > Aquatic > Marine > Sediment | place: USA... | reverse complement strand
AAGATGTGGCATCGAGTGATACCTGAGCATAACGAGGACGCGGCATGATCATCTCCTTGATCTGATAAATCCTGTTGAATAGGGTAATACTGGAGTGGTTAGTAGTCAAATAAAGAGATGGGTGTCCACACAAAAATAACACAAAAATAGGTGTCCACACAAAAATATCCACACAAAAATAGGTGTCCACACAAAAACACACGCAAAATAAGAAGCTAAAGCAATATAACCTAGTTTGTGATGCTAAATTACCACCAGTAAATCACAGAAACACCGGTTCTGCTGATATTGTGGTTTGTTTGCAGGTCGGAGTTTTTATAATCGGATTCTATAAAGTCTTCGATGGTTATAAAAAACCGAAGCGATAAGTCAGGAAAAGACAAGCCGGTTCCGAGTCCTATAGCTATGCCAACCACAGACTGTTCAAAATCTGCGATTGCTGATGTTTGTGTCTGTTCTTGAGTTAGTGTCAGGTCTGTATCGATCGATGTGTCAAGAAACCAGCGACCTTTTTGTTTTAAGTTGTATATGACACCAGCAGTGAAGTGTTTGTATTCTGCTGCGATATTAAGACTGCTGTCTTCAACGACTTCTTTTTTTAAGCCAAGGCGGTATGATAAATTGTATGTTCCTATGCCGGTTATATAGAGTGATATTGCCTGTGACGTCAGCTTAAAGTCCGGGTCTGTCTGATTACCAATGCTATAGCCTATGGCATTAAACAGTTCTTTAGGTTGCTCTTCTGTTGCCTGAGCAACGGTTTGAATGCTTAACAGTGCTAAAACGATGTAAATCCTGATCATTATTTTTGTCCTTTTTAAATTGATAATATCTCTATTTATCAGTTAAATCGATCATTAATGCGCATAAAGTCGTCAAGCTGATGGTTTTATACTCACTCCATTAGATACAGTTGATCAGGCGGCGAGGTTCAAGAAAAAGTCCTCAATAGCAGTAAGTAGTTACATTGAATACACTAACCATGTAAGTGCCAGGTGCGGTAGGGCGGACATTAAAAACTGCGGTAGGGCGGACATTAAAAACGCCTATCGTCTACAATTAATTTTCACTCTTAAACTATATAAAAATGTAAATGCTAACTGATCTATCGATATTAGTTCACATTTTCTGGTGACTGTACTTGGCTTATTGACAGCCCCACTAATTTACCGCACATTGCGTCATATTAAAAATATTTACCAGAGTGATTATGAGTTTAAAACTAGATGAGTCATTTTATCAGGCGTTATTAGAAAAGGCGGCACAAAGCCCGAGAAAACGCAGTCATTTTAATTTGCACAAAGAGCTTGATGAGCCTGTTCAAAGATTGTGTATTGCACTTAAAAGAGGAACATATATTCGTCCTCACCATCACCCGAAAAGTAATAAGTGGGAGTTGATGCTGTGCTTACAAGGGCAGATTTGTCTGGTAATTTTCGATAAAAATGGAGCCCTGTCTGATAAACTAACGCTCAGCCCTGGTCAGGCTTTAAACGGCATCGAGCTGCCTCCTGACACCTGGCATACGCTTTATCCGTTAAGCGATGATGCTATTTTATTAGAGATAAAAGAGGGGCCTTTTATGCCCACGCAGGAAAGCGATTTTGCCAGCTGGGCGCCGCTGGAAGGGCAAGAGCAGGCAACAGAGTTACTTGCGTGGCTGGAAAATGCAGCAGCTGGTGAGCGGTTCGCTGCATCAGAGTCGAAATAAAGCCGTTCTTTTATGTGATGACATCTGCTGATGTGCGGTTGCAGCGGGTTTTTATTTCCGCGATTGTTTCAGCCACTTCAATCAGTTCACGGAGTGCTGTCTGCGTGTCCTGATCAAGTTGTTCTTTATCGGTGATATAGTTTTCGAAATATACCCGCAGCGTAGCACCTTCAGTACCGGTGCCGGACAACCTGAAGACAATGCGTGATTCGTTTTCAAATAAAATTCTGATGCCTTGTTTTTTTGTGATGCTGCCATCAACCGGATCAGCATAGCTGAAGTCATCACACAGTGCTATTTTACTGCCGGCAAATGTTTTCCCTTGCAGTGAGCCGGCGATATCTCGCAGATTTTGTATCAGCTGATCAGCCAATTCATTATCAATCGCTTCGTAGTCGTGCCGGGTGTAATAGTGGCGGCCAAATTGTTGCCAGTGTGATCGGGTGATCTGTTCTACCGATTGTTTTTTTACTGCGATCAGATTAAGCCAGAATAAAACGGCCCAGATGCCATCTTTTTCCCGTATGTGATCGGAGCCTGATCCAAAACTTTCTTCGCCACATAAGGTGATGCGTTTGTCATCGAGCAGGTTACCAAAATATTTCCAGCCAGTCGGTGTTTCATAACAAGTAATGGCAAGGCTTTGTGCGACTTTATCAACGGCACGACTGGTGGGTAACGAGCGGGCAACACCACGGATGCCATTCTTGTAACCGGGTATGAGCTGCGCATTAGCGGTCATAATCGCCAGGCTGTCACTTGGGTTGACAAAAAAATGCTGGCCCAGAATCATATTACGGTCACCATCGCCATCAGAGGCCGCACCAAATGATGGTGCATTGTTGCTCGCGTTTAAGCGTGCGCTGAGTTCCTGTGCGTGTGCCAGATTAGGGTCCGGGTGGCCACCGCCAAAGTCTTGCAGTGGTGTGGCGTTAATCAGGGCGTCACGATTAGCGGATAGTCTGTTTTCAAAAATTTCTTTGGCATAGGGGCCGGTGACTGCATGCATCGCATCAAAACACATGCTCATCTGGTTATCGCGGAACAGGGACTTTATCGCTTCAAAATCAAAAATTTGCTGCATTAAGTCGGCGTAATCGGTGACAGAATCTATCACTTCGACACTCATATCTCCGATCTCGTAGCGCTGTTGATGACTCAGGTCAATATCGTCGTGATTGATGATTTTGTACTCGGTGATTGTCTGACTAACGTCATAAACCGCATCGGTGAAGCTGGTTGGTGCAGGGCCGCCATTGCTGATATTGAATTTAATACCAAAATCGCCATCCACCCCGCCAGGATTATGACTGGCCGAAAGGATGATGCCGCCTGCGGCGTTATGCTTGCGGATCAGGTGTGAAACTGCGGGGGTTGAGAGCAGGCCGTTTTGTCCGACCATAACCCGTTTAACACCGTTAGCGGCAGCCATTTTTAAAATGATCTGAATCGCTTGTTGATTGTAATATCGACCATCACCGCCGAGTATCAGCAGCTGATTTTGCAGTTCTGTGGCGATGTTAAAAACAGACTGTACAAAATTTTCAAGATAATGCGGTTGTTTAAAAACACTGACTTTTTTGCGCAAACCGGAGGTGCCTGGCTTTTGGTCTGAGTAGGCAGCGCTGCTGATGGTGCTTATATTCATTATTGGTGTGAGCCTCGGTTATAAGTCGTTTTTTAGAGTGGCCGTCGAATAATCAATTCGGTGATGACTATTGGCGGCATAATGCTGATTTTTTAGTTGTGTTTTTTAGCTATTCTGGCGTTTCGTATTGTAGCGGTTCTATCGCGACAGCGGAAGAATCTCGGCAATAATTGGTATTCGCAGTTTTGTTTTTTGACAGCTGATTTTTCTTCAATGAATCAGGCCTTGATGATTTTGTAGTAAATACGCAGAAAACGGCTTCGTCAGACGCTATATTTAGCGCTTTTGTATACTCTAATATACAAAATACGGTATGATAACGCTCCAATTTTTAGCTAAATTTTTCTTAATAAACCTAAATCCAGCAATGGTTTAGATTCGATTCAGGGGGTTACATGTTTTCAATTCACATGAGTATTGCCGGTTATGACGATGAACTGGCCTCAGCTATTGAAAAAGAGACGGTGCGACAGGAAGAACATATTGAGCTGATCGCATCAGAAAATTACTGTAGTCCTCGTGTTATGGAAGCTCAGGGCTCTGCCTTAACCAATAAATACGCAGAGGGTTATCCCGGCAAGCGTTATTACGGTGGCTGTGAATATGTCGATATTGCCGAACAACTGGCGATAGACCGCGTTAAAGAATTATTCGGTGCTGATTACGCCAATGTTCAGCCGCATTCTGGCTCACAGGCTAATGCCGCGGTTTATATGGCTTTATGCGCACCGGGTGATACGGTGTTAGGTATGTCTCTGGCGCACGGTGGTCATTTAACTCACGGTGCAAAGGTTAGCTTCTCAGGCAAAATCTATAACTCGGTTCAGTACGGCATCGATGAAAACGGCATGATCGATTACGATGAAGTACAGGCGATGGCAACCGAGCATAAGCCCAAAATGATCGTTGCTGGTTTTTCTGCGTATTCACAGGTGGTTGACTGGGCGCGCTTTCGTCAGATTGCCGATTCAGTCGGTGCTTTTTTGTTTGTAGATATGGCACATGTGGCAGGTTTAGTGGCAGCGGGTATCTATCCCAACCCGGTTCCTTTTGCGGATGTGGTGACATCAACCACGCATAAAACCTTACGCGGTCCGCGCGGCGGCATTATCATCGCCAAATCAAATCCAGATCTGGAGAAAAAATTAAACTCAGCTATTTTCCCAGGTGGTCAAGGCGGTCCGTTAATGCATGTGATTGCAGCAAAGGCTGTCGCATTTAAAGAAGCACTTGAGCCGGGCTTTAAAACCTACCAACAGCAGGTTGTAAAGAACGCACAGGCAATGGCAAAAGTGATGATGGCGCGTGGTTATGATGTAATCTCTGGCGGCACCGAGAATCATTTGTTGCTGATCAGTCTGATTAAGAAAGGCTTAACCGGTAAAGATGCAGAAGCGGCATTAGGCAAGGCGCACTTAACCGTTAATAAAAATGCAGTGCCTAACGATCCGCAGTCACCGTTTGTAACCAGTGGTTTACGGATTGGTACACCGGCGATTACCTCGCGTAGTTTTGATGAAAACGATGCAACCGAGATCGCTAACTGGATGTGCGATATTCTCGACGATATGAGTAACGAACAGACGATCGCAGCAGTTAAAGCCAAAGTTGCCGAGTTATGTACTCGTAAACCGGTCTATTCAGCAGAATAAGTAGGCAGGGTTTCTATGCATTGTCCTTTTTGTTCGGCTGCTGACACAAAAGTTGTCGATTCGCGTTTATCCAATCAGGATACCGTGCGCCGGCGACGTGAATGCGTGTCCTGCAACGAGCGCTTTACAACTTACGAAAAAGCCGAGTTGAACATGCCGCGTGTGATTAAAGGCGACGGCACGCGGGAGCCTTTTGACGAGCAAAAACTGTGTTCGGGTCTGTCGAAGGCGCTGGAAAAACGCCCGGTCGAAACGCAGAAGATTGATGATGCTATCAATCAGATAAAACACCGCCTGCTAGCCAGTGGCGAGCGAGAAGTGGGTACCGGCTTTATTGGTGAACTGGTGATGGAAGCCCTGAAATCGCTGGATCATGTGGCCTATATCCGCTTTGCGTCGGTCTATTTAAGTTTTGATGATGTTGATGCGTTTCGTCAGGCTATCGATAAACTAGAGCACAATAAATAACCATGCAAAATACTCGCTTTATGGCCAGTGCAATGCGTTATGCAAGACGAGGTGTGTATAGTACGTCGCCAAACCCGAATGTGGGCTGTGTTATCGTCAAAGACAATCAGGAAGTGGCTGTTGGCTGGCACCAGAAAGCCGGTGAAGCGCATGCTGAAATAAATGCTTTGAATCGAGCCGGTGAGTTGGCTCGCGGTGCAACCGCGTATGTCACGCTGGAGCCGTGCAGTCATCAGGGCAAAACCGGGCCCTGTGCAGATGCCTTGATCGAGGCGGGTATTTCAACAGTTTATATTGCAATGCAAGACCCTAATCCATTAGTTGCCGGACAGGGTATTGCCCGTTTGCGCGAGGCGGGTCTAGAGGTTCATGTCGGCTTGCTGGAATCCAGAGCGCGGCAATTAAACCCCGGTTTTATCAAACGCATGGACACGGGGCTGCCCTTTGTGCGGGTCAAGATGGCGATGAGTCTGGATGGTCGCACTGCGATGGCATCGGGGGAAAGTCAGTGGGTGACCGGGCCTGATGCCAGACAGGATGTACAGCGAATGCGCGCGCGCAGCTCGGCTATCCTGACCGGTATCGGTACGGTACTGGCTGATGATCCGTCACTGAATGTTCGCTTCGATGAAACAAATGCAGGATTTAGTGGCGAGATTCGACAGCCGCTACGCGTCATACTCGATACCCATGGCAGACTACCGGCGACGGCTAAACTGTTGAATCTTCAAGGCCAGGTGTTATTGTTGACAGCTGACAAGACGGCTGCGATTGAGCACCCTAACTTAATGGTGGAAGAAGTGGCCGTCATTAACGGCAGACTGGATTTGCAACAGGTGATGCAGCTGCTGGCAAAATATCAGGTCAATGAGGTGCATGTTGAAGCCGGTTCGGTTTTATGTGGTGCTTTATTAAACGAAAATCTGGTTGATGAAATCGTGATTTATATGGCCTCGCATCTGATGGGTAATGATGCGCAAGGTTTATTTTCATTACCTGATATAGAAACTATGCAACAGCGTATCAATTTAAAAATAGAAGATATTCGGGCGGTAGGTGAGGACTGGCGTATTACCGCCAGACCGGTGATCACTGAAATGCTAATAAATAACAGACTGGAGCAGCACTGATGTCCACGATTGTGGTAGTAAAAAAAGCCGGTAAGGTCTGTATTGCCGCGGATAGTTTAACCAGTTTTGGTGATCTGCGTATGGGGGCGACCTATGAAAAGGTTTATGACAAAATTCAGAAATTTGGTGACAGTTATTTCGGCATTGTAGGCAGTGCTGCGCATGCGCTGGTTATGGAAAGCATTCTTAAAGATGAAGCGCTGACGGAAAATGAAATCGAAATCGATTTGTCATCACGTGAAAATATTTTTGAGTCTTTTCGTGCGCTGCACCCGGTGTTAAAAGATAAGTACTTTTTAAACAGCAAAGATGAAGAAGATGACCCGTATGAGGCAACACATATCGACGCACTGATAGCGAACGAGCACGGTATCTTTGGTGTTTATTCGCTGCGTGAAGTTAGTGAATTTAACCGTTTCTGGGCGATTGGATCAGGCTCGGAATTTGCGCTGGGTGCGATGTTTGCGATGTATGACCGACTCGAGTCGGCTGAAGAAATCGCGAAAATTGGGGTCGAAGCCGGAGCCGAATTTAACAGCGCAACCTCAATGCCAATGACCTCATACACACTGGCGTTAAAGAGCTGATGTTTACCGGTATTATAGAGTCGGTGGGTCATATCATTGCCGCTGAAAAAAAAGGCGGTGATCTGCGCCTGACAATAGCCACTGGCAAACTTGATATGAGTGATGTTCAGTGCGGCGACAGTATTGCCGTCAACGGCGTTTGTTTAACGGCGATAGAATTTGATCAGACGCATTTTGTGGCTGATGTTTCGAATGAAACATTAGAGCACACAGCCACCGGTAAACTACAACAAGGCGCGGATGTAAATCTGGAAAAAGCCTTAACCCCGACGACCCGTTTAGGCGGTCATCTGGTCAGTGGACATGTCGACGGTGTGGCACAGGTGATTGAGCGTTCAGAGGATGGTCGTTCGGTACGTTTTAGCATTAAAGCACCTGATGAGCTGGCTAAATACATCGCTCATAAAGGTTCTGTTACGGTCGATGGAATCAGTTTGACGGTAAATAAAGTCAACGGTGCGGTGTTTGAATTAAACATCGTGCCACATACCATACAGGAAACGGTGATTAAACATTACCAGCCCGGAACCGTGGTTAACCTTGAAGTTGATCTGATTGCCCGCTATCTTGAGCGTTTACTGCTCGGTGATAGAGCGGCGGAAAAAGACACTGATGGTATCTCTATGTCCTTTCTTGCAGAGAATGGATTTATTAAAAATATTTAAAAGATAAACTAAATTATGGCATTTAATACAATAGAAGAAATTATCGAAGATATTCGTCAGGGGAAAATGGTCGTCATTGTCGATGATGAAGACCGTGAAAACGAAGGCGATATATTAATGGCTGCGAGTCATACAACCGCAGAAGATATAAATTTTATGGCGCGATACGGTCGCGGTCTGATCTGTCTGACCCTGACCCGCGATCGTTGCCAGCAACTGCGTTTGCCGTTAATGGTCAATGGCACTAACGCAGAGCATGGCACTAATTTTACTTTATCGATTGAAGCGGCAGAAGGTGTTACTACCGGTATTTCTGCCGCCGACCGTGCGAAAACTGTGCTGGCAGCGGTTGCTGAAGATGCCAGACCTGAAGATATTATTCAGCCCGGTCATATCTTCCCATTGATGGCTCAGCCCGGTGGTGTTTTAAACCGGGCCGGCCATACCGAAGCAGGTTGTGATTTTGCTCGTCTGGCAGGGCTTGATCCGAGCGCGGTTATTGTTGAAATTTTAAATGATGATGGCACCATGGCACGGCGTCCTGACCTTGAGATTTTTGCCAAAGAGCACGGCCTGAAAATGGGCTCGATCGAAGATCTGATCAAGTACCGGATTGAAAATGAAAAGACGGTAGAACGGGTCACTGAAACTGACTTCCCGACCCATTTTGGTAATTATCGGCTGTATGCTTATCAGGATAATCTGGATAATTGTCTGCACCTTGCAATGGTTAAAGGCAAAATCGAGGCTGATAAGCCGGTGCTGGTACGTGTCCATATGGAAAATGTTTTATGCGATGCTTTAGGCTCAACAGAGCACTGTGGCTGGCCTTTAGATAAAGCTATGCAGCAGATATCCGAGAGCGATGAACCAGGTGTTATCGTTATCCTCAGAAAGCAGCATGCTGCGCGTGACATCGTCAAACAAATGACCTTGCAGGCAATAACCGATGACAATAATGCAGAAAACCAGCCTACCGATTTAAGAACGCTGGGTGTGGGTGCACAAATATTGACTGATATCGGGGTTCAAAAAATGCGTCTGATGAGTCGGCCTCGCAAGATTCACGGTCTGGCAGGTTTTGGTCTTGAAGTGGTAGATTATGTAAAAGGTACCGATGCACCTGACGAATAACAACACCATAGCCCAAGCGTTTTAATTAATGAGTTTTAAATCAGGATAGAAAGATGAATGAGATAAAAAATATTGAAGGTGATTTACATTATAGCGGTGGCAAATTTGCTATCGTTGTGGCGCGATTTAACGGCTTTATTGTAGAGAGCCTGTTATCAGGTGCGCTGGATGCGTTCAAACGCAGTGGTGTACCAGATGACGCTATTACCGTATTACGAGTCCCCGGGGCTTATGAAATGCCGGTGACGATTCAAAAACTGGCACAAACCGAAAACTTTGATGCGATAGTGGGTCTCGGTGCTGTTATTCGTGGATCAACACCGCATTTTGATTTTGTCGCCAACGAGGCTTCAAAAGGCATGGCTGCCGTTTCTCTGGATCATAATCTTCCTGTGATTAATGGTGTATTAACTACCAACACTATAGAGCAGGCGATTGAGCGTGCCGGTACCAAGGCCGGTAACAAAGGTGCTGAAGCCGCTGTTACTGCGATCGAAATGGTCAACTTACTCAAGCAGATCGATTAATTTATGGCAGCTCCCAGTTTTGTAAAGCAACGCAGCTTAGCCCGACGCCGGGCTATGCAGGCCATTTATCAGTGGCAGATGACAGGCAATGACTTAAAAGAAATTGAAACACAGTATCTGACTGAGCAGGATATGTCGAAAGTCGATGTCGAATATTTTGTCGAACTGATACATAAAGTGCCGCAATTGATCGACCTGCTGGATGCTGCAACAGAAAAGCATATGGATCAGACGATGGAAAAAACTGATCCGATCGAGAGAGCGATTATTCGCCTTTCCGCTTATGAATTAATGCATCGCCTTGATGTGCCTTATAAAGTGGTGATCAACGAGGCGGTGGTTTTGGCAAAAGCTTTCGGCGGTGATAACAGTCATACCTTTGTCAACGGTATCGTTGATAAAACGGCGCACGATCTGCGACAGGCTGAAATAAACTAAGCCGGCTGTTCTAAGCAAACCGGTCACAGTCGTAATAAATTTTTAACGCCACAATTTACGGTACACGCTGTGACTGAATTTGAACTCATCTACAAGCTGATCAATACACAAACAGTACAGCGTGCTGATGTTGTAACAGGCATTGGTGATGACTGTGCCATCTTGTCTGTACCGGAAGGTTATTCACTGGCCGTTTCAATGGATACCCTGGTCAAGGGTGTGCATTTTCCTGATTCTGCTTCGGCTTATTGCATAGGCTATAAAGCGCTAGCCGTTAATCTGAGTGATCTGGCAGCGGCCGGGGCAATACCAGCCTGGGTCAGTTTGTCATTAACCCTGCCGGTTGCTGATGTTGATTGGATAACCGAGTTTGTCAGAGGTGTTTTTGAGCTGGCTGAGCGTTATCAGGTTCAGCTGATCGGTGGCGATACCTGCAGTGGTCCTTTAGCCGTGACAATTCAGGCGCACGGCTTTGTTAAAAAGCCACTGTTGCGATCTACTGCCAGCCCCGGTGACCTGATATATGTCAGCGCTGTTTTGGGTGATGCTGCATTAGGCTTGCGATCTTATCAGGGCGATACGCATATTGCACAGTCCTGCATAAAAAAATTCAACCAGCCTGAGCCGCGTATTGAACTGGGTCTGTGGTTAGCGCAACACGCTACCGCGTGTATCGATATCTCTGACGGATTAATCTCTGATCTGGGGCATATATGTTCCCAAAGTCAGTGCGGTGCTGAGATTATGCTTAACAAAATTCCGTTATCCGCAGAGTTTATGGATTATTATCATAATCAGCCGGATTATCAGACCGCATTAAGTTTTGGTGATGACTATGAGTTGTGTTTTTGTGTAAATAAAAACGCGGCGAAAGAGGTCGAAGTGTATTCGCATCAGTCCGGACTGGCGCTGAGCTGCATTGGTCAGATCAGCACAGCGGATTCACTTAGCTTTGTTGATCAGAACAACAAAACAGTCACTTTCAATGAAAAAGGTTTCGAACATTTCAAATGAGTCATAAAAAATTACCTGTCAGTCTGTTAAAACATCCGCTGCATTTTTTAGCGCTGGGTTTTGGCAGCGGCCTGGCACCGAAAGCACCAGGCACCTTCGGTACTCTGATGGCGGTACCGCTTTATCTGTTATTGCAGCCACTTAATATCGAGGCTTATGTTGCGGTGGTGATCTTTGTTTCGGTTATTGGTATTTATATCTGTGATCAGTCATCAAAAATGATGGGAGTACATGATCACCCCGGCATCGTCTGGGATGAGTTTGCCGGTTATTTAATTACCATGATTGCTGTGCCTTTTGAATGGCATTGGGTACTGCTTGGTTTTATTTTGTTTCGTTTTTTTGATATTGTAAAACCACAACCTATCGGCTGGCTGGATAAATCGGTAAAAGGCGGGCTGGGTATTATGATCGATGACGTATTAGCCGGTATCATGGCCGCTATTTGTTTGCATTTAATTATTACAGGATTGCAGTATGTTTAGAGTTTACGCGGGATTTTTTTTAGTCATGTTTGTGTATGCAGCTCCGCTGAGCGCTATTGTTAATATCGAAAAAATTAATTCCTTGTCAGAAAGTAAACCTTTTCAGGGGCAGCTAGAATTTGATTTGTCCGGCGTCAGTGGTAACTCCGAAATTCGCTCGGGTTCGCTCGGCAGTCGCTTGCAATGGAACGATATCGCCACACAGTTTCTGGTACTTAAGTATGATTATGCAAAAAGTTTAGGTGTTAAAAGTACCGATAAATCTTTTATGCATTACCGTTTTGTTAATAACGCGAAAGCAAGATCTAGCTGGGAGAGTTTTTTTCAGCTCGAAAAAAATGAATTTGCCGACTTGCAACTGCGCTCATTACTGGGTGCCGGTATGTGGTTTCAGTTACTTGAAAAAAATAAAAATAGCTATGCAAAGCTGGGCTTGGGTATTTTTCATTCGCGTGAGGAATTAAAGCCACCGGCAGGTGCTGTTACATATGATAATATCAATCGCGCTAATATTTATTTTACCTATAAGTACAGCGTCACTAAGGGTGTTAATTTTCTGTCTACCACTTACTATCAGCCCGATATAGAGTCGGCTGCTGATTACCGTGCGCTTGAACAACTGAGTTTTGAATTCAGTGTGGTCAGTGATCTGGTTTATTTTATCACGATGGATGTGAGCTACGATAATAAACCGTTTAACAGCCTTGAAAAAAATGACAGCAGTTATAAAAGCGGAATCAGGTATAGCTTTTAATGGAGTCATAATATGACAAACCGGTCACGATGGTTTCTGCTGTTAATGTTCTTTGGGCAAAACCTGTTTGCTGCTGAGTCGGTACAGGTTGTGGGTATGTTTCCGGGCAAGGTTGTGCTACTGATTGATGGTCAGCAATATATCATCAAACAGGGCCAGTCAGCTCAGGGTGTTAGTTATATCCGACCGGTTGCTAATGATGTGATGCTGGAAATAAACGGCGAGCGTTCTAATTACAAAATGGGAATGGCTGTTTCTTTAGATTTCAAAAAATCGGCTACGCAATCTAAAACTATATATGCTGACAGCAGGGGTATGTTCCAGACTACCGGCACAATTAATGGCCGTGCTGTACGTTTTCTTGTTGATACCGGAGCGACGGCGGTTGCGATGAGTTCGGAGCAGGCAAAAAAACTCAATATTCGTTATCGTCTGACCGGAAAGCCTACCACTACACAGACTGCATCAGGGGTTGCACAGGCCTATGTTGTTAAACTGAAGTCGGTTAAGGTCGGTGATATATCTCAGTCTGATGTATTGGCGGTGGTGATTGAAGGCGCTTATCCGACGGATGCTTTGCTTGGTATGTCTTTTCTCAAGCAGTTAAAAGTAGAGAAGAGCGGTAATACCATGCTGCTACAAACGCGCTGAATCCACAGCGCGTTATTTAATCAGGCCATAATGTCTTTTTTCAGGCCTTTTCTCAGGCCTGTCAGAATGATATTGCTGGTTGCCAGCACCGGAATGGCGATTATCATGCCGATAAAACCAAAAAAGTTTCCGAAAATAATGATACCAACAATGACAGTAATCGGGTGCAGGTTGACGGCGTTGGCGATGACAGCAGGCACTACTATCACGTTATCGATGATTTGCGCGGCAATAATCACGCCGACAGCTGCGGTAATTAGCATCGGGTCAAACACCGGTGTTCCCAGGGCAATAATGATTGGCGGAACCATTGCCAGCAACGGGCCGATGTAAGGAATCAGGTTTAATAAACCAGCAATCGTACCTAGTAAAATTGGCGACTCTAAGCCGGTCAAATAAAATCCAACAGAGACTACAATCGCCATAATTCCAGACTGTAACATGATGCCGCGAATATAGATTTCCAGTTTTTTCGTGACCCGGTAATAAATAAGCCAGCCCAATTCAAAGCTGCTATTGGGTAACAGATCAAGTGCCTGGTTTCGTAATTGCTTATAGTCACGAATTAAAAAGAAGGTAAACAGCGGTACCAGTACCACTGTCACCGACATATCAATTAATAAATTAGATACCTTAAAGACTGCGTCCTTACTCCATTCCGATGACATATTCATCACTGGTTTAGTGATGGTCGAGGTGTCAAATTTAATACCGTAGTTGGTCAGCAAAAGCCGGATCTGATCGCTTAACACGGTCAGTGATTCCCACAGTTTTGGCATTTTAGTTTGTAAAATAAGCAGTTGCTCTGCCAGCATAGGAAATAATACCGAAATGCCTATGATGCTAATCAGTACCAGTAGCAGTAATACCAGAAGTGCCGAGGCGCTGTTATTAAAACCTTTGCGTTGCAGATAGCCGCTTAACGGACCGAATAAGGCATACAGCGCGAAGGATAAGATAATCGGTATCAATAATGGTGCTAGCAAATAGGCGCAGATGCCACCGGCCGTTAAAAAGGCAGAAAAAATAACCAGGCTTCTGAGTAAGGGTTTATCGGCAATTTTAATCATAGCGAGGAGGAGTTGTTTTTTTCGGTCAGCATATCATTGGCATGACGCAGTCTGCCAGCCAGTACACGCGAGATATTTGCCATTAATTGAGCACCTTGTTTGGGTGAGCTGTGAACCCATTCTTCAAGATCTGTGCGCAGAAAAAAAATCAGTTCACAGTCGGTACTGGCTATGGCATCAGCTGTTCTGGGTTCATCAACTACCAGTGACACTTCACCAAAAAAATCACCGGCTTTAAGATTTGCCAGAACATTATTTCCCGCCATGATATTGATTTCACCGGATTTGATGATGGCAGCGCCGGCACCGATATCTCCGGTAGTAAAAATGCTTTCATTGGTTTTATAAAAGCGCGGGTGCATGTTTTTAACCAGTCTGCGGATATATAACTGAGGGATCCGTTTAAAGAGTGGTGTTGAAGACCACAAGCGACAGATTTCGGTAATCCTGTCATCCTTGCGGCGGAAAATATTTTCCCACAGTGGGTGTTTGTTATTGTTGTCCATAATTTGTATTTTCGTTTTGTTGTTGTTCGGTGATCTATAACACTGAGAACGACTCTTGTTCAAGCATATTGACTAATTCTATTAAAGGCAAACCAATCAGTGCTGAAGGATCCGTGCCCTGCATTTTTTCAAACAGGGCAATGCCCAGGCCCTCAGATTTAAAACTGCCAGCGCAGTTATACGGCTTTTCTTTGAGCAGATAATTCTCGATCATAGCATCGGTTAAGGTCCTGAAGGTAACACTATAAGGCACCAGTTTGCTCTGATAGGTGTTGCTATTGGTATTAAAAAGGCAAAGTCCGGTCTGAAACACCACGGTCTGGCCGGATGCGTCTTTTAGCTGGCTCACAGCAGTCTCGTGATTGCCGGGTTTATGCAGGACTTTGCCATTGAGCAGGGCGCTCTGGTCTGAGCCTATAACCAGGCTGTCGCTATGTCTTTTTGCAATTTCACGGGCTTTTTCAATCGACAAGCGCAATACCATCTCTTCGACGCTTTCGTTTTGTAATGGGCTCTCGTCGATGTCAGGGCTATCGGTGATAAAATCAAGATCCAGTTGTTGTAATAATTGTTTTCTAAAAGGGCTGGAGGAGCCGAGAATTAATTGCATAAAAATCACTCAAATATTAATTAAATTGTAAGAAGTTATCGCAAAACCGCTGATCTGCCAGAAATAACACCCTGATCAGCGTCAAAAACCTCCTATTTTTCTGATAGTTAGACGATATTACGCTAATTGACATTATCTTTATAGTGAGATTTGTTTTATCCGGTGGAAGCTATTGAATATTAACGTTTTTCTTTGACAGAAGGCTCTAATAATTATATTATTGTCTGCTTATGCAAAGCCGCTTACCAGAATATTGTGACTTGTATCAGCTAGCTGATAAATCAGCAACAATGTCGGGTTACTGGCCTGTTGCTAAAATGCCGCGTTTATTAACGATGCTGGCGGCTGATGGTGGTGAGGTTAAGGCTGAACTTGAATTTGGTCGAGACGGCAGAATTCGCTTTATTAAAGGCATTGTGTCGGTTGATGTAGAGATGCAGTGTCAGCGTTGTCTGGATTCAACAACGGTGTCATTAAATACTGAGTTTTTGCTGGCATTGGTCGACAATGAGTCTCAGATTGGCAGACTGCCGGAGCAGTATGAGGCCTTAATGACTGAAGGTCGTCATTACTTACCGGATGTTATTGAAGATGAATTAATACTGGCAGTGCCTATAATTGCGACACATGATTCAGACTGTTCTGATTATGTAAAGGAATTTGAAGCAGTGCCGGCAGAGCATCAGCAGGAAGAGGCGGTTAAAAAGCCCAATCCTTTTGCGGTATTAAAAGATTTGTTGTGAAAATTTAAAACGATAGTTTTCACAGTTAACGTAAATTTTAGATTATTTAATCAGGAGTCATATAATGGCTGTTCAAAAGAGTCGAGTTACTCGTTCAAGACGCGGTATGCGTCGTTCTCATGATTCACTTACTGGTAAGACGGTTTCAATTGAGCCTACTACTGGTGAAACGCATTTACGTCATCACGTTAGTGCTGATGGTTTTTACCGTGGTAAACAGGTAATTGAAAAGAAAGCTGAAGCCAGCGAAGAGTAATTCACACGTTAAAAACGCGGGCTTAGGCCCGCGTTTTTTTATGGAAAAAATTTATGTCGGATAAACCGATTATCGCAATAGACGCAATGGGTGGTGATTTCGGCCCGGATGTCGTCATTCCCGCCGCTGTTAAAGTCCTGAAAACAAATAAATCCTTAAAGATTATTCTTGTTGGTGATCAACAGCTTCTTGAAACCTATATAACTTCCCTGGACCGCTCAGTAAGTGATCGCCTGACTATTCATCATGCTTCTGAAAAAGTGGAAATGCATGATGCGCCGTCGATGGCTCTGCGCAAGAAAAAAGATTCTTCAATGCGCGTCGCGATTAATCTGTTGCATGATAAAAAGGCCGATGCAGTGGTCAGTGCTGGTAATACAGGGGCTTTAATGGCTACTGCCAAGTTCGTGCTTAAAACATTAAAAGGCATCGACCGGCCAGCTATTATCTCGACCCTGCCATCATCAAACGGTCATACTCATATGCTCGATCTGGGTGCAAACGTTGATTGCAGTGCACAGCATTTAATGCAGTTTGCGGTTATGGGTTCGGTACTGGCGCAGGCGATGGATAATAATCCGGCTCCGAAAGTCGGTCTGTTAAATGTCGGTTCTGAAGCATTAAAAGGTAATACTCAGGTTAAAGAAGCCGATGAAGTGTTGTCGGCGGTTAAGGATATTAATTACGTTGGTTACGTTGAAGGTGATGATATTTACCAGTCATCGATTGATGTAGTGGTCTGTGATGGTTTTGTTGGTAATGTCTCATTAAAGACTGCCGAAGGCGTGGCAAAGATGATCACCCAGTTTATGAAGGACGAATTTAAACGTAACTGGTATAACAAACTGGCAGCATTGATTGCATTGCCGGTATTAAAGGCGCTTAAAGCCAGAATTGACCCGCGGGTATATAATGGTGCCAGTTTACTGGGTTTACGTGGTATTGTTATCAAAAGTCACGGCGGAGCAGATGTTTTTGCTTTTTCTAAAGCCATTGAAACAGCGGTGCATCAGGTCGAAGAAAACCTGACGCAGCGGATTGATAAGCAATTAGAACATATTTTAGATAGGTAACGATTTTGACATACTCTCGAATCAGCGGCACTGGCAGTTATTTACCAGAAAATATTGTAACAAATGCGGATATGGAAAAAATCGTTGAAACTACTGATCAGTGGATTCGCGAAAGAACCGGTATCGAGCAGCGACATATAGCCGCAGATGACGAGTTTACCGTTGACCTTGCAGAAAAAGCCGCTCGAAATGCGATGGAAATGGCGGGTAAAACAGCAGACGATATCGATTTAATTATCGTTGCAACCACTACGCCGGACAGAATCTTTCCAAGTACAGCCTGTCTGTTGCAACAGCGTTTACAAAACCATGGTTCACCTGCATTTGATGTACAGGCCGTTTGCACAGGCTTTGTATATGCATTAACCGTAGCTGATAAATTTATTAAATCTGGCAGCAACAAATGCGTGCTAGTGGTCGGCGCTGAAACCTTGTCACGTATTGTCGACTGGACTGACCGGGGCACCTGTATTCTGTTTGGTGATGGCGCCGGTGCGGTCATTCTTGAGGCCAGTGAAGAGCCAGGGATTTTATCGACCCACATTCACGCCGATGGACAGTACGAAAGTCTGCTTACTGTGCCATCTGGGGTTTCTAACGGTGTTGATAAGCTGTCTGAGCTTGATGCGCATATTCGTATGAAAGGTAACGAAGTTTTCAAGATGGCGGTCAATACATTAGGCCGTATCGTTGATGAAACTCTCGCATTTAATAACATGAAAAAATCTGATATTGACTGGCTGGTACCGCATCAGGCGAATACCCGGATCATCAATGCAACGGCTAAAAAACTTAAAATGTCGATGGATAATGTGGTTTTGACCGTGAATAAACACGGTAATACATCAGCGGCTTCTGTTCCGCTTGCCTTGGATACCGCTGTTCGTGATGGCCGTATCCAGCGTGGTGAAACGCTGTTGCTTGAAGCCTTTGGTGGTGGTTTTACCTGGGGTTCTGCACTGGTCAAGTTTTAATATTCGGCCGGTAAGCAAACATTATGAGTCTTACCGGTTTAGTTCCTATTCTTAAATGCCGATCAGTCGATCGCAGTCTCAAATTCTATAAAGACAGTCTTCAGTTTATTGAAATCAGAAGCCGCAAAGGTGAGTCTGAGACTGAATGGGCATATATCACATCGGATAACATTTTTTTAATGCTGGAACAGCAAGCTGGCATCGAAGTGTCTGCCGAACCAAGCATCGAGCTGTATTTTTACACAGATAATATAAGTGACTTTCATCAGTATATGAAAGCGAAGAATTTTCAGGTTTCAGTGCTTGCTAAAACCGCTTACGGTCTTTTGCAGTGCAGTTTCTATGATCCAGACGGTCATAAAATAACGATAGGCGAATTAGAAAAAAAATAGCGTCAGCACAGCACTGGTGGTATTTTTAATAAATAAGACTTATTATCGGTATTAAGAGATATTTTATCGGGAATCCCACTCGATTTGATTCTACAAAAATAAAACTCACTTATACTCACTATGACTATACCAACCACTTGGGTGCATTGTGAATATAAAAACATGGAGTCATCAGAAGATGACAAAGATGGATTTTTCAGTGTTTAATACTGCTCATTCATGAACAGAGATTATATAAATCCGGAAAACAAACTGGCTGATATACTATCCCGGTTTTATTTTCTAGCGCCATTATTTATTCTCGCAAGTCTGCCTCTTGTCGATTTTATTATTACCGGCACAGTCGCTTTATCGTTACCCAATATTTTAATTGTGCTGGCATCTTTCATGTGTCTGGTAACCTGGACCATGAGTCTTCATTCGAAATTATTAACGATTATGCCGATCGGTATCTCGGCGATTGCAACAAGTGCTTTGGCACTTTTAATGGTTTCAAAAGCCCCTGATATACATATGCATGCTAGCGCTGCAATGATGCTGATCGCTATATGGCTGACCAGTGCGCCTAGAATTAATCCGCTATTGCAGTCCGTGGTAACAGTTTTGCTGGTTTTATCGCTGACATTTGCATTGATTAATGCACAGATTTCGCTTCAGAATATTATCGTTGTTTCTGTATTACTATTGAGCGGTATCATGATGGGTATTTTTTCACGGCTTCATCGTGATACCCATGCCCGCGATAACTTACCAGAGGATATGTTAAGCGGCGATCTTTCAAATATGGTTTATGACGAAGAAGCCGAGCGCTTGTTCGCCGATACACATCAGAATAATCTGGATCATGACTGGCCTCAGGTATTAGAAAGCCTGAGCAAGAGTCTTAATTCAATTCATGATGTGGATATCGTTTTTCAAAAAATGCTGCAGGCATTAATGCAGGCGATTCCATATAAAGCAGCAGCTGTAGGGCTGCTGAACGGGCGCGATTTAATGCAGAAACAGTCGTTTGGTGACGAGGATATCCTGACGCCTGAGGTACTTAACTGGAACAATGAGCTGATACGTACATTAGCTGAAAGGCGACAGCCGGTTACTAATACGTTTATTTACGAAGAACATAGCCATCACAAAGAATATTACTACCGGCTTGTTCTGCCTCTTATATCGAATGAAAAATTTATCGGTGTTGTCACTGTAATCAGAGACACTGCTGAATTTGACACATACTCCTGTAAACTGTCCTCCAGTATTTTGTTTCATAGCATGGTGTCATTGCGCAATGCTCGGTTATATGAAGATTTTAAAAAACTTCAGGGTAACAGCAAGCCGTCTACATTGATGACCAAAGAACGCTTTATGCAAAACTCTGCCAAACAAATAGGCAGTCTGAATCAGCCGAGAAATGCTTCACTGATGATTCTTGAAATTGATAATTTTTCAAAGCTGGATGAGCGTTTCAGTCTTGAAATCAGTCAGGCAGTTTACCAGAGCATTTCAAAATTAATCCTGATGTCGACTCGTGATAACGATATTGTCGGGCATTACAGTAGTAACAGTTACATTGTTTTATTAAACGATACAGATCTGCTGGATGCAAAAAAACAGGCAGACAGAATTCGTGAATTAATTGCAAGAACGCCGAGTAAAACAGCAGTCGGAAAAATAACCGTGACGGTCAGTATTGGCCTGGCTGCAGCCTCTGATGCCGATGAAGACATTGCGTCTCTGACTCAGCGCGCCAGCATGGCGCTGTATGTGGCAAAACAGTCGGGCAAAAATTCAGTTAAAGTAAAGCTTTAAGTAATCGTTATGCCATTCGTTTATATGGCGTGGTAGCTATAAATACGATGATTTATCAGCCGTTAGCAGCGGCATTCTCAATCATTTGCTGGGCATGATCCAGCGTCTGTCTGGTAATATCAACACCACCTAACATACGGGCAATCTCTTGCTGCTTGTCAGTGTCATCGAGTATCTTAATTGTGGTATGCGTGCTGGTTGCCGTACTGGTTTTGTTTACCAGTAAATGATGATGGGCCTGAGCCGCAACCTGAGGCAGATGCGTGACACATAAAACCTGACACTGTTTGCCGATTGTGCGTAAATGTTGTCCCACAATTTCTGCTGTAGCGCCGCCAACACCGGAATCTACTTCATCGAAGATAAGCGTTGGTATATGTGTCTGGTTTGCGGTAATCATTTGTATTGCCAGGCTGATTCTGGCCAGCTCGCCACCGGATGCGACTTTAGCCAGCAGTTTTTCGGGCTGTCCCGGGTTTGCGCTGACCAAAAAGTCGATACTGTCGTAGCCTTCGGCAGAGCATTTCAGTGGTTCATGCTGGCTGATGTGGATATTAAAAACACCACCGCTCATATTCAGGGTCTGCATGGCGTTGCTGATTTCTGCGCCGAGTTTTTTTGCAGCTTTTAACCGATTCGTACTTAATTCTTTTGCAAGTTTCAGGTAGTTTTGTTTCAGCCGGTCTCGCTCGGCATTTAATGTAAGCAATGACTCATCAGCATTGCTCAGCTGCTCAAGTTCTTCACTGAGTTGGCTGAACGTTGCATAAAGCTGATCCGGTTCAATGTGGTGCTTTCTGGCTTGTTCATGTATTTTGTTGAGTCGTAATTCTATTTCGTTAAGTTTTTGCGGATCATTGTCCAGATTATCCAGATAGTTTTTTGCCAGTCTGGCCGCCTCACTGATCTGGGTTTGCGCGTCCGTTAATAGCTCGGTTGCAGCAAGCAGATCAGGGTGTGCTGAATTAAGCGCTGCGACAGCTTTTAATTTCTGACTGATAACAGAATAAAGACTGTTTTCGCTGTCATAAAGCGTGTCACTTATGTCGGCGCAGGTCGCTGTGTGTTTGTCGATATTGGCTAACTGATTGTGTTCAGTGACCAGTGCATCATATTCGTTTTCTTGCGGCTCAAGCAGCTCCAGTTCTTCAACCTGGTACTTTAACAGGGCAACACGTTCATTACGGTCTTTTGATTTTGATTGTAGCTCAGTCAGTTTGTTTTCAGTCTCAAACCAGACTTGATAGGCCTCACGAACCTGACCGAGCAGCTCGTTATGCGAGGCGAAATCATCCAGTAATCGTCTTTGAATATCCCGTCGCATCAGTGACTGGTGCTCGTGCTGGCCGTGTATATCTATCAGCATTTCACCGGCCTGACGAATTTGTTGCAAGCTGGCAGTGCTGCCATTGATGTAGGCTTTTGAGCGACCGTCTTTGCTAACAACCCGGCGAATAATGCATTCACTGAGATCGTCATCCAAATCGTTTTCTGTCAGCCAGTGCTGTAATTCTGGCAGCGCTGTTATATCGAAGCTGGCACTGATATCGGCTTTGTCGCAGCCGTGTTTGACATTATTGCTGTCAGCACGGTCACCCAGTATTAAGCCCAGTGCGTCGAGTAAAATAGATTTTCCGGCACCGGTTTCACCGGTGAGCGTTGTCATGCCGTTTTTTAAATCCAGATCGAGTTCATCGATAATGGCAAAATTGCGAATAAAAATATGAGTAAGCATACGATTACAGTTGTTCGCTCCAGCGGAGTTTAGCTCTTAGTATTTGGAAGTAGTCATAAAACTGAGGATGAATCAGGTGAACATCATTAGCATTACGTTGAATTAAAATTCTGTCACCCGGTTCTAAATCAAAATTAGACTGCCCATCCCAGGATATCTGAGGTGTACTGCGGTTGTTTTCATTAATAACGACTTCAACTTTGCAGTCAGCGCCAATGACAATCGGGCGGTTACTTAAAGTATGCGGACAAATGGGCACCAGCGTCATCGCTTCGAGTGTCGGGTGAATTAAAGGTCCGCCACTGGATAAAGCATAAGCGGTGGATCCGGTCGGGGTTGAGATAACCAGACCATCTGCCCGCTGTTCATTGACAAAAACACCATCGATATAAGTTGAAAAATCGATCATTCGTGCGACATCACGAATGTGTACAACAATATCGTTAAAAGCAGATGATGCAACCAACTCTTTGTCGCCGCGCATAACCTGAGCCTGCAGCAGAAAACGGCGTTCATCTTTATACTGACCCTCCAGTACCTGATCGATAACATCCAGCATATCATGCGGTGAAACATCGACCAGAAAACCCAGCCTGCCGAGGTTGATACCAAGAATAGGAGTGTTAGAGTCAGCCAGAGAACGTGCCGCGTTGAGTAAGGTGCCATCGCCACCGATTACAATTACCAGCTGGCTTTCAGTCCCCAATGTTTCCCGGCTTACCAGTTCCATATCGGTATTAAGTTTGCCAACGCTTTCATCAAGCAGCACAGTGTAATCTTTGGTTTTAAGATAACTGAACAGGCGCTGGAAATTATCCGCCACAGTTTGTTCGTTATTTTTGACGATAAGCCCGATTGTTTTTATATGTTTATCCATTAACGGCACATTATCATGGCGTGGGCGTGTGGCCAAGCTATCGATTTATACATTTTACAGGGTCTCGTTTAGTGCCTGTAATTCATAAAGTAAATCCAGCGCCTGTCTAGGGCTCAGATTGTCGGGTTCGATTTTTTCAAAGCGCTCGATAAGCGGGTTCGGCGGTGCCACCGAAAACATATCCAGCTGTCCGTCGATTTTATGCTGCTCTTGCTGATTAATGCTTTGTCTCTCCAGCTCGAGTAATTTATTGCGCGCCGCATCGATCACGTTCTTCGGTAAACCCGCCAGCTGAGCTACCTGCAAACCGTAGCTTTGATTGGCCGGTCCTTTTTTAACACGATGCATAAAAACAATACTATCACCGTGTTCGACGGCATCCAGATGCACATTGAGTACCGAGCTGTGTTCTGCTGCCAGCGCTGTCAGTTCAAAGTAATGGGTGGAAAACAGGGTGTATGCTTTAATTTTTCGGGCCAGAAACTCAGCGCAGGCCCAGGCCAGTGAAAGACCATCAAAAGTGCTGGTGCCGCGACCAATTTCATCCATTAATACCAGACTGTTTTGGCTGGCATTATTGAGGATGTTAGCCGCTTCAGTCATTTCCACCATAAACGTGGAGCGGCCACCGGCCAGATCATCAGAGGCGCCAATACGGGTAAAAATTCGGTCGATAGGGCCGATTAAGGCCGTTTCTGCGGGGATGTAGGAGCCGATATGCGCCATTAGAACAATGATCGCTGTTTGTCTCATATAGGTCGATTTACCGCCCATATTCGGTCCGGTAATCATTAACATGCGCTGATTGTTGCTGAGGTTAATATCATTGGCCACAAAGTTTTTATCGAGCACCCGTTCAATTACCGGGTGGCGGCCGGCGCTGATGCTTAAACCGGGTTTATCACTGAGTTCTGCAGGATTGTAATCGAGCGTGTCGGCCCGCTCTGCAAAGCAGCTCAGGGTATCCAGTTCGGCTAATGATGCAGCGCAGCGCTGCAATGGCTTGATCGATTCAAGCAGCTGATCGAGCAGTTCATCATAGAGCTGTTTTTCTTTGGCCAGCGCACGTTCACGGGCACTCAATACCTTGTCTTCGAATGATTTAAGTTCGGGAGTGATATAGCGTTCAGCCCCTTTCAGCGTTTGCCTGCGGGTATAATCGTCCGGGATTTTGCTAGCATGGGCATGGGTAATTTCAATGTAGTAGCCATGCACCCTGTTATAACTGACTTTAAGCGTGTTGATGCCGGTACGTTCACGCTCTTTGTTTTCAAGATCGATCAGAAACTGATCGGCATTCTGGCTCAGGTTACGCAGTTCATCTAATTCAGCGTTATAAGCCTCGGCAATCACGCCGCCGTCACGAATCAGGACTGGCGGGTTTTCAATAATCGCGCTTTGCAGCAACTGGCAGACTTGCGGGTGCTCGCCAATACTGTCGGACAGTAATTGCAGATTATGACTGCTGAATGCCTGGAGCTGTGTTTGTAAGCCCGGTAATTGCTGCAATGACAGCCCGAGGCTAAATAAATCACGCGGACGAGCAGACTTCAGGGCGATACGGCTCAGTATCCGTTCAATATCACCAATGGGTTTTAACTGTTGTTGAATCTCCTGAAACTGCTGATTATGCAGTAATTCACCCACTGCCTGATGCCGCTGACTGATCACTTTCTGATCACGTAAGGGCTGTTTTAACCAGCGCCGTAAACAACGGCTACCCATGCTGGTCATGGTACGATCAAGCACCGAGGCCAGCGTGTTGTCCTTTTCGCCCGCCATATTCAGTTCGAGTTCGAGATTACGGCGGCTGGCGGCATCCATAATAATCGCGTCTTCGGCACTATCGGTCTGTAGCCCGGTGATGTGGGGTAAGGCAGCTTTTTGAGTGTCTTTAACGTATTGCAGCAGGCAGCCGCTGGCCATCACAGCCGCGTCTAAGTCCTGACAGCCATAGCCGCTTAAATCGCGGGTTTTAAACTGTGAGGTCAGCTGAAGAATCGCGCTATCGAGATCAAAATGCCAGGGAGACTGCCTTTTAATCGGGTAGTTGCTGCTTAATACAGAAATCAGCGGATCGTTCTCACTGATCAAAATTTCGGCCGGTTGCAGTCGCTCCAGCTCGGCCAATAAAGCGTTTTCATTATCGAGCTCAAGAACGCTAAAGCGCCCAGAACTCATTTCCAGAAAAGACAGCCCGATTTTCTGCTCAACACTATGCAGTGCCAGCAACAGATTTTCAGAGCGTTCATCCAATAGGGCTTCGTCGGTCAGTGTGCCGGGCGTTAGGATTCTGGCAACTTCTCGTTTAACCGGGCCTTTGGACGTGGCCGGATCACCAACTTGCTCGCAGATAGCAACCGAAAGACCTTTATTAACCAGCCGGGCCAGATAATTTTCGGCAGCGTGGTAAGGAATGCCGCACATAGGAATCGGGTTGCCGTTAGCTTTGCCACGAGCCGTTAAGGTGATATCCAGGTATTTAGCGGCGTTGACGGCATCATCAAAAAACAGCTCATAGAAATCACCCATGCGATAGAATAACAGGGTCTCAGGATGCTGCGCTTTAATACCAAGATACTGCTGCATCATGGGGGTGTGTTGACTGTTCTTTATTGATTTTTCTGCGATTTCGACCATGGGCGCAAATTTTACAAGAAACTGCAAGGCTGCGCTGTAAAGTTTTTATGAAACGCTTTCTGAAAAAACACTTTAAGTTGTAATTGTGTATATATAACAATGTGTTGCGGGTCTTAAGTAATGTGATTTGTCACATTGATTGCTGATTTGAATGACCGATAACGCGTACCTGGAGTTGAAATATGGTGACAGAAAAACAGCTTTCCGCGCTGATGACAGAGCTGGCAGACAGGCTCTGTGATAAAGGTTTTAAAATGGCCTGCGCCGAATCCTGTACCGGTGGCTGGCTGGCAAAAGCTGCAACTGATCTGGCCGGTAGTTCAGGCTGGTTTGATCGCGGCCTTGTCAGTTACAGCAATCAGGCAAAACAAGATTTGTTGGGGGTGTCAGAATCCACATTGGCACATTACGGCGCAGTCAGCGAAGAGACCGTCACTGAAATGGTAAATGGATTACTGTTGATTGAAGCGGTATCGATTGGAGTTGCCATCAGTGGTATCGCCGGACCAGCTGGCGGCACAGCCGAAAAACCGTTAGGTACAGTCTGGATTGCCTGGAAAATGCGCAATCGGCCTAGTATCAGCCAGTGCTTTTTATTCAGCGGTGGTCGCACTGAAGTTCGTCTGCAGGCAACCATCGCAGCAGTATCGGGTTTAATCGACTTGCTGAAGACTGAACACTGACAGTGCAATATTTCATTTGCATAAAAATCACCACATTTTGGCTATGACATGCCTGCTTTTAATGTGATAATTCGCAACTAATTCCAATCACACCACAGATAATGATCACAGAGGTAACTAATGGACGAAAATCGTAAAACGGCGCTCGCCGCCGCACTTTCTCAAATTGAGCGTCAGTTTGGTAAAGGCTCGGTCATGCGCATGGGCGATGCAGGTCCTATGGATATTGAATCTATTTCAACCGGTTCATTAAACCTTGATATTGCATTGGGTATAGGTGGCTTACCGAAGGGTCGTATCTGTGAAATATATGGGCCGGAGTCATCCGGTAAAACAACGCTGACCTTACAGGTTGTTGCCGAATGTCAGAAAGCCGGTGGTACTGCTGCTTTCATTGATGCCGAGCATGCGCTTGATCCTATCTATGCCGAGAACATCGGTGTCAATGTTGATGACCTGTTAGTGTCTCAACCGGATACCGGTGAGCAGGCCCTGGAAATTACCGACATGCTGGTTCGTTCCGGTGGTGTTGATATTGTCATCGTTGACTCGGTTGCGGCATTAACACCGAAAGCTGAAATTGAAGGCGATATGGGGGACCATCACGTTGGTTTGCAGGCCCGCTTAATGTCACAGGCTTTGCGTAAATTAACCGCCAATATCAAACGCTCCAACACGCTGGTGATTTTCATCAACCAGATTCGTATGAAAATAGGTGTCATGTTTGGCAGCCCTGAAACCACTACCGGTGGTAATGCACTGAAATTCTATTCGTCTGTGCGTTTGGATATCCGTCGTACCGGTGCCATTAAACAGGGTGATGAGGTTGTCGGTAATGAAACCAAAGTCAAAGTAGTTAAAAATAAAGTTTCGCCCCCATTCAAGCTGGCAAACTTTGAAATTTTTTATGGCAAAGGTATTTCACGCGAAGGTGAAATTATTGACCTGGGTGTGGCCAATGGTCTGATCGAAAAAGCCGGTGCTTGGTATAGCTACAATGGCGATAAAATAGGACAGGGTAAAGAAAAGGTACGTGCCTTTTTATTAGAAAATCCGGAAATCGCTGGTGTGATTGAAGCCGAATTGAGAACCAAACTGCTGATCAAACCGGAAAGAAAGTCCAAGGAAAATTTAGCACCTCATCAGAAACATGCTGAAGAAGAAACAGAAGCCTGATAAAACCGCTTATGCCAATGCCATCAGATTGCTCGCCATGCGCGAGCATTCTGAGTTGCAGCTATATAAAAAACTGCAACAGCGTGAGTTTGATGAGACTGAGATCGGTGAAGCTATCGAGCGCTTAAAATCTGAAAATTATTTATCAGATTCGCGTTTTGCAGAAGCTTATCTTCGCACTCGAAAAAACAAATTATACGGCCCGGTTAAAATACGTCTTGAGCTGGAAGAAAGAGGGGTCTCAGGCGGAATTATTGCTACTGTGATGGAACAGGATTGTGATCAATTAGCACATGATTGGTTCGCTGTAATGCAGCAGGCTTATGATCGCAAATACGCCGAACGAGAAGCGGACGATTACTCAGAGAAAATTAAACGCTGTCGATATTTACAAAGTCGAGGCTTTGAAAGTTCTCATATAACAGAATTGATTAAGTTGTAAATATCCAATTAAATCAATAATATAAACAATATACTTAATGTACATACTATGACAAGCAGCGCGCAGTTAAGGCAACAATTTCTAGAATTTTTTGAATCCAAAGATCATCAGCTGGTGGCTTCATCATCACTGATTCCCGGTAACGACCCTACCTTGCTGTTTGTTAATGCAGGTATGGTACAGTTCAAAGACACCTTCCTCGGACAAGAAACACGCGACTATGTTCGCGCGACCAGTAGTCAGCGTTGTGTCCGTGCCGGCGGTAAGCATAATGATTTAGAGAATGTCGGCTATACCGCGCGTCATCACACCTTTTTTGAAATGCTGGGTAATTTTAGTTTTGGTGACTATTTTAAAGAAGACGCCATCAAATATGCCTGGGAATTCTTAACCCAGGTATTAAAGCTGCCGGAAGAAAAGCTCTGGGTAACTGTTTATGATGAAGATCAGCAAGCTGCAGATATCTGGTTAAAACAAATTGGCGTCAGCAGTGAACGTTTTTCACGCATTGGTGATAAAAAAGGCGGCAAAAAACACGAGAGCGATAACTTCTGGTCGATGGGTGATACCGGTCCTTGTGGTCCGTGTACCGAGATTTTTTATGATCACGGTGCAGACATTTTTGGTGGCCCACCAGGTACACCGGATGAAGATGGCGACCGTTATATCGAAATCTGGAATCTCGTTTTCATGCAGTACAACCGTGAAAAAGACGGCAGCATGCAGCTGTTACCTAAACCGTCTGTCGATACCGGTATGGGGCTTGAACGACTAGCGGCTATTTTACAAAATGTGCACAGTAATTATGAAATTGATCTGTTCCAGAGTTTAATTGCTGCCGCTGCAAAACTGACAGCGACGACGGATCTTGAACATAAATCACTGCGTGTTATTGCCGATCATATCCGTTCCTGTTCTTTCTTGATTGTCGATGGTGTTACGCCTTCAAATGAAGGGCGCGGTTATGTGTTGCGGCGTATTATTCGCCGTGCTTTACGACACGGTCATCAGCTGGGGCAAAGTAAAGCCTTTTTCAACAAGTTGGTCGTCACATTGGTAGAGCAGATGGGCCAGGCCTATCCTGAACTGGCTAAAGCACAGGCAGTTGTCGAACAGGTGTTGGCGGTGGAAGAAGAGCGTTTTGCAGAAACGCTGGACACCGGTATGAAAATTCTGGAAGAAGATATCGCCCAGCTTAATGGCAATATCATCAGCGGAGAAACCGTTTTCAAATTGTACGACACCTACGGTTTTCCAGCCGACTTAACCGCAGATATTGCACGTGAAAAGGGCTTAGAGGTCGATCAAGCCGGTTTTGAAAATTGCATGAATGCGCAACGAGATCGCGCACGTGCCGCCAGCAAATTTGGTGTCGATTACAATAAGGACCTGAAAATCGATGCGGTAACCGAATTTACCGGTTATCACGAGATCACGCATAAAAGTCAGGTCACCGCACTGATCAAAAACGGTGAGTTGGTTGAACAAATCAATGCCGGTGATGAAGCAATTGTAGTACTTGATACCACGCCATTTTATGCCGAATCCGGTGGACAGGTTGGCGATACCGGGTTTTTAACAGCATCCAGCGTGCAGTTTGAAGTAATCGACACACAAAAACAGACAAATGCCTTTGCCCACATCGGTAGTCTTATCAGTGGCCGTATTGCGCTGGGCGATCAACTGGACGCGGCAATTGATACCGGTCGCCGCAATGCCACGGTCTGTAATCATTCGGCCACTCACCTGATGCATGCCGCTTTACGCCAGATCCTTGGTGAACACGTGCAACAAAAAGGCTCATTGGTTGACCCCTATAAATTACGCTTTGATTTTTCACATTTCGAAGCGGTCACGCCGCAACAGATCACCGCTATCGAAAGTCTGGTCAACAGCCAGATCAGGCACAACGCCGATACCGATGCAGCGCTTATGTCGATTGATGCGGCCAAAGCAAAAGGCGCGATGGCCTTATTCGGTGAAAAATACGGTAATGAAGTGCGGGTTGTTTCGATGGGTGATTTCTCGATGGAGCTTTGCGGTGGTGTTCATGTTAATCGTGCCGGTGATATTGGGTTGTTCAAAATCGTTTCAGAATCCGGGGTAGCTTCGGGTGTACGCAGAATCGAAGCCTTAACAGGACATATTGCTCTGGACTGGGTCGATGGCATTGAGCGTCAGTTACACAGTGTCGCTAAACTGGTGAAATCAACATCAGATGACGTAGAAGACAAAGTGCAGCAATTAATCGAGCGAATTAAATCGCAAGATAAAGAGCTGGAGCAAATCAAATCGAAACTGGCCAGTGCTGCTGGTAGTGATCTCAGCTCACAGGTGGTAGAAGTTGCCGGTGTTAAAGTGCTGGCTGCCAGAATTGAAGCTGAATCAAAAGCCCTGAGAGATCTGCTGGATCAGTTAAAAAACAAGCTAAATAGCGGCATTATCGTTCTTGGCGCGGTTAATGGCGATAAAGTCAGTCTTATTGCTGGTGTCACTAAAGACCTGGTTGGCCGAGTTAAAGCAGGCGAGCTGATTAATGCAGTTGCCAGTCAGGTTGGCGGTAAAGGCGGCGGCCGTCCCGATATGGCACAGGCCGGTGGCACTCAGCCTGAGAACCTTGATGCGGCTATCGCTTCGGTTGAAAATTGGGTACGAGAAAATATCGCTTAGACGACTCGTTCTGTCTGAGCTTTTGTGGCATAATGCGCCGCTGAACGGGCCTGCAGAGTTGCAGGCCCGTTCAGTTCCGGTTAATTAGTCTGATGATGGTGTTGAGAAGTCTATAAAAATGGCCTTAATTGTTCAAAAATACGGTGGTACTTCGGTAGGTTCGATAGAACGCATACAGCATGTCGCAGCAAAAGTAATTAAAGCGACTGAAAATGGTGACCAGCTAGTGGTCGTGGTCTCTGCTATGAGCGGTGAAACCAATCGCTTAATCACACTGGCCAATCAAATAATGGATCGCCCGCCTGCACGCGAACTTGATGTGCTGGTCTCCACCGGCGAACAGGTCACGATTGCCTTGCTCAGCATGGCGATTCAGCAGGCCGGTCACAAAGCCCGTTCTTATACCGGCACGCAGATAAAAATGCTGACCGATGATGCGCACGGAAAAGCCAGAATCTTAGATATTGACGCTGAAAAAATCACCAATGATTTAAACAACGGCAATATCATCGTGGTAGCCGGATTTCAGGGTGCTGATGAACAAGGCAACATCACCACGCTGGGTAGAGGTGGCTCGGATACCTCTGCAGTAGCGATAGCAGCAGCGCTTAAGGCCGATGAGTGCCAGATATACACCGATGTCGATGGAGTTTATACAACCGATCCGCGGGTTGAACCTAAAGCACGAAAACTGGATAAAATCACATTTGAAGAAATGTTAGAAATGGCCAGTCTGGGTTCCAAAATACTGCAAATTCGCTCGGTTGAATTTGCCGGTAAATACAATGTTCCACTGCGTGTATTGTCCTCTTTTGAAGAAGGCGATGGCACATTAATTACTTTAGAGGATGATCAAATGGAATCAGCCGTGATTTCAGGTATTGCTTTTAATCGTGACGAGTCACAACTAACGATTTCCGGTGTTCCAGATCAGCCGGGTATAGCATCTAATTTGCTAGGGCCTATCTCTGAAGCCAATATAGAAGTGGATATGATTATCCAGAATGTCAGTGAAGACGGCACCACAGATTTTACCTTCACTGTACACCGCAACGATTATGACCAGGCTCTGGAGATCATGAACAAGACCTCAGAGCAGGTTAAAGCTGAAAAAGTCACCGGAAGACAAGATATAGTAAAAATATCCATTGTGGGCGTCGGTATGCGTTCGCATGCAGGGATTGCCACCACTATGTTTAAAGCTCTGGCTGACGAAGGTATCAATATACTATTAATTTCAACTTCAGAAATTAAAATCTCCGTTGTCGTCCATGAGAAGTATCTGGAACTGGGTGTGCGCACATTGCACAGCGCCTTTGGTCTGGAACAGCAGGCATAGTCACATAAAGTAAGCTATATAAGACAAATGATAAGTTGTAGTTTCAGATGAAATCACAGCCATCGTTTAGGAGAGTTAATAACAGTTCCTCGCGCAAAGATCGATTGTTATTAATTTGGTGATTGCAACAACAAGGAGATAACTTAATGTTAATCTTAACTCGTCGTGTTGGCGAAACTTTAATGATCGGTGACGAAGTAACCGTGACAGTATTGGGTGTAAAAGGCAATCAGGTACGAATAGGTATCAATGCACCTAAAGAGGTCTCTGTTCATCGTGAAGAGATTTATGAGCGTATTAAACGCGAACAGGAAGGAAACGGTACTACCGGCGCAATGGAATAAATAATTCCAAAAAATGTCGTTTTAGGTCTTTACCAAAACGCCATTCGCAGGTATTCTTACCGCACTTAAAAACCGCCGCTTATGTGGCGGTTTTTATTGAAAAAAGATAAAGTACAAACTTCAGGAGAAATGGCCGAGTGGCTGAAGGCGCACCCCTGCTAAGGGTGTATGGGTTTACGCCCATCGAGGGTTCGAATCCCTCTTTCTCCGCCATACAAATAAAAA
>Ga0224506_10000514_pt1 | contig 32428 bp, 30 predicted proteins | sample SF_Jan12_sed_USG_2_FD_169108 | JGI IMG/M metagenome (GOLD analysis project Ga0224506, IMG submission 169108) | Sediment microbial communities from San Francisco Bay, California, United States - SF_Jan12_sed_USGS_8_1 | ecosystem: Environmental > Aquatic > Marine > Sediment | place: USA... | reverse complement strand
TATACTGGATAAAGTGAGTGATGATGTGGCTACTGTTAATGAACCTGTTGGCATAATAGAAAGGTATCCGGATGAACCTGTGAGTATGCGAGATCAGTTAAGGCTGCTGCCGGGTGATGTAAGGCCCGGTACCTGGTTCCGTATAACAATGGAAAATGAGCGGGTTCGCAGGCTGAAGCTTTCTATCATTATTATTGAAGAAGCATTGCTGGTTTTTGTTGATCATAATGGTGATTGTGTGACGGAAAGAACCGCGCAGGAGTTTGCGGAAGATTTAAAAAATGATAAAGCGCATCTTATTATGAATCATTCAGTGTTTGATCATGCGATGAGCTCGGTGTTTGAAGCAATAAAATAAGCCTCTTATTTTATTGTTTGTTTCTTTAAAGGTTATTGGATTTTAGTAGTCGAGCCAAACATAGGTGTTATGTGCTCGAACTCTAAATAACAGTCAAAGGCGGTTGTCTTTTGTTGTTTCAAGTGATTTTATTTGATAGCTTAAAGTCGTTATCTAAAGTGAGAGTGCCTCTTAAATTTATTTTCTTAAACATGTGATTTGGTATGTCTTCACTTAATGGACCGATGTGAAACAAGTTTTCATTGCACCATGTTTCTGTATCTAAATCAGTTGGCATGATGCTGTGTGAAATAGATATGTCTTTCCCGTTATCATTTAAGGTGATTTTTCCACTTATATATAGATTTCCAAATGATTCATAATGTTCAACTTCGTTTCCGTTATCGTCGACCAGTTTTATATTGTGGGCTATGAGCTCTTTTTCGCACGCTATTTCGCAGCTACCTGGCTTATATCCTTTGAAATCGAATTCGACTTTATGAAACAACAAAAGTATGCACATAGTTATTTTATTTGATAGTGCATAAATTGAGTTCTCATTGAAAATTATTTTGTTTTTTTTTAAAACATTAATAAGTTCGTTTATCATATCGCTTTGAGTAAATGCAGGATTGCCGTTGATAAAACTCATTGCGTGCTGAATAGCATTAAATGTTTCAGATGATAGTTTTCCTTGTTTGTAGGTGGCTATTTTATTTAGATTATCATTTCTAAAGCCGTTTTCAATTCTAGATATAAGTCTATGTTTTGTAACATTGAACTTGTTTCTAAGAATTTCTTCGTCAATTTTACCTATCTGAAATTTTATTAAACGCTTTATCCAAAGAGGAAATGGATTGCTTAAATCAAGAGTTTTTTTTGGAGAATTGTATTCTAAGAAAAATTTCATTCTTAAATACATTGTTTCTAGTGATTGATTGGAGATGCCTTTGTTTCGTAAGTCGTTGTGAGCTACGAAATCTGATATTTCTCGAAATACTGGAAATTCAATAGAATAAGCTCTTAATTTCATAAAAAGGATATCGATATCATTTTCATCAAATACTCCAGTTTCTATTTTTCTAATTAACTTTTGAGTTTTATTCCTCTCGATTTCTCTCATCAGTAATTCCTGTTACATTAGAGTGCAATGGTTGAGTAGGGTATTTGTAGCCTGCTTTGTTTTTTATATTGGGCATTAATCAAGGACAAGGTATCGTATACCGCTGATGAATCAACTCAATCTCCTTAAGAACATCTTCACCCAACACAACATCAACACTCTCAATATTTTCCTTTAACTGCTCCAGCGTCGTCGCTCCAATAATATTAGCGGTGGTAAAACGTTGCTGATTCACAAACGCCAGAGCCAGCTGCGTTGGTGTTAAATCATTTGCGCGGGCTAGCTCGGCATAAGCGGCTGTCGCTGCGATGCCGTTCTCATTGCTGTAACGGGAGTAATCAGGAAACAGGCTCAGTCTGGCATTATCGGGTTTTTGATCATTAAGATATTTACCAGTGAGCATACCAAAGCCGAGTGGTGAGTAAGCCAGCAGGCCAACATTCTCGCGAATGGCCATTTCAGACAAGCCGACATCAAAACTTCGGTTTAACAGGTTATAGGGGTTTTGAATGCTGGCAATTCTTGGCCAGTTGTATTTATTTGCCAGCATCAGATATTGCATTACACCCCAGGGGGTCTCATTTGATATGCCGATCTGGCGGACTTTTCCGGCTTTAACGAATTCATTCAATACAGACAGCGTTTCTTCAATGGCGACAATCTCTTCGTTGTCATCATGCTTATAACCCAGAACACCGAAGTAATTAGTACTGCGTTCCGGCCAGTGCATCTGGTAAAGGTCGAGGTAGTCAGTCTGCAGTCGCTGCAAGCTGGCATCCAGTGCCCTGCTCATGTGGTCTCTATTCAGGCGCGGGCCGCCACGTATGTGATCGACCCAGCCGGCGCCGGGGCCGGCCGCTTTCGAGGCAAGGATGATATTATCGCGGTTATTTCGCTGTTTAAACCAGCTGCCAATGTATTGTTCGGTTAAGCCTTGTGTCTCCGCTTTGGGCGGTATGGCATAGAGTTCAGCGGTATCAAAGAAGTTGACGCCATAGTCCAGTGCCATGTCCATTTGCTGGTGGGCTTCCGTTTCTGTGTTCTGCTGACCAAAAGTCATGGTGCCTAGACAGATCAGGCTGGTTTTTATGTCGGTATTGCCGAGATGTTTATATTTCATAATTTTTTGTAAATATTTTGTTTCTAAACGCGAATTTCGATGAATTTATCCTAAACTTAATGCTATCTGATTACTAGTGGGTATTGCGTCGTGAATGAAATGGATACGGAAAAATTATTAACACCCAATGAGGTGGCTGAGCTGTTGCTGGTGTCACCAACAACGGTCAGGTTCTGGGCACAGAAAGGATCGTTGAAGGCATTGACAACACCGGGTGGTCACCGGCGGTTCAAGTATGAAGATATTGAAGAGTTTGCAGAGTCAAGAGGCATGAGTTTGCGTGGTAACCCGGGTATGACTCGTATTCTGATAATAGATGATGAAGCTGAGTTTGGGAGCTTTCTGGTTGATTTCTTGAGTAAATATAAGAATGTGGAAGTTGAGCTGGCGAGTTACAGCTTTGAAGCGGGCTTAAAATTCAGAAGTTTTAAGCCTCATGTTGTTTTGCTGGATATTATGATGCCGGGCATTAATGGTTTTCAGATTTGCCAGATGATGAAAACAGATCGTGCATTAAAAAACATCCGGATTATCGGTATGACGGGTTATCCCAGTGATGAAAATGTAGAGCAGATGCTATCAGCAGGCGCTGAAGCTTGCCTGAAAAAACCCATTGATACGGCTGAATTATTGTCGGTACTGAATCTGAAGTCGGGCTGATAGTGCTTTGATGGCCTGAAAATACAAAAAAGCCGGTTATAAAACCGGCTTTTTTTATTCTTTCGTACTGCATCAAGCCTGATGCAGACAGAACACTCATTATGCTTAACGGGATTTCTTAGATTTTTCCAGCATGTCATGAATGATTGGTGTCAGAATGATTTCCATCGCTAATGACATTTTGCCACCCGGTACAACAATTGTGTTACGGCGAGACATGAATGAACCGTGGATCATGTTGAGCAGATAAGGGAAGTCGATATTAAACTTCTTAGGGTCTCTGAAGCGAATAACGATCATGCTTTCATCTGGTGTTGGAATATCACGCGCGATAAACGGGTTTGATGTATCAACTGTCGGTACACGCTGAAAGTTGATATCGGTGCGTGAAAACTGCGGTGTGATGTATTTAATATAGTCACGCATACGACGCATGATGGTTTCAACAATGACTTCTTCTGAATAACCACGTTCCGCATTATCACGGTGAATTTTCTGGATCCATTCAAGGTTTACAATGGGCACAACACCAACCAGCAGGTCTACCTGTGATGCAATATCGGACTCTTCGGTCTTGATGCCACCGTGCAGGCCTTCATAAAACATCAGATCCGTGTTAGCCGGTACATCCTGCCACGGTGTGAACTGGCCAGGACTAAGGCCTTCGTATGGTGCTGCTTCTTCTTCGCTGTGCAGGTATAAGCGGCGTTTACCGGTGCCTGATTCGCCATAGGATTTAAACAGGTCTTCTAGTTTATCGAACAGGTTACCTCTTGCACCGAAGTGACTCAGAATAACGCCGTCTTCTTCGGCTTTTACTAGGGCTTCTTTCATTTCTGCGCGATCATAGCGGTGAAAGCTGTCGCCTTCGATGACTACCGGTGAGATATTTTGGCGGCGGAAAATTTGTTCAAAAGCTTTCTTTACAGATGACGTTCCAGCGCCAGATGAACCGGTAACAGCAATAACAGGGTGTTTTACAGACATCGATGTCTCCTAGATGGTTTAAGTCTTACAAACTTTTTGCGAGCCCCGTCCAGGCTTTAAAGCGAGTTATGACAAGGCTGGTGAATTTTTTGCCAGCTTTTTTAGGGGTGCTCACCTATGGCTGGTCATTTATTGTTGTTTAAAAAAGAATCATTATCCCTTGGGGTGCTTGTCTTCGCAAGCTGCCCCATTTGGGATATAGCGTCTAATGCGTGTTATTGAGTAGTTGATGAGCGTGTTTTAAGGCATCTAGCCGGCTTGAATACTCATGACCAGGCAGTAAATGAGCCATAATGCCTTGTCGGGTCAGTACGTCTTTAACCATGTTTCTGGCACCGCTGATAAAGATATGATGACCAGCCTCCTGTGCATCCAGAATAATGTCTTCAATGGCAAGCGAGGAGGTGAAATCGATAATCGGTACGTCACTAAGATCCAGCACGAGTGCTTCGTAGTTATCAACCGATGAAACGCGTTTGACCATCGACTTGGCAGCACCAAAACTCATTGGACCACTAACATGGAATAATAATATGCGGCCATCAGCTTGCTGCAAGTACTGGCTTTCCTCGGCTGATAGCGGGTGTTCTTGCTCAGGGTGAGTGATGGTTGATGTTTTTTCTAGCTGCAGATCTGACATGCGCTTCATAAAGAGTAAGCTGGCCAGAGTTATACCGCTGCCAATGGCGATGATCATGTCGATAAACAGAGTAAGTAATAACACCAGAAACATAATCACGATGGCTGGCTTTGGCGACTTATGCAGTCTTTTTATGTAATCCCAGTCGATCAGATCAAAGGCGACTTTGATTAAAATAGCAGCAAGTACAGTGTGCGGGATGCTGGCTATAAACTGGCCAAATAGCCAGACAATAATGATGATAATGGCGGAGTGAAAAATACCGGACAAGGGAGTCTGGCCGCCATGGCGCACATTCATAACGGTGCGCATGCTGGAGCCGGCACCGGCGAGGCCGCCAAACAGTCCGGAAGCAAAATTGGCAATTCCCTGACCGATCAGTTCGCGATCTGAGTCATGTTGGGTGCGGCTGATGTTGTCAGCCACTAACGAGGTGATTAGGGTGTCTATAGTGGCCAGTACTGCCAGAGCCAATGCAGATTTTACGATATCAGTAAGTAGTTCGGGGCTATAAACAGGCCAGTGTAGCTGCGGCAAACTAATGCTGACTTCGCCAATGGTTTTAATCATACTATCCGGGAATAGAAGTAGATATATGATGCTGCTAACCAGCAGCGCGGTGAATGGCGAAGGGATGTATTTACCGATGGTTTTTGGCTGGAAAAATAGCAGAACCAATGCAAGTACGCCGATCAAGGCGGTTTCTGTTGCAGGGTGGGCGAATACAGAGGGGAGCTGTAATAACGCATTCCAGGTAGTGTCGTGGCTGGCGTGGCCCAATAGTGGCGCGATCTGAAGCAAAATAATGGTGACACCCAGTCCGCTCATTAAGCCAGAAATAACCGGGTGAGGAATCATATTAATGTACTGGCCGACTCGGAATACGCCGAACAGGATTAAAAAAAGTCCGCCGAGCATCACCACACTAAAGCCAATCGCCAAACCGTGAACCGGATCGGCGCTGCTGTATTGCATAAAGATAGCGGTCATTAATACCGTCATCGGGCCGGTTGGGCCGGAAATCTGGCTGGCTGTGCCACCTGTTAGTGAAGCGAAAAAGCCAATGAAGATAGCGGCATAAATACCAGCCATCGGGCCTGCGCCGGATAAAACACCAAATGCAATTGCCAGTGGTAGTGCGCCAATGGCTGCTGCAAGACCACCGCTTAAGTCGCCTTTCAGGTTATTAAAGTGCAGGCCATTGATGATATTCATAAGCTGATTTCCCCGGTATTTTCTATCGATGGTATCACTTAGTTTTGTAGTAGGGAATTAGCATGCACTCGCAGGCCAGAGACAGGCGAGTGCATGGCCTGTGACTGGTTGATACAAAAATGATCACTGTCGCAAGAAAAAAAGTATGGGGTTGAGCTTTGTAAGTCAGACTGCTCGTTAGCAGACGATGAAAACCTGTGAACGGTGTGAGGTTATTTGTGCTTTAGTGAAAAAAGAAGATCCCATACGCCATGTCCGAGTCGCTGACCGCGGCGCTCAAACTTGGTTACCGGGCGGTAGTCCGGCTTTGGGCTGTATTCGTTTATAGCCGCGTTATTGATAAATTGCGGGTGCTCTTCCAGTGTCTTCATCATCTGCCTGGCGTAATCCTTCCAGTCGGTGGCGAAGTGAATCTGACCATCTTCTCGCAGGAGTGTGGCCAGGGTGTCGAGAAATGCTGGCTGGACGATACGGCGTTTTGTGTGTTTTGTTTTATGCCAGGGGTCGGGAAAATATAGCTGTACCCGGCTTAAGCTGTGCTGAGGAATCTGCTGCTGTAAAATATCAATGGCATCATGATTCATTACCCTCAGGTTTTGAACCCCGCTTTCCTGTATTAAATGCAAAATATGCCCGACCCCGGGGCGGTGTACTTCAATACCAATAAAGTTAAGCTCCGGGCTTTCAATCGCCATCTGCACCAGCGACTCGCCATTACCAAAGCCAATTTCAAGCACTACAGGCTGGTTATTTCCAAAGAGGCTGTTGAAATCTAATGGCTCGGGACTGTAGTCAATGCCAAAAACAGGCCATTGTTCATCCAGTGCGCGCTGCTGGCCAAGCGTCAGGCGGCCCTGACGCAGAATAAAACTTTTGATGGTACGGCGGATTGTTTTGGTCACGATAAAAATACTGGCTTGGGTTTAGAAAAAGGTACCGTCAATAGGTGAAGAGGCTGAGGCGTAACGTTTGCGCGGCATGCGACCTGCTTTAAAGGCCTGACGGCCAGCAATTGTGGCGTTTTTCATGGCGTGTGCCATCAATACAGGGTCTTGTGCAGCGGCAATTGCGGTATTCATTAAGATACCGTCTACCCCCAGCTCCATTGCGATCGCCGCATCCGATGCGGTGCCCACACCGGCATCAACCAGAACAGGTACATTGGCATTTTCAACAATTTCAAGAATATTATACGGATTGCGAATCCCCAGACCTGAGCCAATGGGTGCGGCCAGTGGCATGATCGCGACGCAGCCTGCTTCTTCAAGTCGTTTCGCCATAATTGGATCATCATTGGTGTACACCATGATTTTAAAACCATCTTTAACCAGAATTTCTGCGGCTTGCAAAGTGGCTGCAACATCAGGGAATAAAGTTTTCTCATCGCCAAGTACTTCCAGTTTGACCAAGTCGTGTCCATCCAGTAATTCACGTGCCAGACGGCAGGTGCGCACTGCATCATCTACGTTATAGCAGCCGGCGGTATTCGGTAATAAGGTGTATTTGTCGAGAGGTAATATGTCGAGCAGGTTTGGCTCGTCTGGGTTCTGGCCAATATTGCTGCGGCGAATCGCAATCGTGACGATTTCTGCACCACTGGCTTCGGTTGCCAGTTTGCTTTCCTGCATGTCTTTGTATTTACCGGTGCCAACCAGCAGACGGCTGTTGTATTCAACGCCGGCGATAACTAACGGATCATTCATTTTAACGGTCTCTGTGTACTTTAATAGATAGGAAGAACATTAGCATTTGTCTGTGTTTAAGCAGCCGCCGCCAATGGCATGAACCACTTCGACTTTATCGTTTTCCTGAAGCTGGTGATGCGGGTGCTGACTACGAGGAATAATATCGAGATTCACTTCAACAGCAAGTCGCTTTTCTGTTAATCCAAGCTGCTCAATAAGGTCACTAATGGTGCATTGATTTGCAACTGTCCGGGTGCTGCCGTTGAGAATAATATTCATCGTGTCGCTCGCTTCATGAGGCAGGCATTGTACACTAAAGAACACTACTATTTATAGGGGCGGTTATGTGTTTTAGGGAGGCGTGAGTATTAATGAAGAGGGTCGGTTAAGCGGTTTTCGTAGAGCTGACTGCTTCGGCAACCGCTCGTAGCATGCGGTGTTGAAAGTTGATCACCTCATAACTGTCGCTTTCAGCGCTCATCAGTGTCGTCAGTAGTGAACTAAGCTCGGTGGCAAATAACTGACAAAATGCATCACTTAAATTTGATGGCTTAACCTGTTCGGCGAGGTTTAAAAGGTTATCAAAGTCATCACTTTCTCTTTCTATGATCTGTCCCAGTCGGTCATCGAGGATTTCACTTATTTGCTGAGCGGTCAAATCAAGCTTTATTTCATATGATCTGGCCTTACTATGATCTGCTTGTGTGAACAAGTTGGAAACCTTTTTGCTATTCATGACGAATAAAGTCCTCAGCGATAGGTAGTCATTATGAATGTAATTAAGAGACTGAAGTCTAATTCACCGTGAGCAGAGAAGTGTTTACAAACTATGGCCAAACTGTAACAAATTTGTAAATCATATAGGCGCTGTCAATTTGTCAGAGAGAGTATCAATTAGTGTATTAATAAGGACATTACTTTCTATCTGCAGGAATATTAGCAATAATGCGGTTTTTATTAGTAAAAGAGCGTGCTGACTAGCTTTCAGCATGTGGGATGATATTTAGCACTATGGCAGACTGTATTATTGTCGGCGCGGGAATCAGTGGCGTTTTAACCGCGTTAGAGTTAGAGCGCGCTGGGGCAAAAGTTATATTGCTGGAAAGGGCCGAGGTTGGTAGCGAGTCGTCCTGGGCAGGCGGCGGAATTATTTCACCTCTGTATCCCTGGCGTTATCCGGATGCGGTGACTGAGCTGGCCCGCTATGGTCAGCAACATTACCCGTCATTGCTTGATACCTTGCAGCTGGAAACAGGTATCGATCCGCAGTATCAGAAAAGTGGTTTGCTCATTCTTGATCAGGATGAAAAGCAGCAGGCCATTAAGTGGGCTGAAAAAAATAATATTGAATTACAGGCACTGAGCGGTAACTTGCCGCTGGAGTGTGAACCTGCACTAAACTCACAGACTAAAAATGCGCTGTGGATGCCACAGGTTGCACAGCTGAGAAATCCGCGGCTGGTAAAAGCTATGCGTGCGGTTATTAACAGCCGGCGAATTACCCTGCATGAGCAAGCAGCGGTTAGCGGGGTGCGTATTAAGAATAATAAAGTACAGGGTGTGAGTGTCGGAGAAAAACACTTTGAAGCCGACAATGTTTTGATTACCGGTGGCGCCTGGAGTGGCCAGATTTTAAAACAATTAAAAATTGAGACAACGATTCAGCCAGTAAAAGGCCAGATGATTTTGTTAAAAGGAACGCCGGGGTTAGTACAGCGAATTGTGTTGTCGGCGGGTCGTTATATTATTCCGCGGCAAGACGGCCGGATATTAGTTGGCAGTACCCTAGAGTACACAGGTTTTAAAAAAGAGTTGACTAATAATGCTAAAGAAGAATTATATCAGTCTGCAATAGAAATGATGCCGCTGTTGTCGGGTCTGCCAATAGAACATCACTGGGCCGGCTTACGTCCTGGCTCTGATAACGGCGTGCCTTATATTGGTGAGCATCCGGATGTGCAGGGTTTGTTTTTTAATGCAGGTCACTTCAGAAATGGCGTTGTGCTGGGGCCGGCTTGTGCAAGACAAGCCGCAGATATTATTCTAAAGCGCGAACCGCTTTTAAATCCACTGGACTATAGTATAGAAGCGGAACATTAGATATAGTACTCGAAGTATTGTCATTAACTCCGTTTGTTTACGGTTCAATGGCTTGTCAGGATGACATTGTAAAATAAACTGACAGGTCATAGCCGCTTATCTGCGCTTGATTCTCGCCTGATAACCCTGTCAATATATTACTCAAACCATGTGTTATAAAGTAATTATGAAAAAATATATTCAAGCTTATACGTTGCTCGAGGTACTGATTGTTATGGCGATCGTTGGTATTGTTTCGGTCGCTGCTGTGCCATTTTTAAATAATGTGCAGCTCAACTCAGCACTTACTACAGCGAATAATGATCTGGTTGCCGCTTTTCAATATGCAAGAAGTACTTCTATTCGCTTGCAGGACAGAGTGGTCGTCTGCTCGAGTAACAATGCAAGTAGCGAAACGCCTACTTGTGGCGGTAATGTTGTGCCATGGAATGAAGGCTGGGTTATTTTTCATGATGCAGATAATACGGGTGATTTTGATGGCGGTGTTGTCGATACATTATTGTCGGTATCTGGAAAGCCAGCGTTTAGTGGATTAACAATTCAGGTCGAGGCTGCAGCGAATATATCCGGTTATGTTTCTTTTGCCGCGCCGGCCGGAGAACCTATGGATAGGACCGGTGCTAATCAGTTCGGCACATTTAAGATATGTATGACGAATGATACTGAGCATGCACGGGCAGTTAGACTGAATATCTCAGGGCGTGTTGCATCTACTCGTGACATTAACTGTCCATAGGTTCACAGATTATGAAAAAAATTATCAATATTAAAAAGCAGGCCGGCTTCAATTTAATTGAAGTGTTGCTGGCTTTTCTGATTTTATCAATAGGCTTGTTAGGTGTTGCGGGTTTGCAAACCACAGCGGTTAAAGCAAGTCAGACGGCAATGCTTAAAAGTATCGCCATCACTAAAGTGTCCGAGATGATTGAGCGTATTCGTGCAAATTCAGCGGCAGCGATCACAGACTATGAACTGGCACTGGGTACGGTTGGTATTGATAAGGGTTGTGATACACGCAGTGCCACAATACTTGCGACTCAGTGCAGTCCAGCAGATCTTGCGTCAAATGATTTGTATCAATGGGAGCAGTCGTTAACCAATGGTGGCTTGCCGGACAATACAGATACCGATGCTTCAATAGTGATTGATGATGCAGCCGTACCACCGATTGCAACGATTACGGTTTACTGGAAAGAACGTGGTGAAAATATGTCGTATTTCTCAAAGATACAGCAAATACCAGGGGCTAATTAAACATGAGAAATCTTTCGCAATCACGCTCGACAATAATGGGCTTTACCCTAATCGAGTTGTTAATTTCGATGGCTATTGGCACATTTTTAATAGCGGGTGTCTTTAAAGTTTTTTCAAATGGCCGTGTCGCACAGGGTGCAATCGAGCTGCAAACTCAGTTAATAGATGATGCGCGCTTTTCTTTGCGCACACTTTCTTATGATCTTCGCCATGCCGGCTTGTGGGGGCGCACTAATAACGATTCAGAAATTGCCGGTGCTGTCGGTGTGGATCCGGCCTTTGGCCGCTCGCGTGAGCTGACAGACGTTTACCCGACGCTAGCCGGTGATTGCGCAGCAGACTGGTACCGAAATCTGAATGAGTCGTTTTTTGTTTCAGAAAACAGTAACCCCTATGCCGATACCTGTATCCCTAGTGACCAGTATGTGCCAAACACAGATGTGCTGGTGGTAAAGTATGCGCCACCGGCGCCGATTGCTGATGCGGATCTTGCAGCCAATGTTGTTTATATTTATGCCAATAGCTTTCATGGTGAGCTATTTATCGGCCCGACTGCTCCACAATTTAGCAGAGATATAGCTGATCTTGTACCGCAAAATTTTCGACTCAAGGCGCGGACTTATTTTGTAAATAAATTTACCGACTTTGACGGCGATAATTATCCTTCGTTACATCGAGTGGAGTTAGCGATCGGCCCCTCTCTTACTAACACGATGCTGATCCCTGGGGTTGAAGACCTGCAGGTACAGCTGGGCTGGGATAATGATAATGACGGCTCCGTAGATATGTATGTGGACGGAAACAGTGCATTGATGCAAGGTGTTGAAAAGATTGATCTTAGTCAGGTTAAGTCTGTTCAGTTCTGGGTGCTGATCAGGGCGCAACATGCTGATTTATTGACCGATGCTTCGGGCACTGCTATTGAAACTCAAAGCTTGAGTCTGGCCGGCAGGCCGGCACAATTATTTGACGATGGTTTCCGACGCGTGGTCATGTCAACAGTGGTTAAGTTACAAAACAGAATGCATAAAAAAACGGCAACCGGAGGATGATGTGAAGTTTCAACAACAAAGAGGTGTTGCTCTGGTTCTGGGTTTGGTAATGCTGCTGGTGCTAACAATAATGGGTGTTTCAAGTATGAGTAATACCACGCTTGAATTAAAAATTGCCTGTAACTCACAGACTCATAATGATGCTTTTCAGGCCACGCTATCATGTATCAACACATCTATTTTGCAGGTTGACAGAGGCGGTACGTGGCCACAGGCATTTGATTGCGCGATAGCCGGTACAAATACCACGGCAAGTACGTCAGTGGATTATCTGGGCTGTCAGCGAATATACGGCGGCAGTCTTGAAAAGGCTTCGTTTGAAAATATATACAGTGTCCAGTCAACGGGTATTGCAAACGGCTGCGGTGGTCAGGCCACGAGCCGAGTTGTACAGGCAATTGGTCTTAAGAGTGCTCAGGATTGTACTGCGGAATAAGAATGTTCGAGGATGAGTTTCTAATGAAAAAAATTATTTTATCTGTGCTGACAACACTTGCGTTAACAGTAAGTATTCATTCGGTAAGAGCGTCTGAAAACCTGAAGATGATTGAAGGGGCCATTGAGTCAGAGGCTTTGAGTATAAAAATCAGCAAAGACTTAAGCGGTATCATCACGGGCAAAGTGTGCCAGCGTTGTGAAACACAGGTGCTTAAAATCACACCTGCTACCCAGTTATTTATTGCCGGGAAAAAAGTGGGGCTAACGCGAGCTACAACACAGTCGGGAAAGCCGGGTGTTGCATTTTATGATTTAAAAACGCGCTTAGTGACAAGAATAAAGATCTACTAATAGCCGGGTAAACAACAGAAGTAATGCAGCAGAATTCGAGGTACAGATGAAAACTTTAAATCAAAAATTGGCGCGATCAGTAATTACAATGCTGCTAAGCATGCCAATTGCAGCGACTGTGCTGGCAGAGGACATTGAAATTTATGTCGGCAACGCGAGTACTGCTCCCGAGGTTAAGCCAAACCTGATGTTCATTATTGATACATCGGGCAGTATGGATGCGGCTGTGGCAGTACGTGCTGATTATGATGTCAACACTGTTTATAGTGGCTGCTTTAGTGATACCAGAGTTTATTATTCCACAGGTGCCTTGATTACGAGTTGTGGAACTAAAAATTATTTTAATAAAACGGCCTTAAAATGTAATGCCGCGATGAACCCTTTGTACAATACTGTGCCACCTGTTGAGACTACCGATCCGGCGATTGCCTCTGGCTGGTACCAGGATCGTGTTGCACAGTGGAAAGATGTTACCGGTACGAACAGAGATGAGTGGGATGATCTGGCACAAAGTCAGATTGATCGATATGTTGAATGTAAGGCCGATTCAGGTGTTCATGGTTTGTCAACTACGGGTAATCTGTATATTGCCAACCGAGCAGAGGGACCTTATACCGCCGCTCTGGCAAATAGTCTGGATTGGAATGCTGTGAGCCGGGGTTATGTTTTATATTCGGGTAATTATTTAAACTGGACAAAGACAAATACTGATGCGGTTTCTGACCGTATAACCGTTGTTAAAGAAGTAACCGCTGATGTGGTTACCAGTACTAACAATATTAATATCGGCTTTATGCGTTTTGATAGCGCTAATTCACAGGGTGGCCCGGTGCGATATCCGGTTACTGATGTGACAGCCGCTCGTGGCAATTTTTTGCCGCTGATCAATGCACTTAGTGCATCCGGTGGTACACCGTTGTCTGAGGTTTTATATGAAAACTATTTGTACTGGTCGGGAAAACCGGCCGACTATGGATTAACGTCGACACCAACTAACTCGACCGGTGTTACTTATAATGTCGGTAGTGTTAAGCACTATGTATCACCGATTGAATACGCCTGCCAGAAAAACTTTAATATTTATTTGTCTGATGGTGAAGCAACGTGGGATGGCGATGCAGACTCGAAGATCGCTTTGTTACCTGGCTTTGTGGCGGTGACCGGTGGCTGTGTTGATAATTGTCTGGATGAGCTGGCAGAGTATATGCATCTTCATGATGTATACGATGGTCTGGCTGATTTGCAGACGGTCTCTACCTATACAGTAGGTTTTGCGGATGATTTTCCTTTACTGGAGAGCGCGGCTAACCGCAGTGGTGCGAGTTACTATACTGCGGGTGATGCCATAGAGTTGGCAGAAGTATTTAATCAGATTATTGCTGAGATTTTATCGGTTAATACAACCTTTTCATCGCCGGCGGTATCGGTTAACGCATTTAACCGAACAACTCACCGTAATGACTTGTATTTCACATTGTTCAAGCCTGCTATAGGCCCGCACTGGGATGGTAACTTCAAACGCTTCAAGCTGGTTTTTATTGATGGCATACCAGTCATAGAGGATCAAAAGAACCAGCCTGCCATTAATCAGATCACAGGCTTCTTTGATGATCAGGCATACAGTTACTGGACAGATCCTGTAGGCTTGCCAGATGGCGGTGAGGTAACATTGGGCGGGGCTGTTGGTGAAATTAATACACGGACGGTTTACACATATACCGGCGCGGCGACAGCAAGCAATGTCGCACTGAATGTTGATGCGAACAAAGTACTTGAAACAAATGCGTTGCTAACAAAAGATTTATTAAACATTACAGCCAAGGATGATGCATACAGAATCAGCCTGATTCAGTGGATGCGTGGCGTGGATGTTAATGATGATGACTCTGATAATGATGCCACAGATGCCCGTCAGTTTATGGGAGATCCGTTGCATTCAGAGCCCGGACTTGTACAGTATGCCGGACCGGATGATGAACCCGATATAACCGCTTATGTAGCGACTAACGATGGTGTATTGCATGCCATTGATACGCGTGATGGTACAGAAATATTTTCCTTTATTCCGCAAGAAATGCTCGGACTGCAGGACACCGTATTCAGTGATGTCGCCGGCAGCGGTAAAGCCTATGGTCTGGATGGCTCTGTGAGCTCACTGGTCATCGACAATAACTCTAATGGTGTGATTGAGACCGGTGATAAGGTTTATATTTACTTTGGTGAACGTCGTGGTGGCCGTAATTATTACGCCATGGATGTCACTGACCGCGCAAACCCTGTGCTTATGTGGATTATTAAAGGCGGCACCGGTGATTTTGTTGAGTTAGGTCAGAGCTGGTCAAATATTCAGCTTAAGAAACTGCAGATTGGCGGATTAAAAAGACACGTAGCCGTATTTGCCGGTGGTTATGATCTGGATCAGGATGCTAACAGTGTCAGAACCGTTGATGATGTAGGCCGGGCTATATACATTATAGATGCACTGACTGGCGCAAGGCTATGGTGGGCTGGCCCTACTGGCTCTGGGGCTGATCTTGAAGTGGCAGACATGCAGTACAGTATACCGGCAAGACCTAAGGCGGTTGACGTTAGTGCCAATGGCTATCTGGACAGAATCTATCTTGGTGATATGGGCGGACAAATCTGGCGGGTAGATATTCAGCCAGGTAAAGGTGCTGCAGATACTGACCTGAGTGCTTTGATTGATATCAATCGCGTGGCTAGCCTATCGGGTGTAACAGCTGCAGATAATCACCGCTTTTATTATCCACCCGATGTGGCGATTATCGAAGAGCCAGGTAAAGCGGCGTACCTGTCACTGGCAATGAGTTCCGGTTATCGTGCGCATCCGTTAAATACGGACAATCATGATAAAATTTATATGTTGCGTGACCCGTATGTGTTTAACAAACCGCCCGCAACAGATCCTTATGGTTCCGCTGGGACAGGCATTGTTGAAAGTGACTTATACGATGCCAGTAGTAACACCATCGGCCAGGGGTCAGCAACAGCCGCTGCAACCGAAGTGGCATTATTAAATGCCGCATCAGGCTGGTATATAGATTTGAAAGAATCAGATGGCAGTTATGTTGGTGAGAAGGGGTTATCAGAAGTGCTGATTATCGGAGGTCTGGTTGTGGCAACAACCTATGTGCCACTTGAGACCAACTCTGCTGATGCCTGTAAACCAGCGGATGGTACCGGATATGTTTATTTCATGTCAGTAACCGATGCGACACCGAAATTTAATTTCGATACGCTGGTCGATTCAACAGATAACTTGACGGCAGAAGATCGCCGCAATAAATTGGTTCGTGGTGGTATACCACCTAACCCTGCGCCTATTTACACCAAAGACGGCAGTGCGATTATCGTCGGTACAGAACCGGTACAGAACCCAGATAATGATCAGGCGAGAAAATTATTCTGGTATGAAGATACATTAAGAAATTAAAGAGAGATTTACTATGAAACAAATGTACACAAAAGGCTTTACCCTGATTGAGGTCATGATTACGGTCGCAATTATTGCAGTTCTCGCCACTATCGCGATGCCGCAGTATCAGAACTTTATACAAAAAACGGGGCGCGCAGATGCAACCAGTGCATTACAAAGAATGTCTGATCTGCAGGTGCAATATGTTTTAAGAAATAATGCAGGGTCTTATACAACGAATGTTGCATTAATTGGCGGTGCAAACACAGAGCATGGCTATTATACCTTGTCTGTTGTTAGTGCCACGGCCAGCACTTATAAATTACAGGCGGTAGCTGATCCGGCTGGTCCACAGGCAGGTGATAAAGAAGGAGCCGTGGACTGTACAGTATTAACCCTGACAGATGCTTTTGTAAAAACCCCGGCTGAGTGCTGGGTTAAATAACTAAGGATTAATTATCGGTTATCGAAAACCCCCGCCAGTTATGCTGACGGGGGTTTTTTTAACGTAATTCTTTAGGTAAAGAAAAAACGACATTCTCATTAAACTTTTCACCACGATCCGGGCAATGAGCACCATGTAACTCGAGAAAGTTAATGACTTCAGTCACCAGGTTTTCAGGTGCTGAGGCGCCGGCTGAAATACCGATATTGCTGCTATTTTTCAGCCAGTCGAGATTGATTTCCGATGCATCATTAATTAAATAAGCGGTTGTACCCAGTTTTTCAGAGAGTTCTCTGAGGCGGTTTGAATTCGAGCTGTTGGGTGAGCCTACCACAAGGATCAGGTCTGTATCAGTCGCCAGAGTTTTAATGGCGTCCTGGCGATTTTGTGTGGCGTAGCAAATATCATCTTTACGCGGTTCTATAATGTCGGGGAAGTGACTCTTTAAAGCCCGAATGATATCAGCGGTTTCATCAACGGATAAAGTGGTCTGGGTTACATAAGCCAGCTTTTTATTGGCGGCAATGTTTAATTTTCCGATATCATCAATCGACTCTATCAGATACATGCTGCCACCGTACTGGGTATCAAAACGACCTAAGGTACCTTCTACTTCAGGATGACCGGCATGACCGATCAGAATGACATCATGTGAGGCTTTAGCATGGCGTACGACTTCCATGTGTACCTTTATGACAAGAGGGCAGGTAGCATCAAAAATTTGCAGGCCTCGATCGCGGGCTTCATCTTCAATTTTTTTGGCAATACCGTGGGCGCTAAAAATAACGGTTGCACCGTCCGGTATTTGATGCAGTTCTTCAACAAAGACCGCGCCTTTTTCTTTCAGGTTATTGACGACGTGTGCATTGTGTACGATTTCGTGACGGACATAGATGGGTGCACCAAAATTGGCAATAGCACGTTCAACTATTTCAATGGCGCGATCCACACCGGCACAAAATCCGCGAGGTGAGGCAAGTGAAATTTTAATATGTGGCTTAGTCATTATTAACCTTTAATATTTCAACTTCAAAAACAAGATGGTTGCCGGCTAGCGGGTGGTTAAAGTCTACCGAGACCTTGTCATTTTTTATGTCAATTACTATGCCATTAATATCATCACCGGCCGGTGTATCAAAAGCAATGACCTGGCCTTTCTCCGGTTTTATATCATCCGGAAAATCAGCGACAAGAATATCGTGTATGTTTGACGGATCACGCGGGCCATAGGTTTGATCGGGTGAGAGTGTAATAGTTTGTTTATCGCCTGCTGAAAGATCCAGAATTGAAAGCTCCATGCCTTCAGTGAGGGTGTCTTCACCCATAGAAAATTCCAGTGGCTCATCGCCAAAGCTGGTTTCAAGCTCAGTACCGTCTTCGAGTGAAATGCGGTAGTGTAAAGTAACGTGGCTGTTTTGATTAATTTGGTGAGACATTTCGTTAGTGTTCTTTTTTATCGGGCTGCTGAAGAAATGTAGTGACAATGAGTAGCATCACGCCACCACTGATGGCCATGTCAGCAACGTTAAAGGCAGGAAAGTGATGTGTTTTATAATAAACATCAAGAAAGTCGATAACATGACCAAACAGAAAGCGATCGATGAAGTTTCCAATGGCACCGCCAAGAATAAAGCTCAGTGCAAGAGATTCGATTTTGTACTGTGATTTTTTTAGCCAGAAAAAGAGTACAACACTGATAATGCTGGTCAGGATCAAAAAAAACCAGCGCTGCCAGCCACCGGCATCACTTAAAAAACTAAACGCCGCGCCCTCATTATAGGCCAGCGTTAAATTAAAAAATGGCATGATGGCAAGGCGTTCATAAAGCTGAAAAGAGTGCTCAATGAGTTGCTTGGTCAACTGGTCTGTTAACACAATCAGTGTACTAACAGACAGCCATTTATATAAAGGAACTTTGATACTATTCATTGCTTATGCAAACTCTCTTTGTTCGCCATTGCCGTCGACATTTTCAACACAGCGACCACAAAGTTCATCGTGTTCTGTGTGCTGACCAACATCTTCGCGGTGATGCCAGCAGCGAGTGCATTTGGCGTGTGCAGAGGCACTGGTTTTAATCCATACGGTTTGATCGTTGATCATCACGGCCTCGGTATTTTCAGGCTGAGAGTCAGCAGTGTATACCCGGGCATAGGAGGTGATCAGGACAAAACGCAATTCATCGCCCAGTGCGTCGAGTTGCTGCTTCAGTGCCGCATTGCAATAAAGATCGACTTCAGCATCGAGTGATGAGCCGATGGTTTTGGAGACGCGCAGAGGCTCAAGCTGTTTGCTGACAGCAGTACGTACTTGCAAAACCATATCCCAGAAGGCATGGCTTAGTGTGTCTTTATCTGTCAGCTCAAATAAATCTTCATACCAGTTTTTAAGGTGCACCGACTTACCGTTATTAGCTGGAATAGAGGCGGCAATGTCCTCAGCGGTAAAACTTAAAATAGGTGCCAGCCAGCGACTCATAGCTTCGATAATATGATAAAGCGCTGTTTGTGCAGAGCGGCGTGCAATACTGTCAGTATGAGTGGTGTACTGACGATCCTTGATAATATCGAGGTAAAACCCACCAAGTTCATTGGTGCAGAAGTTATGCAGCTTTTGATAAATCAGGTGGAAATTATAGCTCTTGTAAGCATCAATGATTTCATTTTGCAGTTTGGCTGTGTGCGAGACGGCCCAGCGATCAAGCGCCAGCATGTCGCCGGGATTGATCATGTCAGTTTCAGGGTTGAAACCATTAAGATTGGCCAGTAAGAAACGTGCGGTGTTACGAATGCGGCGATATGAATCGGCTGTGCGTTTGAAAATTTCATCGGACACACTCATTTCTGCCGAGTAGTCTGTGGATGCAATCCATAAACGTAAAATATCAGCACCGAGTGCATTGCAGACTTTTTGTGGCTCGACTGTGTTACCAATCGACTTCGACATTTTTTTACCTTTGGCATCAACGGTAAAGCCATGTGTTAACGCTGTTTTGTAGGGTGCTTTGCCGTTGATAGCCACACCAGTTAATAGTGATGACTGGAACCAGCCGCGATGCTGATCAGAACCTTCTAAATATAAGTCGGCCGGTGACTGTAAATAATCACGTGCCTCAAGTACGGCTTGATGGGTGACACCGGAATCAAACCAGACATCTAATGTATCGACCACTTTATCGTAGTTAATGGCATCGTCGCCCAGCAGGTCTGAAGGCTCTAAATTGAACCAGGCATCAACACCTTCCTTTTCGATCAGTAAGGCCGCTTTTTCAATTAAAGCCGAGGTATCAGGGTGTAGTTCGGCTGTGTCTTTATGCACAAACAGCGTGATAGGCACGCCCCATGTGCGCTGACGGGAAATACACCAGTCCGGGCGGTTGTTAACCATGCCCTCAATACGAGCCTGTCCCCAGTCGGGCAGCCAGTTGGTTTCCTTAATGGCGCGGTTGGCGTTATCACGCAGGCTGTTTTGCGTCATGCTGATAAACCATTGCGGTGTCGCACGGAAAATAATCGGTGTTTTATGACGCCAGCAATGCGGGTAGCTGTGCGTTATTTTTGTGTGATTTAAAAGTACGCCGTTTGCTTTTAATTTTTCCAGCACAATCGGCCCGGCTTTATTAACGTGCTGACCGCCGACCAGTTCAGTATCGGCAATAAAAACACCGTTGCTGCCAACCGGGTTGTAAACTTCTAAATTGTATTTAAGACCTACCGTGAAATCTTCCTGACCGTGACCCGGGGCGGTGTGTACGGCACCCGTACCGGCGTCTGTGGTGACATGATCGCCTAAAATTAACGGCACCTTGCGATCATAAAACGGGTGTTGCAGCAGCATGTTTTCGAGCTCTGCACCTTCACAGCGGCCAAGCACCCGTGCCTGATCTTCACTGTAGCGTTGCACAGCTGTCTCATAGAGCGCTTCTGCTAAAATCAGTCGCATTGGCGCGAATTCAGTATTGACCTGCAGCAGTACGTAAGTCAGTTCCGGGTGCAGTGAAACCGCCATGTTAGCTGGCAGTGTCCATGGTGTTGTGGTCCAGATAACCGCTGCAACATCACCTTCGCCCTGATCGGTACCAAAGGCTTTTAAAACTTGCCCGGCATCAACCGCTTTGAAAGCAACATCAATCGCATCGGATACTTTATCCTGATGCTCAACTTCCGCTTCGGCCAGCGAGGAGCCACAATCCAGACACCAGTGAACCGGCTTTGAGCCTTTATGCAGATGGCCGTTATCAACAATTTTGCCCAGTGCGCGAACGATGTTGGCTTCAAATTTATAGTCCATTGTCAGGTACGGGTTATTCCATTCACCCTGCACACCTAAACGAATGAAGTCATTGCGCTGGCCATCGACCTGTTTGCCGGCGTATTCTCGGCATTTCTTACGAAAGGTTGTGGCATCGACTTTGACGCCGGCTTTACCGACTTTTTTCTCAACCTGTAGTTCTATCGGTAAGCCATGGCAGTCCCAGCCCGGTACATAAGGCGCATTTTTGCCGCTCATGGTTTGGCTTTTAACAATAATGTCTTTTAAAATTTTATTAACGGCATGACCGATATGAATATCACCGTTTGCATACGGCGGACCATCGTGCAAAATAAATGGCTCACAACCTTCACTTTTCTTACGTATCTGGCCGTACAAATCATTTTCTTTCCACTGAGCAAGAATCTGAGGCTCGCGTGCAGGCAGGTTGCCGCGCATTGGGAAATCTGTATCGGGGAGATTTAGGGTGTGTTTATAGTCAGCCACTTGGGGTTCCTGGTTTATATTGAGTTGGTTGAAATAAAAAAATCTTTAGCGCTGTCGCAATCTAGCTGTATTTGAGATTGTAACGCATCCAGTGATTCGAATTTCCTTTCTTCGCGTATTTTATGCTGAAAATTTACACAAACATGCCGTCCGTAGATGTCTTCTGCAAAATCGAATAAATGCACTTCTAGCTGGATATTGACGCCGTCTACGGTCGGCCGTTTACCAATATTAGCAACACCCAGAATTTTACGCTCAGCCATTTGCATTTGTACGGCGTAAACACCGCTTAAAGGAATATTGCGGTGGAATAATTTGATATTGGCAGTGGGGAAGCCGATGGTACGGCCACGTTTATCGCCATGAGCAACGCGGCCACAGATATTATAGTCATGTCCAAGCATTTGCGCCGCCAGTGGTAACTGTCCGAGACTGAGTGCATCGCGGATGCGGGTGCTGCTGATGCGTTCCTGCAGGTGAACCTGTGTGGCGGTATCTTCTACCTCAAAGCTATATTTCTCGCCGGCTTCTTTTAAGGTCGTAAAATCACCGTTGCGGCCTTTGCCAAAGCGGAAATCATCGCCAACCAGTAGATATTTAATATTAAGCTGATCAACCAGTATCTGAGAAATAAACTCATCGGCTGTCATTGCGGCCAGCTGACGGTTGAACTTAAGACATAACAGAAAGTCTGTCCGGGTTGATTGCAGGGCGAGGAATTTTTCCCGCAGCCGGTTCAGTCGGGCAGAGCTTTTTTCATGGCTAAAGTATTCATGCGGCAACGGTTCAAAGGTCATGACCCCGGCCGGGCAATTAAGGCGACGGGCTTGTTCGTGTAGGTGGCGGATAATGGCCTGATGTCCTAAATGAACGCCATCGAAGTTACCAATGGTGAGCGCGCAGCCTTTGTGCTGGGAACGTAGATTATGAAGACCGCGGATAAGATACATATTTTAGTAGCGTTCAGGCTTAATTAATGTGACTCAAAGTCATGATTATACGGCTTTTTCAAGTTAAAGGCTCGATCAACCGCTGAGAAAATCCCTGAGTCAGACAAGATTTAGTGTTTTAACTGAGCTGGTCGTAAACCGGATAATAAAAGGCTGATCAAATAAACCGTGGCCGCAATTACTATGCTGATCAGCAGCTGAAACAGGCGCTCTTGCAGTGACCAGTTTGACCATATTTCGAGTGCTGGTGACCAGTAAAGCAGAAAACCGGCGAGTAAACTGTTGGCCAGAATTAGCTGCAACGTCAAACGCCACCATCCTCTAAGGGGCTGGTAGATTTGCTGGCGGCGTAAAGCAAATAACAGCAGTGCTGCATTCAGATAAGCCGAGGCGGTGGTAGCCAGTGCAAGACCAACGTGTGGCGCCTCGTAAGTGTAATAGACCATGGGCACGACAAATAAAATATTCAGTCCCATATTGGCAATCATCGCTTTGACCGCGATCTTCATCGGTGTTTTTGTGTCCTGACGGGCATAGAATGCCGGTGCCAGTACTTTTATAATGATAAAGGCCGGCAGACCCAGTGCGTAGGCCATCAGACTAAGGGATGACATGTAACTGTCATGCAGTGTGAATTCACCGTATTGAAATAGTGTTGCCAGTATCGGTTGTGACAGTAGTAATAGCCCCAGAGCGGCGGGGGCTGCGATCAGCATCACCAGACGTAATGCCCAGTCCAGCGTACGATTAAAGTCTTCGCTGGATTTATTGGCATGTTGTTTCGACAGGCTAGGCAAAATCACCGTGGCCAGTGCAATACCAAACACGCCCAGTGGGAATTCGACCAGACGGTCAGAAAAATAAAGCCAGCTGACGCTGCCGGCCATTAAAAATGAAGCAATCACTGTATCTAGTAGCAGGTTGATCTGCGCTACCGAGGAACCAATGATGGCCGGTAACATCAGTTTGCTGATCTGTTTGACGCCTTCATGGTCTCGTTTAAGCCGGGGTCTGGGTAATAGACCAAGTCGCAGCAGGAACGGAATCTGGAAAGCCAGCTGGGTGAAACCGGCTAGCGCCACACCCCAGGCAAGCGCGATAACAGGACGATCAAACAATGGCGCAGCCCATAAAGCGGCGCCGATCAGGCAGATATTAAGGAATACAGGTGTAAAGGCCGGCACCGCAAACTGGTTGAAACTATTGAGGATGCCACCCGAAAATGCCACTAAGGAAATAAAGAAAATATACGGAAAGGTGATGCGCAGCATATCGGTGGTTAATGAAAAACGATCCGCCTCATCAATGAATCCGGGTGCAAAGACCATGACCACGAGCGGCGCAGCAGCCACACAAAGGGTGGTGATCAGCAGCAATACACCGCCCAGACTCCCGGCAACGTGATCCAGTAAGTCGATTAAAGCGGTGCGGGAACGGGTTTCTTTATATTCAGAGAAAACAGGTACAAAAGACTGGGCAAAAGCGCCTTCAGCAAACAACCGACGTAAGAAGTTGGGGATTTTGAAGGCAACAAAAAAAGCATCTGTACCGGCATTTGCACCAAAGACATGGGCAAAAATAATGTCTCTTGCCAGACCCATAAAGCGGGAGATAGTGGTCATTATGCTGACAATGGCAGTAGAACGGAGCAGTTTCACGTAAATTTCAAGTTATCTATATGTTGGAGGATTTATTGTCTCGTCATTTTATGCCACACAGGCGCTGAGGCACAGGCTTTTATTTTTAGCCGCTGTGCTAAATACTTACCGCTGATTTGTATAGCGATTTATTCGATTGTGATAAATGGCTATGGAGTTGAGTCATTAGAGATAAAAGCTTTTGTTTTATTAGTTTGTTAATGCGGTTGAAATATGGGTATAAAGCTGGCAGAATACGCGATCTTAAATTTCAATGTGAATGGAGACTTCCATTGGCTAATTCTGCACAAGCTAAAAAACGCGCACGCCAAGCTGAAACCAGACGTCAGCGTAATGCTGGTATGCGTTCTATGTTTCGTACATACGTTAAAAAAGTTATCTATGCTGTAGCGGCTGGTGAGAAAGCTACCGCTGAAGACGCGTATAAAGCAGCTGTTCCTGTTATTGATGGTATGGTTTCTAAGGGCCTGATCCATAAAAACAAGGCTGCTCGTCATAAGAGCCGTCTTAATGCTTCTGTTGTTGCAATGTAATTGCTGATACATGTAGTGTTGATGTAAAAAAGCCGGTCCATGGTAATTCAGGGCCGGCTTTTTTATTGTCCTGATATTGCCTTAAGTTAATTACTTCAGTGATGTGGCCGGTATAATTTCAGCCATAGTCTAAAATCACTTTACATAATCTCGCGAGTTAAAAATGAAATCAAACCAATATGATTTGTTAATAATTGGTGGCGGTGTGTCTGGCACGGCCCTGCTTTATATGGCAGCAAAGTACACAGATATTAAGCGTATCGGGTTGATTGAGAAGTATGCCGCGCCTGCCAGAGTTAATTCATTATCGAGTAATAACAGTCAGACGCTACATTGTGGTGATATTGAAACAAACTATACGCTCGACAAAGCCTTAAAGGTTAAGCGTGCGGCGAGCATGTTGCGAAACTATGCAACGGCCCAGGCTGACATAGACCACATTATTTTCAAATACCCGAAAATGGTTTTGGCTGTGGGCGAGAAAGAGTGCGAGTTGTTACGAGAGCGCTTTAAAGTATTTTCAGCGCATTATCCGAATCTCAAGCTACTGGATAAAAAAGATATCGCGAAAATTGAACCGAATGTTGCTATGGTAGACGGGCATTTCCGTGAAGATGAGGTGCTTGCGCTGGGTTCAACCGATGAATATACCGCGATGAATTTTGAGGCCTTATCCTGCTCGTTTGTGCGGGAGGCGCAGAAAATTGAAGATAAAGAAGTGGATATTCATTTTAATGAAATGGTCAGCCACATTAAAATCGAAGACGACCGGTTTATCATAGAAACCAATGGCACTTGTTATCAGACCCGTTCACTGGTGGTGTGCGCAGGTGGTCATAGCCTGATGATGGCGCATGAACTGGGTTTTGGTTTGCATTATTCCTGTTTGCCGGTTGCGGGCAGTTATTATTTTGCGCCGCAATGTCTGAATGGAAAGGTCTACACCGTGCAAAATGATGCATTACCTTTTGCAGCTATCCATGGTGACCCGGATGTATTGGTGCCGGGAGAAACGCGCTTCGGGCCAACGGCAGTTGTGCTGCCTATTCTTGAGCGTTATAACCTGAAAACAATGCCTGACTTTTTTCAGATTTTTCGCTTTGACAGCAAAGTGGCAAAAGTACTCTGGGATTTGTTAAAGGTGCGCGATATTCGCAACTATATGTTTAAAAACATGCTGTTTGAAATCCCGTTGATCCGTAAAATTTTATTTTTACATGATGTCAGAAAAATTGTGCCTTCGCTGAAATTCAAAGACCTGAAGTTTGCGAGCCGTGTTGGCGGTGTGCGCCCTCAGTTAATTGATAAAGTAAATGCCAAACTGTTAATGGGTGAGGCAAAAATCAATACCGGTGTTGGTGCGATTTTTAATATGACGCCTTCACCGGGTGGAACCTCCTGCATAGAGAATGCAGAAATTGATATGCGAACAGTAGCGGATTTTCTCGGCTGTACAGTCGATGAGGATGGCATTAAAAAAGATCTTCTGGGTGATGATGAAATGCATGTGAATGAAGATTTACCTGGCAGAGTTTTTAACGGACATCAGCCAAAATAACGAAGTATAAAACTGGTTCATGATTCAGGCATGAGCCTGTTTTATTCAGCGGCTGCCTGTTCTTGCGACTAAATAGAATCAGGATTTAACCTGCTTGCCACTGGTAACAGTCTCATAGGCTGCGGCACTGATAACAATAATGCCACCAATAACTGTTCTCCAGTCCGGCATTTCTGCCAGAAATATTGCAGCAAACAGTGTGCCGTAGACCACCTGCATACAAGCGACCAGACTGGCTGTTTTTGCTTTCAAGTGTAACAGACTGTTAGCAAACAGGGTGTGCGGCAGAGCCGTGAAAACTATGCCCAGTAGAAGCAATTGCAGCCACTGCGTCTGATTAACCTGAGGGATGATTTGCCCTGCAAAAGGCAACAAAAGAATAAACACGACCAGTGTCTGATAGAACAGGGCATGTCTTGCCGGGTAGGCTTTGAAATAGCGTCCGTGAATGATGTTTCTCATGGAAAATAGTAAGGCTGAAAATACCCCCCAGAAAACGCCTAATGTGGTCTGATTGTCGATAGAGAATTCAGGTACTAATAGATAGATACCAAATAAGACCACCACAGCACTGAGAATGTCTTTAATATGTGGCCGCTCACCATGGAAAAAGGGCTCAATAAAAACCGTAATGACGGGGTATGTGTAAAGCGCGATGATGCCGATAGCCACGGATGAAATTTGCATGGAGTGAAAATACGTCACCCAGTGTGTTGCAAGGAAAAAACCCAGTATGCTGGCAATCAGATAATCGCGCTTACTATTGAGCAAAAGCGACTCTTTCAGATAGATGATATAAACACCGATAGCGATAACAGCGAACACGCTGCGCAGCAGAGTTATTTCAATAGCAGACAGTGTAATAAATTTAGAAAATAGCGCTGTGAGTCCAAAAATAAATACAGCGCTATGGACAGATAGCAGGCCTTCAAGGTGGTTTTTCATTTAAGGATTCCGGTTGATTAAACGCTATTCTAACTTAGATATTGAGTGGCTTGATAGCGGATTATCAGATAATTTTGAACAGGTATTTTGTGAGGTTGTGTGGACGTTTTTGATGTTGTTGTAATAGGTGCTGGTGCTTCTGGTTTGATGTGTGCAATGACGGCAGCTCGGCGAGGCCGTAAGGTGCTGGTACTCGAAAGCAGTAATAAAATCGGTAAAAAAATACTTATGTCTGGCGGAGGTAGATGTAATTTTACCAATTATACAATTGAAGCCGAAAATTATATTTGCCATAACCCGCACTTCGTTAAATCTGCGCTGAGTCAGTACACGCAGTGGGATTTTATCGCGCTGGTGCAAAAGTATGGAATTGAGTTTCATGAGCGTGAACACGGTCAGTTATTTTGTAATGACAGCTCTAAAGAGATTTTAAATCTGCTAAAGACCGAGTGTGACGAAACAGGAGTGGATATACGTCTGCGTTGTGACTGTAAAAGCGTTGCTTATCAAGACGGTTATTTACTGAAAACCAGTCAGGGTGAATTTCATTGTCAGTCACTGGTTGTGGCAAGCGGTGGTTTATCGATACCGACTCTGGGATCGACTGGCTATGGTTATGAGCTTGCACGACAATTTGGTCATCAGGTGCTGTCAGTAAGAGCGGGTCTGGTACCGTTTACCTTTAGTGACTGGTTTAAATCCCTCAGTGAAAAGCTCTCTGGCATAGCGATAAGAGCCACGGTTAAAACTGCGACGCAGAGTTTTAGCGAAAATATACTGTTCACGCACCGGGGTTTAAGCGGCCCTGCTGTGCTGCAAATATCAAATTACTGGCAAGAGGGGCAAGATGTAAATATAAACTTATTACCTGATGCTGATGTGACAGAGATGTTACTGGATCTGAAGCAGCAACGTGCGAAATCTTTACTAAAGAACCTACTAGCCAACTATTTACCAGTAAGCCTGATTCTTGAGCTGGAAAAAAAATTCTGGCCTGAGTATGCCGGCAAATCTATTGCTGAAATTCCTGATGTCGCACTGAAAAAAGTCGCGAGCAGTATTACAGATCTAAAATTAAAGCCGTCGGGAACAGAGGGGTACAGAACAGCCGAAGTAACTTTGAACGGTGTTGATACAGCAGGAATTTCTTCAAAAACAATGGAGTCAAAGCTCAGCCCGGGAGTATATTTTGTGGGAGAGGTGCTGGATGTTACAGGGCACCTGGGCGGATATAACTTCCAGTGGGCCTGGTCATCGGGTTATGTTGCAGGTGCTTCAGCTTGATAACATGCTATTATGGTTTTAGAAATTTGAGGTGATGGGTAATTAATAATATCCAAATGAGTCTGGAATAAAATAAATATAACCAGTATGCACGGGTATAGGCAGTGATCACAGTGCATGGTGAGACAGGAGGTGTTAATGTTTTTTTTGTTTGACGCAGCTTATAAAAAAACGATCGTATTTCCTATTTTTTCTCTCTGGGCAGTTTCAGTCGGTATATGCGCGGGAGAAGTCCGGACACCGGATTTTATTGCAGATGTAGAAATAGTCAGCGCAGACGGTGTTATTAACTTAATCGAGCAGACAGATGAGGTAATAATAGTGGATTCACGCATCAGTGGTGACAGGAAACTGGGCTATCTTGAATCATCAGTCAGCTTGCCGGACAGTGAAACCAGTTGCAGCTCGCTAGCTAAAATAATACCCGATAAAATGCATCCTGCTTTATTTTACTGTAATGGCGTTAAATGCGGACGTAGTGCAATTGCAATAAAGGTGGCGAAGAAGTGCGGTTATAAAAAACTCTACTGGTTTCGCGGGGGATTCGAAGAGTGGCTGGAGAAAGGTTTTCCCTTTTTAAAAAAATAAATGAAATACTATTCGATGCGCACCAATTTATTAATGACCATTCTGTTAATGGGCTTGCTCAGTGTGGGTTTTACACTAATGACCGGTGAGGTTTATTATCAGCAGACACTTGATAACAGACGGCAGATGTTTACTCAGGTGATCGAGCTGGAAATACACCATTTGTGGGATAAGCTGAAGGATGAAACAGAATCACTGGCATTGTCAGTTCAGTCGGACAGTGATTTCAAAAGAGTTACTCAGGCAGCAGAAAAGCAACAAGTTGAAAATTATCTGGATGAGCAGTTTCATCGTGCATATGTAACACTTGGGGTGCTGGATCTTAAGAAGATTATTATTTACGACGAAAAACTGAATAAATTATTTGAGTCAACAAATAGCAGTGTTGTGGAACAGAATGGTCTCTGTGCTTCGCCAGTTGCTGATGCAAAAAAACGACAGGGAGCAGCACGATTTAAGGTGATTCATCAGTCCTGTGTTTTCAACGGCGAACTGCGTTTGGTGACGCTGGTTCCTGTCGGTGGTTTGCGCTTAAAAGGTTATTTGTCGGTTATCGTTAATCCGCTGATTAATCTGGCTAAAGGTGAAAAGGGGCTGGGGATAGCCGTTCGCATTACTAATGAGAAGCATGATGAGCTGTTTCGTTCTGTAAGCTGGCCTGCTGAAGACGAAATGCATAAATTTATGCTCGTGCGCTATGAAAATCATGCGGGTAATGTAAAGCCGCTGGCTAATTTTTATTTTGCAACCGATGTGTCTTTGCTCAAGCAAAATCTGTTCAAAAGCAGAATCGGGCTGATTAGTTTTATTGTTGTCAGTACGTTAGTGGCGATGTTTGTCGCACTGGTGTTCTATCGAAGAACAATTATTTGTCCGCTGGAAAAAATCAATGGCTATATGAAAAACATTCGCAGTGACCGGCGTTTTTTGCAGGATGAACTGGCGGTGTCTGGCAGTCAGGAACTGGTCAGTCTGGCAAATGAGCTGAATGGCTTGACGGGGGGACTCAGTGATTTATACGCTGAGCTGGAAGTGGCAGCCTTTACCGATATGCTCACCGGTATTCCCAACCGCGCCCTATTATTTGACAGGCTAAAACAAATATCACTGTTAGCCAGGCGCGATCAAGCCCGTTCTGAATTTATGCTGATGATGATGGATCTTAATAAATTTAAATCGGTTAATGATGAGCTGGGTCATTATATTGGCGATGAGTTATTAAAGGCGGTGTCAAAAAGGCTGAAACGGGCACTAAGAAACTCAGATACCGTAGCAAGAATAGGCGGTGATGAATTTTCAATTATCTTATATGCTGTTAATGAAAAAGAGTTTGCAGTCTCGGTGGCTGAGAAAATAACGGCATTTATGAATGAGGTGTTTAATATAGACGGGCACGAGATTGAAGTTGGTATCAGTATTGGTATTGCACGGTTTCCCTATGATGGTGATTCGAGTGAGGTGCTGATGCACTGCGCGGATATGGCCATGTATCACTCAAAGCGAAACAAAATACCTTATGTCTTTTATGATGAAAAGATGAATAATGAAGAATTAACAGCTTAGCTCTTTTATATTGTTCTGCCAGCAGAGTTTACTGTTTATTAATCAATACCAGATTGTCGCGGTGAATCAATTCCTTTTCATCAATGTAACCCAGAATTTGTTCAATTTGATGGCTGGCGAGACCTTTAATTTTGCCGCTTTCTGTGGCGCTGTAATTAACAAGACCACGGGCGATTTCATGCCCGTCCTGATCCAGGCATGAAATCAGATCGCCGCGTAAAAAAGTACCATTGACGGCTGTGACACCGACGGCTAACAAGCTGCCGCCATTTTCCTGTAAAACCTTTGTGGCACCGGTATCAAGGCTGACTGATCCCTTTGGTCGTAAGTGTCCGGCCAGCCATTGCTTGCGTGCTGCCAGTGGCTCAGCTGATGGGGTTAGCAAAGTACCGATGTTTTCTGCATCTCGCAGCCGTAATAAAATATTTTTTTCAGTCCCGCTGGCGATAAGTGTACTGCAGCCAGAGCGTGAGGCTCTTTGGGCTGCTGTTATCTTGGTGCTCATCCCGCCCATTCCCAGTGTGCCGGCACTGGGGCCGGCCATTTTTAATAATAGCGGGTCGTCGGCTTCGGCCTGTTCAACCAGCTTGGCTCCTGCCAGTTCCGGTGCTCTATCATACAGGCCTTGCTGATCGGTAAGAATGACCAGCGTATCGGCTTCTACAAGGTTCGCCACCAGTGCGCCCAGTGTGTCATTATCGCCAAACCGAATTTCATCGGTAGCGACAGTGTCATTTTCATTGATGATCGGGATGATGTTAAGACTGAGCAGTGTTTTTAGTGTGGTACGCGCATTTAAATAACGTTCCCGGTTTGACAGGTCATCGTGAGTTAATAGTATCTGCGCGGTATGAAGATTGTGTTTGCGAAAACAGCTTTCGTAGGACTGTACTAAACCCATTTGGCCGACAGCGGCAGCGGCCTGTAGTTCGTGAACTGCTTTGGGGCGGCGGTTCCAGCCAAGCCGTGCCATACCTTCTGCAACCGCACCGGATGAGACCAGAATGCACTCAATGCCAGACTGTTGCAGGCGGGAGATTTGCTCGCTCCATGCCTGTATGGCTTGCTGATCTAGTCCCTGACCTTTGTTGGTAACTAAGGAGCTGCCAATTTTAATTACCCAGCGTTTCGTCTGACTCAGGTGTTTCCGGTTCACGTTCACTCTCTTCAATAAAATTCATAAGGGCAAACGTCAATTCGTTAGTGCCTGCGCCGCTGATACCGGAGATTTTAAAGACTGGACCGTCCCAGTTCAATTCTTTTATGATGCGATCACAGATTTCATTTTGCTCATCATCGTTCACCAGGTCCAGTTTGTTCAGTACTAACCAGCGAGGCTTGTCGCATAGTTCAGGGCTGTAGAGTTCGAGTTCATGCAGTATTTTTTGTGCATCTTTAACCGGATCGGCTTCATTTTGCGGGGCAATATCAATCACGTGTAATAAGATATGAGTGCGCATCAGGTGCTTTAAGAAGCGATGACCAAGTCCTGCACCATCGGCAGCGCCTTCAATCAGGCCAGGTAAGTCGGCAATAACAAAACTGCGCAAAGCATCAACCCGAACAACACCAAGATTAGGGTGGATGGTTGTAAAAGGGTAGTTGGCAACTTTAGGTTTGGCTGATGATACGGCGCGGATAAGCGTCGATTTACCGGCATTTGGTAAACCCAGCAGACCAACATCAGCCAGTACTTTTAATTCCAGCTTTAAATCGCGTCGTTCACCGTCTGTGCCGGGAGTTGTTTT
>Ga0224506_10000513_pt1 | contig 32432 bp, 23 predicted proteins | sample SF_Jan12_sed_USG_2_FD_169108 | JGI IMG/M metagenome (GOLD analysis project Ga0224506, IMG submission 169108) | Sediment microbial communities from San Francisco Bay, California, United States - SF_Jan12_sed_USGS_8_1 | ecosystem: Environmental > Aquatic > Marine > Sediment | place: USA... | reverse complement strand
ATCGAGGGTGGTGCAGATATCATCCTCATCGAAACCATCTTCGATACCCTGAATGCCAAGGCGGCGATCTTTGCTGTGGAGACCTTCTTCGAGGAGCAGGGGCGGAAGTGGCCGGTGATGATCTCCGGCACCATCACCGATGCCTCCGGTCGTACCCTTTCCGGTCAAACCACCGAGGCCTTTTATAACTCGCTGCGCCATATTAATCCGATCTCTATCGGTCTGAACTGTGCCCTGGGTCCAGACCTGTTACGTCCCTATGTGGAAGAGATGAGCCGTGTCGCTAATGTATGCGTTAACGTCCATCCCAATGCCGGATTGCCCAATGCCTTCGGCGAGTACGATATGGGTCCGGCCGACATGGCAGTGGAGATCGAGGACTGGGCGAAGAACGGTTTCCTCAACATCGTTGGTGGTTGTTGCGGTACCTCGCCCGCCCACATCAAGGCTATCGCCGAAACAGTAAGCGGATACCAACCCCGTAAGGTCCCGGATCTGCCGGTGGCCTGTCACCTCTCCGGCCTGGAACCACTGACCATCGACGCGGATTCGTTGTTTGTGAATGTGGGTGAGCGTGCCAACGTCACCGGTTCGGCCAAGTTCAAGCGCCTGATCCTGGAGGAGCAGTACGATGAGGCGCTGGACGTCTGTCGCGAACAGGTAGAGAACGGCGCCCAGATCATCGATGTCAACATGGACGAGGCGATGCTGGATGGCAAGGCTGCCATGACCAACTACCTGAACCTGGTAGCCTCGGAGCCGGACATCTCCCGCGTGCCGGTGATGGTGGACTCCTCCAAGTGGGAGATCATCGAGGCGGGCCTTAAGTGCATCCAGGGTAAGGGCATCGTCAACTCCATCTCACTGAAGGAGGGCAAGGAGGCCTTCGTCTATCACGCCAATCTGTGTCGCAAATACGGTGCTGCAGTGGTGGTGATGGCCTTTGACGAAAAGGGTCAGGCAGATACCTTCGAGCGCAAGGTAGAGATCTGCAGCAACTCCTACAATATTCTGGTCAACGAGGTGGGCTTTCCTGCTGAAGACATCATCTTCGACCCCAACATCTTTGCCGTTGCTACCGGCATCGAGGAACATAATAACTACGCGGTGGACTTCATCGAGGCCACCCGCGCTATCAAACAGAAACTGCCGCATGCGATGATCAGCGGTGGCGTCTCCAATGTCTCCTTCTCCTTCCGTGGTAACAACCCGGTACGCGAGGCGATCCACTCGGTGTTCCTCTATCACGCAATCAAGGCCGGTATGGACATGGGCATCGTCAATGCGGCGATGCTTGAGGTCTATGCAGAGATCCCCGCTGAGCTGCGCGAACGGGTGGAGGATGTGATCCTCAACCGTCGTGACGATGCCACCGACCGCCTGCTGGAGATCGCCGACAACTATCGCGGCGATGGTGTTGAAGTGAAGAAGGAGGAGCTGGAGTGGCGTAGCTGGCCAGTGGCCAAGCGTCTGGAGCATGCCCTGGTGAAAGGTATTGATGCCTTTGTGGTAGAGGATACCGAAGAGTGTCGTCTCACCTTTGATGAGCCGATCCACGTGATCGAAGGCCCGCTGATGGATGGTATGAACGTCGTGGGTGATCTGTTTGGCGAGGGCAAGATGTTCCTGCCGCAGGTGGTGAAATCTGCCCGCGTAATGAAGAAGGCCGTAGCCCATCTGATCCCCTTTATCGATGCTGCCAAAGAGGAGGGTGCCCGCTCTAATGGTCGTATCCTCATGGCCACGGTGAAGGGGGATGTGCATGACATCGGCAAGAATATTGTTGGCGTGGTGTTGCAGTGTAATAATTTTGAGGTCTTCGACATCGGCGTGATGGTCCCAGCCAAGACCATTCTTGAAGAGGCGATCAAGCACGATGTGGACATCATCGGTCTATCTGGTCTGATCACCCCCTCGCTGGAAGAGATGGCCCACATTGCCAAAGAGATGCAGCGACTGGGCTACAAGATCCCGGTTATGATCGGTGGTGCCACTACCTCCAAGGCCCACACCGCAGTGAAGATCGATCCCAACTACGATGAGCCCACTGTCTGGGTTAAAGATGCCTCGCGTGCGGTAGGTGTGGCGCAGTCCCTGATCAGTAAGGACATGCGGGAAAAATTTGTCGCCGACCTTAAGGTGGAATACGAAGAGGTGCGTGTGAATCATGCCCTGCGTCGTAAAGGCACCAACTGGCTGTCACTGGCAGAGGCGCGTCAAAATAAACAACAGATAGACTGGAAGGGCTACACACCGAAGAAACCAAACTTCATCGGCGTTGGTCATTGGCAGGAATATCCGCTGGAGAAAATCCGCGACTACATCGACTGGACACCCTTCTTCTACACCTGGGAGATGAAGGGCGTCTATCCGAAGATCCTTACCGATGAGCATAAGGGCGAAGAGGCGCGCAAGCTGTTCACCGATGCCTCCATCATGCTGGAACAGATCGTTAATGAGAAATGGCTCACCGCCAAGGCGGTGATCGGCATCTTCCCTGCCAACCAGATCAACGACGACGACATCGAGATCTATGTCGATGACACACGTAAGACTGTACTCACAACGCTACACCATCTTCGTCAGCAAACGGTAAAGCCAGAAGGCAAGCCTAACCACTGTCTTGCGGATTATGTGGCACCCAAGTCCACCAAGATAAAAGACTACATGGGCAGCTTTGCCGTGACCGCGGGTATTGGCATAGAAGAAAAACTGGCCGAGTTCGAAGCCAACCATGATGACTACAATGCCATCATGTTAAAGGCTCTGGCGGACCGTCTGGCGGAAGCCTTTGCCGAACTGATGCATCAACGGGTACGTAAAGAGATCTGGGGCTATGCCTCTGATGAACATTTAAGCAATGCGGAAATGATCCATGAGGATTATGCTGGTATCCGTCCTGCCCCCGGTTATCCCGCCTGTCCGGATCATCTGGAAAAGGATTTGATGTGGCAGTTGCTCGAGCCGGAAAAACGTGCTGATATCGTCCTTACCGAGGCCAAGGCGATGATGCCGGCGGCGGCGGTTAGTGGCTGGTACTTCGCCCATCCAGATGCGCGTTACTTTGCGGTGGGTAAGATTAACCGTGATCAAGTGGCGGATTATGGCCGGCGTATTGGTAAGTCCATGGCGGATTGCGAATATTGGCTGGCACCTAATCTTGGCTATGACAACTAGCCGCCATATGTTACGAGAATAGAAAAAGGCCGACGTTTTGTCGGCCTTTTTTATTGTTGTTTTGGCTTGTCACAAAATTGTTCGAGTAGTGATTGCTTAATCCTTCTTGTATGCCGGCAGCTCAATCCAAAACGTACTGCCCTCACCTATTTTGCTTTTAACACCAATGCTTCCGCCCATTAATTCTATTAATTGCTTTGTAATCGTCAGTCCGATACCGGTGCCTTCGATGCCGCTGGACTCGGCATTTAGACGATTAAATGGTTCGAATAGATGGCTTTGGTTAGCTTCAGAGATACCCTTGCCGGTGTCTTTGATACTTACGCGGATCATATGTTCAGCCGTAAGCTCGCATGCAATGTCTATTAACCCACCCTTGGTATTATATTTGCAGGCATTAGATATAAGGTTAAGTAATATTTGTTTTAGTCTGGTGGTATCAGCATAGACATTCATCTTATTATTGGTGTCAAGATTAACAGTCAACGATACCTTATACTGATTGCGCAAGGGAGTAGATAGTGATATGCATTCTTTCAGGACGTCACGAACATCAACGGATTTCCGTTTTAGTTCGTAATTACCATGCTCAATCTTGGCAAGATCAAGAATTTCGTTTATCAGTGATAATAAATGATTTCCGCCATGTATGATTTCGCTAATAGAATCTTTTTGGTTGTCATTTAATGTGGTATCAATCTCGAGTAACTGAGAAAATCCCAGAATGGCATTAAGCGGAGTCCGTAACTCGTGACTCATCTTGGAGAGGAATTGAGACTTGGCCAGGTTGGCACGTTCAGCCTCTTCTTTGGCGGCAATTAACTCAGCTTCTTTTTTATGTAGACTATCTGTGCGTTCTTCAACTCTTTGTTCGAGAAGATCCTGGGTGAACTTCTCGCTAGTAATATCTTCCGTAATACCCGCAATACGATAGGTAACACCGTTTTGATCTTGTATTGGAAATGACTGTTCTTTAATCCAGCGGATTGAACCATCCGAGCGTACAATTCTGTATTCCTCCATATATGGACCTTGGCTTTGGCGTTGGATGGCGCGTAGTACTCTGTCACGATCTTCATGGTGAATGGCATCTATAAAGGATGCCGGGTCCTTGTATAGACTTTCACAAGACTGGCCCCATACAGTTTCATAGGCAGGGCTGACATAAATTATAATGTTTTTTCTGATATCCCTCAGCCAGAACACCTCGCGAATATGTTCAGCCAACTGTCGCAAGTGTTGCTCAGATTCGTAACGTGCATATTGTGCAGCCGTTTCCTCTGAAATATCCTCAACACTTGACCAGATTAAACTCTCGTCATCTCTTTCAATAAGTTTGCCAGTGAGTCGTACAGGAACCCTGTGCCCATCTTTATGTAGATACTCTTTCTCATAGGGTCCATAGTGCTTTGTAGCACCAAGTATATTAAGTTGTACCTCTTCCTGGCTGGTATAATCGTCCGGTGTGATCTGCCAGTAGGTTAAACCTTTGGTTTCCTCTATGCTGCGACCAATGATATCAGCGTATGCTTGATTGATATCGACCAGAGTGCCATCGGTTTTGCATAAGGCAAGGCCAATGGTTGCACTTTCAAATAATGTGCGATTGTACTGTTCACTTTGGTACAATTTTTGATAGGGTTCTCTAACCACAAATAGGAATATTGCTTTAAAGATATAGATATAAGCAATGACCTTGTACACGTGTCCCATAAAAATAAATAAACCAGTGATATTTCCATACAAGGTGAAACACAATTCACTAAGTATAGTAATTATAGTTGCAGCAAAAAGACTATGAGCGTCGTAGGGTTGTTGTTTTTTTGCCTGCAGATGAAAAACTATAGCAGGTACCAGTAGTATGGCAATGATTCCGTATTCAGCCCATACTTTGAAAGGTGTTAGGCCCTGGCCTTCGATAAAAGTACGTGGAAGAATATCTAAATGATATAGACCCAGCCAATAGAAAAAGGCTGTGAGTGATATGCTTGCAAATAGCATCCAATGTCGATTTGGTAAACGAATTGAAACATTAAGTAGTTGCAGTGCAGTTATAAGTAGGCCAATGGCTGCAATGTATCGTGCCACCAGCCAAAAATAAATGGATTTGTCAGGACTGCCTGGTGTTACAAAATCTGGCATACCAGGGTAGGATATAGTGTGTGCAAAATCCAATAAACCTATGATAAGAAATGCACCGGCAAGCACAAATAGATTGTATTTTTGATCATCATTTCGGCTACTATAAATAAGAGCAAAAACAAGGATGGAGACGATAATAGAAAATGTCTCTGCAAACATATGCGTTGGCAGCGACATAAGTACAACACCTTCCAAAATGGTCAGATCAGGGGTGAACCAGGCCAGCAGAAATAGTGCAAAAAGAGCAAGTAGTAACCAATTTGTATTTCGCGTCTGGACAGACTGGTTTGTTAAATTCATGTAAAAACCTGAGTGTTTAGGGTGCAGTGGCCTTGGTTAAGGTAGGCATCGCAGTGTTTTGACACAATAGCATTTTATCTAAATAGAACGAATACAAAGTAGCTATAAATATAAACAAGTTAACGTTTTCATCATTTTTTGTTACTAAGTTTTAATGAAAGACTCAAAACTTTATAGACGATAAAACCATACAGTTAGTGAAAGTAATATTTCGACCGTTATGCAATAGCATGAATAGGTCCAGCATTCGAATACCATCACGCTTGTCTTAGTGTCCATAAGATACATTTGGGTAGTGTTAAGCCGAATTAATAGATGTTCTACAGCAATATTTGTACCGGGATAGTGGTTAATGTGTGGCCGCAAGCAAGATGATGATTTATCGTATATTTGTGAAATAACATTACCTATGCGCATAAAATTGAAGTTCTACCACTATTTTCTCGATGGCATACCTCAGTATCTTGCTCGGCATTACTGGTGGGCCTATCTATGGCGACCTGCTGTTTGGTTTTTTGATCATCAATTTATCATCAATGGGATCTTGTTTTTTCAATACAAGAAGCTGATGACGACAACCATGAAACGGATAGAAGTCATAAAAAGCGAGCGAATATTACAACTTTCTTGTGTATATGGCTCTCTAACACCAAATATCCTTAAAAGTATTTCACCAGAGATTTTGCATATTACCGATGTGGCCAAGGTACAGCTCGATAATATTCGGAGAAAACTTTCAGGCAATAAGAAGCTACTTGCGAGCAGGATGAATGCAGAGCAGCTTGCCTATAAAGAGGATACATTCTCCACGGTGGTGTTGTTCTTTCTCTTGCATGAAATGCCAGCAAAGGCGAGGAGGAACACGCTTTCTGAATGTTTGCGTGTTATCTCGCCGGGAGGGCGCTTATTGTGTACAGAGTACGGGGCTTTACCTGTCGAGCACTTTCTCTATAGATGTTTTGTTTGTCGTTGGGTTTTAATCCGACTGGAGCCATTCTTGGCTGGTTATTGGCAAGAAGATATCACCGTATTACTTAAAGATTTGGCACGACCTTATGGCAAGGACATAGAAGTCATATACCATACGAATATATTCTCGGGTTTTTATCGTGTCACTGAATTTAGAATTATTGATGTGTAAATTTTATGTTTTATTTTGTAGTATAAGAAAATGTTAACAAAGGGCGTTTACGATGAGGATGTCTGTGATTCTTGCTGCTCTGTTTTCAATGGTTTGTTCTGCAAATCTATATGCTAAATTCGAATCGATAAAATATTATGGGGTTTATATCAAGGATGGAAATAATTATACAAGAATAAAACAATTTGAATCCTGGAGTGTGTACTTTAGTCATCTTGAAGGCATGCAATCGATTATTTACAAAAATTCACAGTCTGTATAATCGTTTATTACAAAAACATTAATATCGGAAATATGCAGGTTGTTATTCATCCTTAGAAGCTTCTGGAACGTTATACCTTACTGTCTCCTGAGATTGTAACCGTGCCAAATAAAAAGGATATATATAGTTAGCTTTGAGGAATCCATAGATCCCGCTTCTATATTAGAAATAGATTTATATCGAAATGTGAACTTTAGGGGTATGATTGCGCTCAGTACCCCGTCAGCAAACTTGCCGGCATAAATGCGGATAATAATCGGTCTGCATCTGGAGCCGTTTATGATCTGGAACAGATAGTAAAGGTTTGTTCTGAAAGCGAAGGGTTTAAGCCGCAACTAGAAAGTTGGAAGAAGCATGCGTTGATTAAAACAGGCGATGATGACTGCAAGTATGTGATAGATTCATGGGCCAAGTATTTATCTGCGCAAGACTTTGATACGAAGATTCATTGGCTAAAAAGACTCAAGGTGAGATTTTTGGTTATAAGAATTTACATCCGCAAGGTCGCCATGTTTTAGAGCCAAACGATCTGGAATCGGCAATAAAAGAAAAGTTAAATATCTGAGTAGTGTATGACGAGTGAAGAAATAATTGTAGGTCTGCTGCTTGCCGGTGTGATCTGGTTTTGGCTGGCTTCCCTTCGCGCAAAGGAAATAGCGACAGGAATTGCCAAACACCTTTGTACAAAGGCTCAGGTAATGTTGTTGGATGATTCCGTGGCACTAAAGGGATTGTCTCTGGCAAGAAACAGACAGGGTAGTGTGAGTTTTAAGCGAGTGTTCCGGTTTGAATTTGCCAGTGATGGACGGGAACGTTATCAGGGCAAGATTATTATGCTCGGTATAGATATTATCGGCAGTGATATGGATGCCTATCGCATAACGGAAGAGTAAATATCTGATACAACCATGTCTAGATAATGGGCGCAATATAATTAAAGGACTGATAGTGAAATCGATGAGTAAATGACCGTTATTAAGGAGGTGAAGAAATATTTTCTCGTCTTCATGACAAAGTTGTTCAGTAATGATGGTGTAGTGGTCAAGTTCTATTGCTACACACACTACGGATCGAGTACAGGCAAGCAAGGCCTCCACAGCCCGGATTAGCGATCAGTTTGCGCCCCAAAGATGGCATGCCGCTTCATGCTTACGTTAGAGTAACTCAATAAAATCGATAATACGTCGGCTAGATTCTACATTAACTTTGCTCATTAACCAGTTGGAAATGTTTACAACTAAAAAATAGATCATTGATTGACCCAGTATGGTGCTTAAGCCTGCCTGACGGGGGCCGATGATAGCTATAGAAGATAGCCTTCTCAGGAGAGCGGCATGAGCATAGAGAGCTTGAAAAATCAGCGCAGTTTATTCGGCCAGCAACACGCCACCCTACAAGGTAAGGGTTTAAAGCTGGGGCTGTTGAAGCAGAATCAAAAGGATCATGATGAAGGTTTGAATGTTGGAAAGGTTACCAACAAGGCTTTATATCGAGAGTTGTTGGCCAGATTGAATGAAGCTGTCGGCTATACGGGCGAACAGCATATCGAAAGCCTGGAACCCAGTGATTATACACCAGAGGCGGTGGCCGAACGGATATTAGGCGTGGTAGACGGGGCCATGAAGCTGGCACGTTTAAATGGTGGCGATGACGCCGCCGAGGAAAAATTACGCCAAGCTCGCAAGGGCATAGAACAAGGTTTCAACGAAGCACGCAAGATGCTGCAAGGCATGGGTGCCTTTGAAGGTCTGGCGGCTGAGAATGCCAATAAAACCTGGGATCTGTTGCAGGCTGGATTGGACGAAATGGAAGCCGATGTGTCTGCAACGGATAGTGTTAATCGTGAGACGCTTGCAGTGCAGTCGTCACAGCGTGAGTCTATGGAACTATCCTTAACCACTCGCGACGGTGATAAGGTACATCTGCGGATGGCAAGTTCGGAAAGTGCACTGCATTACCGCGAAGAAAATACCAGTGGCTCTGTACAAGTGGATGCCTGGCAGCGTTCTGAGCATCTTTATTTGAGTGTTGAGGGTGAATTGGACGATGAAGAGCGCGCAGCGATCAATCAACTCATCGATGAATCCCGTACACTGGCAGATAAATTATTCAGCGGTGATGCCCAGGCAGCCTTTAACCATCTTCTGGAACAAGGTAATAAGAGTTCCGACATTGTTAGTTATGCCTTGCGTGTATCACAGCAACGTAGTCAATTGGCGACCTATGCCTATCAGTCTGTGAATGAGATTAACGAAGGCAAGTCAGAAGAAACCTACCCTAAGACACTGATCAAACCCATACAGGATTATCTGCAAGAGGTGGGTAACAGCCTGAGTCGTTTGGTGAGCAATCCTGTTATAGCGCAACCAGGGCAGGCCCTGGCGGATGGTGTAGAAAAGCTTAGCAAGCTTGATGAAAAAACACGTGGACTTGCCAATGCTCTGGAGCATCGATCAGGACAAAGCCTATCTGCCTTACATCGAAATCTCATGGAACTAATGGAGCAACAACAGCAAAGATTTGCAGATCATAAAGCCTTCCTTGAAGGATGAATACTGGGAATAATCGCTTCGCAGTTTGTATGATAGATTACACGACAGAGAGTAGCAGTACTGCCTACGATAAATGCCGACATCAGTCGGTATTTTTTTGCCATAAACTATCATATGTGCGTGTGAAAATGTCCGGCGCACGACGTACACGGTGACACATGTCACGATAGGTTTGCTAAATTAGAGTGAGTCAAAATATATAAGCTTGGATTAAGCCGGATACGCTATACTAGCGCGAAATTATAAAGCCAGATAATGATAACAATAGTAAAAATATAGGCTGCCGGGAGAACTGCATGTTACCAAGAATATCAAAAAAATTGTTCGTCGACCTTGCATTGTGGATGTTGGGCTTCGGTTTCCTTATGGGATTTTCCTTTCCTTATTTTATGCTGACACTGGGTTTTGATAAGACCCAGGTGCTGACCTTGGAGTTTTATAGCGCAACGCTGATCGCTGGCATCATCGTCGCGCTCATCAACTACGCTCTAGTACGAAGCATCATAGGACAACGCCTGGCATTGCAAACAGAACGTATGCGCAGTGTCTCCGCAGTGATAAAGCAGCAAGCTGTACATGAAGAGCTGCGCCTTGATGTCGCGACGCTTAAATTGACGGTCGATTCCGATGATGACGTGGGTGAGGCCGCTCGCAGTTTTAATGAACTGGTAGATTCACTGAGCCGCTCGAATCAGGTTGGGCAGGACATAAGCCGTTTTACCAAAATGGTCTCTGCACATCTGGATGTGGAAGCCTTGACCAAGCAGGCATTGCAACAGCTATTGGAGGATAGTGGCTCATTAGCGGGTGCCTTTTATGTGGTACATGATGGGCAAATGATGCTAATGGCCAGCAAAGGCATCCATGATCCCGTTCGGTTGGAACAGAATGATTTGGTCCTGAATGGTCTGATACAAGGCAGAATACAACGTATCCACCTCCCCGATGACATTCAGGTGGCCGGAGTATTAACAGAATTTCGTCCACGCGAAGCGCTGTTGGTACCGATATTTTTTAAAGGTGTTTCCGAAGCGATGGTGATATTGGCATCGCAAAATGAATACGCTCAGGATATGGAACCCGTGCTAGAACGCTATGCACCAGGACTTGGCTTGGCACTGCGTAATGCGCTCAGTCATGAACGCCTGCAAAGGTTGGCAGTGCTGGACCCGTTAACCAATGTATATAATCGGCGCTTCGGTCTGGGTCGTTTGGAAGAAGAATACTCGCGTGTGGTACGTGACAACTCCAGCCTCGCCGTGATGATGTTGGATATCGATGACTTCAAGGTATTAAACGACACCTATGGTCATATGGTGGGTGATAAGGCGATTGTAAACGTGGTGCGTTGTATTAAAGATAACCTGCGTGAGGGGGATGTATTGGTGCGTTATGGTGGCGAAGAATTTCTCATCATACTTCCCGGTGCCTCTCTTGAGGATGGACAGCAGGTCGGTGAACGCATACGACGTACCATAGACGACAGCTTTATCATCGAGAATGAACAACAGATCAGGCAAACGGTTAGTCTGGGACTATCGGCCTGCCCGGACCAGCGCTTGGAATGTAGCGACGACTTGATACGTTTGGCGGATGAGGCGCTGTACATCGCCAAAGATAACGGCAAGAATAGACTAATAACGGCTTAAGTACTGAATAAATAGAGGCAACGAAATGATGAAGAATTTACCCTGGTTGAGTCTGGGCATAGGTCTGTTTTTGGCTCTGCTTACTATGCTGGCCAATCCACTTCCCCCAGGTGGTGAAACAGCTATTCCGCTGCTGGCGATTTTATTTATGACGGAACTGGGCGCACTGCTTTGTCTGGTAGCTGTGCTGGTGAGTATTCGAGAACAACTAAATCGTGGCTTTCAATTGCATGGTCTTCTGACCACGGTAGGGAATGGTCTTTTGCTGGCTTACTTTTTAAACTTTGGAATGAATCTTTGGATGGCGATCAGTTAGTGTGAGTGTAACAAGCTGCGATAATTACAGAGCCTGAACCAAAAACAAAGCAGTGAAGGATGCTCACTAGTCCTGTCTTAGATAACCGAACTAGTCAGGCTCGTTATTCGAATCTGATTAAAGTCGAGAATCAATGAGAATAGATCTGTAATACAGAGTGCACCGCCGATGTTAGGGTGTCTATATCTTTATCGCTCATTACAAATGGCGGCATCAGATAGACCAGCTTGCCAAATGGTCGAATCCAAATGCCCGCCTCCACAAACATTGGCACCATACGTTTCATATCTACGGATTGTTTCATCTCGACGACGCCGATGGCACCGAGTATGCGAACCTGCTGTACGGTATCTAGTTCACGACAGGGAGCTAGGCCCTGCTCCAGTGCCCGAGAGATACGCTGAATGTTTTCCTGCCAGTCCGTTTCAAGTAGTAGTTCTATGCTAGCCAGCGATACGGCACAGGCAAGAGGGTTGGCCATAAAGGTGGGGCCGTGCATAAATATGCCGGGGTCACCGTTGCTGATAGTATGACTGATCTCGCTGGTGGTGAGGGTCGCTGCCAGGGTGAGATAGCCACCGGTCAGCGACTTACCCACACACATAATGTCAGGACTGATGTCGGCGTGTTCACAGGCAAACAGCTTGCCGGTACGGCCAAAGCCAGTGGCGATCTCGTCGGCTATCAGCAAAACGTGGTATTCATTACACAGTTCGCGTGCACGACGCAGATAGTCCGGCGCATAAAAACGCATGCCGCCAGCACCCTGTACGACGGGTTCAAGGATCAGCGCGGCGATCTGTTCACCATGTTGTTGCAGGGTCTGTTGTAATGAGTGCATATCTGCATCGCTGCAAGGACGATCAAAACCTGCGGGCGGTGCATCGATAAAGAACTGCTGGCTCAGACTGTCGGCAAACAGCGAGTGCATACCGGTTATGGGATCACATACCGACATGGCGGCAAAGGTATCGCCGTGATAACCGTGGCGCAGCGAGGCAAAGTGTTGCTTGTGCGGCTTACCTTTGGCGTGCCAGTACTGAATGGCCATCTTCATCGCCACCTCTACCGAGACTGAACCGGAGTCGGAAAAGAAAACCGATTGCAGAGTTGCGGGGGTGATATCAACCAGTTTCGTTGCCAACGCGACGGCCTTCGGATGGGTCAGGCCACCAAACATCACATGTGCCATATCTTGCAGCTGATCGGTAATGGCCTGATTAAGACGCGGATGGTTATAACCGTGGATCACACACCACCATGAGGCCATGCCATCCAGTAGCTCGCGACCATCTGCCAGCTTAAGCCTGACACCATGGGCAGAAACTACCGGGTAAACCGGCAGGTTTGAATCGGTAGCGCTATAAGGATGCCAGACATGGCGTGCATCCAGCTCCTGCATCTTTTGTGTATCATTCATGGTCTGTATGTCGTGGGTTAACTCATATGCAGTGTAACACGAAGAGGATTATGCAGAGGAGACATGCTTTGACTCATATGTCTTGCTGTTCTAGTATTGGGACTTCTTAAGGAGTATGGTCCAATGATTCACTAAATGTCTCGATGAGCGGCTGCCCATCACTATTTTCCTGCACCATCAGGCAACATCATTCCACTGGGTTTATTTATAAACCAGGAGACATTTATGTACGGCCCCAATCCTGATGTCCTGCATCCTCTGCAAGATTTTCCTCAAGTTTGTTTTCTAAAAAACAGCATTGATAATCCTAACATTATCGTCGGTGATTATACCTACTACGATGATGCCATAGATGCAAAAAACTTTGAACGCAATGTGCTTTATCACTATCCGTTTATTGGCGATAAACTCATCATCGGAAAATACTGTTCTATTGCCCGTGATGTGACGTTCATCATGAATGGCGCCAATCATAATATGTCTGGTTTGAGTAGCTATCCGTTTGAGATCTTTACTGGCGGATGGCAAGAGTCACTGGGGGATAGCGTCCACTATCCATACAAGGGAGACACTGTGATCGGCAATGATGTGTGGATCGGTTATAAAGCCATGATCATGCCGGGCGTCAATATCGGTGATGGGTCCATTATCGCCAGTGGTTCGGTGGTGAGTACCGATGTGGCACCCTACAGCATAGTTGCTGGCAACCCCTCAAGATTGATACGCAAGCGATTTAGTGATGAAGACATCGGTATATTGCAGGGAATAAAGTGGTGGGAGTGGGATGCCAGTAAGCTGACTCGCCATCTACCCTATCTGGTTAAGGGCGAGCTGGTCGCCTTGCAACGGGCACTGGATATAGAATAAAGAGCTACGAGAGGATACTTATAATCGAGACGTTAAGGGATGGTTCTGTGTCTCGAGTTTTTAACGGTTATTTTTTAGACAGACTGAGCATTCTTGGCGACATGAGAGTCTCTCTACTTGTTAAAACATTCCTGTCATGCCGACGAAGGAGGCATCTTCAAGATTTCTCCCGCTGGTCGAAATGACAAAAGTAGCGCCATAACACTATCCTGTCATGCCGACGAAGGAGGCATCTTAGGATCTCTCCCGTTGGTCGGAATGACAATACTTTGCACTGTATTTTATTCCTGTCATGCCGACGAAAGGAGGCATCTTAGGATTCCTCCCGTTGGTCGGAATGACAAAAGTAGTGCCATAACGACTATCCTGTCATACCGACGAAGGAGGTATCTTTAAGACTCCTCCCGCTGGTCGAGATGACAAGAGTAGTGCCATAACGACTATCCTGTCATGCCGACGAAGGAGGCATCTTAATGTTTCTTCCTTCGCTCGAAATGACAAACATGAAGCCTTCAATATCACCAATAATAATCAAAGACAATCCTGATTTTCCAAACTAAACGGCAACCAGTGATCCTGAGTGGATTGTGCCGAATCCAGATAAACCTCTGCCCGTCGATAGGGTTCATCCAACATCTTTGTCAGCTTCTCGGTTTTGTGATGCAGGCCCAGGCGGGTGAAGGTGAATACAATGTCAGACAAAAGATTTTTCTGTATACCTTCCTTGCTGCGATAGATATTGCTCTTCAGGTTTTCTGTCCGGGCCCAGGACTCTTCTAATAACTAAAAGGTCTGTTCTGACGGTTGTGTTGATAATAGGCGTAGGCCAGGGAATACAGGCTATAGGCATCGCAACTCGCGATGCTTAATCTTGCCGGCAGATTTGTTGGTTTTGTCACACTGGTACATATAGGTATAGCTGCGTGACATAAACAGTTGCGCAAAGGGCTTTCGTTTTATGTAGCTATTATTTTATGTTTGCATCTTGTTGATTTGTCTAGCCTGCCTTGGCCATGGCGCTAAGGCTTAATAAATGCTTTTTTTGATTATGCTGTAACAGGGTTTCTATTCTTGGTTGGATATAGTTAAGGATCCGCTTTGCATAAGTGAGTTAGTCGATGTCGGCAAATGCCGATGCAGACAAGGCGATGGTGCATAAGCGGTGATAGTTACTGGCTTCTTGAAGGGCATTGCTGCATGCACCCAAAAGATAGAGGAAGAATAACGATGACGTGGTTTTTGTAATGCTCTAGATCCAACAGGTGATTCTATTTAGTATATGTCGGCATCTATAATATAAATCTTTACGGTTCTCTTTGTGTGTCAGATTTAATAGTTATTTTACAGTTTTGTCATTAATGCTTGTATTGGTTTTTTTGTGAGATTTGTATGCGTTGTATGTATTGGTTTTTATTGTCTCTCTGTTGTGAACTTGTTCTGACATAAATATCGTTTTGCATGATATTTAACAGGATTTAACACGGTGTTTTCAGATTGTTTACGAGTTTGCTACAGACTTTGCTTCTTTATTTTTCTGTGTTTGTTATCTTAAATACCAGGGGCAGGCAAAGAGAGATATTTATTATGCAATCTTTAACTTGGGTTCTGCCCGTGTCGGTTTTGTTGTTTATACCAGTTTCGATTTTGTTTTGGCTGGTCTTAATTGGTTTAGCCATAGTGTAAAGGTTTCATGTTTTTGTAAAGCATTCCTCCCATCCTCCCAAAAGAGGTTTTTAGCCCACTATCCTATGTGGGCTTTTTTTTGTCTTCTGGTTTTTCGTCCGCCATATCAACATTCTCTATCGACTTCACCTACTTCTCGTCCTTGTATCGCCCTGTCTCCAACTACTCAGTGTTGCTTGATATAACCGTTCCTATACCGATGTCGGAATAATAGGGCTGTGATAAGATGGCTCATTCGGGGAGAAGGAAAAAATAATGAAAAGCCAAGGCGAAATACTACAACTTTATCAACACCTGCAAAGCGTTATAGTGGGTCAAAAGCGTTTACTCGACCGTTTACTGATTAGTGTGCTCACCGGCCGCCATCTGTTGCTGGAAAGCCCCCCCGGCCTGGCCAAAACCACTGCGGTGAAAACCCTGGCCGAGGGGGTACACGCCAGCTTTCAGCGTATTCAGTTCACGCCGGATCTATTACCCTCCGATCTGACCGGTAGTGATGTGTTTGATCCCAAGAACGGTGAGTTTCATTTCGTCAATGGGCCCCTGTTTCACGAGATTATTCTTGCGGATGAGATCAACCGTGCCCCGCCCAAGGTACAGTCGGCCTTGTTAGAGGCAATGGAAGAACACCAAATTACCGTTGGTGGTGTAACTCGTGCGTTGCCCGAACTGTTTATCGTTATGGCCACACAAAATCCACTGGAGCAGGCCGGTACCTATCCCCTGCCAGAGGCGCAGTTGGATCGATTTATGATGCATGTGCTGATCGACTATCCCAGCAAGGAAGAGGAACTGGAGATCATGCGTCGGGATCGTCGACAAAGCACCAACGCCGCCCCCGTGGCGCTGAATACCCCCCTGCATCCGGATACGGTGATCGCGGCACGTAAAGAGGTGGCAGCAATACACGTGGAGGCGGCAGTAGATGAGTTCGTGGTGAGCATTACTGATAGCACCCGTCATCCGGGGCACTATGTGGATGGCTGGGACGAGATGATCGAAGTGGGGGCCTCACCGCGCGCGACCCTGGCGATGGTGCGTGCCGGTAGTGCCCATGCCTACCTGCAGGGACGAGAATTCCTCATGCCTGAGGACATCGTTGAGGTGGCACCAGATATCTTGCGCCATCGCATCATCCCCAGCTTTACCGCCCAGGCCCAGGGCCTGGATGCGGAAGCGCTGGTACAAGGTCTGCTGGCAGCCATCCCGCGACCATGAGTCTGTCGCGTTCGTTACAGATGCTTACTCGCGCCTTTGTTTTTCCCTCTCAGGCCCGGCTTAAGCAACCTTTGCTGACGCCTGCCGAGGTGTTGGCTCTGCGCCAGCAGGCACACAGCTCCGCACTATCTATACTGACTCAGCGCGATTCGCATCATGCCCAGTTGGGTGATGTTCGTTCCCCGCAACGGGGTAGCGGGATGGACTTTGATGAAAGCCGTCCCTATGTGGCCGGGGATGATCGTCGCTTTATCAACTGGCGTCTGTTGGCCCGTACCGGTGAGATGTATCTGAAACTGTTTCATGAAGAACGTCGTAGCCAATTATTTCTCCTGCTGGATCGCCGCGCCACTATGCGCATGGGCTCACAAGGCTGTTTGAAGGTCACCCAGGCGGCGCGTCTGGCGACGCTGCTCTCTTGTCTGGCGAAGAAAGAGAAGATGGCAGTGGGTGCGGCGGTGATGAATACTACTACACATTGGCACCGCCCCATGAGCGGTGAGAAGGCGTTGCATCGATTGATCGAGGATTACATCGCCCCCGCTCCGCCTCTGGAGGATGATGCGGACGCGGATCTGCAACAGATACTAAGCCATCTTCAAAGCCAGCTACCGGCGGGCAGCGTGGTGGTGTTGATCAGTGATTTTCAGGAGCTGGATGAGCGGCATGAGGCCGCGCTATGGGCCCTGGTTAGCAAGCACCGTGTTATCGCCCTGACCATCCATGATCCACTGGAACGGCAACTGCCAAAACAAAAGGCAATGCGTTTCAGCTCTCCGCATGATGGGCAGATTATCGAACTGGACGGCCGCGATGCGGAGCAGGCACAGCGATACCAACAGGCCATGCAACACCATCGGAATAACATTGCGCAACGCCTTTGTAGTTTGGGCGTAGAGACACACAGCTTCTCCACCATCGATAATGTGTTTGATGCGGGCGTGTTGCGGGAGCATCTATATGACCAGTGAAAAACTACAGGCATGGATAGAGATTCCGCCGCTGGCGTCGCCTCCAGTGAGTGTCGGTGAATGGCTATTGCTGATGTGGCCGTGGTGGGTATTGCTTGGCTGCGTGGGCCTCCTTTTGTGGTGGCTATTGAGACAACCAAGGCTAAGGTTCTGGTACGGATTGCTAGGTATACGCCGAGCCCTTTTGCATCAGCGTGTTTCTGAACGTCAGGCCTTGTTCGCCCTCGCACAACGACTACAAGCTCCTGCCTTGCAGTCAATGCAGAAGACGCTACCCGAAGAGTTACGCCATGCTCTGGCACTGCGTTTTCACAGCGCCGCTCCATCACACGCCGCTGTACTGTCCGTGATACAGCGTCTGCAAACCTGGAACCGCGGCTGATGCAGGAGGTGTTTTTTCTCTGGCAAACACTTCACTGGCAGCAGCCCTACTGGTTTGTGCTGCTTTTGCCGCTGCTCATGTTGTATCTATACAGAGATCGCGGACGGGTCTATCTGCGTTCTATGTTGGCACTGCCGTTTGACGATCGGCACAGGCTTTACCGTCATCCCATGATGGAACGTCTTGCGGCCTTGATGTCCACAAGTCGAGATGGTCCTGGCCGACGTTGGCGACAGATGCTGAATGGGATCCTGTTGTTACTGCTCTACCTGATGCTACTGATGGCCCTTGCACAACCCTATCGTATGGGGGAAGAGATCCCGCAGGGAGCGCCGCAGCGCGAGATCATGTTTGTGCTGGATAGTTCGGTGAGCATGGTGTTAAAGGATTACAAAGTAGATGGCCAGCGCGTGGATCGTATCGCCATGATGAAGACGGTGATGCAACATCTGTTGCAACAGTTAAGTCAGAACCGCATGGGCATTACCGTCTTCTCTGAACTGAGTTACACCCTGGTGCCGATGACCAGTGACATGGGCCTGAGTATGCGCATGTTGCAACGACTGCAACCGGCCATGCTCACCGGCAGACGTTCCGATGTGGGTCAGGCATTGATCTCGGTGGAGCGTGAATTGTCGGATTATGTGGGCGAGGATGAGGTCAAACCGTTGTTGGTGTTGATCAGCGACGTGCAGCAAAGTGGGCGTAAGCTGGACCCGCGCCTGGTGGCCGCGCATGTACGCAAACAGGGTTATACCCTGCACACCATCGCCATCGGCGCGGCCAGTAAAGAGGCGCAAGACAAGTCCAGTAGCGGTCTGATCTATCAAACCACCAACTTTCAGTTATTAGAGCAGATGGCCGAACGCGGAGGAGGTCGTTTCTTTTGGGCCAAAGACATGCCATCCATGCAACAGGCGGTGCTGGAGATCCAGCGTAGTGAGATGCGACAACAGAAGCAGACGCCGGTGTTTATCCGCATCCCGTTGTATCACTGGCCGTTAATGTTAGCCCTGCTTTTGCTGATGTGGATACAGAGCATCAGCGTGGGGCTGCGCCGATGACGGTGTTAATGATGTGGGAGCAGTGGCAATGGCGCGAGGCTCAGTGGTTATGGCTGGCGGCCTATCCGTTATTGATCTGGTTGTGGTCGAGTGTGCAGGGGTTATTACTGAGGCAGCCATGGCTGGAGTCAAAACTGCTGCCGTGGATGCGTTATCGTCATCGCATGCAGATCTGGCACTGGCTATTCAATCGCAGCTGGCTATGGGCAGGAGCCTGGATCCTGTTGGCCATCGCCCTGGCCGGTCCGCGACTGCCACAGTTGCTGGCGGGTAGTGCACAACAGTCTCTGCGTGATGTGATGGTGGTGCTGGATCTGTCGCGTTCGATGACCGCCACCGATATCCGCCCCAGTCGTTTGGCACGTAGCAGGCAAACCCTGCAGGCCCTGCTGCGACATAGCCGCAATACACGTTATGGCGTGGTCTTGTATGGCCTGAAACCCCATCTGCTGTTCCCGCTTACCTCGGACCGCCTGGCGGCGGCTCACTATCTGCGTTCTGTAGAACATGGCCTGCTGCCCGGTGAGGGCAGCGTGGTCTCTGCGGCGATCAGATTGGCCAGGGCCGAATTACGGGCCGAATCACAAACGGACAAGCAGGCCGGACGAGCCATTCTCTGGATCAGCGATGGTGATGTGAGTGATCTCGCAGCCCTGGATAGCGAGCTTAAGGGGCTGCAAGAAGAAGGGATCAGATTGATCATCTATGCCGTGGGCAGTGTGCAGGGTAGCGGATTGCAAACGGACAAGGGCGAGTGGCTGCAACACGAGGGGCAGGCCGTCACCACTACCCTGCCACGGAACCAACTAAGGCAATTGGCCAGTACACATGATGCGATGTATCAGGAATGGGGCAGCGTGGAAGCGGACTGGCAACGCATCTATGAAGCGGGCATCGTGCCGCTGACGACACAGACCCATAGCGTGGTTGACGGTGCCACTCGGCAATGGCAGGAGCTGTATGCCCCCTTCCTTTATGCCGGGTTGGGTTTGCTGTTGCTGAGTCTTGTGGGCTACAGATCCGGGCCGGTCGGCTCTCATGGCGCAGTGCTTTTGCTCTGTGTCGGCCTGTGGAGCGGCACGCCATCAGCATCGGCCTATGCGGCAGAACTGGATACCTGGCGGGATGCCTACAGCGCCTACGCAGAGCGGGATTATGAATTGGCCTGGCAGCGTTACGCAGGCCTTGCGGGTTACGCGGCACGCATGGGCCAGGCCCAATCGGCCTATCAAATGGCACGCTTCGGTGCCGCACGCCAACAATATGTCCTGGCCTTTATGGCGGCACGTGACGATGAACAACGTGCCGATGCGCTGTTTAGTATGGCCAATAGCGCCTATCAAATGGGTGACTACACAGCGGCGGTGGGCAGCTATGAGGATGTCCTGAGATATCACCCGGCACATGCTGCGGCGATGGTTAATCTTGAATATGCGCGAGCACTGCAAGCTGAGATGGCCTTGTTTCGTCAGCCAGAGGGACGGGGTGCCGGACGTGGTCCGCGTACCGCCGATGCGGAAGCGGGCGAGGATTTGGAGAATAAAGGTGCCACCCTGGGTGAGGATAAAACCGAACCGGTGGCCCTCTCCTGGTCTGATACAGAGCGCAAGGCGCTGGTGATCAAGGGTGTGGAATTTGCCGCACTGGCCTCGCAGGCCGGTGGCGACGGCGAGACCGACAACCTGGAGTATGAGATCCATGATCTGTCGAGTCTGCAACGGGCACGTATCCTGCCAAGACGGGATCACAAATTATTCTGGCGTCGGTTATTTGCCCACGAAGAGGGACTGGCCGCACCTCCGGCAGAGCCACAAACACAGGATGGGGTGGTGCCATGGTAGACACCGGAGTTGCCAGACGACAGCGAGGCGGATGGTTGCGGACATACCTACTGCTGGCTGTGTTGCTGCCACTGGAATTACACGCAGCCATAGAGTTGCAGCTGCCGACCATACTGGAACAGGGACGTCTGATACAGGCGGAACTTGTGGTCAGCGGGCAGAGTCCGGATCTGCACACCCTGTCACTGCAGCCACTAGAGGGTTTCTTTCACATCGAAGAAGCCGGCGAGGTGCTAGGTACTCAAACTAGGCAAGGGCAGCACCAACAGCGCCGGCGCTTGAAACTCGTGCCGATACACAGCGGGATTGTTTCACTGCCCGAGTGGGGGGTAGAAAAACGCCGGATCATGGCCGCACGTGATCCCAAGACCCGGGAACCGATACAACTATTCTTTCATGCGCAGCAGAGCAGTCCCTGGCAGCGTCAGCAAGTGGGTTATACGATCGAGGTGGAGAGTCCACAACGTTTTATCCGTCTGCAACTGGACGAAGCTCTGGATAGCCACTGGCTGGCGCGCCTCACCGATGCGCAAACCGAGCTCATAACAGAGAGTCCCACTCCACGCTATCGACACCGTTATCTTCTCTGGCTGTTCCCGTTACAGGCTGGTACCCAAACCCTGCAACTGCCGGCTCTGAGTTATCTGCATGATGGTGTCGCCAGCCACCGTTTTTATCCACCTCCTATGACTCTGAAGGTAAAGGCCCTGCCCGCCTATCTTCCCGCATCGACTCAGGTGGGCAATGTGAGTATGGAGCTATTGTCGTCCAACTATGCGTGGTTACGAAGCGGTGATAGTGGTGAACTGCGACTGCAGATTCGGGCAGAGGGAGTGGCGGGGGCTTTGTGGTCGCTGGCGCTGCCAGAGTTGAAAGGGGACGCTGCAATAGAGCCGCTACCAGTGACGGGCCGCCTGTTGGAGACGGTCAGTCCTGACGGGGTAACAAGTGAATACCAGTTAAGCCTGCCATTTGAGACCCGGGCCAATCAATTTTGGTCGTCGCAGGCGCTAGTGTTGGAATACTTTGATCCGGTACTGGGAAAACGCATGACACAAACCCTGTCGCTACGCACCCCCTGGATCATATCGACACTGCAATGGTGGTGGCTGACTCTGTTGCTGCTGGGTTTGATGTTCTGGTGCGTACGACGGGTGGTGGCTCGGATACAAGAGCAGCGCAAAATGGCGGCGGCTTATCTACAGGCCTGGGAGTTGCTGGGATCTGCTCGTGATGCCACGGCTCTGCGTCAGGCCCAGGGATGTATCGCCGAGGCGGAGGGCTGGCCATCTCATGTAGGCACCGATGCGTGGCTGCAACACTGGCAAGCGTTGATGCCGCAGCAGAATCTATCTGCCTGGCAAAAGGGGATACAGGAGCTTTGTTATCGTGGAGATGTGGATAGCTTACCGAGGCTTCGACGTGAGATGTTGCTGATGCTGCAACAGCGACTGGCCTGGCGTCTATCCTGGTATCGGCTCTTATCGCTGATGGGTGCCGTGTAGATGACAGACACCTACGAGGTTCCGGCAGCGGAAACCGAGGCCGAGCTGGTGGTAAGGAAGAGTCGCTTTATTGGTAGAGTCTTCAGAGTGAGTGAGCGCTCACAAGCGATGGCCTATATCGAGCAGCTACGGGCGCAACATCCACAGGCCAGGCACCTCTGTTGGGCCTATTTGCTCGGTTCTGCTGCCAACTCCAGCGCCGCGATGAATGACGATGGAGAACCTTCCGGAACGGCAGGTCGTCCCATTCTTAATGTCATCCAACACAAAAAACTCAGAGATACCCTGGTCATTGTGGTGCGCTATTTTGGCGGTATCAAGCTGGGTGCCGGGGGGCTGACTCGCGCCTATAGCGGTGCCACTGAGGCGGTGCTGTCACAGTGTCCGCGCCAGTTGTATCAAGCCCTGTTTGAGTGTCAACTGAGCCTGGAATTTTCCCAGGAGGCGGATCTGCGCCATTGGCTGGAATGTCACCAGGGGCGTCTGCTAGCGCTGGATTATGGGACACTCGTGGTGGCGAGGATACAGGTACCACAGCTACATGAGGCGCAGTTGAACGATTATGTGGCGAGTATGGGGATGCGTGTAGGAAAAGAACCTGGGCGAAAGTAAATTAGAGAACCCTTATTTATTTTATGTCTAAATCTTGACTATTTTGCTTGGGTATAGTTAAATGTCCTCAGTTTGGCGAGGTTGTGTAGGGGAATCCCTCTACAGCGGTTCGCCTTTATCCGTTAATCAAATCTAAGAGGGTTACACCTATGTCACTTCCCGAACGTGACGGAGATGGCTATCTCGTCAATATGAATGAGTGGACCGAGCAGGTCGGTCGCGGCATGGCTGAAGCCGATGGTGTCGACTTGGATGATGCCAAATGGAATCAGATCATCAAGGCTCGTGAATACTACGAGGAGTTCAACGTCGTACCACCTATTCGTAAGTTTTCCAAATGGATGGGTGAGGATCAAAAGCTGCTATTCAAACAGTGGATGACCGGACCGATGAAGCCCATTACCAAATATGGTGGCCTGCCCAAGCCGACCGGATGTGTCTAAGGGACTCGCTCCTCAATGTAAATGGCAAGGCCGGTGAACTACCGGCTTTGTTGCTTTTACAGAATGATAACATTCTCTCTATTGGGCAAAGGTGACAATCCTGTCTAATATGAAGCATGCAGAATTCGAGTCATTAACAGGGTAATAATATGAGAAAAATTTCAGCAGTAATCATCGCGATGTTCCTGGCCACGCCTCTGGCTCTGGCCGATATGCCGCAGATGAGTATCGAGCAGACGGTGGTAAAAAAGAAGATAGCTGAAGATGTATCGATGGATGATGCCATCGCCTCAATGAAATTGCGTGCCAATATGCACAACATGAAACTGGTGGGTCATCTGCCTCTCTCCAAACAGGTAGAGTCGATGGGTCAGAAGGCTCGTCGTATGGAAATATTTCAATTTTGTGATCCGCTGACCGCACAGCGTATGGTGGAGGCAAATATTCATTTTGCCGCCTATCTTCCTTGCCGAATCGCGCTGGTCGAAGATAAAAAAGGCCAGGGTTGGTTGGTGATGATGAATCTTGATCTGATGATTAATGGTACCACCATGTCGCCGGAACTGAAGACCAAGGCGGTAAAAGTACGAGATGTGCTGAATGATATTATGCAGGCAGGTGTGGATGGCGACCTTTAAATAGTCGTGCGCCAAGATAATAAAAAGGCCGCTATTGTTAGCGGCATTTTTTAGCGCACGCAAAACATATTGTGTGGTAATTTCCCCAACATCTGATCGACGAAGCTGATCCAGTTGATAAGTGGCGTATCCTTGTCTGTTTTAATGTCTTTATCAATAATCGGCCAACGACGTAGCAGGTTACGGATCAATTCGACCAGTTGATAGACATGGTCATCTACAAGGGTGGACATCTCGACGAGATATTCCAGCTCATTGTCAAAATTATTGGCCAGCATGTTTTCGATATTAAGTTTGGTCACATTTTCCAAATGGTGATTAATTAGTCCGCAACGGATCATAGAAATCTTGATATGGTCCAGGTGTAAAGTGGTGAGGCTGGCAGGAGATTTAGCGGCATCTTTGTCACTCACCATTAAGAATGGTTGCTGCCAGGCGGTAATGGCCTGGGTTATGAGTACCAGCTTTTGCACGATATTTTGTTTTAAATGACCGATGTCAGCCCTCGGCTCATTGATAGATAGATTGTTTAATGCGGTAACCACCGGGGCGAGCAGTTTTGCTGGAAAGTGCCGCATATTAGTGCGCATGACGGTTAAGGCCTGCTTCAGGCTATTGGAACGGGTATAGACGCTAACAAATACCTCAAGGATAGATAAGAGTTGACCGTACGGAGACAGCATATCGGCTTGCAGTTGATGTGGGTAACCACTGCCATCCATACGTTCGTGGTGCTCCACCACCGCAGCGCTGATCAGAGGTTTAAACTCGGCAAAGTTTTGCATGATCATAAAGGCGATAATCGGATGGGCGTAGAATTGCTTCAGGTTGGGGAGGTCCAGGCGCTCCCGCTTGGCAAAGATCAGCGGATCAACGTGCATGTTGCCCATGTCGTGTAGAAGACCAGCGGTGGCGAGAACGATGCATTCCTTGTCGTTAAACCCACACAGTGTGCCGCTATAGCTGGCAAGCAAAGCGGTGATCAGGGAATGACGAAACATTTCCGGCATACTGCTACGCATCACGGTCATTTTACCGGCGATCGCCTCGGGTAATTTGATATTCTTAAGACTGGCTTTAATAAGGTTGGCGTTTTCAGCATGTTGCAGAATGGCCTTACACAAGGGTTCAGAACGAAATATTGTTTCAAACTCCTCCTGCAGAGTATTGCTGTCCAGACGTCCACCAACGCTGATCGACATGTCTAGCGGCTTCAACAGCTTATGCTGCATCAATTTTTCGTACATATCACCACTAAGGGTGACATTCTTGGCGATCAGCTTATGGCCACTTTCGCTGATAATATCTTCGTTGGTGGATATATCATGTGTACTCCCCGCCTTTTTGACGTGGGCAACATAATGACTGTCTTCAACCTGGTTCTTTGTTTCGCTCATACGCCCTGAACTTGCCGTTTGACTTAGGCCATTGATTTAATTTGGAAATATATTGTAATTAGTGCCGTATATAGAAATTACGGCATATTCGATAAAAAAGCTAATCCCTGGAAGCCTCTTTTACAATTAATTTACACGGTTGATTATCAGATAGTTAGCCTATCCTGTATATATTAGGTAGTAGTATTCATGCGACAGAAGCTATCTACACACCATTACTGTCTTATGTCCCCTTTTTTGCCATGCCATGCCATGAGAGTATTCGTTCGAATGGAATCCAAGCCCGTACTAACTGTTCTTGATGATGACGAAGCCATATGTCTCCTTATAGGAGAGGTTGCATCAGACATGAACTATGAGGTAAGGACCTTTACCAGCGTGAAAGCATTTAAGGAAGAAATTGATCACAACATGGAGATACTTTTTCTTGATCTGATGATGCCAGATGAAGATGGTATTGAAGTGATCCGTTATTTGGAGAAGATAAAGTTAAAGGCAAAACTGATATTAATGAGTGGGTTTGATAAACGGGTTTTAAAGTCAGCATCTATCATGGCAAAAACACAAGGGATAACGGTGGCCACTGAGCTCAACAAACCCTTTAGTATAAAACACTTGCGAAAAACAATAAGCCAATGTGAAAGTCCTGCCGCGATACGGATCATGGCAGGTAAAGAATTGTCTGCGCAAGAGATTGAGCAAGCCATTAGTGAGGATAGAGTATTCGTCCAGTATCAGCCGAAAATAGACCTGAGTAATAATCAGGTGTTTGGTGCAGAGGCGCTGGTTCGCATTCGTGATGCGGAAGGTAATATTGTTCCACCAGGTCTGTTTATTGCTGTAGCAGAAAAGTCTGGTGCGATAGTGGAGATTACACGCGAGGTAATAAGACAATCCATCGCATTTTGTTCCCGCTTAAAGGCCTTGGGTTACGATCTGAATATCGCCATTAATATGCCGGCCAAATTATTGGGTGATGTAAGTATGACCGATGATTTAGTCATGAAGATAAATACTGCCAAATTGCGTACAGATAATTTTACTATAGAGATAACAGAATCTGCGCTGGTGGAAAACTACGCAGTGAGTCTGGATGTGTTGACGCGCTTAAGGATGAAAGGTGTGTACTTATCTATAGACGACTTCGGCACGGGTTATTCGACCATGCAACAATTAAAAAACGTCCCTTTTACAGAGATGAAGCTGGATCAAAGTTTTGTTATGGATATCTTTGAACAAGATGCAGGGATAATAATAAGCAAAAGTATTGAATTGAGTCATGAGCTGGGTATGCATGTCCTCGCTGAAGGGGTGGAAACACTGGATGTTGCCAATGAGCTGATAGCGCAAGGCTGTGATTATTGCCAGGGTTACTACTACTCGCGCCCAGTTAATCCTGATGATTTTGTGGACTATTTAACAGCACACGCACATTTATAGTGTACTGTACACGAATGAATGAGGGGCTGGTGGGTCGCTCAAATAAGCCAATAACCGAATTATAAGAATGAGCTACCTAAAAAGAGTATTTATCGAGACAGGGGAAGTCTGGGCTAAACGTCAGCTAATGGCACAAATAAGCATCGCTCTGGGTTTTGTCTTCATCGCCTGTGTTCAGCTATGGTCGAAGGTGGCGAGTGATATTCTTTCTCTACCCGTGCTTTTTGCCTTTACCATAGCGATAGTTGGCACACATGTTTTGGTTAAGCAATATTCCTGGCCTGGCCTCTACAGTGTACTGGCTAATGCGGTGCTGTCCTATGTATGTCTGGCAATATATCTATCCGACGTGGATGTCCGTATCCAGACACTGATTATTCCACTACTGCCCTTGCTGTTCTATTTTCTCAATCCTCTGTGGTTATTTAATACGCTTAGCGGCTTATTTCTTGCCATGTTAGTAGCTGTGCGTGAGATTGATTTGCTGTCGAAGGTCAGTCAATTTGAGTATATAGGACTGGTGTTGCTGGCCTACTCGGTGGTGTGGGCGGCCTTGTTGATCGAGGGCATAGTGCATCGCCGCGATAGGGCGAGACTGAAATCCTATATGAGCTACGACGAAGAGAGCGAGGTGTTCAATCCCAAGGCTTTGCTGCGTGTGTTGGAAACCAGTGTGGCGAATACTCAGCGTTATCAGCACAAGATGTCGCTGGTGATGTTTGAATTTTATTCTGCATCAGACAGGCATAAGGCAGTAATAACACCGGGCAGTAAGCTTGAACGTGCTTTGTTGGCCTGTGTTTCTGCCAACATCCGCCGTGGTGATACACTGGCAAAGTGGAAAGACAACAGTTTTGTGATTATCGTCCCGGAGAGTGATCAGCAAGGTAGTGAGAAATTACTGGCAAAATTAGGCCAAATTATTTGTCACATGCGTTTGCCTGGATTAGATTCTCTGGATATGCGCTATGGTATTGCCGCTTTGCAGCATGAGAGCCATATCGAATTGCTGGCCCTGGCTCAGCAGGCATTGGATAGCAGTAAGAGACAGTCTGTCGCTGCACATATATAATGGTGCTATTCTCATATTGCTGGCGACACCTGCATGATCCGGCTCGACAAATTCCTCGCACAATCTACCGATTTCAGTCGCTCTGAGGTTAAAAAGGCGATTAAACAGCAGAACGTTAAAATAAACGGTGTCCTGGCTTCCAGTTCGGCGATGAAGATCACAGAGACGGATGTAGTTGAGCTGTTCGGAACCTCGGTTCGATATGCCCAATACCGGTATTACATGCTCAACAAGCCTGAAGATATTGTCAGCGCTACACGAGACAGAAACCACATTACCGCGATCGATCTATTGGATGTGCCGAATAAAGAGAGGTTGCACATTGCCGGAAGACTGGATAAGGACGCGACCGGACTGTTGTTGCTCACCGATGATGGTGAATGGACACATCAAATCATTACCCCTCGAAAACAATGTAACAAGGTTTACTGGGTGGATGTGGACAGAGAATTAGCGCCCGAATTGGTAGAGAAGTTTGCCCAGGGCATCTGGCTGGAGGGAGAGAAAAAACGTACCCATCCTGCGGAGCTGGAGATCATCTCACCACTAAAGGCTCGTCTGGTGATACATGAGGGCAAGTATCATCAAGTAAAGAGAATGTTTGCGGCTCTGGGTAATCACGTACACCACCTGCACCGCAGTCAGATTGGGCGCATAGAATTGGATCAATCCCTGGCATTCGGGGAATACCGTAGTTTAAGTCCAATGGAGATCGCCTCGATCAGTGGCCATGTGGATAGCGGCACAGCATGATATACTTCTACCTTAGCGCCTGACGCCGAATAAAGCGGCACAACGGCGATTTGCCACGTCTATCCTCTACAAATTGGTCAGGGAATGCAGAACACTTTAACGTGGATTCAGTCCGGATTATCAGAAAAAAGTCAGATCATTTTACTTAGTCTTGCGTCGATCTTCCTGCTTAGCGTAAATCCCCTTGAATTCACCAGCCTGGCCGTAAGCTTGGCCTGGGTAAATCTGAGTCTATTGTTCATCTTCCTTCTTGCCCTGTGGCGTTTTCACGCGATCAACAAATATCACTTCTTGTCTTATGTCGCCATGGGATACATCTTTGTCCTGGCACTGATGCTGGCAACATTGAGCGGCATATCTATAACACCGACGATGCAGCATGGTGACGATGGTCACCGTTCACTATTGTGGTTGACACACCTGCTGGAATCCACGGTTATTCTGTTTGCCATCTGGGCCTATCGCTGGCGTCTGCCTCTGCTGGCATATGGTGGTGCGTATCTTTTAATCGGTGCCGCCGGACTGATGCTGGCCATGGCCGACTATCTGCCGGAGTATGGCGAACACTTCGCTTCCTTCGCAGGTTTCTATTTTGGCTGGCACTCGATTAATACCGGTTTATTGCTGGCAGCCATCATCAGTTTATACAGTCAGCTACACAGGTTGGCTCGTATTACCTATTGGTACGTCATGCTGGCCGTTCTATTTGCATTGGCGGCAGAGCTGTTATTGACTCCCTTTGCACTTGAGTCGGCGTATATGCACTACTTGTCTTTGGTGTTGAAATTTTTTACCTACAATTTTCTGCTGCTGGCCTTACGTGGGTGGTTAAGCGATAAGTCGATAAGCATTTCGGCGGAGAGTGACAATATTTATGATGCCATTCCATTTTCCATTCTCCTGGTGGATGAGAATGGCCTCATTGAAGATGCCAATAAAACCGCACAGCATGAGGCAAAAGCAGGCAAACAAATCTTAATGGGCAAAAATTGCCACAGCGTATTTCATCCTTCTATCGAGATCGATTTATGCCCGGTTTGTCAAAATCTGGCAGACAGACTGCCGGTGATGAACCTGGAGGTAAAAGATGAGGCTAAAGTCAGCTGGAAGTCCTATACCCTGACCCCGATGCATTTTGCCGATGGTAGATTGGGTATGATCCATTTTCATTCTGATATTTCTGACCGCCGTGAGGCAGAAGAAGCCTTATTGCAGGAAAGTAATTTTGACCAGCTGACCAAGTTGGCCAATCGACGTCTGGCTACGGATCGGCTGGAACAGGCGGTGAAGCGTGCCGACCTGAACGACGAGCATCTGTTATGCCTGTTTATCGATCTGGATCACTTCAAACATATTAACGATACCCTTGGGCATGAGTATGGTGACAAGGTGTTGGTCCACGTTGTAAAAATTCTGCAACAATCATGTCGTGATATAGACAGTCTGGCTCGTTGGGGCGGTGATGAGTTTTTGCTTATGGTACCGAAATTCCAGGGCCTGAAAAAAGCAGAAGCACTGGCGGGAAAACTTCTGCGCTCAGTCGCCAGTCCTTGTGTCATCGAAGGGAAGGAGATCATGTTGCGATGCAGTATCGGTATGTCGATCTATCCGGAACATGGAATTACTGCCGAGAATCTTCTCAGTTATGCCGATTCGGCATTACATAAAGCCAAGCAAGCAGGACGCAATACCTATCGTTTCTATGATGCGCGAATGAATGCGGATGTGGAGCGCCGTTTGGAACTGGAGATGCGACTAGCCTATGCGGTAGACCATGACGAATTTGAACTTCAATATCAGCCAAAGATCGATATTGCAAAACATGAAGTCATTGGCATGGAGGCATTGCTACGTTGGAATAATGCAGAATTGGGCGTGGTCGCGGCAGCAGAATTTATTCCTCTCGCGGAAGAGAGTGGTCAAATCGTCGAGATCGGCAAATGGTTGATACAACGATGCCAGCGAGATCTCCTTCGTATGAAGCAGGAGGGATTACATGACCTGCGTCTGGCAATGAATGTCTCCTCGCGGCAATTACAGGAAGACGATTTTGTAGAACTACTCTGCAGTAGTTTTGTTGTTAATGGTTTGAGTCCCTCGGATATCGAACTGGAGATTACCGAAGGTTTGCTGATGGATGTGAGTGAGACCAATATCTCCAAACTACTGTTACTGAAAAAGGCGGGTTTCACCCTGGCGCTGGATGACTTTGGTACGGGATATGCTGCCATCAGTTATTTGAAAAACTTTCCCTTTAGTGAGATCAAGATAGACCGCAGTTATATTCGTGATATCGAAACCGATGAGGCAGACGCTCGCCTGTGTGCCGCCATTATTGCGATGGCCGCGCAGTTGGATTTAAATATAGTGGCCGAAGGGGTCGAGACGGAGGGGCAGGTGGAATACCTGTACGAACATGGCGCACATATTATTCAGGGCAATTATTACAGTCGGCCATTGGATTATGACGATTTTTTACATTATGTACGTAAGTACCTATAAGCTACATCGCTACATGTCGTTCAATCATCTATTTTCATTCGAGTATTAGGGACCATCAGTTTGGATCTACAGCAAACCCGCGTGGAAAATAATCAGCGTCTTACTCCCCATTTGAAGGACATTGCCCAGGGACAGATGATTGATGCCCTGGAACCCTTCGCCAAGGCCTACCTTGGTCTCTATTATCAGCTGGATAATTCTGTAGCGCCTCGGCAACGCGTCGCGGCACTGGCGAATGATGATGTCGTCGGCGCGATCATGCAGGGTATGCAAACCCGGTTGCAGGAAGGGGATGCGCCTAGCGCGGTACAGATAGGAGAAGACTATCTGGATGGAGAGGGCATCGGCTATGGCTATGTTTTACTGGCAGCGGTGGAAGAACACTGTGGTGAGGATAGTCGCCGGGTGTTACTGTTGAATGAAACGACGCAGGCTGCCCTGCTGTGTTATCCCTTTTTGCATGCGAACTATCAAACCCTTGCCTGGCATGAGCATATACTGCAACAGCGTCCGCAATGGGTGATCGAAGTACTGCAACAATTCTGGTCTCCATGGCTACAGCAAGAAAAGGAATTTCTACCGGGGCTGCAAAGCCTTATTCGTGGTACACGGTATGCGCACATTACGACACCACTGGCGCTGCAACTGTTGGCACTATGGCCGCAATGCGATGTGGCCACCATGCGACGATTAATGCAGTGGGCCTTACATAGTGAGGATAGAGAACGCCTGTTACAGATTGCCGATGAGCGAATCGAAGCCTTGTCGGTGGCAGACATACGCCGCAAGGTTTATTGGCTGACCACGGCGTTTATCATCTCCCCACAGAACTATGTGCGAGCCCTAAGCCAATATATAGGCCGAACCAAAGAGAAGGTGTTGCCTTTGCTGGACTATGTGGTGGCTTTGCTAAAAGACCCGGCCGTTGAGCAACACCTGAGTGCCATGGATCTGGCGCATCTGTTACGCATTATCGCCCCCATCTTTGCCCGCAATAAAGGGCGTGGCGGTTTGCTGGACGACAATTCCACCCGCGTGTTGTGGCTGTTTGAGCAGCTGGGCGACTATCCACAAGCGGGACGGGA
>Ga0224506_10000512_pt1 | contig 32495 bp, 28 predicted proteins | sample SF_Jan12_sed_USG_2_FD_169108 | JGI IMG/M metagenome (GOLD analysis project Ga0224506, IMG submission 169108) | Sediment microbial communities from San Francisco Bay, California, United States - SF_Jan12_sed_USGS_8_1 | ecosystem: Environmental > Aquatic > Marine > Sediment | place: USA... | reverse complement strand
TTTTTGTCCAATGGTGATGCGGGCGCAGATTCCGCCACTGTCTCGCGGTATCAACTCCACCTTGCAGCCATTGGCTGAAGCAAGCTGTTGTGCGATGCTGAGTCCTAAACCGCTGCCGCCAGTGTGTGTGCTGCGAGACTGCTCCAGTCGGTGGAAAGGTTGAAAGACCGCATCCAGCTGGTCATCTGGAATGCCTGGTCCCTGATCCAGTACTTCGATGATCACTACTTCTGAATCAGTCTTTCCTTCGACCCTGTAGTTCAAGATGATCGCTTTGCCTTCGCCGTAGCGCACGGCATTTTCTAGTAGATTACCAATGATACGTCGTAGTGCGAGTGGGTGGATCAACTTGAAACAATCCGGGCCTGGTTGCCAGGTGATCTTTGCACCGCCCTGTATAAACTCTTCCACCACTTTATCGAGTAATGGTTTGATATTGATCCGCTGACGTTTTTCTTCCTGCAGGCCACGGCTAACTTCAAGAAACAGGCCGATAAGACGATCCATCTGACCGATATCATTTTTCGCCTGCTTGAGTAACGCTGGATTGCAGTCTTTTTCCAGCATCTCTAACACTAATTTCAGTCTGGTTAGTGGTGTTCGTAAGTCGTGCGATATACCGGCAAGCAGGGTGGTTCGATTGGCCAATAGATCCTGAATCTGCAATGCCATAATATTAAAGCTCTGCACTAGCTCAGCCAGCTCCAGCGGCCCCTGTTCCGGCAAGGGTTTGATGGCTGCTCCACAACCAATCTGCTGTGATGCACGTGCCAGACTTGCCAGAGGTTTGGTCAGGCGATGAGCAAGAATCACGGCCGCAATGAAAGAGGCAATCACGCCAACGACAATAAGAATCAAAATGGTAATCGGTGGATCCAGACCCATGTGGCTATATTCGAAACCAACCAGAATTGTTCCGTCAGCTTGTCTGATGGGCACCCAGTAACGGCTACGTTCAGCAGGTTTGTTGGACTGAAGTATTGTTACTTTTTCACCCATCAGCTGCTCCATCTTGTCTTCCAGTAAAGCAAAAAATGGAGGATGACGAGTACGTGCCACCAGATCAGGGCGTATTGTTGTGAGTTCGATCTGGTAGCGTTGATTCAATTGGTCGGTAAATGCTGAGCGTTGTTGTTCCGATAAATTCTGCCAGACATCGGCAGATAGAGAAATCAATGATGCCAGACTTGCAGCAGAGCGTTGACTGGTGGGTACGATGATAAATATAGCCAGCAGAGTCAGCGTAAAGATCAGGAATAGTGAAGAGACCAGGGTCGTCGTCAGTGCTGTTTTGGCGAACAGGGTACCGCGACGAAATTCATCAATAATTCTCATGTCTGATCACCCGTAGGGATAAAAATATAACCCCGCCCCCACACAGTATGAATAAAGCTGGGTTTGGATGGGTCGGGTTCTATCTTTTTTCTCAGCCGGGTGATGCAGACATCAATGCTGCGGTCATAGGGCTGGCGTTCATAACCCTTGAGCTTTTGCACCAGATCGTCACGACTTAATTCCTGATCTGGATTCTCCACCAATACTCGTAGCAGGCAGAACTCTCCCGTGGTCAATGCCACGGGTTCATTGTTGTTCAACAAATGTTGTTGCACGATGTCTAGATGGAAGTTCGAAAAAGTATAGCTTTTGGCCGTGGCCGTTGCTGCCAGTTGGGTGGTTGTGCTGCGCCGAAGCAGTGCCTTGATTCGCGCCAGCAGTTCACGGGGATTGAATGGTTTGGCCAGATAGTCATCAGCGCCCATTTCCAGGCCGATGATGCGGTCGATTTCTTCACCGCGTGCAGACAGCATGATGACCGGGATGTTACTGCTTTGGCGCAGACGTTGAGCCAGCGATAGTCCGTCTTCACCCGGTAGCATCAGATCGAGTATGACTAAGTCAGCCGTATTGTTGCTGAGAAACTGATCCATTTCTACGCCATCACCAGCGTAGGACACCGCATAACCGTGTTCTTCTAAATAGCTTTCAAGCAGGGCGCACAATTCAGCGTCATCATCGACAACCAGTAATTGTGGTTCGCCGTTTTTTTTAGTCGATTTTTTTATTGTCATGGTGCTAGTTGATTACTTGATGTTGATCCATTCTAAATTGAAACAATTTGTAACAATTCCTGCGTGATCAGAAACAGACTGAAACCCTTTTAATTGAAGTATCACATTACTATATGTATGGGCTTAGTGGTAGGCGTTTCATTTATAAACATCTTAAATTTCTGATGAGACAGAGTAATAAGACTAAATGCCACTGAATCCTATAGAGGAGAATCCTCTTACAAAATGATCCAAAAAAATGAGTCTTTACTCCCAGAAAAATAATTACTTAAAGTATCCTCAGAGGAAATTAAATATGAAAACGATCAAGAAAGATCCTGGCTTGCTGAAAAAAAACTCGCTCCTGGGTGCGGCTTTTATTGTCGTACTTGGCGTGAGCGGATGTAGTAATAACAGTACTCCCGCTCCTGTAGCGGATGAAACATTTACCCCATTTGAACGTATTGCCACTTTGGATGTGGTGACAGATGCAGCTGGTGCAGTCGATTATGTTGCTACTTACGCCAAAACTCAGGCAGTTGCTGATGTTATTCATGATTACTTTATAGCAACAGACGAAACAACTTTTACGCATGATGATGGCACTAATTATCCTGCTAACTGGATAATTGCGGGGCAGGATAGTCCTGCATTTTTAGGTGGTATCACTCAAATACCCTCTACAGATTTGATTGATCCTGCCGTTGCTGCGTCACCGGCAAATACCTATAAAGTGAAGGTGATGGATATTTGTAATAGCTACTACGCAGCTAAAGCACTTGGAAAAACAGATATTGTTACAGGACAGAAAGTTGCTGATGGTTTTATTCATGCACCAGCACTGCCATGCGAGGTATCTGTATACAACGATGGTGTGAATATTTATGTTGATATGCTGAATCCAGATGCTATCTTCACCTTGTTCTTCAGTGATACTGTATTTGGTGCACAGATGGATGATGCCGCTTTTGCTACTGAAATTAGTCAGCTGCCGGGTACAGTTAAAACAGAGTTAAAAACCATCATTTATGCTGCTCTTGATGAGGCTGTGGTGGCTGATGCATCTTTTGCTTATACCGCTTTAGCTGAGAAAATAGGGCCTGAGTATACACAGGATGAAATTCTCACTGTTGTTGATGAGTCCCCCTATGATTCACCTTATATACATTTCTCATATATGAAACCAGATGCCTCTGAATTTACCGCCGCTGAAGTTAAAGGCGTTGCATCGGCTATTATTCAGACTATGAGTATTCATGGTTTAACAACAACCGATGGACGAATCAATGGTGAACATGTTCCAGCATTGGAATCACTGCTTAGTCCCGATTCATCATGGCGTTCTGCGCGTAGTTTCCCATTAGGCCTGCCCGGTGTTGGTGTTGATGATGCTGCTGTTGCTTATAATAACTTTATTATCGAAGCATGCTCACCCTTGTACGCTAAACAGGCGATGGGTACGGGCCGTCATCACGCCGGTGCACTGCCTTGTGAAATCAGTGTTACTGCCATCGAGAGCACACCTGGTAGTACAAATTATGACACTCTGGTTATCAGCTTCCTGGAACCTGGATTTATGTTTACCGCGTTATTCAAAGATTCTTTTGCAACCATGACCGAAGCTGAATTACTGACCTATAGCGCATTACCTCCAGCTGTATTGCAGGATCTACAGAATATTGTTGATCATTCTGTTGCAAATGATCTTGCAGTTACGGTTACCTATAGCGGCAGGTTGACTTATGACATGATGCCTAACTAATAAGAATTCATGAACTGAAAAAAATCGGGGTCGATTAGTCGACCCCGCTTTTTTTATGCCTGCATTTTAATTTAGTGGCTAATCTGTTTTGAAATTATTCGATTGGTGTATCAGCCTGATTACCCCAATCTGACCAAGATCCCGGATAACCTTTCACATTTTCATAGCCTAAGTGTCGTAGCATTAAATAAGAGAAGGCAGAGCGATGGTGTGACTGGCAATAACAAATCACTTCCTTTTCTTTGGTGATACCTAGCTGTTCTAAACGTTGTTCGATAATGCCTTCGGGTAGTAAACGTAAGTTATTGTTGCGATCCATGGCGTCGGTCCACTCAAAGTGAATGGCGCCGGGAATGTGTCCGGTTTTATCTGCAAATTTTTTCTCACCACTAAATTCAGCAGCTGATCTGGCATCTAGCAAGACGGTATTTTTGTCATCCAGATGTTGCTCGATATGTTCGCGATCTGCGCTGTAGTTTCCGGTGTTGCTGAGTGAGTAATTGCTGGGATCAGCGCTAGTCGTCGTTTCGTTGGTTAAAGCATGGCCTTCATTTGCCCAGCTGTGTAAACCCCCATTCAATAGAGCAGCGTTGCTATGACCAAATACATTCAGTGTCCAGATGAATCGTGAAGCACAGCCGCCACCTTCATCATCGTAAGCAATAACCTGTGTGTTTTCAGTAATACCTAAATCTGAAATTAACTTAGAAAAACTTTCTGCATCGGGTAATAACCCCATAACCGGTTTGTCGATGCGAACGATATCTATATAGTTGATAAAATGAGCGCCGGGTATATGTGCCTGTGCGTATTGTTTAGCTTTGCATAAGTCGACGATTACAACGTCGGCTTTGTCTAGTAGTTGATCAAGTTCATTGGGTTCAATAATTAAAGGCATAATGTTACTTTATGATTTTTATGTTGTTGGTTAAGTTGGTTTCCGGTGTTAACACGGTGTTTTTTGCGACACTGTTTTCTTTTGCGGGCGGATAGTCCAGCGAGAAATGCAGACCACGACTTTCTTTGCGTTGCATGGCGCAGCGCACAGTTAGCTCGGCGACCAGTGCCAGATTACGTAATTCGATGAGATCACTGGTTATGCGGAAGTTGCTGTAATACTCGTCGATTTCATGTTGCAATAATTGGGTACGACGTAAGGCGCGTTCCAGCCGTTTATTTGTGCGTACGATGCCAACATAATCCCACATGAAACGACGTAGTTCATCCCAGTTATGCGAGACTACGACTTCTTCATCGGAATCAGTAACACGACTTTCATCCCAGGGCGCGATTTCATTTTTTTCGTCAGGTGTTTTAAGCTTTTCGATAATATCCTTACTGGCGGATTCGGCGAACACCAGACATTCAAGCAGCGAATTACTGGCCATACGGTTAGCACCATGCAAACCCGTTTGTGCCACTTCGCCGATGGCGTAGAGTCCACCGATATTGGTTTTGCCCTGTAGGTTGGTGACGATACCGCCGCAGGTATAGTGCGCAGCGGGGACGACGGGAATGGGTTCTTTGGTGATATCAAAACCAAATTCAAGACAGCGTGCATGAATAGTTGGAAAGTGCGAAATGATAAAGGCCGCTGGACGATGGCTGATGTCAAGATAAACGCAGGCGGCTCCGAGTCGTTTCATTTCATGGTCGATGGCGCGGGCAACGATATCACGCGGAGCTAGTTCTCCGCGTTCATCAAAACGATGCATGAAGCGTGAACCATCAGGCAATAATAAGTGACCACCTTCACCACGTACGGCTTCGGAAATTAAAAATGATTTGGCTTCCGGGTGATACAGGCAGGTAGGGTGAAACTGATTGAATTCAAGATTGCTGACCTCGCAACCCGCACGCCATGCCATAGCAATACCATCACCGGTGGAGCCATCGGGATTGCTGGTGTAGAGATATACTTTACTGGCACCGCCGGTCGCCAGAACAACGTGACGGGCATGGAATGTTTCTACATGGCGGCTTTTTTTGTTGAGCACATAAGCGCCGATACATTGATTGTTGCTTTTTGTACTGCGACCCTGTTTCTCCGAGGTGATGAGATCGACGGCGATATGATTCTCAAAGAAACTAATCGCACTGTGATGTTTGGCATGGTTGGTCAGAGTATCAGACAGCGCCTTGCCAGTAGCATCGGCTGCGTGAATCACTCGTCGCTGACTGTGACCACCCTCACGAGTTAAATGCAGTTTTCGCTTACCCGTGTTGGATGCCTCCTTACTAAAGGGAACCCCCAGCTTTTCCAGCCACTTGATATTTTCAGGGCCATGTTCAATGGTGAACTTAACCGTTTCTGGATCGCATAAGCCTGCTCCGGCCTGTAAAGTATCAGATATATGCGATTCAAATGAATCCTGATCGGTGACCACCGCCGAAATACCACCCTGGGCATAATAAGTGCTGCCATCTTTATCCGGGGCTTTGGTGATGATCGCTACCGAGGCGTGATCAGCCAGACGTAATGCCAGACTCAGACCTGCTGCGCCGCCGCCAATGATGAGTACATCATGATGATGAGAGATAGTCATAGGAATATAAAAACGCCTGTTGGCCAAGTTCGTGTTGCAAGTGTTGTTATTATAGTTTGATAATAGGCTAATCGATAATCCAGATTAAATTTTTTTGAACTATAGCAGAATGGTGTTGCCACATACCTCCAGGGTATATGCGGTCATTGTTACAGGCTATGAGGGGAAGGGCCTGAATGGGCGACGAGAGAAGTATTGATCAAGCGCTGGTCGAGCGTGTACAGCAAGGTGATAAAAAAGCATTCGATTTACTGGTCTTGAAATACCAGTTGCGAGTCAGCAAGCTGGTGGCGCGCTTTTTGCGCAATCCATCAGATGTGCCCGATGTGGTGCAGGATACCTTTATCAAGGCCTACAGAGCGCTGCCCAATTTCAGGGGTGACAGTGCTTTTTATACGTGGATTTATAGAATCGCGATTAATACCGCGAAAAATCATCTGGTGTCTATGAGTCGTAAATCACCGGCCAATAGTATCGATGTGCAGGATGCGGAAGATTATGGTGCCAGCGACTGGTTAAAAGAATATGCCACACCAGAGAGAGAAGCGCTGGCGGCTGAAATTCAGGTTAATGTTAATCAGGCGGTGAGTAATCTGCCGCCCGATTTGCGTGAGGCCATTATGTTGCGCGAGATGGAAGGTTTGAGTTATGAAGAGATTGCAAGTGCCATGGATTGCCCGATCGGCACGGTGCGTTCAAGAATTTTTCGAGCGCGTGAAGCAATTGATGAACGGTTGGAACCATTGCTCGATGACTACAGTCATAACGTAGGCAATACATGAACACTATTATTTTATTAGTCGTTAAAAAATCCGCGATGTTAGTGAGAGTAAGCCTATGAATACTAATAATGAAAATCTAGCCGCTGAAAAAATTTCGGCTTACATTGATGATGCTTTGAATGCGGAAGAAATTGAATCTTTAATCAGGATGAACGAATCGGTCGAGCAGTCTGATGAGCATTTTTCTGTGGCGGCACGTTATCACATGGTCGGTGATGCCTTACGTGGTGAGCTGAGTGATGCTTCGATGGTTGATGTCAGTGCACAAATTCATTTGGCATTACGCAATGAATCATTTGATGCAGTTGAATCAATGCAGGCAACTAAACAGATAAAAAATAGTTTTAATCTGGTGACATGGCTGGATAATTTCTTCGGCTCAATGGCCAGACCCCTGGCTGGCATGGCAGTGGCTGCATCGGTGGCGGTGTTGATGGTGGTGACGGTTGTGCAAATGGAATCGCTAGAACGTGGTCAGCAGTTGGCAGCCTCACCGGCCACATTACCATCGGCGATACCTGATATACCAGTGGTAAACCAGAAACAACAGATGGCTGAGTTTGATGCTTATCTCACTGAACATGCCGAATTCGCTGCACAGGACACCCTACAAGGGCGCATTCCTTATGTTCGAGCCGTGAGCTACGAAGCGGAGTAAATAGTAGATGCGTTTTGTATTAGCACCGGTATTATTTTTTTCTGTCTGTTTGAGTAATCCAGTTGTTGCCAGTGAGGTTTCAACTTTACTGAGAAAAATGACCGATGCGGATGGGCTGCTTAATTATCAGGGTGTTTTAGTTTTACGGAAATCGAATAATATGGTCGCTATGCGTGTTGAGCATGGCGCAGATGGTCGTGGTATCTGGGAAAGCATGATGTCTTTGAACGGTGAAGCTCGTCGAGTGGTTCGTTTGAATGATGAGGTCACCTCGATTTATCCAGAACGTCAGTTATTAACGGTCACACACAATACAGACAAACATACCCTGCATCCTGCTTTACCGGCCAATTTCCAGAAGCTGGAAGCGTATTACACTATCAACAGGCTAAAAGACGACCGAATTGCAGACCATCAGGCGGCGGTGCTGGATGTGGTACCCAATGACGGTTTCCGTTACGGCTATCGCTACTGGCTGGATGCAAAAACTGGCGTATTACTGCGTTGCGACTTGTTAAATGAGAAACGTCAAGTGGTCGAGCAAATGATGTTTACCATGTTGGAGTATTTGCCTGATGTACCCGTTTCAGCATTTACTGAGATAGATCGTGAGGGTTTTGAAGAGAAGCGATTAGATCCAGTGAATCCAGTACAGAAAAATCCGGTTTGGCAGGTGAGCAATCTGCCAGGTGGTTTTATGTTGACCCAGAGCCGCGCCCGCCAAACAGAAAAAGGTGAAATTTTACATCTGGCCTACTCGGACGGATTGGCATCGGTGTCGGTATTTGTCGAACCGGCAGGTGCGATACACCAGAAGCGTGAAGGTGCTTCGATGATGGGCGCGCTGAATGCTTATAGATCTCATATAAACCAGCATTTTGTCACTGTCATCGGTGAGGTTCCGGCGATGGCAGTAATGCAAATCGCACAGTCAGTTGAAGCTGTTAAGACAGTCACCGCCAAATAATTTCCTATGGTTGAACAAGAAGTACAAGTTATCGAGGTTGAAGATCACCGTTTGCTGGTAGAAGCCGAGCGGCGTTCATCCTGTCAGAGCTGTGCGGTAAAAAGTGGCTGTGGTACTTCAGTGCTGGCAAAGTGGTTCGATAAAAAACATCTTCAGTTTTATGTGGATAAGCCTGTTGATAAGCCCCTGGAAGAGGTTTCTGTGGGTGATCATGTGCTGGTTGGGATGCAGGAGTCAGCGCTCACTCAGGGCGCTTTAACGGTTTATCTGTTGCCCTTGTTAGCTATGATAGCGGCAGCCCTACTGATGGATAGCTGGCTGTCGACTTCTTTTTACTGGCGTGATCTGGTTGTTGCGGCCTCCGCTTTTTCTGGTCTGGTGTTAGCGCTATTTGCAGGTCGCCTCTATTTGCATTTAGCTCGCTGCCAACAACGTTTCAACCCTGTTCTGCTGGCGGTCTCGATCGGTAAAAGTCCTTCTGAGCATAGTCATTAATTATGCTAAACTCCCGCGCTGAGTTCAGCTAGTCTGAGCTCAGCAATAATGTGACCGGCGTTGGCCGGTTTTTTTCTGTCCAGTCTGTGATAACGCGGACATTAAGCAGTAAAACAGAGTCGATAAAAGTAAATGCCTGCACAATTAAGTCTATATACCCGACACGGTTGTCATTTATGCGAGGACATGGAGCAAGCTGTGTCTGAATTATCGACTGAACTAAATTTTATAACCGAGATTATTCCTATTGATAACAATGCTGAACTGGAGCAGGTCTACGGCCATCGAGTTCCGGTATTGATGATGGGGGATAATATGATTTGTGAATACTTTCTGGATAAAGCAGCCTTAATTCAAGCTGTTTCCTAGGCAACCAATTAATGTTAATGAAAAATATTCGTAACTTTTCTATTATTGCTCACATCGATCATGGCAAATCGACGCTGGCTGACCGTTTAATTCAAACCTGTGAAGGTTTGGCTGAACGAGACATGAAAGCACAGGTGCTGGATTCAATGGATATCGAGCGTGAGCGCGGTATCACCATTAAGGCACAGAGCGTCACGCTGAATTATAAAGCCAATGACGGGGAGATTTATCAGCTCAACTTTATTGATACTCCCGGTCACGTGGATTTCTCTTATGAAGTTTCGCGCTCTCTGTCGGCCTGTGAGGGTGCTTTACTGATTGTTGATGCATCACAAGGTGTTGAGGCGCAGAGCGTGGCCAACTGTTACACGGCTATCGAACAGGGGTTGGAAGTGATCCCGGTGCTCAACAAGATTGATTTGCCGGCCGCTGAGCCTGAGCGTGTTATCAAGGAAATTGAAGATGTAATAGGTGTTGAAGCCGAGCACGCCTGCCGGGTCAGTGCCAAAACCGGTGTCGGCGTGGATGAGCTGCTGGAGCAGATTGTTGCCGAGGTGCCACCACCGACGGGTGATCCCGATGCGCCTTTACAGGCGCTGATTATCGACTCCTGGTTTGATCCCTATGTTGGCGTGATTGTTCTGGTCCGTATTAAACAGGGTGCTATTCGTCCACGCCAGAAAATGCAGGTGATGTCGACCGGGCGCAATTATCTGGTCGACAAGGTGGGTGTCTTCACGCCTAAACGCAATGACTCTGATGTGCTTTCTTCCGGACAGGTAGGTTACATCATTGCCAACCTCAAAGAAATTAATTCGGCAAAAGTCGGTGATACCATTACCCTGGCGGATAATCCCGCCGCCGAAGCCCTGGAAGGTTTTAAAGAAGTGCAGCCGCGAGTATTTGCGGGCATGTTCCCGGTTGAGTCGGATGATTACAATGATTTCAGGGACTCGCTAGATAAGCTCACGCTGAATGATGCCTCGCTGAAATACGAACCTGAGAATTCCTCAGCACTCGGTCTTGGTTTCCGTATCGGCTTCCTCGGTATGCTGCATATGGAAATCGTTCAGGAGCGTCTGGAGCGTGAGTATGACCTCAACCTGATTACCACGGCGCCCACCGTGATTTATCAGATTCTCGATACCAAAGGTAAGGTGTTCGAAATTCATAATCCTTCTGACTTACCAGAAGTGAATCTCATTGAAGAGTTGCGTGAGCCTATAATTAAAACAAATATATTGGTGCCACAGGATTATGTCGGTAATGTCATTACCTTGTGTATCGAAAAACGTGGCATTCAGACCAATATGCAGTACATGGGTAATCAGGTTTCACTGCAATACGATATGCCGCTGAGTGAAGTGGTGCTGGACTTCTTTGATAAGCTGAAATCGGTCAGCCGTGGTTATGCCTCGTTTGATTATGAGTTCTCTCGCTTTCAGGCAGCAGATTTGGTAAAAATGGATATACTCATCAACGGCGAAAGAGTCGATGCCTTATCAATGATTGCTCACCGCGATGTGAGTACACGACGCGGCCGTGATGTCGCTGAAAAGATGCGGGAATTAATTCCCCGTCAGATGTTTGATGTTGCAATACAGGCGGCGATAGGACGCAATATTATCGCGCGCACCACGGTTAAGGCATTGCGCAAAAATGTAATCGCGAAATGTTATGGTGGTGATGTCAGTCGTAAACGTAAATTGCTTGAGAAGCAGAAAAAAGGCAAAAAGCGGATGAAACAGTTTGGTAAGGTTGAAATCCCACAGGAAGCCTTTTTGGCTGTTTTGCGAGTGGATGATAATTGAATTTTAATGAACAACGGAAGATAGCGTTAATATTATGATATTTGATTTTTCTTTTTATTTGTTGATGGGTGTTCTGGTAACTGGTGTTATCTGGGCTTTTGATAGTCTGTATTTGGCAGAAAAAAGATCTTCTAACGTTGAAGAAATTATTAAAGAACCAGTTGTGGTGGAATATGCCAAGTCATTTTTTCCGGTATTGCTGGTCGTTTTTTTGTTACGCGGATTTATTGTTGAGCCTTTCAAAATCCCGTCGGGTTCGATGCTGCCATCACTATACATTGGTGACTTTATTCTGGTTAACAAATTTGCCTATGGTATACGTATACCTGTATTGAATAAAAAAGTGATTGAAACGGGTGATCCTGAGCGAGGTGATGTGATGGTTTTTCGCTATCCACGTGATCCTTCGCTGGATTACATTAAGCGTGTAGTCGGTTTGCCGGGTGATCATATTGCTTATTACAACAAGGTGCTCTATGTAAATGGTAATCCTGTTCAACGCAAGTTTGAAGGTCAGTATGAAGGGCCTGGTCAAGAGCATGCAAGTGAATATGTAGAAGATTTAGTTGATGCGGAGCATCCTATCTTGCTGATGCCTGGAAGGCCAAATAGTTTGGAAGGAGAGTACATCGTTCCTGAAAAAATGTATTTTGTGATGGGTGATAATCGAGACAATAGTGCAGACAGTCGTGTCTGGGGTGCTGTTCCAGAAGAAAATCTCGTTGGTAAAGCATTTATGATATGGATGCACTGGAGTGATGGAGTGCACTGGAAGCGCTTAGGTAATATAATCAATTGATAGTCGGTATATGTGGAGGTTTTTTATGAATAAACAATCTTTGAAAAAACAGAGTGGGATGACACTAATTAGCTGGACAGTTGTTCTGGTTTTTGTGGGTTTTCAGTTTATGTTGCTTGTCAAAATTGGACCTGTGTTTGCCGAAGATTTTGCAATAAAATCAGTATGGAAAAAACTAGAATCTGATGTTGCACTTGTGGGTGCAACACCGAAACAGATTCATAAGGCCATTTTGGCAAAAACAAAGGTTAATAATATCTATGGTTTTGATCTGGAAAAGGTCAGCATTAAAAAATCTAAAGGCTATTACATTGTGACTGTTGAATATGAGCCTAGAGACAAGATTATAGGAAAGCTGGATTATATTTATAACATCAAACATGTAGCTAAAATAAAAATGTAATAATTTTTATTTATGAACGAGAATTATCATATATCAGCGCTTATTAACAGGCTTGATTATTCATTCAAAGACCTCGATTTGCTTGATGAATCATTGACGCATAGGAGTGTAGGCTCTCGTAATAACGAACGACTTGAATTTTTGGGTGACGGTATCCTGAACTTTGTTATTGCAGATGCGTTGTTTCGTCAACGCCCCGATTTACGTGAAGGTGACCTGAGTCGTTTGCGAGCCAGCCTGGTTAATGGTGAAACTCTCGCGGAAATTGCACGAGACCTGAACCTTGGTGACTGTGTCAAGCTTGGCGCTGGTGAGTTAAAAAGTGGCGGTTTTAGACGTTCATCTATTCTTGCCGACACCGTTGAAAGCATTTTAGGCGCCGTTTATTGTGACGGTGGTTTTGATGCCTGTCAGGCTTTGATTTTGAGACTGTTCGGGGACAAACTGAAAAATCTTCCCGACACTGACACCCTCAAAGATCCCAAAACACGCCTGCAGGAATTACTTCAGTCACGTCGTTTGCCCATTCCTGTCTACGATGTGCTTAGTGTTAGCGGAAAAGCTCACGCTCAGTCTTTTATGGTGCGATGCAGCATTGAAGGAGTTGATTGCATTACACAGGCAGAAGGTGGTAGTCGCCGAAAAGCAGAACAGCTAGCAGCAGAAACTGCTTATAAACAGGTTAAACAAAAATTGAATGTCTAAATCAGAAAATCAAGTTGCACATCGTTGTGGTTACGTGGCTATTATCGGCCGTCCTAATGTTGGTAAGTCCACGTTACTAAATCACATATTAGGTATAAAACTCAGTATTACTTCCAGAAAACCTCAGACCACACGGCATCAGATTCTTGGTATTAAAACTGATGAAAATGTGCAAACGGTCTACGTAGATACTCCCGGCCTGCATCAGAGACGTAGTTCGGCGATTAATAAATATATGAATCGATCAGCGGCTTCAGTGATGTCCGACGTCGATGTTATATTGTTTGTTATCCAGGCGATGGAGTGGACAGATGAAGACGATGCCGTTTTACAGCGTCTGGAACCAATGACCTGTCCTGTGATCCTTGTGGTAAATAAAATTGATCAGGTCAGTGATAAAGAAACCTTGCTACCTTTTATTGATAATATTTCATCGAAATTTAAATTTCAGGATGTCATACCCGCTGCGGCGGTTAAGAGTTTGAATCTTGATAAAGTTGAGCAAGCCGTTGCTGCCTTGCTGCCTGAAAATGAAGCTTTTTATCCTGATGACCAGCTGACTAATCGTAGTATGCGATTTTTGTCAGCAGAGATTATTCGAGAAAAACTGGTTAGAGAGTTAGGTCAGGAACTACCTTATACATCAACAGTCAGTATTGATAAATATGAAGATGGTGAAGACATAATCAGGATACACGCGACTATTTTTGTTGAGAGCAAAGGACAGAAAACTATTATTATTGGCCGCAAGGGTGATCGCCTAAAATCAATTGGCACTAAATCCCGCAAGGACATTGAAGCCATGGCTGGCAACAAAGTGTATCTGAACCTTTGGGTTAAGGTCCGTGAAGGGTGGTCGAATGATGAGCAGGCACTTCGGGGTCTGGGTTACGGCGAAGAGTAGAATAGGCTAAAGCATGCGCGTTGAAACTCAGGTCGCGTATATCCTTCACAAACGTCCATTTCGTGATAGCAGTCAAATTCTTGATGTGTTTTCACGTGAGCATGGCCGCATTAGTTTAATGTCGCGAGGTAGTCGTGGCGCAAAATCTAAAACTGGTGGTCTACTACAGATTTTTCGACCTTTGCTGATGAGCTGGCAGGGACGTGGTGAAATGCCATTTTTGAACAGTGTCGAAATGGCGGATCTCAAAGCGCCTGCCTTGTTCGGCAAGTCGCAAATGTCCGCTATCTATATCAATGAACTACTGGTTTATTTGTTGCATAAGAACGATGTGCATGAGGAAGTCTTTGACCAATATCATGCCTGTTTATATGCTTTAAAAGAAACAGACAATATTGAGCTTGTACTACGCCTGTTTGAGAAAGAACTATTGCAGTTGCTGGGTTTTGGTCTAAATCTTATTGTTGATGCGGACAGTGGTGAGCCGGTTCGAGAAGATTGTTATTATGCCTATCATTTTGAACATGGCCCAGTTATGTGTGATCAAAACCGACAGCTTAAGAATCCAGTACTATCCGGTTTGAGCCTGATAGCATTTGAGCGAAATGAAATAGTCTCAGCACAGCATCGTAGTGAAATAAAAAAATTAATGCGTTATGTGCTGGCAGGTCATCTTGGAAATAAAAAATTAAAAAGTCGTGAATTATTTCGACGGCCCAATATTCGTAGCACCTGAACAAAAAGCTGGCTAATCAAGTCCAGTTATATTGTTGTTTAAGGTACTTGAGGTAGGATAGAAAGCGCATCTGGGTCAGCTTTCTCATCTTTTCCATTTTCATTGACCCAGTGCAAAATGTCGTAATAACTTCTTATATTTTCTACATAACGTACCGGTTCCCAACCACGCGCATAACCGTGTTTTGTTTTTTTATACCATTTTCTTTTTGCCAGTAAAGGCAGTGATTGCTTTACATCTATCCATTTGTTGGGGTCATTTCCCTGTTGCTTAGTAATAATGCGCGCATCTTCCAAATGCCCGGTACCAACATTGTAGGCAGCCAGTGCCATCCATGTTCTATCTGGTTCTTCTATCGTTTCATCAATCTTTTTGAGGCGGGAAGCGAAATAACGCGCACCACCATCAATGCTGCTCTTGGGCTTAAGCCTGTTTTTTACACCCATTTGTGCAGCGGTAGCCTGAGTTAGCATCATAATGCCACGTACACCCGTGGGTGAAATGGCCTTTGGATTCCAGTGCGATTCCTGATACCCGATGGCAGCCAGCAATTGCCAGTCGAGATCATTAATGTCGGCAGCCTGTTCGAACATCTTCTGGTATTTAGGAAGACGAGATTCAATGTGGCGCCTGAAATACAAAGTGCCGACATAGTCAAAATTTTCAGCATGGCCGTAGGCTCGTTCCATAAGCCGTGTGAGCTCACCGTTTTTTCGAATACGCTCAAAAAATTTTATAGCCTCAGCGTGTAAACTGTGGTCGCCTTTTTTCGGGAATGCCCAGGCGAGTTTTTTTGAAGAGCCGATATCAAAAGCCGTGCGCAAGTTGATCAAAAAGCGTTGATTCAAAATAAACTCGTTGGAATCGGCGATGGTATAGTCGATGACTTCATCAGAAACGAGTTGTAATAATTCCTCGCTTTCGAGTTCTTCATTATTTTTCCAGTTCAGCTCCGGGTAATTGGCCTGCTCAGCCATCAAGGTGTCCTGATGGCTCGACTCGGCGACCACTTCGAGCAAACCGTTTTCCATGTCACCCAGGTCTTTGGGGCGATCATGATTGATGTTGTACACCAGTTGTTCGGTTACTTCCTGATAGCTGGGGCCAAACTTAAGCACTTCTTTTCTGGATTCTGTAATGCTAAGGCCAGCCGCAGCAATATGAGCTCGACCATTCTTAATATCATCCAGTAAACCACTGAAAGAGTCCGGTACGATCAAAGTGAGTTTGACGCCAAGTTGATCGGCAAACATTTTTACCAGGTCATATTCAAGACCGGCTGGACCGTCGGCACCCTCGTAATAGGTGGTGGGGCTATTGCGGGTTACTACCCTGAGTTCACCTGATTCGATAATTTGTTCCAGGACAGGCTTATTCATAAGCTTGGGTAGGCCATTAAAAAAGAACACGATAATACCGACGATTAAAGTCAGTATCATCGTGATCAGGCGGAAATGGGATATTCTATCGGAGATGGTTTTGTCCTTATTACACTGTATCTGTATTAGAGAGAATAGATTATATGTGGATGAAATGTTCTACAAGAGGGCTGTTTGGCTTAGATTACTGGTTGAATGGTAGTCTGGTGTTTATTTATGGCGGAGAGAGAGGGATTTGAACCCTCGGAACCCGCGAGGGTTCACTTGATTTCGAATCAAGCACATTCGGCCGCTCTGTCATCTCTCCTGAATCGGTGATTCTACTATGCTGCTTCCTGTCTGTGTTTAGATCTTACTAATTACCTTGTAAATAGCTTTGGTGAGTATGCTGAGTTCATCCGGCTGAATAATAAAAGGCGGCATTAAATACACCAGTTTGCCGAAGGGGCGCACCCAGACACCTTCATCGACGAACTGTTGTGGCAGGGTTTTCATGTCCACCGGCTGTTTCATTTCGACTACGCCGATGGCACCGAGTACGCGTACTTCTTTAACGCTTTCCAGTGTTGTGCAAGCCTGTAGTTCCTGTTTCAGCTGTTGTTCTATTCTGCCGATATTTTCCTGCCACGGCGAGTCGAGTAGCAAATTAATACTGGCAAGGGCGACGCTGCACGCCAGGGGGTTGGCCATGAAGGTTGGACCGTGCATGAATAAACCGGGTTCGCCATTGCTGATGGTCTGGCTGACCTCGTTGGTGGTCAGGGTTGCTGCCAGTGTCATGTAACCGCCGGTGAGTGATTTTCCCAGGCAAAGAATGTCGGGTGTAATTTCGCAATGTTCCAGCGCAAACAGTTTACCCGTGCGACCAAAGCCGGTGGCAATTTCGTCGAAGATTAGCAATGCATTGTGTTCATCACAAAGTTCGCGCAGGCGATTGAGGTAATCGGCCGAATAAAAACGCATGCCACCCGCACCCTGTACCACAGGTTCGAGAATAACGGCGGCGATGTTGTTTCCATATTCTTCCAGTGCAGCCTGCATCGGCTGCATATCATCATCGTTGCAGGTTTCGCCGAAGCCACGCGTCGGCACATCGACAAAAAACTGCTGGCTGATGCTGTTAGCAAATAGCGAGTGCATGCCGGTGACCGGGTCACACACCGACATCGCGCCAAAGGTATCGCCGTGATAGCCGCCGCGAACGGTCAGGAATTTCTGTTTCTGCGGTTGCTCTTTTGTGTGCCAGTACTGAATCGCCATCTTCATCGCGACTTCCACTGACACCGAACCCGAGTCCGAGAAAAACACACTCTGAAATGCCTCAGGGGTGATGTCGATTAGTTTGCTGGCGAGCGCAACTGCGGGCTGGTGCGTCAGGCCGCCGAACATGACATGTGCCATGGACTCAAGTTGCTTGTTAATCGCTGCATTTAAAACCGGATGGTTGTAACCGTGAATCGCGCACCACCACGAGGCCATGCCGTCGATCAGTTCACGGCCATCAGACAGTTTCAGGCGAACACCGTCAGCTGATTCAATCGGGAAAACTGGCAGGCCGGAATTAATGGCGCTGTAGGGATGCCAGACGTGTTGGCTATCATCAGCCAGCCAGTCTGGGTTGTTGTTGGAACTCATGGCCTGAATTATATAGTGAAGCCGTGGGCAGGTGAAACGCACTGAAGAAAAACATTGATCTGTTATTGAGAATATTTTGGATTTTTAAGGCTATTTTCTGGAAAGATCCGGCTCACCGCAGTGACGTAAAATGAACTCACGGCTGCGGTTGCGCAGTCCAATAGCGACATGCCATGTGTCCTTGTTATTTTCATCGGTAATAGTTTCCGGGTCGATAGCCTGGCCAATATCCAGATGAATGGAACCACGGTGCGGGGATCAGGCGGTATCCCTGAGTTGCCGGTAAGTAATCATATCGCCATCGACTTTGTCGCCAGTTTCAGCTAACGCCAGTTCGAAGCCATGAATATAACCACTATTACGCCTAATGAAATTAGTTTTATTTTTCGGGTTAGTATGAGTGTACTAAACCAGTTTTAGTAAGACGTTATAAATAATATGTTTATTTGCATGGTTGTAGAAAGCCATAAACGCATATTTAAATATGATGGTATTTATTCAGGGTTTTCTTAATCAATATCAAGTGATTGATTGATGTAAAAGGACACTTGATGAGCAAATATAGATACCATGTGAATGTAGTTCAATATAAATACTGATGGAGGTTCGATTAATGAGACAGCCTTTGCAAGTAAATTTCCGTGATATCCCCCCCTCTGATGCTGTAGAAGCAAAAATTCGTGAAAAAGCCGCCAAACTCGATGAGTTCTATGACCAGATCATGGCGTGTAAGGTTATGGTCGAAGCGCCACATGCTCGTCATCATAAGGGTATGCTTTACCATGTTCGAATCGACCTGACGGTGCCAAATGGTGAACTTGTTGTAAACCGTTCACCGAAAGAGCACCATGCTCACGAAGATGTATATGTCGCTATTCGTGATGCCTTCAATGCCGCACGCAGAAAATTACAGGATTTCTCCAGAAAGCAGCGTGGTGATGTTAAGCATCACGAAGTTCCGCCTCATGGTGTGGTTTTCGAGCTGGTACCTTATGAAGACTATGGCCGGATACAATCTTCCGACGGCAGGGAAATATATTTTCATCGCAATAGTCTAATCGAAGGCAACTTCGATGCGCTAGAAGAAGGTGACAAAGTCCGGTTTGCTGAGGAAGCGGGTGATGACGGCCCGCAGGCAAGCACGGTGCACCTGATAGGCAAGCACAACATTGTCGGTTAATTAGGGATTAGTGATATCGCAAAACTGACTGCCCAGGAGTTAAAACAGGAAACCACTAAACGGCCTTAGCAATCTGTCTTCTAAAACTGCCAGAGTAGACTGAGATATGCGCCGCGATCAAAATTAGTAGTGATGCCGTTTATGTGCTCCATTTTTATTTTTCGATTACCTGATAATCCTAAAGTCACCGGTAGATTTGTCCATGCCCACCAACCCATCATAAGTTTTAATAGTTTAAGCCTGGTGGCACAAAAAAGGTGCAACACCTGTTTATTAAAATGCCAGTATGGTGCAGAAGTAAAATAATTTCACTGTAGATCGTCTGCAATAGCGATTACACAGGCCTGTGCGGCAATTGGCACAGTACATGCAGTGACACTCCTAAGTGCACTGACTAATCATGGTCAGTGCTAATAAAAATTAATTCGAGCGAAGCTTCTTTTTTATCGTTGCTTTTTTATCGAGATTTACGGGAGAGAATAATGTCAGTTTCACGACGTAATTTTATTAAAACTATAGCAACAGGTTTTGCAGTTACTAGCTTGATGCTTTCTGGTGCAGTGAGTGTGTCTGCAGAAACCAAAGGACTTGAAAAGGAAGATCTAAAGTTTGGTTTTATCAAGTTAACCGATATGGCACCACTCGCTATTGCCTATGAAAAAGGTTATTTCGAGGATGAAGGTTTATACGTTACTTTAGAAGCACAGGCTAACTGGAAAGTTTTACTGGATAGAACCATCGACGGCGAACTCGACGGCTCACACATGCTCGCCGGTCAGCCACTTGGAGCCACCATTGGCTTTGGTACCAAGGCGGAAGTGGTTACCGCATTCTCCATGGACTTGAATGGTAATGGGATCACAGTATCGAACAAGGTATGGCAGGAGATGAAGAAAAATATTCCACACAAAGATGGCAAACCTGTGCATCCCATCAAAGCGGAATATTTAAAACCGGTCGTCGAAAAATACAAGGAGGAGGGCAAGCCATTTAAAATGGGTATGGTCTTTCCCGTCTCTACTCATAACTATGAATTACGTTACTGGCTGGCGGCTGGCGGCATTCACCCTGGATACTACGCACCACATAAAGGCGACACTTCCGGCACCATCGACGCCGAAGCTCTGTTATCAGTTACCCCGCCGCCGCAAATGCCAGCCACTATGGAAGCAGGCACCATCGACGGATATTGCGTAGGTGAGCCGTGGAACCAGCAGGCCGTGTTTAAAGGGATTGGTGTACCGGTGATTACCGATTACGAAATCTGGAAAGACAATCCTGAAAAAGTTTTTGGTGTATCCAGGGCCTGGGCGGATAAATACCCGAACACACATAAAGCTGTAGTCAAGGCCTTGATCCGCGCGGCGCAATGGCTGGACGAGGGTGGGCTTGATAACAGAAAAGAAGCCTCAAAAATTCTTTCTCGTCCAGAATACGTTGGTGCTGATTACGATGTCATCGCCAACTCCATGACCGGCACCTTCGAGTACGAAAAGGGCGACAAGCGTTCGCTGCCTGACTTCAACGTGTTCTTCCGCAACAACGCGACCTACCCGTATTATTCCGATGCCGTCTGGTATCTCTCGCAGATGCGCCGCTGGGGACAGATTTCAGAATACAAGTCCGATGACTGGTATAAGGACATGGCGAAAAAAGTCTACCGCCCGGACATCTACGCAGCCGCCGCCAAAGAGTTGATCGCCGAAGGCAAGGCCGATGCCAAAGATTTTCCAAACTTTGAAAAGGAAACCGGCTTCCGTCCACCACAAAGTGAATTTATCGATAACGTCACTTTCGACGGCAGTACACCGAATGCCTACCTGAAAAGTTTAACTATCGGGCTGAAAGGCAAAGATAAAATCAAATAAGTGTTACAAGAAATGATGGCGGTGCAGCTAACCACTGCGCCGCCTGAGTAACCGGAGAGAGTAATGTTTGTAACAAATTTAAAAGGTTTTGGCCGAGAGCAGGCAAACGAGTTAATTCGTTCGATGTTACTGCCGGTAATCGCCATGATGATATTTCTTGGCTTATGGAGCGCATCGGCTTCACAGGTCGAAACTTCCCTGGGGCAGCTGCCCGGACCCGTCGCCGTTTATCAGCAGGCCAGTAACCTGCTTGATGAACACTTTGCCGAACGGGATAAAGAAACTGCGTTTTACCAGCGCCAGGAAAAACGTAATGCAAAAAAACTGGCGGAGAATCCAGAAGCAGAAATAAAGATTCGTCCCTACACCGGCAAGCCGACCTTCTTTGACCAGATTATTACCAGCCTGCTGACCGTGTTTACCGGTTTTGTTATCGCATCCATGATTGCCATCCCCATCGGCATTCTTACCGGTCTGAGTGATGGCCTGTACAAAGCCATCAATCCCATCGTGCAATTATTAAAACCAGTGTCACCATTGGCCTGGTTGCCGATTGTTACCATGGTGGTGAGTGCGGTTTATGTTTCCGATGACCCGATGTTTTCAAAATCCTATGTGACTTCAGCGATCACCGTCACCCTGTGTTGCATGTGGCCAACCTTGATCAATACCGCTGTCGGTGTTTCATCGATGGACAAAGACTTAATCAACGTCAGCAAAGTACTACGCCTGAACTGGTTCACCAATATTTATAAAATCGTACTGCCTTCATCCATGCCGATGATCTTCACCGGCCTGCGCCTCAGCCTGAGTATCGGCTGGATGGTTTTGATCGCCGCTGAAATGCTGGCGCAAAATCCCGGCCTGGGTAAATTTGTCTGGGATGAATTCCAGAATGGCAGTTCCAATTCACTGGGCAGAATTATTGTCGCCGTGATCACCATCGGCTTAGTTGGCTTCATGCTCGACAGAACCATGCTGATGTTGCAGCGTCGGTTTTCCTGGGACAAAAGTGCGATTCTGAGATAAAAAATTGAAGGAAACAGAATAATGAAAAAAGAACATTTAAATATTTCACAGGTGTCCATGGCATTCCCCACGCCAACGGGTTCATTCCTGGCGCTAGATAAAGTCAGCCTGATCATCGAAGAGGGCGAGTTTGTCTCACTGATCGGTCACTCCGGTTGTGGTAAGTCCACCGTGCTGAACGTGGTCGCAGGTCTGCATCAGGCAACCGAAGGTGGTGTCGTGCTCGATGGCAAAGAAGTGAACGAGCCCGGCCCCGATCGCGCCGTGGTTTTCCAGAACCACTCGCTATTGCCATGGCTTACCGCCTACCAGAATGTCGAACTGGCAGTGAAGCAGGTATTTGGTAAAACAAAAAGCCACAGCGAAATGAAAGACTGGATTGAGCACAACCTCGAACTGGTGCACATGGAGCACGCCATGCACAAACGCCCCGACGAAATATCCGGCGGCATGAAACAGCGCGTCGGTATTGCGCGCGCACTCGCCATGCAACCCAAAGTTCTATTGATGGACGAACCCTTCGGTGCGCTTGATGCTTTAACCAGAGCGCACATGCAGGAATCATTAATGGAAATTCAGAACGAACTCAACAACACCGTCATCATGATCACTCATGACGTTGACGAAGCCGTGTTGCTGTCCGACCGCATCGTCATGATGACCAACGGCCCCGCCGCCACTATTGGTGAAATACTCAAAGTCGAACTGGAACGCCCGCGTAATCGTGTGCAGTTAGCCGATGATACCGAATACAACCGCTATCGTCAGCGCGTGCTGTCTTTTCTTTATGAGCGCCAGCATGTGCCCGTTGAAAAAGAAACACCCAGGTTAAGTGTGGCGGGGGCGGAGGCTGCTTGATTGGTTGGCGGTGTGATATCTGGTATATAATTATCATACACGATAATAAATATTATTTAATAGAATAAATTAACAATGTTGATAATTATTAAAATTGCTTTTAATGCTAATTTAAGGTAATGTTTTATTATTAATTATCATGTGAGTTAATTTATGGACGCAATATTACATAAATTGGTTAATGAGGCTTTGCAAGCTGCAAAAGAGCAGGGTTTGAAACAAAAAGACCTTGCAGAGAAATCCTCACTCGGTGAGGTTGGCTTGTCTCGCTTGAAGAAAGCAAACGATGCGAAACTTAGCACCATTGTTGAATTGGGCAAAAGTGTCGGTAAGAAGCTTGTTTGGGTCGACGATACAACTGACCTTCCAGAGCTGGTAAGAAAAGGCCAGCTCTTTTAATTTGCCATGAAAGATCGCAACGCTGTAATTTGGACCCGTCTTGGTACACAGCCCGTTAAAATGGGTACTTTGAGTGTTACCGATATAGAGAGCCGCTTTACCTACGAAACGGGTTATGACGAGACTAATTTACCTGGTCTTGGATTAGCTTATCCTCCGAAAGATTTCACCAGTACCATTGTTCGTCCCCGTACCGAATATTTTGATTTTCATCCGCCTATAAGATCCCTCATTCCATCACGGGCAGAGCGCAATTTTCAACGCGCACTTTTATTGAAATACCTGGAAAAAATTAATATTCACCCAGACCCGGGGTTTGATACTGACTGGAATATCCTGATCAATGCAGGACATGGTGGCATAGGCCACCTGGATGTCTTTGCAAGTGATAGCGCAGCGCAGCAATGGTACTCAACACCCTCAAAGAAAGGACTTGTTGAGCTTGATAAAAAATTTGGTTTTAGCTTAAAAGAATTCATGACCTGGTTTGATGGTGATGCAGAATTTCTTATCGATGTGCTCGGCCCAACACCATCGGTTGGTGGTGCAATACCGAAACTTCCGCTATCTATTGAACATGCCGGCTGGGACGGACGTATTGGTCTACCAACACGATTTGGCGATACCGATCGTACAGATATTATTCTCAAGTTAGAAAACACATCACAGTATCCCGGCATTATTGAGCTTGAGGCATTAGGACTGGCAATGCATGATGATGCCGGTTTTGATGTACCGAGATACTGGCCAGTTAAAGTGAATGACCTAAATGCTATTGCGATAGAACGTTTTGATCGCATTAAAAATGGCGGCACAGTCTTTATGGAATCGATTTACTCTATATTGGCATCAGGTAATGAAAAAATTACCAATCATTACAGCACGACCTATGACCATATAGGACAAGCAATAGACAATCCCTATGTACAACTGGTATCCGATCGCAAACAGGCCAAATTACATTTGCTAGAACGATTGATAATGGCGATGTTAACCGGCAACGGTGATTTACATCTCGAAAATTTATCCATCTATGAGCGTGATGGAAAACTCTCATTCACCCCTGTCTATGATCCGGTACCAATGCGAGCCTATTCAATACATAACGCATTATTTCCAGCAGGAATGGGTTTTGGTAATTATGGCGAAGAAGTCGATGGCAAAATGATCGATTTCAATACAGCTTACCTTCGTTTTAGTAAAAACCTCGGCATCAGCAAAAACGCCTTATTTAATTCTATTGAGCGACTGCTAAAAGTTACCGAAGATTATGATAAGAGAATAAATGCATTAAAAACATTGCCGGCAGAGAACAAGGTTAGGTTGATTGAAATTCATCGGGATATTAGGGGGGGGTTTGAGGGGTTTTAGTATCGTAGGCTGGGTTGAATGTTTTATATGAAACCCAACAGTTTTACAAATGTTGGGTTACGGCAAGAAATGCCTAATCCAGCCTACAGTGCTAAAATAACGAGCCATTTTCTCTTGCATCCTTAATTATAACTTTGTGGTGGTGATATGAGGATTTTGACTTGTCCGCAGCACCTGTTACTTTAAAAGTACCATCGTCGTTTGGTAAAAGAATTAAATCGTAGTTTTGATCTGATACAGTGTCAATTAGCTCATTATCTTCATTAAAGAACTGTGCTTCAAAATTAAAGTCTTTCCATGATACTTCGCTGTTATTTGTAATAGTTCCGATAATTGACACCGTAGTGCCACATTCTTTTTCAGTAAAACTTACCCTGGATTCTTTAACTACAAATGAAGATTTGTTGTCGGAGAATTCATTTGGGTTAAAGATACTGCCTAATGAGCTATAAAACATAATGCCCATTGCGCCAAATAATATAGCTAAAAATATTAAATGATGTTTAGGGTTAGACTGATCATATTTCCATTTCGTCTGCCAGGTTTGACAGTGCGGGAATTTCAATGCTTTTGCATTTATTTCTTCAAAGCAAGTTTTACACTCTTTCATTTCGTTCATAGCTTTTCCTTTTTTTATTGCCGCGCTTTTGGGTGGGGATGCATGATTTGTAGGATGTGGTGAGTTTGCGAACCGCATCTGTCGGGAGAGTTAATGCGCGGTTGATGCGGTTCATTCTTCACCGCATCCTACGGGCTTTAATGCCATCTTCCATCATCACTATCAATCCTGATTGCTTTTAGCTGCAAGAATCATTCTATTAATACTATCTGACGTGTGTGTTGGTTGAATACTAATCTGTGGGTTTTTTCTAGCGAAAACTCGAAATACCTCATCGGCAAAAGCCTGGCCTATTGAATCTACACCTTCAAAATCTAGAAGCACAGTACTAAATTTTTCTACACGATTTAAAATCCGTTTAGCTTGTGATCTAGATACTAATTTTTCACCTTCATATAGTACTAATCTAACTGGTACCACTGTGGTATTGAAAGCGAAGTCTTCATCTTCTGTGCCTGTGAAAGCATCAAATACATCCGCAAGATCTCTGGGGCTTGTCATAGCAATCTTCATAAACACAGATGTGCCAATATTCTCCTTGTCATTGTGTAGCAGGTAATCTTTTGTGGCATCATCATGATGTGTAAAAATTAAATCACCGCTAAATATATGAAAAGAATCGAATGTTCGAGAAGTAAAGAATATGCCTTGACCAGTATGGTTGTCGGGATCTGTTGTTAGCTTGCCTTTACTAAGCTCTAGAATTGATTCTCTCGGGTCGCTTAAGCTCATAATGCGAGCAATGTGATTAAAAATACCCTCACCATTATCTGAAATGTAAATTTCTATGTAATCTTCGTTCCTCTCGGTGCTCACATAAACAAACTCCCCTCCTGAATGATCAATGGCATTATTAAGCATCTCAGTGAAGCCATAGTGGCAGATGTCCTCAATATTAGTGGGTAAATCTTTAAAAATAAAACTAAAGTCTTGATAGTAAACATCGCTTTCACGAAGGTTAGGAAGTGGGTAACTTTGGCTATGGGAACGCTTTGAGCCAAGTTTATAAATTCTTGCCTTGGTATTTCCATGCGCCACAAGAAAGCCCATATCTACCAATGCTGAGAGATGAGAGTGAATGGTTTGGCGGCTGACTTTAAATATTTCAGGACTGTCGTGGATCATTTGTTGATTGTCAGATTTAACTGCATTCAACAAATAGTTTCGGATTAGTCTTGAGCGCTTTGTTTTGCCTAGTTCTGTGTTTTTCATTGTAAAGATATTATAGTCTTATTGTAAAGTTATGGCTACTATATTGTAAGTATTTAGTGATTGTTTTGTAAGGGTGGAGGATTCAGTTGATTTAACAGGTTCCAGTTATTTTTATCCCATCTAACTAGAATTGATTTCTAAGTCCCCAAGTTGGGGCGTACTCTCTCCACAACAACCCCACGCGCTTATTCTGTGCACCAAACAATTCCCCTGCACCCCCATGGTGCCCCCATCGCCCCAAACCCCCCCAAACCCCCCCAAACCCCCATCCCACCGCCCCCCAAAACATGGCACAGAACTTGTTATGTGTTTATCAAAATAAATTTCCTTTTGCTAACGAGGCGAGAATGAAACAGAAACTGATTTTAATCGGCAATGGTATGGCGGGTGTGCGAACGCTTGAGGAGCTGTTCAAGCACGGTGAAGGTGCGGGTTCGGATTTATACGATGTTACTGTGATCGGTGCCGAGCCGCACCCTAATTACAATCGCATTATGCTGTCGCCGGTGCTGGCCAGTGAGAAGACGATTGATGACATTATTCTCAATAGTCTGGACTGGTATGCTGAAAATAATATTGAGCTGATTACCGGTGATGCGGTTTCTGAAATCAATCGCGTTAAGCAGTGCGTTATTACCGAAAGCGGTAAGCAGATTGACTATGACCGCCTGTTGATCGCCACCGGTTCTAATCCCTTTATTATTCCTGTACCCGGTGCTGAGAAAGAGGGCGTGATTGGTTTTCGTGATATTCACGATGTGCACACCATGCTTGATGCAGCGCAAAAATATAAAAAGGCGGTGGTGATTGGTGGTGGCCTGCTTGGCCTTGAAGCCGCTAACGGTTTGATGAAGCAGGGCATGGATGTGACGGTGGTGCATTTGCTCGACTCTTTAATGGAGCGCCAGCTCGATAAGACGGCTTCAGAAATGTTGAAGCTGTCGCTGGAGGAAAAAGGTTTGCGCTTTATGATGGAAGCGCAGACGGCAGAGATAATTGGTGATAAACGTGTCAGCGCTGTGAAGTTTGCCGATGGCTCAGAAGTGGAAGCTGATCTGGTGGTGATGGCGGTAGGTATCCGTCCTAATATGTCGCTTGCACAGAAAGCGGGTATTCATTGTGAACGTGGTGTCGTGGTGAATGACACCATGCAGACTTACGATCCGAAAATTTATGCGGTGGGTGAATGTGTGCAGCATCGCAACGAATGTTATGGGCTGGTTGCGCCATTGTTTGAACAGGCGAAGGTGGCGGCGAATCATCTGGCGCAAGTCGGCAGCACCCGTTATCTGGGTTCGATAACATCGACCAAGCTCAAGGTGACCGGTATCGATTTATTTTCTGCCGGTGACTTCGATGAAATTGACGGTGATGAAACGCTGGTGTTGCAGGACCCGTCGCAGGGTGTTTATAAAAAACTGGTTATCCGCGATGACAAAATCAAGGGCGCGGTGATGTACGGCGACACCATGGACGGCACCTGGTATTTCCAGTTGATGCGCGATGAAACCAGTATTGCCGATTTTCGTAACACGATTTTATTTGGCCAGCACGATTTGGGTGATGCGGGTCATGGTGACGCATCCGCGGTGATGGCCTTGCCCGACAGCGCAGAAATTTGTGGCTGTAACGGTGTCTGTAAGGGCGACATCGTTAATGCGATTAGTAAAGAAGGTTTGTTCACCCTGGCCGAAGTACAGGCGCATACCAAGGCGTCTTCGTCCTGCGGTTCGTGCACCGGGCTGGTGGAAGCGATACTGGCTTCAACCGTGGGCGAGGGTTACGATAAAACGCCAAACAAGAAAGCGGTTTGCGGCTGCACCGATCACAGTCACGATGAAGTGATTAATGCGATTAAGGAGCACGAACTGAAATCCATGCAGGCGGTTCGTGAATTCCTCGAATGGAAAACGCCCGATGGCTGCGCCGCCTGTCGCCCGGCGTTGAATTATTATTTGTTGGCACGCTGGCCGGAAGAATATGCCGATGATGCGCAGTCGCGTTTCATTAATGAACGCGCCCACGGCAACATCCAGAAAGATGGTACTTATTCGGTTGTGCCGCGCATGTTCGGTGGCCTGGTCAAACCCAATGAGTTGCGCGCCATCGCCGATGTTTGTGATAAATACGATGTGCCGGAAATGAAAGTCACCGGTGGCCAGCGTATCGATTTATTCGGCGTGAAAAAAGAAGACCTGCCACCGATGTGGAAAGACCTATCGGCTGCCGGTTTTGTTTCCGGTCACGCTTACGGCAAGGCCATGCGCACGGTGAAAACCTGTGCCGGTAAAAACTGGTGCCGTTTTGGTACCCAGGATTCAACCGGCCTGGGTGTGAAGCTCGAAGAACTTACCTGGGGTTCGTGGATGCCGCATAAATTCAAGCTGGCGGTGTCGGGTTGTCCGCGCAACTGCGCCGAAGCCACCATTAAAGATTTTGGTGTGGTCGCGGTGGATTCCGGTTATGAATTATTGATTGGTGGTAATGGCGGTATCAAGGTTCGCGTTACCGATTTGCTAACCAAAGTCGAAACCGAAGAACAGGTGCTGGAATACTGCGGCGCATTCTGTCAGATGTATCGCGAAGAAGCACACTACCTTGAACGCACCGCACCCTGGGTTGAGCGCGTTGGCCTGAGCGGCATTAAAGCGCGTTTGCTGAACGATGACGTTGAACGCAAAGCGCTGGCGGCGCGATTCGCGATCAGCCAGAAGTACGCGCAGATCGATCCCTGGAAGGCTCGCGCCGAAGGTGAAGCCGCGCATGAATTTACACCATTGAAGTTACAGCTTGATGCCGGTAGCGAAGAAAAAATTCTGGAGATTTCATAATGAGTAACTGGACAGAAGTTGTTGAGCTGGAAGCTATCCCCAGCATGGGCTCTCGCGTCGTTGAAACCGGTGAAATACAAATTGCCGTTTTTCGTACCGCAGATAATAAGGTCTTCGCGATTAAAAATGCCTGCCCGCATAAAGGCGGGCCGCTATCCGAAGGTATTGTGCACGGTACTTCGGTCACCTGCCCGTTGCATAACTGGAAGATTGATCTGGCCAGCGGCGAAGCACTTGGCCCCGATGAAGGCTGTGCCAATGTGTTTCCTGCGAAAGTAGAAAATGGACAGGTGTTTGTTGATTTTCTGATCGTCTGAACATGTTACAAGTTAAAACCACCTGTCCTTATTGTGGTGTCGGTTGCGGCCTTGTCGTAAGCCATAATGATGATAAAACTTTTTCGGTTAGTGGCGATAAAAAGCACCCGGCCAATTTCGGTCGGCTGTGCTCCAAAGGTTCTGCACTGGCTGAAACGCTGGACATGGAAAACCGTTTACTGCAACCGGTGGTTAATGGTCAGCAGTGCGACTGGGATATGGCGCTCGATACTGTGGCTGATCGTTTTCAAGAAGTGATTGAACAGCATGGCCCCGAGGCGGTGGCTTTTTATGTTTCCGGACAGCTGCTAACCGAAGATTATTATGTTGCCAATAAACTGATGAAGGGTTTTATTGGTTCGTCCAATATCGATACCAACTCGCGCTTGTGCATGTCGTCATCGGTTGCCGGGCACAAGCGTGCCTTTGGTTCCGACACGGTGCCGGGTTGTTATCAAGATCTGGAACAGTGCGAGTTGCTGATCTTAACCGGCTCGAACATGGCGTGGTGTCACCCGGTTTTGTATCAGCGCATTGTGCAGGCGAAAAAAAATAATCCCGAAATGAAAGTGGTGGTCATCGATCCGCGCCGCACGGCAAGCTGCGATGTTGCCGATTTGCACCTTGCATTAAAGCCGGGTTCGGATGCGATTTTGTTTAATGGTTTGTTGAACTGGTTGAACGAACATAATCATGGTGATGCAGAATTTATTCACAAGCACACTGAAGGACTGGATGAGGCCTTGCGTGTAGCTCAATGGTTTTCGCCTAATGTAGAAGCGGCGGCACAACATTGCGAACTGGGAACCGATGATGTTGCAATTTTGTATCAATGGTTTTCGAAAACAGAAAAAACCGTGACAGTTTATTCGCAGGGTATTAATCAATCCTCCAGTGGAACCGACAAGGTCAATGCCATTATTAATTGCCACCTGTTCACCGGCCGTATTGGTCAGCCGGGCATGGGTCCTTTTTCTGTGACCGGGCAACCCAATGCCATGGGCGGGCGCGAGGTCGGTGCTTTATCTAACCAGCTTGCCGCACATATGGATTTTGATAAAGCAGATATCGATCGTGTCGAGCGCTTCTGGCAGGCACCGAAGATGGCGACAAAGCCGGGTTTAAAAGCCGTCGATTTATTTGAAGCGCTGCACCGTGGTGAGATCAAGGCGCTATGGGTCATCGCCACCAATCCGGCGGTGAGTATGCCGGATGCTTACCGCGTCAGGCAGGCCATGCAGCAATGTGATTTTCTGGTGGTATCCGATTGCGCTACGCAGACAGATACGACTGCTTTGGCGGATGTGTTGTTGCCAGCGTTAGCATGGGGAGAAAAATCTGGTACGGTAACAAATTCAGAGCGATGCATCTCACGTCAACGGCCATTTCTTGAAGCACCGGAGAATGCGAAAGCGGACTGGTGGATTCTGTCCCAGGTGGCACAGCGTATGGGCTACCATGGATTTGATTATCAGCGGCCGCAACAAATTTTTCGCGAACATGCAGCTTTGTCAGCTTTTGAAAATAACGGCACACGTGATTTCGATTTATCTGCACTCGCTGATATTGATGCAGAGTCTTATGAGAATTTTAAGCCCACGCAATGGCCAATAAAAACCGGGCAACAGGCTCAGGCGCGTGTGTTCGGTAATGGCGAGTTTTTTACTGCCAATGGTCGTGCTAAATTTATTTCAGTTACGCCACAGCCGCCGGGTCGATTGCCTGATATCGATTACCCAATGGTATTGAATACCGGACGTGTGCGTGATCAATGGCACACGATGACACGCACAGGAAAATCGCCGCGCCTTAATGGCCATGTTATCGAATCCTATGCCGAGTTAAACAAGATTGATGCAAAGGCCATGGCAATCTATCCCGGGCAGCTGGTCGAAGTAAAAAGTACGCAAGGCAAAGTGATCGTGCGCGCCAGCATCAATGAGTCACAACGTCGTGGCAGTGTTTTTGTACCGATGCACTGGAATGACCAGTTCGCCAGTTCGGCGGTAGTCGATAAAGTGGTCAATGCTTATACCGATCCCATCTCCGGTCAGCCCGAGTTCAAGCACACGCCGGTGCAGGTGACGCCTTATAACGCAGCCTGGTATGGCTTTATTTTATCGCGTGACATGATCGAGACAGCTTCGTTTTCCTACTGGGCAAGGAGTCGTCGTCAGGGGCTTTGGCATTACGAACTCGCCGGTAACCAGATGGCCGACGACTGGGCTAATTATGCCAGGCAGCTACTGTGTTCGGATGCGCAGGGCGTTGAATGGAGTGAGTTTTTTGATTCTTCAAAACAAACGTATCGTGGTGCAAGGTTTATTGACGGACAGCTCGATAGCTGCGCCTTCATCGGCACCGGTTACCATTTGCCACCGCGCGACTGGTTGATTGAATTGTTTAGCAAAGACATAGTTGATCGACAGGAACGTATGCGAGTGCTGTCCGGCACGCCGGGCGTGGGTCAGGAAGATGCCGGCAAGATTGTCTGTTCCTGTTTTAGCGTTGGTCGCAATACGCTATGCAAGAAAATAAAACAGATGAAGCTGACAACGCCAGAGCAGATCGGTGAGCACTTACAGGCGGGTACCAATTGTGGTTCCTGCATGCCGGAGTTGCGGGAGTTGATTGTGGAGGTTGGTGGGGGATGATAGGTTGTGATGGTCTTCTCATCAAATCCTCGCTAACCACTAAAAACAAAAAAGCCCCAAAAGGGGCTTTTTTTGTTTTTGGCGGAGAGAGAGGGATTCGAACCCTCGATACGTTTAACCGTATACACGCTTTCCAGGCGTGCTCCATCGGCCTCTCG
>Ga0224506_10000511_pt1 | contig 32537 bp, 38 predicted proteins | sample SF_Jan12_sed_USG_2_FD_169108 | JGI IMG/M metagenome (GOLD analysis project Ga0224506, IMG submission 169108) | Sediment microbial communities from San Francisco Bay, California, United States - SF_Jan12_sed_USGS_8_1 | ecosystem: Environmental > Aquatic > Marine > Sediment | place: USA... | reverse complement strand
AACTACTAGATACTGGAAAAGTTTCAACTAGAGGAAAAGATCTTAATGTAGAAGCAGAAGTGAAGCAGTTTGAATTTTCAGGGCATGCGGACAAAAAAGAATTATTTGATATGATCAAAAAAATTAAAGGAAATCCCAAAGTCTTGACTGTTCATGGTGATTCTGAATCATGCGATATATTTGCACAAGAGATTCATGAAAAATTCGGTTTAGAAGCATTTTCACCTGCAGTTAATGATGAAATAACTATCTAACATGCAGAAAAATTATACAATAAATGTTGAAAATTCAATAAACAGCGGTCAGTCATTTCTTTGGAGAAAAACTAGAGGTTATTGGTATGGAATAAATGGTCAAGATGTTCTCCGCGTAGATAAAAATGGAGTTGTGGATTCTTTTCAAAATTCAAAAATAGATTTTTTTAGAAAAAATGATAATTTAGATGAAATTATAAAATCTATTTCAAAAGACAAAACTGTAAGAAAAGCAGTAAAACAATATTCAGGGTTAAGAATTCTCAGGCAAGACCCTTTTCAATGTTTAATTTCATTTATTGTGTCATCAAATTCCAACATACAAAAAATCAAAACAAATTTAGAAAAACTATCCAAAAAATTTGGAGTCAAAACCACATATGAGAATGAAGAATTTTTTTTATTTCCAAAGGCAAAAAAACTTGCCACAGCATCAATTAATGAAATCAAAAGCTGTGGTGTTGGATATAGAGCAAAATTCATCAGAGAAGCAGCAAAGATGGTTTTATCAGATAAAATTGATTTTGAAATCTTGAAAAAATCTAACTATGAAGAAACTAAAGAAGTTATTCGTACAATTCCAGGAGTTGGAAATAAAGTTGCAGATTGCATAATGTTATTTTCATTAGAAAAGCTAGAAGCATTTCCATTAGATAGATGGATGGTTAGAATTTTAGAAAAATATTATTCAAACAAATTTCAAATAGATACTAAAACAATTACGGAAAAACAATATGAAATTTTACATAAAAAAATTCTAAACCATTTTGGACCATATGCAGGTTATTCGCAACAATTTCTCTTCAAAATGGAAAGAGAGAATTATCAAAAGAAATGGCTGTAAACCCTTAAAATGGTAATTAATTGCTAGATTTTTGGGCCTATAGCTCAGCATGGATAGAGTGTTGGACTTCTAATCCAATGGTCAAGGGATCGAAGCCCTTTGGGCCCGTATCCTCCAGTATTCGAGACCCGCTTTTAAGCAAATGAAACATGACATCATGGAGAAAAAGGATGTCTAAAAAGAAACCAGCAACAAAAGATCTTCTGCAAGATGATAATGTACGACGTTGGTACCAGAACACAAGCAGAGGAAGCAAGCTAAATGCAGATATCCGATTGCGTAGATTGAATCTATTTTGTTACAGAACAGACACTACACCTGCCAAGCTTGTAAAGATTGGAAAGAAGGATGTCATAAAGATAGAGGACATGTTACTTGATCATGTGTCCTGGTTGGAATCGCAAAACTATGCACCAAATTATATTGATGGAATACTAAAGTCAATAAAGTCATGGCTTGTATTCAACTATATCGAGCTAAAAAGAAAGATAAAGATTGCAAATGCCGGAATCCCAGTAAACATACAAGATGAACAAGTACCAACTAAGACACAGCTGCAATCAATTCTTAATGTTGCAAACCCCAGAACTCGAACTAGTATCAGTTTGATGGCCTTTTCGGGTATCAGACCACAAGTAATGGGAAATTATGATGGAACAGATGGTCTCAAGCTAGCTGATCTGCCTGATTTAGTGATTGAACCAGATGACAAATCAGTTAGCTTTGCACATGTTCCTGCAATGGTAACAGTAAGGGCATCACTTAGCAAGACAAGAAACAAGTACTTTACATTCTTGCCATCTGAAGGCTGTGAGTATGTTCTAGGCTATCTGAGAAAAAGGATTTCAGCTGGTGAAAAACTTACTTTAGATTCGCCTGTCATATCTTTGGAGCAAGGATACCAATCTAGACGAAAAAAGAATAACAAGATTCAGAAACCATCCAGCTTAATCACAACACCACGAATTACATCAGATATTAGAAAAGCTATATGGAGCATAACAAAAGCAAGACCATATGTTTTGCGAGCATACTTTGACACACAGTTACTGCTTGCAGAAAGCCATGGAAAGATGACTCATGCATATAGGCAGTTCTTTATGGGTCACAAGGGAGACATTGAGGCGAGATACACCACAAACAAAGGCAGGTTAACTGATGAGATGATTGCAGACATGAGAAGGGCATATTCAAAGAGCCAAGAATTTTTGTGTACCATAAATGGTGACAACAATTCCTCTCAGAACAAAAAGGAGATGCTACTTGACATGTGGCGTGAGCAGGCAAAGCTTTACGGAATTGATCCTGTAAAAATCAAAATAGAAAAACAAAGAATAGCTAGTCCAACTGATACAAACGACAAAATGTTATCAAACATAGAACAGCAAACAAATGCAATAAGACAAGAGATAACAAAAGCAATGTCTGTATCCCAAGAGAAACAACAACAGCAAGCATACGATGGAAAGATAATACCAAATGATGAACAGTTATTACATCACATCTGTCAAGGGTGGGAACCAATAAAGGAACTCGCAGAGAATCGTATTATTATTAGAAGAAGAAAATGAATTATTCTTTAGAATCATTAATTAATTTTAACAATGCTTCCACAGATTTTTCTTTTGTTTCATATGCTTCTTTTGTTATTATTCCCATCAATGAATTGACTAGCGCAATGTAGGGTTTTATTGTCTGACTAGTAACATAATCAACAAATTCATGTTGTAATGTATCTAGTGCATCTCTGATATCTTCTGAATATATTGTAATGATGTTACCCTCAACTTTACCTTCAATCTGTGAATTGCTTTGAGGAGACCAAATCACATCAAAGTTGTGCATATAGCCTGTTATTCTTTGCAGTCTATAAAGTTCTGTTAGCAGTAATTTCTTTTGGTTTGAATATTTTTCTTTCATGGTATGGTATAGTAATTTGTATAAAAGGCGAAATTACAAAAAATTCGGCTTATATAGAAATGATTCATCCTATTTTATGAAAAAAAGTCACACCACAACAAACTGTTTCATAAATACAACAATAACAAAATCAGCTGACTGCGACAAGATTACAATTGCCAGGGAGCTGCATTTGAGATGATCACACCACCACAAAATATGCTAGATGTCATATTTCTGATAGTAGCCGTTGTAACTACAATTGGACTGCCGCATGCAATAGGTGGTTCCTTGCAATCAGGGAAGATGCAACGATTCAGATCAGAGGAGAATGCTGTGCGATTCTTGACAATACTTGGAATTGCAGTGTTTGATGGTGTGGTGATTTTACCACTAGTACAGATTGATGCACAAATTGATGTTATAGTGGTACTTGGACTGGTTGGTATCTGTTTTCTGGTGTCATGGAGGATGTTCTCAATGGGAACAGAGAGAGGTGTAGATTTGTTCAGGCTTGATCTAAATTCCATATCTAATACATTATCTCAAACCATAACCCATCTTAAAGAGGAATTTGAATCAACGAAATTAGATCACAAAAACGATGCACAATCGATTCAGAATCACATGAACAGCTTTGCAGAAAAACTTGAACTAGACAAAAAGATACAGAACTATACCCAGAATTCTGTAAAGCAAGAGATTGATGAATGCATTCCACAACTCTACAGATATTGTGATGAAACACTGGATATGTGCAAAAATGACAATGAGCAGATTGCAGATAGAGTTGTGGAAAGAATTACTGAACTGTTAGATGAAAAAAGAAAGGAAGAAAATGATAATGATGTTATCAACAGTACAACTCAAGACAACAAAGAATCCCAGACAGATAATAGTGATGATAAAACCAACAGTAAAGAGACACCTATAGCAATATCTTCAGGTCCAACTGACACACAAAAAAGCCAAAAGATACTGCACATGACATCTGCAAATTTTTCTGAATACAGACCAAAATCCCACAAGCTGTGCATTGTGATTCACAATCTGCTCAAAAACAGACAAACTATGGGAAATGAGTCTTACAGACCAAACTTGTCTGAAATCTCAGGACTGTCTGGAGTCAATAAATCACAAGTAAAGATGCGACTGCAAGCTCTGGCAAATCAGGGGCTGGTCACCATGAGCAAGGGGGAACTATCCAGAATAGAGTTTGAACTTTCTTCAAATCTGGATAAATTGTTCAATCCTGTCTTGGAGAATCAACGAGAGGGTGGAATGGAATCATTTTTCCTGATTCAGCAGGCAAAAAGATACCATTTGGATAATGAAGATTATTTTGAGGTCCTAAAACAAGACATCACAATAGAGCAGCCAGACTGCATATCTATTCCAATACTTGATAACGAGAGCTTTGATGTGCTAAATTCAGTGGCAATAGAAGTGGAATCTCCGCAGGAAATCAGATCACATCCTCAACAAGTCAAATCAAACATGACAAAGAATCTTGAGTGGTTCTCCAAAGTGGAGATGTGGTGCTATGAAGATAGCCAAGACAAATTACAAGACATTCTAGATGAAATAGATCCACAACAAAGAGACAGAATTATAATTATGCCGGTTCACCAAGACGGTTCACTGGCATAGTTCCCACACTTTATTATATATTATAAAATGTGATCTTTTTGTGAACCGCTCAGGTGAACTGAATTGATGAACTATCATTCACCAGTTAAATTATAGTTTAATGGAGGTAACCACTTCACATTGTAAATAATGAATCTAGTTGTATTATACCAAAATATACTTAGTCAAAATAAAGATGATTTCCTAAAATTACAGGTTTGATACATCATATGTCTTGTGTAACTTGGACTAATTCCCTTTTCTCTTCTTCTTCCTGATCCATTATTCTCTGATATTCATTCATGTCCAATAACTCTTCAATATGAGATGACACTAGTTGATTTAGCACTTCAGGGGTTAGAGAATCTAGCTCCCACGATAAATTACCGTGTCTTTTGATGTATTCATCTGAACGTGGGTCTGACTTTTTGGCAGGATTTGGTGGAAGGTTGTATTGTTTTATCTGCTCCATTGTCAGGGCCACATCCTTTACTGTAGCATCGCATTGAAATTGCTCCAGTCTGTTTTTAATGTCAGTTATCATATTCTTGCCGCTTGGATCATGGTCTCCCAAATACAAAATGACGCATTCCTTGTCTCTTTGTTCTTTGATTCGCAGCACTGATTCATGTAAAGCACTAGTTGAGGAATAACCTCTGTTTACCAACAGATGTACATGATATTTTCTGGTTACAGGTTCTAGTACACCAGACAAGGCATCTTTTTCTACCCATACCTCTACATAGTATTCTTGGTTTTCCCACCTGTCACGTCTGTAAGATGAGATGGCAGCTTGAACTAGATCAGAGATATTTTCAAACTCGCTAGGCATTGTTGGAATTCTGATACGGTCCTCAATTATATCCCAATCAATTAATCCGGCCATTCTAGCATCTTTGATTATGGTACTTAGTTTCTTGTACTTTTTTTGGTCATTTGGCAGGATATCATGTGACACCAGCTGATAAAACAACTGCCTTAGTGTTATACGATATCCCTTTTTCTCATAGTCATCTACCATGGCAACAATTTTCTCAAGCAATAGTATAGTATCTTTTCTGAAATTTTTTGCTCCAGTGTAAGATATCTTTGTCATAACATGAGAGTTGTTCAGAGTGGAATTAAAGAGATTCTATTGATTTCCATGAAGATGTTATATCTCGACTATCTTGATGTTTCGGAAATTTAGATGATTATTAATTATTTTTACATTAGATCAGTTCAAATTTGTTTGGAAGCACAACGTGCATGGGGTATAGTTAAGGCGTGTTGTTTAACACCCACGTGTAAATTAGTTTAGAAAAAACACTCTTCATCAACTTGGGGTCTTGATAGTTAATTCAAGGGGGATCTCTCCACTTCCAAACGGTTCATCAATTAACAGAGAGTATTCTTTTGAAGGATCATACTCAAAATCAACATAGTTTCCATATCCCTGTCCTGGTCCAAATATGATGTTGAAAAATTTTGTCTGGCCTGGATTAATCCCAATATGACCTGCAGCAAAATTATTTGAAGAAAACTTGTATCTAGTTTTGCCATCTCCCAGATGATAATTGCAAGACAACGCTCCTGAACATTGAAGCACTACAACATCTGACGAACCCGTGTTTTCTACCAGCATCTCCAGACTGAAAACTGCCATCCCTTGATCAGATACTTCCACCTCTCCTCCTGCATAATGGTATGTGATTGGACCCACAACGAATGTCTTGGATTTTTGCTTAAACTCTAATATTTTGATTTCTTCTTTGATTGGATATTCGCATATTGCAACTAGTCTTGAATTCTTCTCATTCTTGCACGGCTTCATGTTTTCGTAAAGAGTGTCTATTCTTTTTTCAAAATCAATCTGTGTTTCTTGTTGCCGTTCAATCATGTCATAACTGGGAGGGACATAGCTGTTAACAAATACTATTACAACAAATGATGCAAATGCAATGAGACCAATGTGGATTTTCTTTATGACTTCTCATCTCTAATTTTATTTTCCAAATCAAAAAAAGAAAGGGCTATTCCTTCTCTACTCCCTCTCTGTGAATCCAGTAGTATGCTACAGAGTCTGCTGAAATCCAGTATGTCTCAGAAGCTGCATCGACCTTGATCTCATGTGTGGAATCGTCAAAGGATACGTTGTGCTTGTGGAGTTCCAATTTCTCACCAGAACCCAGTTTCAGCATGAGTTCGCCGCTTTTTTCCAGCTCGTCTCTGATTCTTTGAAAGTTTGCCATGCAATCACTTCCTTGATTGCATATTTAATGCAGAGATACATTTTCCAAGATTAGTACTTAGGAATGTAATTCGGACTAGCAGGAAATTTCATTTTTTAATTGCAATGGGATTTGGTGTTATTTTTAATCCATAATTTTGAGTGTTTTTGTGATCAATGCTGCTCTGTTTCTGATTGTAACATCGCTTACTCCAGATTCGACTGAAAATTTCTTTTGACTGATTTTCTCACCATTCATCATGCATGAAAGATACAATGATGCAGCAGCTTGTCCCACAGGATGTTTCCCTGCCGTAATCTGCTCTTTTTCACATCGGTCTAGGATATTAAACGCATCTCGTTTGGTCTTTTCTTTAAGATTCATGTTGTTTGAAATTTTTGAGATAAACGAAGTAGTGTCGTATTGATTAAGATTCAGTTCAAGCTTTTTGATTATGGTTCTCAGGTCTCTGGAAAGTATCCTTCTTTCCACATTTCCGGCAGCAGCAATGTCGTCCAGTGTCCTTGGAATGTTATGTTCTCTGCATGCAGCATACAAGGATGCCGAAACCAAGGAAACTGTAGTTCTTCCTCTTGTAAGCTTTGCATTCACTGCCTTTCTGTAGATGTATGCTGCAGTCTCAACCACATTATTTGGAACTCCTAATTTTGTCTTCATCCCGTTCATTAAGGTAAATGCCTTGCTCAGGGTGGCCGTCTTTCTTGACTTGCTTCTCTGATCCCACATTCGTAATCTGTTGAATTCGTATTTTGTCTTTCCAGGCACTGCTTTTCCAGTAGAGTCTTTGTCTGTGCCAATTACAGTAGACAATCCCCTGTCGTTCATCGTAAGTGATGTGGCTGGACCGGTTCTTGCCATTTTAATAAAATCTTCTTGATTGTAACCGTTGTTCTCATGTGATGAGTCCGACATGTTTTGCACTAGAACAATACCGCAACTCCCGCAAAAAATTTCTCCTCTTTCAGAATCTGTTATTGCAGGATAGGTTTCGCAAGCATCTAGTTGACACTTGACATCATAATCATTTGAATAAGTTCCTAACACTGTTAACTATTATTGCCATCCATCAGATAAAAACAGATTGTAAGCGGCAGTTTTGTAATCAAAACAAAACATTGCAAACAAAAAATTCCTGCATATGTGCTAAAACTAACTTCTAGTTTCTATACAACACACAATGTATTAAAGGTTACAAACAAAATCTGATCAATAAAATTAAAAAATTAGGTTTGTTCTTTTGCAGTTACTTTGATAACTTTTCTTTTTTGGTTTGAGACTCTAAACTATTACATAATTTCTGCATAATCACAAGTTCATTATTTTTTAATGAGGCAAAAAATTATGTTCATTCATAAACTCTGCAATTTCTTTGAACTTGATATTTTTCCTTGAGACGCTATCACATCAACAATGTCTGACTTTGTTATTATTCCGACCAGTTTTTTGCCTTGTACCACGGGAAGACCGCTGATTCCATGCCTGATCATCATGATTGCGGCATTATACACAATGTCAGTGGGAGCCACAAAGTAAGGGTTTTTTGTCATGATGTCTTTTGCCAAAAATGTAAGCAGGTAACTCAGGTTATTTACATTAAATTCATTGAGTTTCGGACTCCAAAAGATCTCTGTTCTTTCCTCGGGATCCGTAAATTCCTTGTATAAATCAAAAGTCTTTGCAGGAACAAAGTCTCGATAAGTGATGATTCCAACAGGATTCTTATTTTTTGATGCAACAATCACTCTCCTGATTTTGTTATTTAACAAAATACTTTCAACCTCAAATATCGAATCATCAGGGGACACTGTGATTACATTTTTTGTCATGACCTTTGATATTGGCAGTGATGCCGTGCTCCGAATCAGAAAAGTAGAGACAAGGTCTGTTTTTGTAACTATTCCTAACAGTTCTCCCCTGGAATTCTTTATGATGACTGAACTAATACCGTGTTTTTTCATCAATTTTGCACAATCATGAATTGAACTATCTGGCAACACTGTGACTAGATCTTTTGACATTATATCTCGAACACTAATTTTTGCGATTGGTTTTCCACTAAATACTGAAATGCTTTTTGCAATGTCCTTTTCAGTAATAATTCCTACTGGTTTTTTATTAAATTCGACAATCAATCTCCCGATCTTATGTCTAATCAAAATGTCTCTTGCGTCTAGAATACTGGTATTGGGAGGAATTGAGATAGAACGTTTAGTAATTGAACTTAGTTTTACGGGAATATCTAGCAGAATTTTTGATTGTTTTTTGTGCTTCATCAAAAGTTTATGATTGTTTTTACTATATCAACATCTGACAAAATATCAATTGTGAAAATGTCAATGTTGCTTAATTGTTAATTCCATAGATGTATAGTCTATGTTCTAAAATTCATTATGTTGCTGTTAAAATGGAATTTGTTTGACATATCTTCGTATACTCTATTGTTTGCGTCCATTGTCTGTGGAAATTAGTGATCTTCAAGTCAAAACCATGTGAATTCAAAAATGAAAATCATATTATCACAATAAATACATCACAACCAAACTGAATAACCTTATGTCTCAAGTCGGAACTACTTCAGAAGGCGTACCGGTTATCTTACTTAAGGAGGGAACAAGACAATCACGTGGCCGTGATGCACAAAGAAATAACATCAGGGCAGCAAAACTCATTGCAGAAATTATTCAGACAAGCCTTGGTCCCCGTGGAATGGACAAGATGCTTGTTGATTCTCTTGGAGATATTACAATTACAAATGACGGGGCAACCATTTTAAAAGAAATTGACGTGCAGCATCCAGCTGCAAAGATGATGGTGGAAGTGGCAAAGGCCACAGACAGTGAGGTAGGAGACGGTACAACATCTGCTGTTGTCTTGGCAGGCGCTTTGCTTGAAAAGGCAGAATCTCTGATTGATGATGAAATTCATCCCGTAATAATTGCCGACGGTTACAAAAAGGCCTCAAAAAAAGCGATAGAATTTCTCTCCGAAATTACAATTAACGTAGAGCCAAAAGACAAGGAAACACTTGAAAAGATAGCAAACACATCGATGCAGACAAAGCTTGTATCCATTGAGGCAACTGACCTTGCAAAATTGGTAGTTGATGCAGTACTGAAAGTCATTGAGGAAAAGAATGGAAAATTCAAGGTAAATCTCGACAACATAAAGATAGAAAAAAAGGCAGGGGGTTCCATCTCAGATAGTGAACTAGTTAGTGGCATAATACTGGACAAGGAAATTGTTCATAGTGGAATGCCAAGAAAAATTGAAAATGCAAGAATTGCTTTGATCAATGATGCACTTGAAATTAAAAAGACAGAGTTTGAGGCAAAACTGAACATCTCAAGCCCCAACCAGATAAAGTCATTCATGGAAGAGGAAAGCCAAATACTAAAAGATATTGTAAGCAAGATAAAATCAACCGGTGCAAATGTTGTTTTGTGCCAAAAGGGAATTGATGACATTATTCAACATTACCTGAGCAAGGAGGGAATGCTTGCAGTCAGAAGAATCAAGGAAAGCGATATGACAAAGCTTGCAAAGGCCACTGGTGGCAGAATAGTTGGAAGAGTAGATGACCTAAATGATGCCGAATTAGGCCTGGCTGAAAATGTGGAGGAAAGAAGAGTAGAGGAGGACAACTGGGTGTTCATTGAAGGATGCAAGAACCCAAAGGCAATCAGCATACTTCTAAGAGGCGGCACTCAGAGGGTAATTGACGAGGCAGACAGATCGATGCATGATGCACTGATGGTCGTAAAGGACGTAATTGAAAAGCCAAAGATAGTTTATGGTGGCGGAGCGCCGGAGTCGTTTATTGCACTAAAACTCAGGGAATGGTCAAAGACGCTTTCTGGGAGAGAGCAGCTTGCAGTTGAAAAGTTTGCAGATGCTCTTGAATCCATTCCGCTTGCACTTGCAAGAAATGCGGGAATGAATCCCATCGATACCATTACACAATTACGATCAAAGCAAAGTGCAGGAGAAAGGTTCACCGGCGTGGATGTAATTAACGGAACGATTGCAGATTTTGAGAAACTAAGGATAATGGAGCCAGTCAAGGTCAAAGAGCAGATAATAAAGTCAGCTACTGAGACTGCAAACATGATACTGAGAATTGACAACGTGGTTGCATCATCAAGAGGTTCTGCAATGGCGCCACCGGGAGGTGGTGGCGGAATGCCCGGAATGGACATGAGTTAGACATGCAGCTACAAAAAAGATGTCCATGTGAATGCGGATGTGGACGAAAAATATCAAACGTTTACTATGATGTTTGCATATTCTGTTTGCTTGGAATCCATAAACTTCAAAGGAACAAAATAATTGAATAACCTTAATTCTAATAATAAAATAATTTCAATCCAATAATGGTATCTGAGACTCCATCTTTCCGAATACCTCTAATGTGTCACCTTTCATGATTTCACAGACTGACAGGTTTTCCTCCTGTTTTTCGAATTCCAATTTATCGTATTTTTCCATGTCTAAGGCATCACCAACCTGGATTTTGCAGAAATTGCAATGATGCTGATTATCGTAACAGCAAGAATCATCACGGATATTGCCCCAAATTCTGGAATTTCTTCAATCTGGCTGAGTTCACCATGAGGTCCTGTAAATGGAGGATCTGTCCCAATTCCCTGAAGTGTTATCTTGATGCTTACTTTGTCATCACTGAGTAAGGCCTGTGTCCGATGGTCCCCAATGCCCATCTGCTGGTTAACCATGAGGTCTTCCAAGACAACCTGGCCATTCTGGATTGCCATGATGTCATAGTTGATGTTGTTTACCTCTGCCCCATCCTTGTCAGTAAACCTGATGTTGACTGTCATTCGTTCTTTCTCTGCAGGCTCTGTTGCAGTAAGGAATATCCAGACGGAGCCGTCAGATGAGACTGTCTGTGTTTTTATCATGGAGCCTGAGCGATTAGCGTCTATACCAAGTGGGTTTTTCTGAATTACTATCTCCTCAGCAAAGACGTTAGCGTCAAGTCCAGTTACGACAAATGCGGAGATCATCAGAACAAAAAGACCGTACGTTAAAATCAATTGGTCAGTCCATGTAATTTCATTTTATTTTCTTGTGCCGTCTCCTTCAAAGACTGGATAATCTCATCGATGATTGGCTCAATCTTTGCACCAGATTCTGCAGATATCAATACAAGATAATCCCTCACCGGAATCGTGATTATTGCTACATTTTTTCTCTTTGATACAATGTAATCTAGCGATCCCAATGTACCATCAAGATCTTTTTTCATGAATAGTTCCAGCGCATGCTCCATACACATCTTGTACTGATCAATCTCTGCAATTGGAACAATTCCTTTTTTGTATTCGCCTAAGACCAGATTCCCCATATTGTTTATGACTCCAACAAACCTGATTTCTGGCAAACTCAAGATGTACTTGCTTGCAGATTCCCAATTAGACATATTTTCAAATATTAATTTCGACATCACATTGTATGGTTGTTATCTGTATTAAGGCTTTAATTGGCTGGTTTGAAAATTTAAAAAATTGATCTGGCACAATTCATTGATGTTTGTAAACATAAACGCGGTAAATCCGCTCCGAATCCTCTGAGTAATACTGCAAAGGATGAGGAAGCTGCTTGACTGTCATGTCTGAGAAAAATTCTTGCATGTATGGGTCTAGTTTGTCGTATACTTTTTGTCCCACAATGATCTGGTTTGGTTTTGCCAAATTTTGAATCTTTGATGCCATATTCATTGTAGGTCCGAGCAGATCAACGAACGCCTTTTTTTCATCAGCGCCATATCTGACTACGACATTCTTGCCAAAGTCAACACCAATTTTTACGTCAATCTCTGATAACCCTATCTTCTCAACCAAGATTGGGTTGATTCCTTGTTTTACCACCTTTATCATGGACTCTGCACAAGCTACTGCGCTGTATGCTGCCGGTATTTGGTTTGCCTCGTTTTCTACAAAGTATCCTATTACCGCATCACCTACAAATTTTAGAACATATCCTCCAAACTGCTCAATCACATATGACATTTCCTGAGAAAACGAGCTTATCATTACTGATAGTTTATCAGACGGCATCGCCATGCTCATCTTTGTAGAACCAACTATGTCCACATACAACACTGCCATGTCAATTTGCTCAAACACGTTTTTTCTCAGAAATTTCTCAGAGGAGTCAATTACTCTTGTGTATTCATACCCGTTTTCCAACGCACTGTTGATTCTGTTTTGTACATTTTTTATCAGTGTGTCCGAGTCGATTGTTTTATCTGGATTCTTGCCCAGAAGTATGTCTATTATGTTGGGAGTTTGTTTTCCGTCAGGTTTGGAGCTCATTGATTTTGTAACGCATGACTAGTATATACGCTAAAAACTTTTTTTATTTTTTCAGGCTTATTTTTCCACCAATTCTAAAAATTATTCTAAGATGTCGTCCGGATAACAACCAAAACTAGTTCTAAATAGCAATGACTGTAGATAGTGAAGTAAAAGAAGAAAAACAAAAAAAAGACGAACCCGCTAAAACAGAAAAATAATAAACAAAAAAAGAGATTATAAAAATGCGATGTACTTACTGTGGAAACCAAGCAAGTTGGAGAGATCCTACATGCAAAAAATGCAGTAAGCCATTACATCAAAAGAGATGCAAGACAAAATCTACCGATTGCAGGTGTCATGCAATAAATGAGCAAGCATGGACACAGACAAAACAAGGAGTAATTACTGAATAATGGGTTATTTCATTTGCAAAACAATACCGTAAATGAACTTGTCATGAAATTACAAATACGTCAAATTATTGATTAAATGTTTATTTTTACAAATGACCACAAGATACAAGTAACAACTTTTCTTATAATTGTGGGTTTGATGTTTGGTTTTGAAAAGTAATGGGTCTCTAAATGGATAAAATTACAGAAAAATTTGAGCATGTCAAGGAGTACTATCACTGTAAACTTTGCCCTGGTCAATTTGGTTGGATTCCAGAACAAGAAATTGAATCTCTTGAAAGACATTATAGAATGTTTCATCAGGATGGGAAAATGAGAACCGAGGATGACTTCAAGATGGGAAATTAACCTGCTACTCTTGACTTGTTCTTGAAAAATAGACACGTTACATCATGTTAAATACGAAATAGCACACATGTAAACATGAGCAAATACAAACCAAGAAGAACACATGAGGTAGACGGAGATGTTAACATTTCACTTTTCAGCAGGATTGTGGATATAGTGGGTGCCGGAATGGGAATGCAGTTATTTCTATGTGGCAATGGCAACTGTGACGGCTATATCACTCTCAGAATTGGCGAGATTCCAGTAAGGTGCAGCAAATGTGGAGAAGAGATCGACTGGACTCAAATGTCATACTACAAGATATGCCCGCAATGCAAAAGACAATATCTCAGTCTTGATTCAACATATTGCGGATACCATGAACAGAAAGTGGATCTAAAGCCTCTGGAATAAGATAACATGAATGTTTTTTTGGTCTCCTTTCTTTGCATTTTTGTTCTAGCTGCAGGTGTTTTTACCATCTCATATTCTGAGCAACTTGTCCCGGATTGGGTTAAAAACACAGCAAAATGGTATGGGGATGGCACCACGTCTGAACAAGAGTACCTGGACTCAATAAGGTTCCTAGTTGAGAACGACATAATAATAATTGAAAAACCAAAAGAAACAACAGCATTAATTGAAGATCCCATAATATTGACACCAGAAGAGTCCTTCACTGATCCTCGAATTACTACTTGCGATATTCTGTATCAATCATATGTCTCTCAGGGGGAATTTCAATTCAACCAAGAATATTCGTACATAAGCTACGTCAAGGATTGCGTTGATCTATACGAGGACAAGGTATGGCAGTACCAAGGAGAGGACAGACTGGAAAGAATCTACAGCAAGTTCATTGAAATCCACGAACAAAACATCCAGTCTGTTCCTACTTTGCCGATAGAGCCTCATGTTAAAATCAGCTCAATAGTAGATACTGGCAATGAGAGAGTCATGATAAAGTTTGATGTCTGCGCAGGCGATGCACAGTTGGACAAGGCCAAGGTCTTGGTAAAATCAGACATTGAAACAATTTTGATTGGTTCGGACAAGGACATATTCTCTAACTCTTGCAGAAATTACGAGACACAAATCTATGCAAAACATCCAAAGAACATAGAAATTGAGATAATCGAGAAAGTTTTGGCAAAATCACCGAATTGATAACCGGGAAGATGGATTATCGATCAAAAGTTTCGGAAAAATCTCGACAAATTCTCGAGAGTTTCGGGAATATCATTCCGGAAAAATCATTTTTGTTCCCCGAAAAGATAGTTATCAATCCGGTGTTGTCGGAATATTTTCCCGAAAAGATAGAACCCAGCACCGGAAAGATAAATTATGTCACCGGAAAGATAATCACTCCATCGAATTGATAAATGGCATCTCCGAATTGATACCGAATTGATAATCTCCGAAACCCAATTGATACCGAATTGATAATTGCTGTCTCCGAATTGATAGTTTATTCCACCGAATTGATAAAAAATATCAGAAAAGCCAATAAACATGAGAAAACATTTCACTAGTACCATAGAAAAACATTTCAGGATTATAACTAAATGACACTTGTAAATGGTATCTGGTACGACAACGAATTGAACTACAAGTATGGCAACCACAAGTTTGTATTGTTGCCAAACAGTGATGGCATATCAATTGTAAAATGTTCAACATGCCTGAATTCGAGGATGTACTTGTCTTTGATGAATATGGCTGCATGTGAGAAGATTAAATCATGCTAACTAAATCAATAAGTACTGAACTGACTGAGAACAATATGCAATACAAAAAGAAAACTGGATCGATTATTTTAACCAAAGATATTATTCGATTACAACAAACTTTGATGCTCATAGTATGATAATGATTTAAAATGACTGAAACAAAAAATAATTTAGATGTTGTTAATGGTGTGACGTTACTTAATTCATGTAAAAATTGTGGAGATGAATTTAAACCAATATACAGTATGACAAATGAACTATTGTGTGATTTGTGTTTGGGAAAAGAAAAACCAAGTTAAGGGAAACATTGAGCCATGAAATACGCTTCTAAAGTTAAATTGACTGGAGATGATTTTGTTCTAGTTGGAATGAACTACAACTATTTTATGATTCCAAGACTTGCATACCCAAAGAATAATCTTGAGAAATTAAAGCAACAGATACTGGATAATCAAGAAATGGTAGAAGAATTAAAGGCAATATGGGATAAAGGCGAACATGATACAATTGTTAATGACATTTTACAAATAATGGAAAAATATTTTGGCAAAACACAATCACAGTAATCCTATTTTTAAAAGATGATGAAAACCAGACAAGATATTGCAATGTATTAACATCCTATATACTAGATTCAATCTAGTAATGCATGAAGATACAACTTTCATCCAAAATTGAGAAGTCAAAATATGCCAATGACGAATATATACCAAAAGAAAATATTAATTCTGTAATAGAATATGGGGAAAACAAGATCAAACAAATTCAAAGAAGGATTTCAGAAAACGAGATAAAACTCGAATCGATGGAATCCCATTCAGACTATGACTATAAGGACTTGCTCAAAGAATCAAACGAGGCAGAGAAAGAACACAAAAAAGATCTGAGATTATTTGTGGATATGCTTTGCAAGTATAAAGTCATAATCAGATAATTTGAAAATAGATGTTTTTTTGCACAAAATGGCATTCATTAGATTTTATTGCTCGTTCCACCAATGATGTTTCTCTTCCACATTATGGTGAAGGAACCTGTGCAGTAATTTCTTAAGATAAGAATATGCGTTTAACATCATTGAGGAATAATTTCCTTTTTCCACACATTGCATGCAGGACATCTATTTGTAATTTTATCATCTATTTTTTTCAAAAATACATTGCCACAATTCTCGCAGGATCTTAGATCATCAATAGCAATCATTGTGTTGTCTCCACCATCGAGACTTTTTTGTTTTTCAAATGAGTCTTTTCATGGTCTAACACTTTTTGAAAATCGCCTTGCCATGCATCCCACCTAAAATTGCAATGCTTGCAGCGATATGCCATTTTATTGTTCCATATCCTCTGGTTTCATTCCAGATTCCTTGAATGCGTTTACGTCATTTGATGTCTTTTCTTTTTTACCTTTGAATTTTGCAAAAATACTTTTTAACATGATTCACTAGGTCGCCACTGGCTTATAAAGACAGAAAAATCCAACCAAAAGACCACAAAACGCAGCTGAGTAGTTAATTCAGTCCTTCTGTACAGATATGCAAACTCATACCACTACGACATTGGCATTACATCAATTTCGCTTAAAGAGTTTCCTCAATTGCAGGTTAATAAGTATGAAGTGGCTATCGACATTATGAACACGATGCAACCATGGAATCAAAAAATATGTTCAGACTGCAAGAGAGCGCATTGTCAAAAAGGATGCAATTGTGATTGTCATTGGGAGCCTTAACAATTTTGGCACACGGTATGGTTACTCAAGATACATGTCCTCATGATGCAAAAGTCAGGATGGCAGGACTCAAGGACATGTACGAATGTACAAACTGTCACAAATTCATCCCAATCATTGAATCAAAAGAGACTGATCATGCAGCACCCCAATATTTGGAAAACAGTTGGGAAGATGACTAGGGTTATTGCAAAACATCAAACTAATAAAATATGTTTTCTAAATTCACATCTTGCAAAGCAACATGACAGAATATTTCAGATCTCATTTATGTTGGAAAGCACTCTTTCAAGGTCTTGCTTTTCATATCTCAGGCTCTTGACAGTTGAACTATCCTGCAGAGTCAGGGAAAACTTTTGTAGCATTGATTTGTTTTCATCAGAAAGCCCAGAGGTCATAATTACACCATTTAGAGTCTTTGATAGCTGAACAAGTTTCCTCGTATCTATTTTTTTATCCATATTGCTGGCCAAAGAAATCTGATTGGCCAGTTCATCATTAATTTCATTTAATAATTCTGCAAGCGGATTTGACATGACACATCCTATAGCGTTGTTCTAATTAATTAAGATGTAACAGTCCATTATTACATATCTTATTGAGCAATTGGAATATTGGCGATATATATGAAATATTTTGGTTTTAAATTTATGTAAAACAGAATACTTTTCAAGAAAATCTCTTTCACAAAACCATGAACATAAGAAAACTCGGTATTCTTAGTATCAGTTATGACAACAATACCACTACTAAAATAGTATAGAACGGTAGATAATGTCTGTCAGAAATTGAACTAAAAATTGAAGAGATGCCACAGAGTCATGTTGGTTACGGGGTGGCAATTATTGACCCTCAAATCATTGAAGAAAACAATTGGCATGCAGGCCAAATTTTAGAACTGTCTGCAAACAAGAAAAGCCATGTCAAGCTATGGTCAGGGTTTCCAGAGGATCGGGAAAGTGGAATTATCCGTATTGACGGTCTTACAAGATATAACATTGGAGCAAGTATCGGGGAAAAAGTTACAATTAATGCTGTAAAAGGAGTAGATGCAGAACAAATTGTTTTGTCTCCTACTGAAAAAATTCATGCTGAAGGATTGCACGAATACATGACTTCTCGTTATCAAGATCATGTCTTTACAACTGGAGATACTGTTATTGTAAGCACCCAAATGGGAAGCAAAATTCAACTAATTGTAACTAGCACTAAACCCTCAAAACCAGTAATTGCTACTGAAAATACAATATTCAAGCTAGGCTCTGTAACCAAACCCATTGACGCATCAGTTCCCAGATTTACTTATGATGATTTGGGCGGATTAAAAAATGAAATCCTAAAGATTCGTGAGATGGTTGAATTGCCTATGAGGCATCCTGAGCTCTTTGAGAAAATCGGCATAGAATCACCAAAAGGCGTTCTGCTATATGGTCCGCCAGGAACTGGAAAAACTCTACTTGCAAAGGCAGTTGCTGGAGAGACAAATTCCAATTTTACCTCACTTAGTGGCCCTGAAATTATGGCAAAACATTACGGAGAAAGTGAGGAAAAACTAAGAGAAATATTCACACAGGCTGAAGAAAATGCCCCCAGCATTATTTTCATTGATGAGATTGATTCTATTGCTCCAAAGCGAGAGGAGGTTTCAGGAGAATTGGAAAAACGAATTGTATCACAATTGTTGACATTAATGGATGGTATGAAGTCTCGGGGAAAAGTTGTAGTCATTGCAGCTACCAACAGACCAGATAGTATAGATCCTGCACTGAGAAGACCAGGTAGATTTGATAGAGAAATAGAGATTGGAATTCCAGATGATGAGGGACGATTAGAAGTTCTAAATATTCACACGCGAGGAATGCCTCTAGATGAGAAGGTAGATCTTAAGAAAATTTCCAAGACAACTCATGGGTTTGTGGGGGCAGACTTGGAAGTGCTTTGCAAGGAAGCTGCAATGAAATCTCTGAGAAGAATTTTGCCTGAAATCAATCTAGAGGAGGAAAAAGTTTCAAAAGAATTATTGCAAAAAATAAAGATAACTGGAGAGGATTTTACAGAGGCATTAAAAGAGGTCAGACCTTCTGCACTCAGAGAGGTTTTAGTTCAGATTCCAAACGTCAGTTGGGATGATGTTGGCGGTCTGGACAAACTAAAAGAAGAATTGCGTGAGGCAATAGAATGGCCACTAAAACACAAGGAGGCCTTTGAGTATGCACATGTAAAGCCTCCAAAAGGTGTTCTACTTTATGGCCCTCCAGGAACCGGAAAGACATTGATTGCAAAGGCAGTTGCAACAACTACTGAATCAAATTTTATCAGCATCAAGGGTCCTGAACTGCTCTCAAAATGGGTTGGTGAATCTGAAAAAGGAGTTCGTGAGATTTTCAGAAAGGCGCGTATGGCAGCACCATGTATCATATTCTTTGATGAGATTGATGCACTTGTTCCAAAAAGAGGAAGCGGTGGTTCTGATTCGCATGTCACAGAAAATGTCGTCTCTCAAATTTTAACTGAGATAGATGGGTTGGAGGAACTCAACAACGTATTGATAATTGGTGCGACAAATAGGCTGGACATTGTGGATCCTGCCTTGCTCAGACCAGGCAGGTTTGACAGAGTAATTGAAGTTCCAAATCCAGATGTTGCTGGAATAGAGATGATCCTCAAGATTCACACCAAAGACAAGCCACTTGGAGAGGGTGTAAATCTAAAGACACTTGCAGAAATGGCAAAGGGGTTTAGCGGTGCTGAGATTGAAGAAGTTTGTAATCGTGCTGCACTTTTGGGAGTAAAGAGATTTGTTGAAAATAAGGAAAAAGATGTAAAATCCATCAAGATAACTCAAAAGGATTTGGAAGATTCAATTGAGGAAATAAAAAAGACAAAATAACAATGGCATGCAAGGGAATCTGTAATGGATACAAATCAGGCAAACCATTTGGCATAAACAGCAGATATGAACTGGGACAGAAAAGATGCTCAATATGCGAGATATTCATAAACTGGGACGGCAAACATTGTCCGTGCTGTAGTTATGTCTTGAGGACAAAACCCAAAGGAACACATACAAGACGTCGACTGATGATGATACAGCAGGTAAAAAGAATATGAGAAAACACGTATTTATTTTATAATTAGTATCGACACCATCCTTTCTACAGTATCTCATTTTACAAACACACAGTTTTTGTTTTTACGTATCAGAACAATGCTTTTTCAGTCAATATTATTCACGATCTTGTAATTGATTGTAATCCAACATTATTTTTGGAAGCTTGTCCTCTGGATTTAGATTTATTTGGTGTTTTTCACAATAAAGAAAATAGTTTGGCCAGTTTTTCTTGGCAGTTTGAAGAAAATCTTCTCCCACCATACTATCATACCAATCAATTATGTTCAGACCATATGCAAAGAATCTTCCAAGATACCTAGCAATGCCCTGTGGGATCTTTTCATTCATGTCCAAAAATGCAATCTCATCTACCGTGTTTAGATAGTCATTTGCATATCTTTGGCAATCCTCTGTTGTCCTAAGAACGGAATTTTTGTTAAGACGAGTTGTTAGATCTTCATGGAATCCACGTAGGAGTTGGGAGTATGTTGCCTTTGTATTTTCTCGTATATTTTTCCAAGTGATTAAAACCATGAATGCAAGAATTGTTGCAGTAGCAAAACTAACTGTTATGGCAATAACCGATAGATCGGTGCTCTGAGATGTTTGTAAAAATGTATTTGCAAAATAAAGAAACATGATATTGATTCCCTTTATCGCCTATTATAGCACATCTCTAAACATATAGTGACATATTTTTAAACACTATTTATCTGTCTAAATTTCCAACACCACTATCTGCAGATACCTGCTCATAATTATTGGTGTGGCAATTAGGACATACTCCTCTTGAAAATTTTTCATAGTATGCGGTTCCACAGTCAGAACATACTCTCAAATCTTTTACATCTATCATGTCCCTTGATCAGATTTCATACAAACTTGAGCGTTTAAAGTCAATCAAGATAACTCAGAAAGATATGGAATACTCGATAAATGAAATAAAGAAGACAAAACATCCCTCTTAAATTATCATGATTGATTTTATTGGCATTCTTTTTTTAAGATGACGGGCACTAAAAAGTCATGGAATCCTTGGAAATCATTTCCGAAATAGAAGAACTTGTAAAGTCTCAATCAAGTGGAAATTACTCAAAATGGATGATAGGTAGAACAAATGATTCTGAAAACAGTAAAACCAAACGCGGGGAACCAAATAGTTGGAGGGATTGGGATGCTAATTCTAAAGATGATGCAGATAAAGTAGAATCTTATTTTCTAGACAAAGGAATGAGGCAAGATTCAGAAAGTTACGGAAGTGCAGATTTTGTATATGTTTTCTATATGGGATCCCCTCAGGAGAACATCTGAATAAACTTCTGTCAAAGGATTATTCTATTAATTACACTTTTGAGAAATAATATGTCAAGAATAATTGGTTCAATGAGATTGATTAAAAACCAGAAAAGATAAGAAAATGAGCTTGGAATATGTCCTTATGATAGGTGTTGCCTTGAGTGGAAAAACCACTTATGTCAAAGCAAATTTCACTCATGAGGAAATACGACTATATTATTTTGACAACGATAGAAAAAAGGAGATGAATTACATCGAGCAATGCCTCAAGCAAGGCAAAAGCATAGTTGTTGACGACACTAATCTTACAAAAGACATTCGAAAAATGCATATCGATATGGCAAAAAAATACAATGTTAAAATGATTGGAATTTTTATGAATACCTCATCAGGAATTATTGAACAAAGAAGAACAAGGAGACGTGATTCTTTTCCATTGGCTGCAATAAACAAACAACTAAAAGAATTTGAAACACCCAACAAAGATGAGGGTTTTGACACATTGATAATTCATAAAAACTACGAATCTCCCAATAGAGCCTAATCTTACTTAACATCTATGCTCTTTTGTGAAAAATGCAAAAAATATTGAAGGTTTTGACGTGTCTTTTTTAAAATATCAATCCCAATCCAGACACCACTGCAATGGTTTTGAAAGTCTTACCTGAAACCATAAAAATAACAAATTGGGTAAATTTCATTTTCTTTGCACCAGCAGATATTAAAATCAAATCTCCGACAACAGGAATCCAAGATGCAAAAAATACAGCACTCCAGCCAAATTTTTCAAGCAGTTTGCTGTCTTTGTTTTTCTTCTCGACTTTCTTTTGGTCTTTCTTTTTCTTGAATTTTGTAAGCAGTGTGTTTCCACCAAACCCAATGAAATAATTTAACACTCCTCCAATTGCAGAACCCAAAACCAAGGCAATGCCCACTAAAATTTGACTTTCTCCACCCAGCAACAAAGCTGAAGTCAGAATTTCGGTAGGTAATGGAATTGCAGTAGCTGACAAAAAAGAATTTAGAAATAGTCCAATTATCCCATAATCCTGAAATGTATTATTGGCTAAAATTTCTTGAATTTGATGATAAATTTCCATAAATAATTAGACTCTTCCATATCTCTATTTTTCTGATTATGTAGGTATTTACTCACAAGTATATCCTATTTGTTGAAAGTTTATTGAATAAGAGATCACCATGAAAATGAATTAATTTCAAATCAAAAATAAAATTAAAAAAATCATATTCACTTATTTTCTTTAATAAAAACAGATTCATCAAAACTTACACGTGGGCATTATATTCAATCGCTTAACTGTAACCCCAGCACAACGTGCATGGGGATATAGTTAGTAGTTTGATTGTCGCACCCACGTGTAAGTTTTTTTGCGGAGAAAAGCCCATCGGAAATTTTTAGTGATTCCTCTAAACTAGCGATGTGAAGTGTTATATCGACATCTTGACTAGTTGCATCCTGTCTGTAGATATCGAATGTGGGAATTGTAGAAAGATAATACAAACTATGAAACTGCTCAGACCGCTAAAAGACACGATGAGAAGTTTTTCCAACATGTGCCCTTTGTGTGGAAAGTCACTTTCTATTACGGATTTTTCAATGGATGTTAAGAAAATATGATGCTGGAATTTTTTTAATTGAACATTTTTCTCATCATCTCTTAGATGACTAAATGCAATCAGTTGCGTGCCTGATTACCCAATGCAGTATTTGCATGGAGCAAATCCTTTTTCTTTGGCATTTTCTAATGTATCGGGTGTGAAATAGACACGGTCATCTTTTGTTACGGGATGAATATGACAATCAGGTTTCATCTCTGCCAGGTGATGCACAATCATGTCTGATTTCTTGCCAAAGTATCCTGCCAATATTATCTGTCAGCTTCTTCATCATCTTTATCTGCTTTGAAAGTGATTTAGTGTATGCAGGCATACATTCTCATAAAATGCAAAACCGGAAGTGAAGCCAAAATTATTTCAGAATTCAAAGAAATTCCAGAAGTAAATGAAATCAACGGGATCGGGGGAAAGCATGACATCTTTCTGAAGGTCCTGACCTATGATACTTAGTTCATAGATGACCTCATCAAGAGGCTGCGGAACCATCCGGATGTCACTGACACGTATACCATGCACGTATTGTATGAACAAGGTGGAACCATAGACGAAAAAAAGAATGCCTGGCAATGCATTAAAAATCTAGAAAAAGGATTGGCATTGAAATTAATGCAATAGAAATCATTGAAACAATCCTCATGGCATGGTATTTCAGTTCCTTTTTATAAAACGGACACTGCATTATCTTATCTTTCCTCTGTTGTCCAATGTCAAGTGCAGCCACTCTCGAGATTTTCAGAAATATTTAAAATGTATTTTGTCGTATGTACTCGAGAAAAAAGACGAAGTGTAGTGAATGGCACGAGTTTTCATTTGCCCCTGAGTGCTTCCGCATACGTTCTTTTTATCAGGGGCATTACAATTCAAAATGCAGTTTAATTCATTTGTCATATGTGACAACTTTGCACATGTTTTTGTAATGTTTCAAAATCATCAAATTCTTGATCACACAATCTACATAATTCATTTTTCAATGAATCGCAATTGCATCCAATAGCCAAATATCTTCCACATATTTTGCAAAGTAATTCATTTGTCAAATTGTATCTATTACCTCACATTTCTTTGAACAGTAGTCATATTGCGTGCCACTGGAAATATTTGAATTGTGAAATCTTCCACAAGTGATGCAAATCTTTTCCATGTATTTGATTTCAGGTTACTACCCTTATACCATACTGAAGAATTTGACAATTTTTATTTTCTGTCATCTAAGACTCCCTCCAATTCACACCACATGTTGTGCATTTTCCCATGTATCCATCGTATTTCCTGCAGAACTTTATGATTGTCCCATCACCACAATTTTCACACGATCCCAAAGACTCTTCTGGAATCAGCATGAATCCTTTTTCGTACAGTTCTGTCATATCCTTATTTTGTTCTTCATTCATTTAATATCATACCTCTTACTTCTCTGGCAACTGTCATTCTTGACACTTCGTGGGTTCTTATGTCAAAGAATTTTACCGTCTACATGTACGTATGTGATAACTGCGGTCTGGAAAATATTGATGAAAAACAATCAAGTTAAAGATTATTCGACGAATGGCTAGTGACCAAAAGGATCATTCAATCACTAGCTATAGAAGTTATCACATAATACTATTGATTTGGATATAAAAGACCATCTATAACAAAATCAAACAAGTGTTCATAATTACCACATTCGTATTTTTATTTCAAAGTAACAAGTATTCTATAGATAGTAATCAACTAGTAAAAACATCAATGTGTAAACGTTGATGTTGGCACCAGAACATAGAGTTGTTACCCGATAACTACTTGGTTTTGATTACTGTCTGTATTTGCCTAAGAGAGAGATCTAAACTCTTTGTTTTTCTAACTGTTTTTGTAGTAAAACCAAACAGACGTTCAGAGTTTACATAACACTCTCTTATATTAGTTTAACATAATCACATCATGGTATATTCTAATGCATTGTATTTTGCGTCACACTTTGAAAAGTTAACTGAAGAAATATACTCAACTTTTAATGAAAAGCAAAAATCACAAAAAAATATTAATCTAGATAAAATTACACTTGCAAAAAATTTGTTTGCACTACGTGGGAAAGGACATCCTAAAAAACTTGACTAGAACACATAGAAGAAGAGACACAAAATATCCCACGAGAGATGGAGATAGTAATCCTGTTTGTAGAGATCCAAACTGCAAGGATTGCAACTAAAAGATGAGTTATTAGAATAACTCTAAAAATTAGCTAATCTAACATTATCTGAAAATATTCAGATTCACATCTTTAGAGGCTTGAATCAATTCAATAGTACAAAGATTTTATACTTCTCTGATTGGTTCCAGTCTTTCCAAAGTAAAGGGACTAATGTAATCATCAAAGATTGAGGGTGTTTTGTATTATTTCGATTACTTTTTTTGAATTTTGAGAAATCTTCTTGGATTTGCAGTGTCTTTGTTTTGTAATATGTGATTGGAAGTTTAGAGTCCGTAGAAACTACATCAAAAGTTTCAATAACAGATCTATTGTCACTTAGACAAGGAATTGTTTTGAATGATTTTTTCAAATCTCTTTTGATTTTTACAATATCATTTCCTTTGAATCTCGTATACAGGGTATGAATGCTTCAATCCAATTGAGAATCCTTTTATTTCCTTGAATTTGTAATCATCAAATTTTTTTACCATGCAATAAAGATCCCCTCCTATCACGGAACTATTTTTTGTGGCAGCATAGTTTATCTTTGAGCACATGTTTACAGGCGCTCCAATCATATCTAAAGATTCAGAAGTATTTGACTTCATCAAAACTACTGATCCGTAATCAGCACTGATTCTATAATCCACAGGCGGTAATCCTTCTTTGGCTAGTCTTTTGCATATTGTATCATGGTATTCAATCATTGCAATACTGCACTCTAGACATGACATGAATCCATATTTTTTATTTGATTTTGATGACTCTGGAAAATAGTATATCAGGCAATCTCCAACATTTTTTATCACAAAACCGCCAAACCTGGCCAGAATCTTTGCCATGGAGTTTAGAAATATTTGATAGTATCTTGGGATCTTTTTATTTCCAATAGTAGCTGCAATCTTTGTAGAGTTTACCATGTCAACTAGTCCAACACAATAACTTTTGCTCTGTCCAGAAAATGCGACTAGATAATCTGAGGGATTCATGGTTTGATTAGAATTATCAGCACTGTCATCTGACACTAAAAAATCGCCCACAAATGCAATTTCTTTTTTCACACTCATAGGGAAAATCCCCATGTGAGGGCAATTATTGAAACCACACTGGAAAGAAAAAACGAATAGTACGTTCGCCTGTACCTTGGCCTCATTTATGCAATCACCATTTCTTTGATTCTAGTCTTGCACGAGCCCATCACGCAATTATGACAAAGATATTCACCAGATGTATTTTTGCAACCGCAATCACAGGTACACGTATAATCATTCATGAATTGAGCCTAGAGAGACTCGAGGCCATTTGGCTCTAAATTGAACTGAATTCCAAAAAATCATTCTGTTTTGATTAGTTGTATCTTCCCTATAAAGGGGCGTAATGTTACAGATGACTTGTGTTATTATTTTTCATCATTTTATCCTTTGAATATGTCATCTGAAAGTAACAGAAATCCTTTGAAGTTGTCAACTAGGATCAAACTTTCTATCGATAGTTTCGGAAAATTTTCGACAAAATCTCCGAATTGATAATCTTACTTCCCCGAATTGATAGACCTCATCGATCAGACTATCTGAAACCCTCGGAACATTCCCGAATTGATAAAAAATATTAGAAAAGCAGTCGTTCAGACTACCTTTCCAACATCAGTACCTGTTTTCAATGTTGTCCTTTCTTTCATTTTTGTAATGGTTGTACAACCACAATCCTCCAAAAATTGCAATCATTGCTCCCCCAAAAATCAAGAATGCCTTTGCAATGCCAGAGTTTCCAGTAATGTCTACTCCTTTTTCATCATTGAGATATTTTGCAAATTCTTCAGGTCTCTCCTTGAACTGTACAAAATTTTTCATACTGTTTGCACGGTATGTCCTAGGTTTTTTGTCGGGTCCCCTTTCCCTGCTGCGAGGTTTTCTTTCAGAGGAATCTATTTCCGATTCATAACTTTCAACTGTAGTTTCAACAACTTTGTCTTCCTCCATCATATTACATTACCTCCCCTGGCCATGATGCTGCCAGCAATGATTTTCTGAATTGTCTTTTTTTGGAGATGTAATACTCCATCTGTTTTGTCTCTAATCTTCTTCTGCAATGAGATTAGGTTACTTCTGGAGATTCCAAACTTGTAGGAGTCCTTTGGCCTAATCTGAAGTATCTTCTCCTCCAAGTTGTCATATGTAGTGTGACTCTGAGGTTTCAGCAACTCCCAACACATTAGATGCATCAAGATTTGATACCTCCTTTCCGACATATTTTATCAAATTTCGGTCTATTTTCATGCGTAATCTGGGCAACAAGCCAACAATGTCTCCGCCAGACTTTGTCTCCTTGTGGTCGGCATAGTCATCCAACCTTGTCAGCAGAACCAGAAGGGATGTTAATGTCATAAGATGACTCGGCAAATACAATTGATTGTAATGGAATTATTATTAATGCTACAAACATAATCCAAATTAATTTTCTCAAGTGCCATATTTTGAGAATTTTTAGATTTAAAGACAGGATATGATTCTCAATAACGAGATAACTAGACTCCTTTTCCTGTTGTATGGATTTCAAATGTAGTGATCTCATCTGAAGATGAAAACACCTGTGTTTGAATCAAATTAACGTAGAGGTAGAATTTTCAACAATGATAAAAAAGGAAAAATAGATTTGTATTAATGAACATGGTAACAAAATAAAGTTTTAATCTATTTTAGATTCATTGAATGGAATTCGGAACCATTAGTGAAAATCAGGTTCTTTTGTGATATAGTAGAAACGAGGGAATTATGTGAAAATGGCACTAAAGTCATTCAAGTATCCAATACCTCAGATCACATATCTAGTAAAGAAAAAGTTATGGGCACAGGTACTTTTTGCATTATTTTTGGGATTGGTTATCGGCATGGTCTTAGGACCTGAATTTGGAATTGTCGAAAAAGGCACTGCGGAGACAATTACTGAATGGCTATCCATTCCTGCAAATCTGTTTCTGAAGATCATTCAAATGATAATCATACCGTTAATTTTTGCATCAATTATTCGAGGACTTACGTCCTCTGGAAGTCTGGAACATCTTCAAAAACTTGGCTTGGGTGCTGCTTTGTATTTTGTTGCAACAACTACAATTGCGCTAACCATAGGAATTCTTCTTGTAACCACCATAGAACCCGGTAATCTTATTGACAGCTCTTTGATCAGAGAAAGTTTTGGAATTGAGGATGATGCAGAACCAGTTCCGCAAACAGAACTGTCCCTTCACGACATCCCTCAAAGCATAGTGGGAATTATTCCTAGCAATCCTTTGGCATCCTTCATGTCTGGAGAGATGCTGAGCATCATTATTTTTGCAATGATTATCGGGGTGTCATTGATTACTTTGCCAAAAGAAAGCTCAAAGCCAATTCTTGACTTGCTGGAATCCATACAGAAACTCACCATGAAGGTGGTTTCATGGGCGATGCGTTTGGCACCCTTTGCAGCATTTGGCCTTATGGCAGGAATCACATCAAAGATTGGATTGTCTGCACTTACCGGACTTGGGGCATACATGTTGACTGTAGTAGCTGGTCTTTTTGTAATGATATTTGTCTATATTCTAATCCTCAAATTTTTTACAAAGAGACCGCTGTCCTCTACTTTTACGATGATGAAGGATGCCCAGTTATTGGCATTCTCAACTTCCAGTTCTGCTGCAGTGATGCCCCTGTCAATCAAGACTGCAGAAGAAAAGATGAAAGTAAAACCAAGAGTTTCACAATTCATCATTCCCTTGGGTGCCACAATTAACATGGATGGGACCGCATTATACCAGATAATAGCAGTATTTTTCTTGGCACAGCTTTTCAGTATTGACTTGGGATTTACCACAATTTTGTTGATTTCCCTGACTGCCCTTGCAGCATCTATTGGTGCACCTTCTGCACCAGGAACAGGGATTGTCATACTTTCAACAATTCTGATTGCTGCAGGTATTCCTCCTGTCGCAGTTGTACTTTTGTTAGGGGTAGACAGAATTTTAGACATGACCAGAACGATGGTCAATGTTACGGGGGATCTTACTGCTTGCTTGTTCTTTGATAAGAGAATAAAAGAGGATGAGCCGTCTGAGAGTTGACTTTGAAAAAATCTTTTAGAAGAAAACAAAAACCCATCTCAGTTTGATCTTTCAAAAATGATGGACCCTGCCAAAATGGGAGACAGGGTAAAAGATCTAAACGAGATACTTTCAGGTATGGGCGGAATGATACCTGGTGGTGGCACATCGCTAAAACTTGACATGCACGAATACAAGGAGATGAATCTTTCTGTGGGAGACAAAGTATGCCTTGATCTTACCCAAGATGAAAACACGGGTGTTTGAGTTAAAATCAGACCCACGTGAAAATCAAAAAATGAACTCATGATAAGTAGAGGGGAACGATATTTTTTGGAGATATTTACTGTAAAACAATTTCAAATAATTCTCTAGAGATGACTGTCAAATCAGTTCAAAACCTCCACAGACTCAAATTCACTGGGCTTCTTCCAAAGTTAGGGACCGTGTAATCATCAAAGGTTCAGAATGTTTTGTATTATTTCGATTACTTTTTTTGAATTATTAGAGGAATCTTCTTGGATTTGCAGTATCTTTGTTTTGTAATAGGTGATTGGAAGTTTAGAGTCCACCGAAACTATATCAAAAGTTTCAATAACAGATCTATTGTCACTTAGACAAGGAATCGTTTTGAATGATTTTTTCAAGCCTCTTTTGATTTTTCCGTAATCCTTCATATTCACATTATTGAAACTAATCAATTTATTTTTCAATTTAGTAAAATATTCTCATCATGCCATGTAACTTTTGCTCTAAATCAATGAGATTTTTCTTGAAATTTTTCTGAAACGTGTTAAGAGATTCACCAAATATCCATGATTTGTAAAATACAATATTTCGAATCCAAACAACTAGATCCGAGGACTATCTTTAAGATGTAAGTCTATGATTTTCTATCCCAGCATGGCAAAAATATTGTATCGGTGTTACCTATGGTGGAAAATGTTTTGTCGGTTCATTATACAGAAAGAGAATCTAGATCTTAGACTATAGATCTTTCTGAGTTGTCATGATTGGATTTACGTCTTTCTCTTTGTTTAAGGTGTGGTTACAGGTATCTGAATAAACGGAGTTCCACCTTTGCCTACAACAAGTGGCAATTTACCATCCCATGCTTGGGTTTTCAACCATTCTAGATAGTTTGGATTCTCAGCCAAGGCTTTGTTAATAATCGCAATTGCCTCTGCCTCACCCTTTGCCTCTGCGATGTTTGCATTTGCAAGACCTATTGCGTTAGCTTCCCTTTGCCTTGCCTCAACCTCTATCCTTCTCAAGTCATTTTCTGCCTGAAGCGCCTTTTGTTCTGCCTCTACCTTTGATTCAATTGCACGAGAGAACAATGGTGAGAATTCAAAATCTGTGATTGAGATCACTTCAGTTACAACATTAAATTGATTTAGTCTCTCTCGGATTGAGAATTCAATGTCCTGTTTAACCAAAGGTCTTTTTGTGATTAATTCCTCGGCGTTGTAATTTGCAGTTACTTGTTTTACTGTTTCCTCTATGGCTGGCTGAATCACTCTGTTTTCATAATCAAGTCCCAGATTTTTGTAGAGTGTATGTATTGCTTCCTTGTCTGGATGATAGTTAACAGTAACTGTTGTTTCCACTGTCTGCAGATCCTTTGATGCACTTCTAGCTTCACTTGCATATTTGAGTGTACGAACCTCAATGTTGACTACCTCATCCTGGAAAGGAACAACAAAATGTATGCCTTCGTCAAGCGGTGGATTTGTAAGATCAACTGCATTCCAATGCAAAAGCACACCTCTGTGACCCGAATCAACTATCTTTACTGACGAAGTAGCTACTACTCCAATGATAATGAGAACAACAATGCCGATTGCAACTCCTTTGGCTGCATTCATGTTTACGTTGATTTTTGGTGATTGGTAGTTTGACAAGCATATATTGTAATCAATTCACCCTATTATACCAACGAAATAACACTAGTTTATAGGGAAGAACTAGTGGCAGAGTTCCTAACTTTGTCCATCTTTTGAATTTTTGAAATAATCAATCAGAAAAATTTATTGGTCTATTGACCTGTGAAATCATTTTGGCATAGAAATCCATCATCACATGTGTATAATTGTCAAATGATTTTATCACATCTATTCTCATCTTGACGTATTGATCAAAGAGTTTGGATGACATCTCAACATTCTGCATGTATGTATTCTTTACAGATTCAGAGTGTTCCTTGACTTGCTTGAGGATGCCCTGATCAATGTTTAGCCTGTCAAAAAATTCCTTTTCTGCAATATAGCAGGTTCCAAACACGTCATCCCACATGTGGAGATACCTTGTGTAAAGATTGGAATAATTTCTCTATTATTACCTCTATATGGTAAAACATCATCCATATGATTGAAAATGTTATTGATTTTAAAAGGATTAATTCTTTAAGATTTTGTGGTCAAATGCAAATAATAGTAATTTAATGTGATTTTCTTCGCCTTGTCTACTGGACCCAAGATTTTTTGTTTGTGTCATTAACCATAGTGCAAAATCTTTGCTGCTAACTATATCCCCTTACATATTGTGCTCCCAGTTAAATTTGAACAAGATATGAAAAAGTATACTGTAAACTTTATAGTTGATCATTCATGGACTTACATCTAATCGACCGTAGATTTGACAGCACACAAGGACTAAAACATTATAAAATATGATAACATAAGAGAGTTTGAAGCCTTGAAAAAACTGATTAAATTGGAGGTTTCGAATGCTGGAACACGTGGGAACCTTTGGGCCCATTTAACAAAATTATTTATTCTAATTCAAATGTAATGTTTTGTGAAAGATATAGAATTCAAACTTGATTCAACTGAAATTCACCCAAATTCTCAAATCAAAGGAACTATTTTGGTT
>Ga0224506_10000510_pt1 | contig 32576 bp, 29 predicted proteins | sample SF_Jan12_sed_USG_2_FD_169108 | JGI IMG/M metagenome (GOLD analysis project Ga0224506, IMG submission 169108) | Sediment microbial communities from San Francisco Bay, California, United States - SF_Jan12_sed_USGS_8_1 | ecosystem: Environmental > Aquatic > Marine > Sediment | place: USA... | reverse complement strand
GAAGAGTGGAAATTTAAGGGTGGTTTAGGCATTGGCCTAAATAGCGGTTTTGGTACCTTTTACAGTCTTAGCGATAAGATGAGATTATTTGGCGAATTCAATATTACCGCGCTTAATTATGCTCCCAAAGAAGGAGAACTTATTACAGCAACAAGAAATGGCGTTGACGAATTGCCAGGGCTAGACACCATAGATAAAGAAATCAGCTTTGTTGAAACGGTCGATAATAATGCCAATATACCGATTACGAGCCCAAATCAGGTGCTACAGCTTAAACTACCGTATGGTAGCATAGGCATAAACTTTGGTGTTATCATTAGCTTTTAAACTAGGCAACTACTAAAACAGGGGGTGCTAGAGGGGTAAGGTTATGATAAAACAATCAAAAGTATGATATAAAAAAAGCCCTTAAAGTTAATTTAAGGGCTTTTATCGTTCACTGGGTTTCATAAGAAACCACTTTTGTGACCTCGACAGGATTCAAACCTGTAATCTCCTGAGCCGTAATCAGGTGCATTATTCAGTTGTGCTACGAGGCCATTCCGATTTCGGATTGCAAATTAAATAATAATTATCCCCAAAAAAAAGACTTACTGTTCATACTTCTTTAAAAAATATTAACTTTGCCGCCAACAATAAAAAGGAGAATTACCTGTTAACAATCATTATGAAGAAAATATTGACTTTATTTTTTGCTATTATTTTAACTACTGGGATAATGGCTCAATCTACAGAAACTTCCAAAAAAGGAATGCCTAACATTCCAGGCACATTTTTGTTTGATTATGGTTCTAATTTTTTATCTACGCATCGCCATGACACTTTGGAAACCAAATGGTTTAATTCTAATGTTTTAAATGCGTATTATATATACGAATTTAAAATAGATCAAAAAGGACAATTTACTTTTAATCCAGGGGTTGGAGTAGGTATAGATAAGATAGCTTTTAAAGATGATCGTGGTATCTTTAGTATGATTGATACTACTGGAAATAGAGAAACAATAGTAATGCCATTAACTACTGCATTTTCAGATGGAAGTAGTTTTAAAAAATCGAAATTAGCAATGACTTATATTGATATTCCTTTGGAATTTCGCTTTCATTCTAATCCTGATGATAGAAATAGAAGTTTTAAAGTAGCTGTAGGCGGTAGAATAGGAGTTTTGGTAAATCAAAAAACGAAATTTAAATATTCAACCATTGAGGATGCAGGTGGTAATTCACAAGATATTAAAGTGAAATATCATCAAAATTATGATATAAATCGTTTTAGGTATGGAACTACTTTAAGAGTGGGAATAGGCTTTTTTAATTTATTTTATTACCATAATTTTTCTCAACTTTTTAGTTCCGATAGTGGTCCAGATGATACCAAAGTTTCTAATTATAGCCTTGGACTTACCATTAGCGGATTTTAGTATAATACCTTTTAAAAGGTATTAAGGGTTTTTTATTTCGAAAATAGAGACGGAATAGATGCTGTTTTCCATACTTTTGAAATAGCATCATAATAAAAAAGTACTTTTTCAAAAACAGTTGGCTTTGAATACTGGAAATGATAGATTTAGAGTTAATCAAACCTGAATGTCAGTAGAAGTAACTCATCTTACAAAAACTTTTAATCGTCAAAAAGCGGTAAATGATATTTCTTTTGAAGTATCAAAAGGAGAAATATTGGGCTTTTTGGGTCCTAATGGAGCAGGAAAATCGACAACAATGAAAATTGCCACTTCATATATTCCGCCTACTTCAGGTCATGTTAAAATTTGTGGTTTTGATGTCGTTGATAACCCGATGAAAGTAAAAGAAGTAGTTGGGTATTTGCCCGAGCATAATCCACTTTATCTTGAAATGTATGTTCGAGAATATCTCCATTTTGTAGGTGGAATTCATGGTTTGAAAGGAATTCAATTGAAAAGCCGTGTAGAGGAAATGATTGATTTATGTGGGCTTGGAATTGAGCAAAATAAAAGAATTGAAGCCCTTTCTAAGGGTTACAGACAGCGAGTTGGGTTGGCACAGGCTTTAATTCATGATCCAGAAGTGCTGATATTGGATGAACCTACTACAGGTCTAGATCCTAACCAATTATTAGAGGTGAGGGCACTTATAAAAAATATTGGACAAAATAAAACCGTAGTACTTTCAACGCACATTATGCAAGAAGTTCAAGCATTATGTGATAGGATTGTGGTAATTGACAAAGGGAAAATTGTAGCTAATGATCAGTTAGATCAATTAAAAAATAACCAAACTACCTTAAATAAGGTTATTGTAGAGTTGGATAAAGAGGTAGACGAATTGTTTTGGGGTGTTTTGAAACATATTCAAAAGGTAGAGATACTTGGTAAGAAAAACTATGCTTTGATATGTGCATTAGAAAATGACATTAGAAAGGATATTTTTAAACTTGTTTCTGAAAACGGAATTGTGCTACTTGGTATGAAGCAAGAAGAAGCTAATATGGAAAACATTTTTCAGAAGTTGACAAAAAATACTACAGGCAAATGATTCAAATATTAGTCAAAGAATTTAACAGTTTTCTAGATTCGCTAATTGCCTATATAGTAATAGGTGTGTTTTTGACTGTAGTTGGATTAATGATGTGGGTATTTCCTGAAACAAGTGTTTTGGAATATGGATATGCTGATATGTCTACGCTTTTTTCTTTCGCTCCATTTGTATTTATGTTTTTGATTCCTGCAATTACCATGCGTATGTTTGCTGAGGAAAAAAAATCAGGAACGCTTGAATTTCTTTTTACACGTCCACTTTCCGACTGGCAGATTTTACTTGGTAAATTTTTTTCTGGATGGTTGTTGGTGATTGTAGCTATTCTTCCTACCATAGTTTATTACTTTACTTTATCAGAAATTAGTAGCCCTGTTGGAAATGTAGACACATCAGGTGTAATAGGCTCATATATTGGGTTAGTCTTATTAGGAGGAGTATTTACTTCTATAGGTATTTTGGCATCCTCAATAACCTCTAATCAAATTGTCGCCTTTATTTTTGCAATTTTCCTTTGCTTCATTATGTATTCAGGATTTGACTCTCTTGCAGAACTTTCTACAGGTAATGCACAAATTTATATGGAACAGTTGGGCATAATCTATCATTATAATGCAATGAGTAGAGGAGTTATTGATTCTCGAAACCTTGTCTACTTTGGGAGTGTAATTTGTTTAATGCTTACTATCACAAAAACAGGTTTAGGAAGTAGGAAATGGCAATGATGAATACCAAGAAAACTGAAGAGTTATTAAAATTAGCAATTACTGTGGTAGTAATTGTTTTAATAAATATTATTGCTTCACGATATTTTTTTAGGGTAGATTTGACTGAAGAAAAGAGATTTTCTATTAAAAAGGTAACAAAAGACATGCTTCAAAATTTGGATGCAGATGTTTATATTGAAGTATATTTAGCTGGTGATCTAAATGCTGATTTTAGACGGTTGCAAGAAGGAATTAAAGAAGTGTTACAAGAATTTGAAGTTTACTCAAATAACAAAGTGAAATTTTCTTTTATTGATCCCACAACAGCATTGGATCAAAAAGCACAAAATGAGTTTATTTCCTCCTTATCAGCAAAAGGAATAACCCCAACTCAAGTGTATGACAAAGAAAAAGGTAAACGTACACAAAAACTCATATTACCTGGGGCTTTAGTGTCGTATGGTGAAGGGGAGAGAGGGGTAATGCTTTTGAAGGGAAATGGAGCTGCTTCAGCTAGAGAAAAAATCAATCAATCAATAGAAGGAGTAGAATTTGAATTAGCAACCACTATAGCTTTATTAAGTGGTTTGGAACAAAAAAAAATAGGTCTGCTTAAAGGACATAATGAATTAGATTCACTAAATGCATTTGGATTGAATTCATCATTGTCAAATGAATATCTTGTGGAAGATATAATTATTGATTCCGCAATATCGGTATTGGAATATGATGCGATAGTAATAGCAAAACCCACTAAATCGTTTAGTGAAAAAGATAAATATTATCTCGATCAGTATATTATGCATGGTGGAAAGGTTCTTTTTTTTATTGACCGATTGGAAGTAAATATGGATAGTATTGCGACTGAAAACAATTTTGCTTTTCCCTACAATCTCAATCTTGATGATATGCTCTTTAAATATGGAGTGCGTATTAATGGTGATTTAGTACAAGATATGCTTTCTGCAAGATATCCCATAGTTACTGGAAATTTTGGTGATCAACCACAAATACAGATGATTCCTTGGCCATTTTTCCCATTGATAAGTAAGTATGGAGATCATTTCGCTGTGAAAAATCTTGATGCAATAACAACAAAGTTTGTAAGCACCATGGATACCATAAAAGCCCTAGGAATAAAAAAAACACCTCTACTTTTTACATCTCAATATTCAAGGCATATCACTGCTCCTGTGAAAGTAAGCTTGAATGATCTTCGAAATAATTTAACTCGTGATAAGTTTAGCGAACAAAATTTGGTAACAGGGTATTTGTTGGAAGGACAATTTTCATCATTATATAAAAACAGATTTTTGCCAAAAGGTGTATCAGATGAGGATAAGTTTAACGAAAGCCTTGATACCAAAATTATAGTGATATCAGATGGGGACATCGCTAGAAATGACATAAATCCAAAAACTGGAGAACCACTTGCTTTAGGTTTTGACCCCTATGCAGGGATGAAATTTGCGAATGAAGATTTTATATTAAATATGATAAGTTATTTGGTGGACGGTGAAGGTCTAATTTCCGCTAGATCAAAAGAAGTGAAAATTAGACCTTTAGACAGTATTAAGGCAGAGGAAGACCGAACTTATTGGCAGGTTGTTAATATAATTTTGCCGCTAATAGTATTATTTGCACTTGGTGTGGCAAAGTATTTTTTAAGGAGAAAGAAATACACAAATTTTTAGGAATGCAGAAAAAGAAAAACATAAAACTCCTCTTTGTGTTATTAGGGTTAATTATAGTCACTTTTATAACTGCCTATTACAATCCAAGTACAAATGATGGTTTTGATAAAAGTCAGTTCTCATTAACTAATACCGAACTGGTGGATCGAATAGAAATAGAAGGCTTAGAAGAAAAGAATATATTGACTCTTTCGGGAAGGCAATGGAAACTTAATAATGAATTCATGGCTGATCTTGTAAGAGTAAATGACCTGTTTGGCATTATAGAAAAAATTAGTGCTAGAAGGAAAGTTTCAGATATTGAAAAAGAAAAATTGTTAACAGCATCTATTAAAAATAGTATTGAAGTTCATGTTTTTGCTCAAGATGAAGTTTTGTTGAAGTATAAAATAATGGAAAATGAAAAGAAAACGATTACTTATCTTTTAAATGATGAAGGAGAAATATATGTAGGTAATATACCAGGGTATAATTATCATATTGCAAAGTTATTTAACCTTAACTCGAAGGGATGGCGTACTAATTATGTATTTGCATCTAACTGGACAACACTTGAAAAAATGGAAATATTCTACCCTGATAAACAGGGGTTTAATATATTTTATGACCCATCGGGGTATTATGTTGATAATATTCAAGAGCTTGATACTGCAAAAATGTACGATTACTTAGAGCAGATATCGTTTCTTCAGGTAAAGGAATTTTTAGATAGTGAGCCAGAGGTAGTTGGAAATAATCAGCTAGACATAATTGTGCAAGATGCAGGAACCAATACTATTAGTTTATCTTTTTATAAAGATAAAGAGGGAAATCAGTACGGGCTAATAGATTCACTTGAGTGGGCTACATTTAAGTCAAAAGATGTTGAAAAATTAATGAAATCGAGAGAATGGTTTATAAAATAGCATAAGAGGAATAAATACTTGTGAATTTTACTTTTAACAGAATTTAAAAGTAATTTCATTAATCCTTTTGATGAATTTTATATGTAGTTCTGTTTTTATTTTTAACTTTACCGAGTTTTTAAAACCAATTAACTACACGATACAAACATGAAATTTATTGTTTCTTCTGCCGCATTATTAAAGCAATTATCAAGCATTAATGGTGTAATAACTACTAATCCTGTGGTTCCGATTTTGGAGAACTTCCTTTTCGAGATAAGTGATGGATTACTTACAGTAACTGCTTCAGATTTACAAACTTCTATGATTACAGAAATTGATGTAGAATCTAAAGAAAGTGGAAGTATAGCAGTTCCTGCTAGAATACTTCTAGATACACTTAAAAACTTACCTGAACAACCTGTAACCTTCTCTATTGATGAAGAAACCTATAGTGTTGAAATTAGCTCAGACAATGGACGCTATAAGTTGGCAGGAGAGAATTCCACAGATTTCCCAAAAGTGCCAGCAGTGTCTAACGACTTCTCGGTGGAAATGTCAACGGATGTACTATCCAGTGCTATAAACAATACTATTTTCGCAACTAGTAATGATGAATTACGGCCTGCAATGACAGGAGTCTATATTAATCTTACTGATTCTAGTACCACTTTTGTGGCAACAGATAGTCATCGTTTAATAAGATATAGAAGAGTGGATGTAGCTTCTGATAATGGAAATGCAATTATTATACCTCGCAAAGCGTTAAATTTATTGAGAACTACATTACCAGCAGAAAACATCAATGTAAGTGTTGAATTTAATGTTTCCAATGCTTTCTTTAAATTCGGAAATATTCGAATGATATGTCGTTTAATTGATGAACGCTTTCCAGATTATGAAAATGTAATTCCTTCGGATAATGAAAATAACATGAGCATCAACCGAATGGAGTTTTTAGGGTCTCTTAGAAGGATAGCAATATATGCTAATAAGACAACCCATCAGGTGCGCTTAAAAATTACAGGTAGCGAGCTCCAAATTTCAGCAGAGGATTTAGATTTTGCTAATGAGGCAAATGAAAGACTTTCTTGTGAACATGATGGTGAAGATATAGAAATTGGTTTCAATGCTAAGTTTTTAGTTGAAATGTTAGGTAATATTGATTCAAAAGAAATAGAACTAAAGCTTTCTGAGCCAAATAAAGCAGGATTAATTATTCCTAAAGATACTGACGATAATGAAGATATATTAATGCTTGTAATGCCAGTAATGTTGAATAATTACGTTTAAATTCTTTTCACTTTTTATTTATTGGGTCAATAAAACTAAAATTGATAGGTGGTGGTATTTATTTTCTGATGAAAAATTACTATCCTTTTAAAGGATTTGCCATTTTTATGTTACCATCTAAAACTTATTAAGATGAGTATATAATAGAATTAGCGCATCTGTACTAATAAATGGTGATTACCATACTGAACTCATTCCCAAACACTCCCTTCCCAAAAATCAACATATCTTTAGTCAAATATAACTAAAGATAAAAAGACCTTAATATCCTATTTTTTAATATTAAAGTTTCATTAAAAATAGGATTTTAATATTAATTATTGTAGCTTGATATAGTTTTGTGTCTAAAAATCCTTTAGAATATAGTGTGAGAGCTTATTAATTTCTTAATCAAAGGATATTTAACTCATAATATATTACCTATGAAAAAATGAAATACTAATTATCAACAAGTAGGTTGGCTTAACTTTTTATAACAAATAAAAATTTAACAAAAAAAACATGAATTTTAACAAACCAAACTCAAGAAGAAATTTTATTGGAGCAATAGCAACTGGAGCTGCAGCTACAGGATTGTCCCTTATTCCTAAGCCTATTCAAGCTAAAATTAATCCAGAAACTTTTGATTTTAAATTAGAGGATCTTGTAAAGAGTGGAGATGAGATGGATCAAGCTTTAAAAAAAATAGGAGGTAGAGCACATCCAGTTGCTTATGATGTATCACAGGCTATTCCATGGGGTTTTATTTGGTCTAATGTTTATTACATTACTAATGCTGAATCAGGAACTCCTAATGATCAATTAGGAATTCTAAATGTTTTAAGACACCATGGGATGATTTATGCGTTGAATGATGCAACCATTAGTAAATACAAGCTGGGTGAGCACTTTGGATTCAATGATCCAATTACAAAAGCGCCAGCACTTAAAAACCCATATTATGTACCTGAAGATGGTGTCTTTCCTCTTCCAGGGCTTGATGGTATAAAGGGGCTTCAGGATAAAGGGGCTATATTTTGTGTTTGTGATATGGCGAGGAAAGTGAACGCACAATTTGTAGCTCAAAAAGTAGGATCTACTACAGAAGAGGTATATAAAGATTTTGTTGATGGTACATTGCCAGGTATCATAGGTGCGCCATCTGGAGTTTGGGCACTTGGTCGTCTAGCTGAGAACAATATAGCATATATTGATGCTAGCGTAGGGTGATTTTAAAGATTATTTTCAGGGAAATTATTTAATGCATTTTTGTTATGAAAAATTACTGTCTAGTTCTGTTGTTAATGCTGATAGCATATACTACAAAAGCACAAACAAAACCTATAAAAATTGTTTTTGATGTAACAAGTTCTGATGTAAAAGTTCATCAGTCCACTTTAAGGCATGTAAAACTTATGTCTGAAAATTATCCTAATTCTGAATTTGAAGTAGTGATGTATGGTGGAGCTCTTGAAATGGTGTTAATAGACAAGTCTTCAGTAGCAGCAGAAATAGAGAAATTTGCCACTAATGACAATGTAACTTTTATGATTTGTTCAATGACATTAAACCGTCATAATGTTAAAAAAGAGCAATTAGTGGTAGGTGTAGGTTCTGTTCCTGATGGAATATTAGAAATTGTTGAGAAACAAAGTGAAGGGTGGGGATATATTAAAGAAGCGAATTAGGAGTTATTAATTTTTTTATTGACAAAGGAGCTTGAAAATATTTTCAAGCTCTTTTTTTTGTCCTGATTAGGTATGGTTATCATTATTATGAAAAAATATTAATATCAAATCATTTTGTTTTTGTAATACCATATTGCTTTTCGTAAAAATCAATGATGGGAGGGAAAGGGCCAAACTTATGTTGCTCAGGAGTAAAATTATCTACCCAGGGGCCATAAGGAGTTGATACAGGCTTTAATTTTAAATCGGGAAAGTCATCTTTTCTATTTTGTTTATTTGGTCTTTCGAAAGTATTGATATATGCTGCAATGTGATAAGCTTCAGCATCAGTTACTAAAGGAGCATCATAAGTAGCTCCAAAAGGCATATTCCCTTTTATAAATTGAGCCGATGTAATTACGCGATTCATACCTGCACCATCATTATATGAGTCATGTCCTCCTAATGGAGGGTAAGTATAACCAGAAAATTGGGCTGTGTTATTTTTCAGACCCTTACCATTTTCTTTATGACAAAGTTTACATTTAGCTTCATAAATAGCCTTTCCTATATTAGGGTCTGCTTTTTCATCAGGAATGTTAATTTTGACATACCCTTTGTAAAGTTTCTCTATGTCTTCAGGAACATCTTCACTTAACCATTTCATGTACTCAATTATAGCTTGCATTTCATCGCTATTTTCAGGCATAACTCTACCATTCATACTTCGTTCCATACATCCGTTAATTCGTTCTTCTAACGTACCCATTTTATTCTCTCTACCTCTGAACTGGGGAAACCTATTTGTTACACCTACAAATGAACCAGATCCAATTTTACGACCAGCATTAAGATGGCAGTTATCACAGGTAAGGTTATTGCCAGCATACCTCATTGCTTTGTTAGTAGCCAGAGGTCCAATGTGATCGGATGTTTTTGTTATTAATAGATATCCATATTTTACCTTATCTCCTTGTGATCCTTTTGGCATATCTGTATCAATGGATTTTAACCTCCATGTAAATGCTGTTTGGTTAGCATCTTGAAATTTCAAGATAGGAGGGATGTAGTGAAGTACAGTAACAAATGCAATAAATATTACAGCTAGAAACAACAATAGATAAGTTGCTTTAAGCAATAACTTGATTTGTATGATAGTATTTTTCATTTTATTTCTATGAAAAATATGGATATTTTCATAGAAATAAAAATCTTACTTATTTGTTGCTATCAATCAACATAGATTCAGCCATTTTTACAGCTTCGTAGGCGTTTATAATAGCACCTGAAATACTTAATTCTGAGAATAAAACTTTTTCTTGCTTTTCAGCATTCTTAGATGGCTTAATTACTTCCAAATTCTCATATTTTTTTGATGACTTCAATAAAATATCTTTAATCTGAATTGAATTTAGCTGAGGGTAATAAGACATTAGTAATGCTGCAACTCCAGCAGTTACTGGTGATGCCATGCTAGTGCCATCAAAAGCTTCATAATTATCATCAGGGGTAGTAGATGTAATTTGACAACCTGGGGCAAATATATTTACAGTTTCACTTCCATAATTAGAGAAGCTACCCACAAACGCATTGTTTATTCCAGAATTAGAAGCTCCTACCTCAATCCAAAGTTGTGAAACACTTTTTTCATCCAAAAATTTCTTTGTAGGGAAATTATCTTTCACGTCTATATCTTTTGAACTGTTACCAGCGGCATGTATTAATAAAACACCTTTTTCTTCAGCATATTTTACTGCATTATCAACAGCTTCTTTTTGTGGGGAAAAAGATTTCCCAAAACTCATATTTATAATTTTTGCACCGTTGTCAACAGCGTAATAGATAGCATTGGCAATATCTTTATCTCGTTCATCACCATCTGGAACAGCCCTAATAGACATAATACTTACATTATCACCAATACCTTGTATGCCAATTTTATTATTTCTATTTGCAGCAATTATTCCTGCTACATGAGTGCCATGAGAAGCATCTGGACCTTCAACATTATTGTTACCATAATATTTTTCATTAAGATCTTCGTAATTATCACCTACTAAACCACGGGGATCAAAATCTACATTGTATGCAAAATTCAATTGTTTTTCTAAATGTTCTTGCCAATTCGTAACTTCTTTATCATTGATGTTATGTTCAAGTAAGTTTTTGTAGAAATTTATTATCTGTGCTAATTGTTCGTTTGAATTAGTATCAATTTTATTAATAACCTCAATTGTGAGCGTATCGGATGAAGTAAAGTTTAAAAGTATCTCTTTAGCAAATTTGTAATTTTTATAGAAGTTAGAAAATTGAGCATACTCTTCTTCAAATTTTGTTTTTTGCTTCATAAATTGCTTTTCCAGCTCTTTATAATACTTATACTTCTCCTTATTCTTTCTACGTAGCTTTAACGAATCTTTGTTCCCAAAAAAAATACCTAAGCGTACATATTCTCTTGTAAGCTCATAAGAATCACTTTCTATATTTTCACCATCAGCATTACCAATAAAGTTCCACCCATGTATATCATCAATATACCCATTGTTATCATCATCAATGCCATTGTCTGCTATTTCGTCATCATTTACCCATATTGAGCCCTGTAAGTCTTCATGCTCAATATCTATTCCCGAGTCAATTACTGCGACTACAACATTTTTTGATGATTTATTCTTAAGAATAGTGCGATAAGCTTTTTCGGTGCTAATTCCTAATACACTATCTTCTTCTGGGTCGAGGTTAAACCAGTTATCAGGGTACTGAATATCAATAATTGTTGAGTCATTGTCTTGAGCCATTGAATTGTTAAATGACAGAAGAGATAAAAAGATAAAACTTATGAGAATTGATCGCATATAAATAATTTTACAAAATGATTTTATAAATAAATGCTGCAATTTATCAAAAATGCAGACAATTTGAAGTTGTATATAAATAAAATAAGCTACAAGAAATTATTTAAACGTATAATAATGATTAAAATAGGTGTAATTAATGTATCAGATAGGGCGAGTGCTGGAATATATGAAGACATTCCAGGAAAGGCTATTGTTGAGACTCTCAATGATTATCTTACTTCGGACTGGGAGCCTGTTTATAAGGTAATACCTGATGAAGAAGATGAGATTGCAGCTGCGATGATAAAAATGGCTGACGATGAGGGTTGTTGTTTAATTGTTACTTCAGGAGGGACAGGGCCTGCCAAACGTGATGTTACCCCTGAAGCAACAGAGAAGGTATGTCAGAAAATGATGCCTGGATTTGGAGAATTGATGCGTCAAGAGAGTTTGAAATTTGTACCTACTGCTATTTTGTCTAGACAAACTGCTGGGATAAGAAATAATACTTTAATTGTGAATCTCCCAGGAAAACCAAAAGCCATACGAGAATGTTTGGATGCTGTGTTTCCAGCTATTCCGTATTGTATAGATCTTATTGATGGCCCTTTCTTAGAGTGTGATGAAAGCGTGATAAAACCATTTCGTCCAAAATCAAGCTAATAAAGCTATGTGGCTGTTTAAATACTTTTTCATTCTTTTGGTAAAAATTTATCAGGTAGTATTATCTCCATTATTACCTGCATCATGCCGTTATACTCCTACGTGTTCAGTATATGCCATTAAGGCATTAGAAATTCATGGACCTTTTAAAGGAGGGTGGTTGGCATTAAAGAGAATATCTAGTTGTCACCCTTGGGGAGGTCATGGTTACGATCCTGTCCCTGAAAAGGAAAATGAGGAAAGCAATAAATCATAAATTGGTTAAACTTTTTAGTAGTTTTAGTGTATTGACATTCAACGACCATATTTATGGATAGAATAAAAATAGATATGCATACGCATATCTTTCCTAAACATCTACCTCGGTTTTCAGAAAAATTTGGCTATGATGGCTTTATACATTTAGAACATCACCGAACGGGTTTTGCTAGAATGATGCAAGGAGATAAGTTTTTTCGTGAAATAGAAGAAAATTGTTGGAATCCAGAGTTACGGATTGAAGAATATGAAAAACTAGGAGTGCAAACGCAAGTAGTATGCACTATTCCAGTGATGTTTTGTTATGATGCAAAGCCCGAACATGGATTGGAAATAGCTCGGTTTTTAAATGATGATTTGTCGGAAACAACGCATAAATATCCAAAAAGATATATTGGGTTGGGTACATTGCCAATGCAGGATACAAAATTGGCTATTCAGGAATTGGAGCGATGCAAAAACGAACTTGGGTTTAAAGGAATACAGATAGGATCTAATGTTAATAATGAAAACCTAAATGAAGAAAAATTTTTCCCCATTTTTGAAGCTTGTCAAGATTTAGGAATGGCAGTTTTGGTGCATCCGTGGAATATGATGGGGAAAGAATACATGGAAAAATATTGGCTTCCTTGGTTGGTGGGGATGCCAGCAGAGACATCACGTGCTGTATGTTCTATGATATTTGGTGGTGTTTTTGAACGATTACCTCAATTAAGAGTAAATTTCGCTCATGCTGGAGGATCCTTTTTGCCAACAATTGGAAGAGTGGAGCATGGTTACAATAGTCGTCCTGATTTAGTAGCCATAGACAACCCTGTGAATCCTAGGAAATATTTAGGGAAATTTTGGGTGGATTGTATTACACACGACCCAACGATGCTGGAATACGTACTAAAAACAGTAGGTGATGATAAAGTAACGCTAGGTTCTGATTACCCTTTTCCCCTTGGAGATTTGGAAATAGGTAAATTTATTGATGATATGAACTTAGAACACGAGGTGAAAGATAACATATACTGTCATGCTACTTTACAATGGTTAGATATTAAGCTTGATGATATAAGATTGTAGTATGTAGATATCTTTTTAGATATAGGAAACATCAAAAAGTAGAATAAATATTACATTGTGCGTTTTTCATTTTTTTTAAATGAAAAACGATGCATAATGTCTGCACCTTTGAAAGGTAAAAAAACAGCAGTATATTATGTTATTCTATTTTGCCTTGATGTCTCTATTCTTTATTCCTTTTTTTTATACTGCGCATTATTATAACCAGAAAAGAACATAGTGTAGGACACTATTTAACTTTCCGTAAAATTCAATTTTATTACTTCAGTAAACTTGCCGTAACCCAATGCCATTTGTAGTTTAAAAAGGGTTGGTTAATTAATAATTTAGATTTAGTTTTGCCGACCTACTAGCACACGAAAATATTTATGCGCACGTGGCGGAATTGGTAGACGCGCCAGCTTGAGGGGCTGGTGACCGCAAGGTCGTGGAGGTTCGACTCCTCTCGTGCGCACTTAATTTTTCTTCTTTTTCTTAAATAAGCCTTTGATTCGATCACCAAAATTTTTCTTTTCGATTTCAAGGCTGTCACCAAAGTCTTTGGTAATTACTTTATCTTTTTTCCTGAATATCTTTTCCATAAAAGTGGCATCATCCATTTCGGGGATACAGTCCATTTGTTCAGCTAGTGAGTCTAATAGTAATGGAAATTTAGCTTTGGTAACAAAACTTAATTCTGGATCATTATTTATATTTTTAAGGAATAATGCTGTGATGGGCAAAGCCATATTTGCACCCTGTCCTAAATTGGTGGTTCTAAATTTATAATTAGGGTTGTCAGCACCTACCCAGCTTATCATTACAAGATGAGGTGTGGCAGAGGCAAACCATCCATCAGTATTGCCTTGTGTCGTACCTGTTTTACCAATTAAGTCATTTTTTAGTCCATACTTCCATCTTATTCGAGATGCAGTACCATGGTTAACCACACTTTTCATCATGTTAATCATTAAATCGCAAGTTTCTTCACGTAGAACCTGTTCTTTAGGTTTAAAACCATTTTCATAAACTATTTCACCTTCTTTATTTTCTATGGCTACAATGGTGTAAGGCTGTATTGGTGCGCCATGATTTATAAAAGTGCTATAAACAGTCGCTAATTCAGATACAGAAACATTGGCAGTGCCTAATGCTAATGAAGGTACTGATGGTAAATCGCTTTCAACTCCCATTTTCGCAGCTAATTGTATAACGTTGTTTATTCCTGTTTTATCAATTAAGTTTACAGCCACAGTATTTACAGACTTTGAAAGAGCACCTTTCATGGAGTACTTCATATTGTAATTATCCTCTCCATTCGAAGGTGTCCAATTATCGAAATTTTCATACGTTGTTTTTTGGGCAGAGATATAGTCGCAAGGTGCTATACCTTTTTCTATTGCAGCAGCATATACAATTGGTTTAAAAGTAGAACCTACCTGACGTTTTGTAGTGTAGTTTACATGGTCGTATTGAAAGTATTTAAAATTGATTCCTCCTATCCATACTTTTATTTGTCCAGTTTTGGGATCTAGAGCCATAAAACCTGTGTTTAAAAAAGATAAATAATGTTTTATGGAATCCATGGGTGTAATCTGAACTTCTTTTTCTCCTTGCCAGGTAAAAATATCCATGGATACTTTTGTGTTAAACACTTGATTTATTTCCTCCTCAGTTGCACCCTCATTTTTTATTTTTTCATATCTCTGTGATTGTCGCATAGCACTTTCAAGGATGTTTTTATTTGTCCTCCATGGTTCTTTTGTTTTAATGTGGCTATCGAAAACCTTTTGTAGATTGGTCATATGGGTTTTCATGGCTTTTTCAGCATGACGTTGCATCCTTGCATCAAGGGTAGTATGTATTATTAGTCCATCAGTATAGAGATTGTATTGTGAACCATTTGCTTTTGTATTCGCTGCACACCATTTTAAAGCACGTTGTCTTACTTGTTCTCTAAAATAGGTGGCAATACCTTCCTGATGAGAAACTTTTTTATATTTCAAGGCAAGTAATTCATTTTTGTATTCTGTAGCTTCTTCTTTGGCAAGATACTCGTATTTCATCATTTGATTAATGACTACATTTCTTCGAAAACGCGCTTTGTCTGGAAATAATCTTGGATTGTACGAATAATTTGCTTTGAGCATACCTACTAATACAGCAGATTGTGGAACAGTAAGATTTTTTGCATTGGTACTAAAAAAACGATTTGCTGCACTTTCAATACCAAAAGCGTTGTCCCCAAAAGGGACAGTATTGAGGTATAGAGTGATAATATCTTCTTTACTATATGCTTCTTCAAATCTACGTGCGATTAATATTTCTTTGATTTTGGTAATTGGAATGGAAAAATGTTTGTATTGCCTCCTTCCATATATATTTTTCACCAACTGTTGAGTAATTGTACTTCCGCCACCACCACCACGGTCTTGAAGAATAGCTGTTTTTATTATCACACGAACAAGACTCCTGTAGTCAACCCCATTATGTTCAAAAAATCGAGCATCTTCTGTTGCCACGAGGGCGTTAATAATGTTTTTTGATATGTCCTCATAGGCAATGGCGGATCTATCTTGTAAATAGTATTTTCCTAGTAATTCACCATCTGTACTATAAACTTTACTGGCTTCCATGTTTTGAATAGATTTTAACTCTTCTACAGAAGGTAGTTTACCATAAAAGCCCATTTTTACGCTAAAAATAAAAAGTACTATAAACAGGACGGTAAGAAAATATACCTTAATAAATAGAGTTAATAATTTCTTCTTAAAGGGTTGGGTAGGGGCGTCTTTATTTCGGTTAATAATATTGTACATGGTTGTATAAAAAGTATGCGAAAGTAAGGAGTGCATTTGGTAAAGTAAATACTACATGGTTATAATGTTTTTAAGTTCGGATAATGAATGGTTATATTTGATGGGTTATAAAACATAAAATATTTAAAACACTACTAACTTAATTAAGGAGAACACACATGAGTATTAACGTAAAATTATTAAAATCTATATGTGAAGAGGCTGGAGTGCCAGGATATGAAAGCCGTATCAGAAATCTTATCATTGATGAAGTACGGTCACTTGTTGATGAATTGGAGGTTGATAATATGGGGAATGTTATCGCTATTAAAAAGGGGAAAGATAGTTCCCTAAAAGCTATGATTGGTGCACATATGGATGAAATTGGATTTATTGTTACCCATATTGATGATAATGGATTTGTAAGGTTTACTACATTAGGAGGCTTCGATCCTAAAACGCTAACTGCTCAACGTGTTATTGTTCATGGTAAGAAAGACATGATAGGAGTGATGGGAACCAAACCTATACATGTGATGTCTCCTGAGGAAAGGGCTAAAATGCCTAAAACCACAGATTACTATTTGGACATGGGAATGAAAAAGGAAGAGGTGGAAAAATACATTAGCATAGGTGACCCAATAACTAGAGAACGAGAACTTATTGAAATGGGTGATTGTGTAAACTGTAAATCTATTGATAATCGTGTTTCGGTTTTTGTACTTATTGAAACTTTAAGGGTGCTAAAAGATGTTCCTTATGATATATATGGTGTGTTTACTGTGCAGGAAGAAGTAGGAATAAGAGGTGCAAATGTAGCAGCTCATAAAATTAATCCTGATTTTGGTTTTGGGTTAGATACTACTATAGCATTTGACTTACCTGGAGCACAACCACATGAAATGGTAACGAAATTAGGAGAAGGAACTGCAATAAAAATTTTGGATGCAATGACGATCTGTGATTATAGGATGGTGGATTACATGAAAAAAATTGCTAAGGAGAAAAATATAAAATGGCAGAATGAAATACTAACAGCAGGAGGAACAGACACTGCAGGTATTCAAAGAATGGGAAAGGATGGTGCTATTTCGGGTGCTATTTCCATTCCAACAAGGCATTTGCATCAGGTAATAGAAATGGCGCATAAAGATGACATTGATGGAAGTATTAATTTATTAAAAGCATGTTTGGAATCATTAGATCAGTATGATTGGAATCATAAATAACAAATTGAAATGAAAAAAAGAGAGAGAAAAAATTTTAATGACTTTCAAGGAAGATGTATATTTTCTCTTTCTATATTTAATATTTGCAAACAAGTTCTGATCATAGTTGTATTGAACTTCACTGTTTTTGGTGTGGTTGCTCAAAAAAAATCAATAACTATAAGTGGTGTTGTAATGGATGCCGATAGTATAAGTGCTGTTCCCTATGTTAATATCCTTTTAAAAGATACTTTTTTTGGGACTGTATCGAATAATTCAGGTCATTTTAGCTTTTTGGCAAGTGAGGGCGACACACTTCAATTTTCTAGCATAGGCTATTTTGATGCTTATTTTATTATGCCTGAAACTTTAAATGGAGATAGCTATTCATTAATTCAACTTATGCGAAAAGAAACAATTATGCTGGAAGAAGTAGTGATTTTTCCTTGGCCAGAGTATGAACACCTTAAGAATGCTTTTTTAAATGCTGAACCAAAGCGTAATTTGGAAGATATAGCATTAGAAGGAAAACGTAAAATCAAACGAATTTCTAAAGAAGAATTTGAGCGAAATAAATACTATTATAATATGTATCATAACAATCAATTGTATGATATGACGGGCATTGTCCCACCCAATAATTTTCTAAATCCAATTGAATGGACTAACTTTATTCGTAATGTAAGCACGAAAAAGTACAATAAATAAAAAAAATGACGACCTTTGCACAAGTTTATTGCAAAAGCAGAAATCAAAAGCATTATGAAGAAAGTTAAATTCTCGAATAAAGAGCCAAAAGATTTTTCAAAAATAATTCATAAAAGAGTTAACCAGTACTTTAAGGATAGAGGTATTTCTAAAGCAGGAAATCTACATATGTATGTAAAAACTGCAGTAATGTTAATGCTTTATTTTGTCCCTTATGTAATGCTGTTATTAAACATTCTTCCTATATGGGCAATGTTTGTGATGTACGCAATAATGGGTTTTGGTATCTCTGGTATTGGATTATCAATTATGCATGATTCTAATCACGAGGCTTTTTCTAACAAAAAGTGGGTTAATAAACTATTTGGGTTCTCTATGAATATAATGGGTTTTAGTGCATACAATTGGAAAATACAACATAATGTACTTCACCATACTTTTACAAATGTTTACGGGTTAGATGAGGATATCCATGATAAGCCTTTTATTCGCTTGTCTCCACATGGAAAGCTTAAGAGTTATCATCGTTATCAGCATATATATGCACCTATTTTGTACTGTTTTTCTACAATCAGTTGGTTTTTTATCAAGGATATTAAGCAATTAAAGGTGTACAAAAATAGTAACCTGACACCAAAAGAAACTAGAGAATCTATGTTAAATATACCCGTTACTATAATCACAAAAATTGTCTTGCTTTTTTATATAATTGCACTTCCGATAATGATAGGGTTACCTTGGTGGGTAGTAATCACAGGTTTTGTTTTAATGCATATGGTTGGTGGTTTGGTTATTACCACAATTTTTCAATTGGCGCATGTAGTTGAAGGTCCTGAACATCATGATGCACATAAAACGGATATGATTGAAGGCAGTAGAGCAGTACATCAATTAAAGACTACAGCTAATTTTGCTATGAAAAGCCCTTTAGTAACTTGGTTTGCTGGAGGACTAAATTTCCAGATAGAACATCATCTTTTTCCGACTATCTGCCATGTGCATTACACTAAAATTTCTAAAATTGTGAAAGAAACCGCACAGGAATTTGGATTACCTTACTATCATCAGCCTAAAATGTGGAAGGCAGTTGTTTCACATTTAAGAATGCTGAAACAGTTTGGAAACATGAAAATGGCTTAATATAGCTTTCCTAAAGCTACACCTCCAAAAGTAGCCAGTAAACCAATCACAATACTTAAAGTTATGTAGGCAGTTAATGTACCCCATTCGCCTTCTTGATACAATATTTGGTTTTCGTAAGAAAAGGTAGAGAAGGTGGTGAAGCTACCACAAAATCCTGTGGCTAAGAAAAAACGCATTTCATGACTCAATATCTGTTCTTTATCGGCAACAGCATAAATTAACCCTAGTAAAAAACACCCTATTAGGTTTACTGAAAAAGTGCCAAAAGGATATGCACCAAAGAAATTTTTATCGACATATAACGATAACCAGTACCTAGAAATACTTCCCAGAAACCCCCCAGCACCTATAATTAGTGATATTTTTAACATGCTGTTTAGTTATTTAGGTGAGTTAATTTATAATTAATAATAATATTATTTTCGAACTTCCCAAGCTTTAGTTTTTGAGTTATAATATTTTTCAGGGACATTAATATTTTGGGCATCATATAATTTGCGAGTGTCATTTAAGAACAACATCATGGCTTCATAATCTTGCATTCCTACAAAAAAATCATACTCTTGCTCATATTTTGAAGCAGGTAATACATAAAACTCCTTTCTTCCTTTCTCATTTGGTGTGTAAACCCATGTGAGTTGATAATTGGGGTTTTCCACCCAAGATTTATCACCTAATTTGGCGATCTCAAAATGAAGTAATGTACCTCCATCTGTATATCGTTTTCTTTGATTTGACACAAAATTACCTAAGGAATAAGCCACAAAACGATTGTCATGCTTTTCGATTCTTTGCAATACATGTGGGTGAGAACCGATAATTATATCAGCTCCTTTTTCTATACAATATTGATAAAGTGATTGTTGCTCTTTGCTCGGGTTGCTTTGATATTCTAACCCCCAGTGTACAAATAAAATAATTTTATCTACATAAGATTTTTTAGCCCTTATGATATCTTCTTCAATTTTTGTTTTATCGATAAGGTTTACGATGGTAGGAGAGGGTACAGGTATTCCATTTGTACCATAAGTATAGTTAAGTAGTGCAACACGAATGCCATCCTTTTCTAATATTAATAGGGGAGATTCTTCTTTTTCATTAGAATTTCTAAAAGTACCAGTATGTTGAATTTCTAAGTTGTCTAAAATATCAAGGGTAGTAATAATACCAGATTTTCCCCTATCACAACTATGATTGTTTGCAGTTACCAAAGCATCTACACCAGCATTCTGAAGTCCACTTGCCAATGCAGCAGGTGAACTAAAACTTGGATAGCCTTTATAAGGTTTTATGCCAAGTGTTACTTCTAAATTTGCTATGGTGAAATCGGCAGCACTCATTTGAGGTTTTAAATATTGAAAAACCGAGTTATAGTCAAAGTCATTTGTTTGTTTCTGATAGGCAGATCGAATTTGGGTATCGTGACCCATAACATCTCCTATAAAAGTGAAGGACACTCTTGAAGTGTCAGTTTGGGCAAAAGAAATAAAAGACAAAAGAAAATGAACTAATGTTAATATGTAGGTAGACGAAATACAACATTTTCTGATCATGATATTCAATATTTTTTCATTTTTTACATATCAAGAATAAAACCACAATTTAATTGCTAATGCTGTAACTGCAATTACTAATATTCTTTTTATCCATTTATCTCCAGCTTTAACTGACCATCGACTAGCGACCCATGCACCAGTCGCATTTCCTACTGCCAAAGAAAGCCCATATTCCCAATTTATCATTCCTTTCCATATAAATACACCTAAAGCTGCTGCGGTGTAAACTAATGCCACAAATACCTTTATGGCATTAGTTTTTACTAGAGAGAGATGATTGATATTTACTAATGAGGCGATAATTATAAACCCTATACCTGCTTGAATAAACCCACCATACATTCCTACAAAAAAGAAAACAACAGTGCCAATGAGTTGATGTTTAAACCCCATCCGTTCTTCACTATTTGATGAAATTTTCGGAGAAAGTACTGTAACAAAAATTACTGCAATCATAATAACAGCAATAACCTTGTTAAAGACTGCATCTTCTAATTTAGTAGATGCAAATGCCCCAACCATAGAGCCTGGAATAGCTGCTAATGACAAATAAGTACCATATGGGAGTGGAGAAACACCTTTAGATCGAAATCCTGCTACAGCAAAAACATTTTGAAAAAATATAGCTACACGATTGGTGGCATTGGCTATTACTGAAGGTAGACCAAGAAATATTAAAATGGGCAAACTAATTAATGACCCACCTCCTGCTATTACATTTATAAAACCAGCTAATATCCCTACTCCTATTATTAAAGCATATTCATAATATTGCATGGCGCAAACATAAGGAAAAATGTGCTTTGTCGGTAAAAAAAGAGGCTGAACGAATACATGTTGTTGATAATAAACGTTTTGTCTATTATCGTGTGCTATGTACTTTAAATAACCATGTTAAAATATTCGAACTTAACTTTATTATGCATTCTGCTGGTTGGCGCCTCTTATGCTCAAAAAAGCAAAAAAATCATTTACAAAAAGAAACTGTTCCAGTTTTCATTTGTGCCTTCATTTGGAACTAATGGACTTCATCCTGGAGAGTATATCAATTATTTTTCATTAAATGTTTTTTCAGGATACTCTGCTTCAAATCAGTTTTTTGAAATCGCTGGAATTTCCAATTTAAATGAAGTGGAAACAAAGGGGCTTCAGTTTGCTGGTATTTTGAACATTACGGGTGGAAATGCTCACGCTAATCTATCAAAAAGAGAAATTGTAGCAGAAGAAATTGCTGTAGAACACAACTTGCAGGGAATTCAAGGTGCGGGCTTTATAAATATTGTAAGTAATACTGTACGAGGAGGTCAATTTTCGGGAGGTATAAATGTAGTAGGAGGGGCGTTATGGGGGATGCAAGTGGCAGGTGTTGCTAATACTGTGGCTAAATACGGAACAGGGGTTCAAATTGCTGGGTTATATAATATTTCAAAACAACGAATGGATGGTTTGCAGTTGGCTGGACTATTTAATTATACGGAAGGGTTGCTTATAGGCACACAAATTGGAATATACAATTCAGCAGGTAGGATTGAAGGCAAGAATTCCTATAATAATAATGACTTTACAGCTGTTCAAATAGGATTGGTGAATAGAGCTAAAAAAATGAATGGAGTCCAAATAGGGCTCGTGAATCTTGGAGGAACAAGCCAAGGGGCTATGATTGGCTTAATAAATTTATACAGGAATGGGAATGTGCAAAACACTAAAGGTGCAACATCTTTCGGTTTAATTAACGCAGGTGATTTTGGAAATCTGATGGTGTATGGTGATGAAACATTTGTGCTGAATTATCAACTCAATCTTGGAAATTCAAAAAACAGCAATATAACACCTCATTCTGTAAGGAGGTATTGGTATAATGGACTGATATATGGGCACACGCCTAAATTTATAAATGATGCTGGCGATTGGAGTGCAGGTTATTCCATAGGTGAGTATTTTTATTTCCCTATAACTATGACACCAGGCATGAATGAGTATCGTTTCATAAGTACTACTGCCGAAATTTTACACTACAATTATGGAAAAAGCACCAACGAAAAAATTAACCCACTGCTAAAGTTAAAAGTGGGATATGGCACGAAATTTCATCCAAAAGTGGGATTTCATTTATTTGGAGGCATAAGTTATAATATCCTTATCACTAATTCAGGTCATGAATCTTCTGAAAAGTGGTTAGAAAGTGAAAAAAACAACATTTCGAGTTATGTTAAAATGTGGCCTGGTTTGTTTTTTGGAATACATTTGCATTGATTTTTATAAGCTAATTCGATCTTAGTCTGCAAGAAGGCTTGTTTTTGTATCTCGAAATATTTCAAAATAGACCTTGAAGTAAGCATAGAGTAACTAAGTTGAGGGTGGTGCAGGGTATTAACTCGTACAATAAAGTTTTCTTGGATGAGATAAACATCTAACTTTAAGACTGAAAAAGGAACATCATGGATATACTCATCAAAAACATTAAAGGACTGGTTCAAGTCAGAGACATATCACCAAAATGGGTAGCAGGGAAGGATATGGCAGAATTGCCAATACTTGAAAATGCCTTTCTAAAGATTGATGGTGAGAAAATATCCGATTATGGTTTGATGAGTGATTTGAAAGATGAGGAGGCTAAGAAGGTAATTGATGCTACTGGTCGTTTTGTGTTTCCTAGTTTTGTTGATTCCCATACGCATTTGGTTTTTGCAGCCAGTAGAGAAAGTGAATTCGTTGATAAGATAAAGGGGGTTTCGTATGAAGAAATAGCAAGGAAAGGTGGAGGTATTTTAAATTCAGCTAAACGGCTGCAACAAACTTCGGAAGAAGAGTTATATGAGAGTGCCTTAAAACGTGCATTTGAAATTATTGGTTTTGGAACAGGAGCCGTTGAAATTAAAAGTGGGTATGGCTTAACAGTAAAGGATGAAATAAAAATGCTAAGAGTAGCAAAAAGAATAGGAGAAAATACACCTCTAACCGTTAAAACTACATTTTTGGGAGCACATGCTATTCCAAAAGAATACAGTAATAGACAACAGTATATAGATTTAGTCATGAAAGAGATGATTCCACAAGTAGCGGAAGAAGGTCTGGCAGAGTATATAGATGCCTTTTGTGAAACGGGTTTCTTTAGTCCCGATGAAACAGAAATGATAATGGAAGAGGGAAAAAAGTATGGATTAAAGCCTAAAATACATGCGAATCAGTTGAATATTTCAGGTGGAGTGCAAGTAGGAGTGAAGACTAAAGCAGTAAGTGTGGATCATTTAGAAAGTATGGGACAAGAAGAAATTGATGCACTTGTAGGATCAGAGGTGATGCCAACGATGTTGCCAGGAGCCGCATTTTTTTTACGGTCTAACTATCCGCCAGCACGAGAAATGATGAATGCTGGTTTACCACTTGCATTGGCAACGGATTATAACCCTGGAAGTGCTCCATGTGGCAAAATGCCATTCATTCTGTCATTGGCATGTGTGCAAATGCGTATGACTCCAGAAGAAGCAATTAATGCAGCTACAATCAATAGTGCCTATGCCATGGAATTGCAAGATACTCAAGGTTCCATCACAAAAGGAAAAGTAGCTAATGTATTTATCACATCTGAAATCCCTTCTATCTCTTATATACCTTATGCATTTGGCAGCGATGTAGTGGATCAGGTGATTTTGAATGGTGAGGTGGTTTAGCTGTTGATTTGATAAGTCAAAAAATTTTTGATAAAATAAAAAATATTGAAATAGTAGTATAAATCCTGTTTAAATGCTAGTGCAAGTTTTTGAATCTAGAAGTATATGTTTTTTCATACCTTTGTTATCCAATTAATTCATTAAAAGAAAAAGCATAATTCATGATTCAAATTATCTGTGGTACTAACCGTAATGATTCCATTTCAAAAAAAATTTCTATAATCTATCAGCAAATTCTTAATGAATTAGGGCTCAAAAGTAATATTATTGATTTAAGTGAGTTACCTGATGATTTTGTATTTAGTGCTTTATACGACAATGCGGGTAAAAATCAAGATTTCAATGTTTTTCGTGAAGTAATGGTTGAAGCTGAAAAATTTGTTTTTATAGTACCTGAATATAATGGTTCTTTTCCAGGAGTACTCAAAACATTTATTGATGGTCTGATCTTTCCTGATACTTTTAAAAACAAAAAGGCAGCTTTAGTAGGCTTGTCAAGCGGAATACAAGGAGCAGGATTAGCTCTAAGCCATCTTACTGATATTTTTAATTATTGCAACATGCATGTTTTGGCTCAGAAACCCAAGCTAATGCATATTGAAAAAAACATGAATAATGGGAGTGAGTTAGGAGACCTCTACACAGGCTTACTCAAAGAACAGGCAGAGTTGTTAGTGGAGTTTTGATTTTATTCTTATGGTTATATGATTAAATATAAACCTCTGTAGATCGAAAGAATTGATTTAGTTATCACAGAAAATTTTTATAGATATTCCGATTTTTGCTTCTTTTTAAATAAGTAATAATTAAATTATAGATTATTTAAATTAATTGTAGATAAATGAAATTAATTTTCTGTAAATATATATTGATAGGTATATGTTTTATATATATAATTCCATCCTTCAGCCAAGATAAAAATTGTAAAGTAATAAAAATAGGGATCGAAGAGACTTATGAAGGTGAATGTAAAAGAGGGTTGGCAAATGGAAATGGAAAAGCAACAGGAGAATTAGGTACTTATGTTGGTTTATTTAAGAAGGGTATGCCAAATGGTTTAGGAAAGCTTACATATTCTAATGATCATTATTATGAAGGTAAATGGAAATATGGAAAAAAACATGGAGAAGGAGTGCTAGTTTACCCAGCCGATAGTACAGTTCGAGGCTTCTGGGAGGAGGATGTGTACATAGGAGAGTATCCTTCCCCTTATAAAATAGTCTCTCAATATGGTTCAGCTAAAATAAGCATAAGAAAGGTAAATGATACTGGAGATAATATTGAAATTATTTTTATTAGAAATGGAATGAAAACACAACAAGATGTTGTGCAGTTAATGACGCAGAATAGTTCAGGAGTTTTGCAAGAAGGACAATTTCTTGGATTTCAAAATGTAGTATATCCCTTTGATGGAAGAATAGAATGTCAAGTAAAAAATTTAATGCACACCTCAAATAATATTATCAGTTTAGTATATAAAATCTACGAAAAAGGAAAGTGGCAAGTGGTGATAAACTATTAGCCCTTATATAATTTTCGTAAAATTTATTTATTATTCTGCAATGCCATTTTTTATTCTATCCCCTTAAATAGTCTACTCCAACGAATTTTGCTGAGTCCGCTTTCGTTTTGATCAAGTGAAAGCCAAATAAATGAACCTTTCCCCACTACATGGTCTTCAGGTACAAAACCCCAATAACGAGAGTCTAAAGAATTATGACGATTGTCACCCATCATAAAATAATAATTTTGATTAAATGTATATTTTTTAATCTGCTTTCCATTAATAAAAAGTTGATCTTCTTTAATCTCTACATTGTCATTGTGGTCATATAAGCGAATAGTTTTTCCGTAAGTAGCTAAAGTTTCATTATTAATTTCAATTTCCATTCCTTTGGCTGGGATAGTTAGTGGGCCATAAAAATCGGCATTCCATGGAAAAAGATCGGCAGAAGGGAAAATATTACTTTCAACTTTTTCTTCTAATCTAATATCTCTTTCCACTTTGGTAATAAAAGGCAGTGCTTCTAATTGCTTTGCTATTTCTGGACTTATTTGCATACTTGTTTTCACTCCTTCTTCATTTCTTCCAAACACGTAGGATTCAGATATGTCAAATTTCTTAAGTAGTCGATTGTTAATAGGGTCAATAGAAGTAACAACATAATGATATTGCATGTCAACAGGGTTTTCAGCTTCAACTCCATTAATGTATAGTTGACTATTTTTTACTTCCAGAACATCATTAGGTACTCCTACACATCTTTTTATATAATTTGTTTTTAAGTCAACTGGGTAGTCACGCCATTTTTCTTTATTTGGTTCTACTGAACCATTTTCAAGAATATTATTTTCATATAAACCAGGAACATTAAATACTACTACGTCATTGCGTTTGATGGAAGTGAATCCTGGTAGGCGAAATTGAGGAAGCTGAATCCAATCGACATATGATGGTATATCAGTCCCCCATATTTTTTGATGCGTTAATGGCACTTGTAAAATAGTTTTAGGAGTACGTGTCCCATAATGCATTTTGCTAACAAAAAGAAAATCACCAACTAAAAGCGAGCCTTCCATTGAAGGTGTAGGAATCGTAAATGGCTCCATAATCGACCAACGAATAATAGAGGCAGCAACTACTGCAAAGGCAATAGCATCTGCCCACTCTCTTCGGATTGATTTTTTTATTATTGGTAATTCGTCAACTTTACCTAAATATTTCAAATCATTTTTTACTACAGCAATAGGAAGGTATATGAATGGCACTAATATTCCTAAAAAGTGATCCCAAAAGGAATTTTTTGAAAAACATTTTAAGAGATCGATAATTACTCCCATTCCAACAATAATATTTACTCCTGGTATAAAAAATAGAATAATCCACCAAGTTGGTTTACCAACTATTTTTAATAGTGGAAGTATGTTATAAACAGGAATATATCCTTTCCATCCATCTTCACCAGCTTTGTCAAAAAATTTACTTAGAGAAAACCCAAAGAGTAAGTGTGTAATAATTCCTAAACCTATTAGTATGATCATGCTTATTTTTTTATTTCTTGTTTTGTAATAAAAACCTTACAAAGAAAGCAGGTTTTTTTAATTGATTATAACCCCATGTAATTTGACATTGATAAAACACCCTTTTTGTCATGTAACCATTCAGCCACCATTACGGCACCAAGGGCAAAACTATCTCGAGTATGTGCTGTGTGGGTTAACGTAATATTATCCATTTCGGATTCGTAAGAAACAGAATGTGTTCCAGGCACTTCTCCTTCTCGTTTAGAATATATAGGTAAAACATTTGGGTTATTTGATTCACCTTCCTGCCATTGACTTTTACTTTTTAAATGTTTTAGCACCCCTTCAGCCAATGTAATTGCTGTTCCACTTGGGCTATCTAATTTATGAATATGATGTATTTCTTCCATACTGGAATTGTACTGTGGATTGTTATTCATTATTTCAGCAACAATTTCATTTATTTTAAAAAATAAATTAACACCAATGCTATAGTTTGAAGCGTAAAAAAAAGTTCCTTTTCTATTACGACAATATTCTTCTATTTGTTCTTTTTTATCTAACCAACCAGTGGTCCCAGAGAGTACAGGAAATCCCAAATCAATACATTTTTTAATATTGTTGAAAGCAGATTCAGGTTGTGTAAATTCTATAGCTACTTGTGCTTCTTTTATTTCATCTAAAGAATCAGAACCTAATTCAACTCTGGCAACAATTTCATGTCCTCTTTTTAAGGCTATTTTTTCTATAGCCTTGCCCATTTTACCGTAACCAATTAGTGCTATATTCATTATTGAAAATGTAGTGTAAAAGAAAACCCAGCTTGCATGGAATTTAATGATTGGCTTAAAGAAGGATCTACTGTCAATTTTAGTTTTTCATTTACATCAAACTCTCTTAGGTGAGCATCAATGTGCGCATCGACTATATTGAGTAGGTAAAAAACACTGCCAATGATTATCCAATAATCACGCTCTCTTCTCGAATTATTCACACGATTACGTAGGTTGACTTCGGTGAATTCTCTTCCATTAATTGCATAGGTTGCAGTAGCATCTGCAAAACTGTTATTAGAAACTGCATAGAGTAAACCTTTTCGATGCGTCTGGTAGTCATTGTTATATCTATTGACCTGGTAATAAAGCCCAATAAATCCGACATAGATTAAAGGAATTTTCAAATATTTTTTATTATAAGCCTGGCCTAAACCTGGTAATACAGCAGAATAAAGCCCAGCTATTCGTGGGTCATATTTTTTTATATGTACCCCATTTAACTCAGGATTTTTTAGTTGGTTTTCCATGTAAAAAGTATCCTTTGGCTGTACTATACTGTCGGCAGTATTTTTTTGTCCATAACATAGTGATGTGGTAATAAAGAGAATACTAAAAAAACGAAAAAATAGCATGAGACTACATGTCGAGAATTTCAAGAATTCGATTGAGGTCTTCCACAGATACAAAAGGAATTTTAATTTCCCCTTTTTTACCGTCTGATTTAATATGTACTTTGGTGCCAAAATGAGTTGCTAATGTAGACTGCAACTGAACAATTTCCTTGCCAGAATCGGTATCGGGAGAAATTTTCTCTTCTTTTGGCTTCTTAGGACTTGATGCTTCTCGTACCAGAGCCTCAACCATTCGTACAGACAAGTCCTGTTCGATTATTTTTTTAAAAATATCGAGTTGTAAATCAATATTTTCAATATTAATGAGAGCACGGGCATGTCCCATAGATATTTTATTCTCTTTAAGACCCAATTGAATATCAGGTGGTAATTTGAGCAAGCGTAAGTAATTATTTACAGTAGCTCTTTTTTTACCTACTCTGTCTCCTAATTGTTCCTGTTTAAGATCACATTCTGATAATAATCGCTGATAACTTAAAGCTACTTCTATAGCATTAAGATTTTCTCTTTGAATATTTTCAATCAATGCCATCTCTAGCATTTGCTGATCATTGGCAGTACGAATATAAGCTGGAACTTTATCCAAGCCTGCCAACTTAGAAGCTCTGAGTCTACGTTCTCCAGAAATTAGCTGGTATTTTTTTTCTGAAACTTTACGAACTGTAATAGGTTGTATAATTCCATGAACTTGGATGGATTCTGATAATTCATTCAGTGCATCCTGATCAAATTCAGATCGTGGTTGATGAGGGTTAGTTTCTATTTCAGCTATAGAAATTTCATTAATAGCTGAAGTTGTGACTACTTTACTAATTAAATCATTTTCCTTAGGTGAAGAAGATGAAGGAGTATCCTCCAATAAAGCACCTAATCCACGACCTAGGGCATTTCGTTTTATACTCTTCTTTGCGCTCATTGTTAATTATTGTTCCTGTCTAAAATCTCCTTGGCTAAATTTAAGTAGCTTACCGCACCTTTACTAACCGCATCGTGGGTAATTGCAGGTAGTCCAAAGCTTGGAGCTTCACTTAACCTAATATTTCGAGGGATAATGGTTTCGAAAACAATTTTTTTGAAATGTAAATTCACTTCTTCAACTACTTGATTTGAAAGCCTCAAACGTGCATCATACATAGTGAGTAAGATACCTTCTACTTCAAGGCTTTTATTTAAGCGAGATTGAATGATTTTTATTGTATTTAACAACTTACCTAGTCCTTCTAATGCAAAATATTCACATTGCACAGGGATGATAACAGAATTTGCAGCGGTAAGTGCATTAATTGTAATTAATCCTAATGATGGTGAGCAGTCAATAATAACAAAATCATAATCTTTAACTACTGGGTCAAGAGCTAATTTCATTTTATCTTCCCTACTTTCAAGGTTCACCATTTCAATTTCAGCACCAACTAAATCTATATGAGAAGGCAGTAAATCCAAATAATCAATTTCAGTATTCACGATGGTATCTTTAGCATTCACACCATCTACCATACATTCATATATACTATTTTCTACTTCTTTCGGATTAATTCCTAATCCAGAAGTAGAATTAGCCTGAGGATCAGCATCTACCACAAGTGTTTTGTATTCGAGTGCAGATAAACTGGCTGCTAAATTAATGGTTGTAGTAGTTTTACCTACACCTCCTTTTTGATTGGCAATGGCAATTATTTTCGTCATACAGATAAAAAATTTGTGTTAATATCCCACAATACAAAACGCAGTTTATCTCCACTTCGTTTAGATATTGGCTTACAAAGATAGAAGTTTAATTGAATTATTTTAAGTAAAAAATAAAGTCGTTCTAAGCCGAAATGGAAACAGTCTGTCTTAAAGTATGTTAACTTCATAACTAAGTAAAAATTTTCATCGAAGAATGTTCTTCGATGAAAATTTTCTACCTCATAATAATTTAGCTTTAAGCAGGTTTTCTTCTTTATACAGAAAAATAACTGTTCTATTTTTTCTTTTTCTGATTTTGAGATTCCTTACTCGCCTTCATGGCATCTTGAAGACGTTGCTGAAATTTTGATGTCTTCTTGTTAGCGTTTTTCTTTTTATTGTCTTCTAAAATAGCTTTAATTTTATCTTCATCTACAAATTTTCTAATCAAAGCTTGTTGTCCAAAAGTAACTATATTCGACACGAAATAATAAAATGTAAGTCCTGATGAGAATGAATTAAGAACGAACAAAAACATAATAGGCATCATGTACGACACTGTTTTCATAGGACCTTGTACAGAACTAACTTGATTATTTGACCAAGTATATAATATTGTTGATGCTGTCATTAGGAGTGTAAATAAACTTACATGATTTCCGTAAAAACTACTTAATAATGGAATTTGTGCTTTCCATGTAAGTACTGCATCGTAAGTAGATAAATCTGTTGCCCATAGGAAGCTTTGTTGCCTTAATTCGATAGATACAGGGAAAAAGTAAAACATAGCCAAAAGAATAGGCATTTGTAATAACATTGGTATACAGCCACTTATGGGATTCACCCCAACCTGACTGAATAGTTTCATCTGTTCTTGCTGAAATTTCTGTTGGTCATCACCATATTTTTCTTTCATGGCATCTATTTCTGGCTTGAGAACCTTTGTTTTAGCCATAGAAACATATGATTTGTAAGAAAGTGGCGACAATGCTAGTTTAATAACAAGAACAATAAGCATTATAATAATACCGTAGCTACTTATATACCTTTCGAAAAAATGGAATAATTTAATAATTACGTATTTATTTACCCATTTCATTGGCGGCCATCCTAAACCTAAGTTGTCTTCAAAATCTTCTGTAACTGTTTGGTAGATTTCGTAATTATTAGGACCGAAGTAGAAACTAAATTCTCCTTCTCCACTATTAATTTGACTTGTTGGGATATTTAATTCAGCATGCATAGTGCGTACTGTAGTGGTATCCTGTTCATCTATGTTAGTAGAAATATTTCCGCCAGAAAATCCTTTTTCATTAATTATAGCTGAAGTAAAGAATTTTTGTCTCATGGCAACCCATTTGGTATTTGGATCTGCTACTTCTTCTTCAAAATCGCTTCGTCCACCAAGTTTTTCTACCCCATCATCTGGTGTATACATGTTAAGAAAAGCATTCTGACGACTTATTTTCAAGTCACGTTCCTGCATTTTCAATTTGTTATCCCAAACAAACTTTACTTGATCACCATCAATAAACTGACTTATTCCATTGAATTGAACATCGTAACCTATTTTGTAACCTGTAGGAGGCACACGATATATTTGTTTTATATTTTTATAATCATCTATGTTAGCCGTAAATGTTACAATGGTGGTATCCATTTTTTTAGTAGTCTCGGCTGTATAGTAAAGCTCTTTAAGGTCAATATCTCTCCCAGCATGTCTAATTGATAAGCTAATATTACTTCTGCCCCCTTCAGTTACTATAAGTGGTTCCTGACTATAAGTTTTGAAATCTTTTAGTTCAATATCATCAATATTAGCACCTAGAGTATTAAAAATAATTTCA